>Ga0137396_10000749_pt1 | contig 16083 bp, 9 predicted proteins | sample czc16metaG_FD_108284 | JGI IMG/M metagenome (GOLD analysis project Ga0137396, IMG submission 108284) | Vadose zone soil microbial communities from Angelo Coast Range Reserve, California, USA - czcobulk3.16 metaG | ecosystem: Environmental > Terrestrial > Soil > Vadose zone | place: USA...
ATAGCGACGCGTGTTCGCCCCGGCCTAGCGCATGATGTTTGCGGATGAACGGGGCCGGGTCAATCTTCCCCCCCGGAGCTCACCTCTTTCTGAGGGCTCGCCCAATCGCCGAAGCCCTTTTGCCTTCCCGGGTTTCGGCGGTGACTTTAAGGAGATACACTCCGATCGCCACATTTTCTCCCTCAGAATCCTTCCCGTCCCAGGGAAGGTAATTTTCTCCAGCCCGGCCGTCCGCCGAAAGATCCCGGACCCGCCGCCCCGATACCGTGAAGATCCCCACCCGGATCCGACCCCCCTGGTTCAGGCGCGCGTGGATGTAGGTGGTCCCTTCAAAGGGGTTGGGATAATTGAAGACCTGGCTGAGCTGCATGGGATCCCCCGGCCGGGCGGGGGGGTGCACATCGAGCACGAAGGTCTTCACGGCAATATTTCCATAGGGATCGGAGGCGTGGACCTCGACCGTGTGGAGCCCCTCCGGGATCTGGGGCAGGATGAAGTCCACCGTCCCCCGCGTGTGGCTCCCCGAGTCGTAGGCGAATCCGGCCGTCAGCTCGACCGGCGCGCCCCGGTCGTCGAGGATCACGAAGATCGTGTGGGCGTTGTCCAGACGGGTGAGGTCGACCCCGCTCGAATCCGCGATCACGAACGTGAGCCGGTCCCCGGCCTGGAAGCTCGAGTCGGGCCCGACCGCTTGGAGCAGCGCGATCGTGGGAGGAAGGACGTCGGTGCGCGAGGAGATCCCCTGCGCGATCCGGATCGAGTCGACCGCGAGCCCCACGCCCCGTCCTCCCGCCTCGCTGAGGAGCGCGCGGAGCTGTCCGGTGCCGCCGGCGACGCGCCCGTCGAGCGGCACCACGAAGCGCGCCTCGAAGACGCCGCCGACGAGCGCAACGTCGCCGCGGAAGAGGATCGGGCCTGGGACAAGATAGTGAACCGACACGAGATTGTTCGTGTTGTTGAGCCCGATCTGGATCCGGTCGAAAGGCTTCCCCTGCACCTGGATCCGCGCGATACCGGCCGAGAGCGTGTCCGCGCTCGAATCGGGAGCGAGCGCGTGCCCGCGGAGGACCGCGAGGTCGCCGCGCAGGAGCGAATCGAGCGGCGCTTTCTCCCACACGCCGCGCCCGCGGGGAATCGGCGGCCGGATCGCCGGGTCCCCCAGGAAAACGTATTTCCGCGTGCTCGTGTTCGTGTGGGCGTTTTTCGCGAGCGCGTACGCGAACCCCACGGTGAGGGTGGAATCGACGCGCGGCGCGATTGGGAAGAGCCGGTCCACGATCTCGTCGTTCAGCCCCGTGCTCTCGTCGGGAAACACGACCTCCGTCGCCGCGATGCACGCGGCCGCGCCGCCCGCAGGCGCCTTGAGCAGAAGCTCCGCGAGGCCCTCCTGCCCCAGCGCGTCGAACTTTCCCACCGTGCAGCTGAAAAAGCCGAAGAGGCTGGGCCGCGTCACGTTCGTGAGCCGGGGAATCTCGTCGTAGCGGAAGAGGCGTTCGTCCGCGAGGATGAGCTCCGAACCGTGCCCGATGTAGTCCACCAGCCAGTTGCCCTGGTTCACGCGCGCGATGAAGTCGTCGCGCGCGGCCGGCTTCGAGCTGTGGAGCGTGTCGGCGAAGGCATAGTCGTTCAGGTAGACCTTCGACCGCTCGATCGGATACGGCAGGTGCTGGCGGTCTTTCCGCTCCATCTCGATCACGTGGGTGTTTCCGAGGTTGTCGCGCTCGGCGCGCTTCCACGAATCGTCGGCGCTGAGAAGCGCCCGGGCGCGCCACGCATCGAGCTCGGTCGTCCCCTCGTAGGTCCGGGTCTTCGAGAGCGCGATGGACGCCTCGAGCGCCGACTTCACCGACACCCGTCCGATCGCCACGTCGAGGAGCTGGTCGCTCGGGCCGTCCAGGAGTCCGAAGAAGTCGTCCGACACGTACTGAACCAGGGAGGAGGTGTCGTAGTAATTCGCGTACGTCGGGACCAGGTCGGGAGTTCCGAACCCTTCATAGTTCTTGGGGTCGAGCGAGGCGTCCCCGAAGAGACAGGCATACGTCGGCGCGGGCGCGCTCCACCGGCTCCGCGCGTATGCGAGGAGATTCCGGATGCCGACGGGGTCGAGGTATCCCCCACCGAACTGGGCGGCGACGCGATCTGTCGTCGCGATCCCCACGCGGGGCGCCGGAAAACCGCTGAGGCTTCCCGCGCGGTAGGCGGCGAGCGATTCCGCCGAAGCGAGGAGCGAGGGGTGCGCCACGATCAGGTAGTCGGCGCCCACCGACGTGTCGAGGAGGTCGTCGATCGTGTGTGCGCTCGTGGTGGGAGCATAGCGCGCGACGGTGGCGGGGCGGGAGGCCCGCGCCGTCGAGACCAGCGTGTAGCGCTTCGGCGGCCCCGGGGCGAGGCTGTCTTCCACGGTGAGCGTGAAGGGCGCCGAAGCACCCGAGAACGACCCGTTCACGTACCGGACCGGACTCTCGGGATCGCTCCGTTCCAGGAACCAGACCGCGGTCGTGTCCGCGACGCCGTCCACGACGTAGTGGACCGCGCCGCCGAGCGTCGAGTCCGCGGCGAACTGGAGGGTGTCGTTGATCGCCGAGAGACGCCTTGGATAGGTGACTTCGAACCAGGCGAGCTCGCTCTGGTCGAAGCGGTTCGGATCTGCGGGGTCGATGATCCGCGGCACCTGGACCTCGACCGTGTCGGAAGCGCGCACGGTGAAGCCCGACGCCACCAGATCGCGCGGCGTGCTGAAATTCCAGGAGCCGCTCGCGACGAGCCCCCCGTCCCAGAGGAGATTCGTGTAGTGGTCGTCCACGGGGGGAGCGCCCACGGAGATCCCCTTCCCCCACATGCGCAAGAAGAGCGAGCCCGCGCCTCCCGGCTTGGCGCCGGGGAGCGTGAGCGGGAACGCGATGCGAGAGCCTTGCGTCATCAGACGGTAGAACCAGCGCTCCCATCTCGTGTTCGTCTGGAAGAAATTGAACTCCCGGATCCGGTTTTCCTCGTAGTGCACCCGATGCGCCGCCTCGGTGATCGCCGGCGCGGGAGAAACGGGCGCCGCGTCACGGGCCGCGATGCGTCGAGGCGGAGCGGTAAAGGGTCCCGCCCCCCACGTGAGCCAGACCGGCTCTTCGTCCGACCGCTGCGCTTCCTGGTAGTTCCGCGAGCCGCCGAGCGCCAGGTCGTACCCGAACCCCGTATTCCCCGTCGCGTAGAAGTAGATCCGATCGCCGGCATTGAATACGCCGTCTCCTTCCCCCGTGACGGTGATCGCGCACTCGCGCAGCGAGTCGGGAGCGGAATCCACCGATACGCTCTCGGGGAGATCTCCGGGAGTAGCCCGGAAGATCCGGAAGGACGCCGGATCGATCGCCGAAACGGATACGCCCGCCGCGGCGAGATCGGCCGGGCTCAGCGCGTAGAGACCGGGCCGCAGGACCCCCAACCGAATCCAGGGGCGCGTGGGCCCGACCCGGAACGGTCCCGAGTAGGTCGAAGCGCCCCTGCGCGACAGGGGCGCGGGCGAGAAGGGCCCCTCGCGCGCCGGGTTCTCCCAGGACACATCGATCGTCACCCGATCGAAGGCGGTCGCGCGACCCGTCCGCGGATCCCAGCGCACCGGCCGGAGCGTCACGTGAAGCACGCGCTCCCCTAGGGCCGCGGTTTTCACGAAGGCCAGAAGCGGCGGGCCCGCGACCTCACCGCCGCGACTTCTGTACGCGGGGCCCTCCAGATACGAAGCCAGCTCCGCCGCGCCCACGCCCTGCCACTCCCGCCGCGCGGAAAGGAGGTGCGGGAGCGGCACCGGCCTCACCGAGCCGAGGGAGCGCTCCGCCCCGGGTGTGGCGCGCACGGTGGGGTCCACGCCCCAGGGCACGCGAAGCAGGACGGTGATCGAGGGAAGCTGGGGAGCGCCGGCGGGCAAATCGAACGCGCCGCCCGGCAACGAAATCTCGGCGAGACGCTCCCCGAAGAGGTCCTGAATCGTGACCTCCGGCTCGGGAACGGGAAGGACGACGCGGTAGCCCGTGGCGGTGATCGCTTCGACCCGCGGCGCGAGCGGGGAGGATCCGCCGGCCGGCGCGATCAGCGGGGTGTCCCCCAGCGCCGCGCCGGGAAACGCCGCGAGAAGGAAGAGGAACGGTAACGACCGGTTGGAGAGGCTCAAGCCTTGGCGATCCGCTCGGCTTCCTCGATCAACATGTTCGGAACGGTGTCGACGATGGCATAGGCGAGACCGCACCGGTCGCAGATCAGACACTCCGGCTCTTGTTGGTCGCGCAAGTCCCCCTTGCATTGAGGGCAGACGAGAATCGAACGAAGCTCTTCGTTGATCGGCATGTCGCTCATCCCTTCCCCAGGGGCGAAGGCACCGGACCGGTCTCCTCCAGATAGACCCCCATCTTGAGAAACTTCTCCAGGCGCCGGTCCAGAAGCTCCTGGGTCGGGAGGCCCAGGAGGCCGCGCACGTGCCGGAGGACCGCCGATTGGATGCGCCGGGCGGTCTCTTCGGGGTCGCGGTGGGCGCCCCCCAGAGGCTCCGGGATCACCTCGTCGATCACGTTCAGCTCGAGGAGGTCGTGCGCCGTGAGCTTGAGCGCCTCCGCCGCCTGCTCCGCCTTGCCGGCGTCTTTCCAGAGGATCGCCGCGCAGCCCTCCGGCGTGATCACCGAATAGATCGAGTTTTCGAGCATGAGCACGACGTCCCCCACCGCGATCGCCAGAGCGCCCCCGGATCCGCCTTCGCCGATCACGACCGAGACGATCGGCACCGGGAGATGCGCCATCTCGACCAGATTCCGCGCGATCGCTTCGGATTGGCCGCGCTCCTCCGCCCCGAGCCCGGGGTAGGCGCCCGGCGTGTCCACGAACGTCACCAGGGGGCAGCCGAGCTTGGCGGCGAGGTGCATGAGCCGAAGCGCTTTTCGGTACCCCTCCGGGTTCGCCATCCCGAAGTTGCGGTGGATGTTCTCCTTGGTGTCGCGGCCCTTCTGGTGTCCGATCAGCACGATCGGGATCTCCTCGATCGACGTAAGGCCCGAGATGATCGCCGGATCGTCGCCGAAGCGCCGGTCGCCGTGCAGCTCCAAGAATCCGGGGGCGATGACTTTCAGATAATCGAGCGTGTACGGGCGTCGCGGGTGGCGCGCGAGCTTCACGCGCTGCCAGCGCGTGAGCTTCGAGTAGATGTCGCGGCGGAGCCTCTCGGCCTTGCGCTCGAGCCGGGCGAGCTCCTCCTGGACCTCGGCGTTGTCGGGGGCCGCGACTCCGCGCAGATCCTCGATACGCCGCTCCAGCTCCACGATCGGCTTCTCGAAGTCGAGCCAGGTTCCGTTCATCGGCTGGGTCTCCGAAGGCGGCTAGAAAGGGACGGCCTCATTCACGCCGTTCACGAGCGCTACCGCGCGTTCTCCGAGACGCGCGCGAAGCTCCGCGATCAGCTCCTCGCTTGCGCGCACCAGCAGCCGGCGCGCGCGGATCTGGGTCTTGGTGGGTTCGGTTCGGGAGCGCACGAGGAAGTATACCGGGCTCCGGCCGGGGTGGCGACCCAGGAGCTCCCGGAGCATCTCGAGCGAGACACCCTCGGGGGCCTCCGTCAAATCGATGTGGACGGCCCCCTCCGGACCCACGTCCCCGGGTGCGATCCCGCGCAGGGTCTGGAACACGAGCTTCGGGTCCTCCTCCTCGCGCACGCTCACCCGCGCCCGGGTCTCGACGACCGCGCCCTGGACGAGTGCCGCCCGGTTCCGCTCGTAGAGGTCCGCGAACGTCACCCCCTCGACGCTGCCGGAGAAGTCCTCGAGGGTCACGAACGCCATCGGACGCCCGTTCCGGTCGGTGATCGTCTTGATCGCGGACACCATGCCGATGAAGGCCACCTCCACGCCGTCCCTCCCCGACTCCTTGATCCGGGCGGCGTCGGGGAGCCCGCGCGATTCGATGAGCGCCCGGTACGGCGAGAGCGGATGATCGGAGAAATAGAACCCGAGCACTTCCCGCTCCTTGCGCAGGCGCTCTTGCAGCGGCCAGGGGCCCGCGGAGGGAAGCTCTGGCTCGGACGTTTCGATCTCGTGCTCGGCGCCGAAGAGCGTGACCTGGTCCTTGCGCGAGCCCCGTCCCATCTCCTGCGCGCGCCCGAGCGCTCCCGCGACCGTCTCGAAGAGCTGCGCCCGGTCTCCCCCGAGCGAGTCGCACGCCCCCGCGAGCACGAGCGATTCGAGGACCCGCTTGTTGATCGCCTTCAGGTCCACGCGGCGGCAGAGGTCCCCGATCGACACGAACGGCCCTCCGCTCTCGCGCGCCGCCACGATCGCCTCGACGGAGCCCTTGCCCACGTTCTTGACCGCGGTGAGACCGAAGCGGATCGCGTTTCCTTCCAGCGTGAACGCCCCGTGGCTCCGGTTCACGTCGGGCGCCTTCACCGGGATCCCAATGCGGCGCGCCTCCTCCACCAGCGTCACGATACGGTCCGTGTCCCCGACCTCGCTCGTGAGCGCCGCCGCGAGGTAGGCCGCCGGGTAATGCGCCTTGAGGTAGGCGCACTGGTACGAGAGGAGCGCGTAGGCCGCGCTGTGCGCCCGGGGGAAGCCGTAGCCCGCGAACTTCTCGACGAGATCGAAGATCTCCTCGGCCTTCTTCTTCGGCACCTGGTTCTTGGCGCATCCCTCGACGAAGGTCTGCTTCATGCGCGCCATCTCCTCCGGCTTCTTCTTCCCCATCGCCCGGCGGAGGAGATCCCCCTGCGCGAGGGTGAAGCCGGCGAGCCGGTTCGCGATCTGCATCACCTGATCCTGATAGGCGATCACGCCCAGCGTGTTCCTCAAGATGGGCTCGAGCGTCGGATGCATATACGTGACCTTCTGCTTCCCGTGCTTCCGCTTCGCGAAGTCGTCGAGCATCCCGCTCTGGATCGGGCCCGGCCGGAAGAGCGCGTTGATGGCGATGATGTCCTCGAAGGAATCGGGGAGCACCTTGCGCAGGAGCTCCCGCATTCCCGACGACTCGAGCTGGAATACGCCGATCGTCTGCGCCTTGGAGAGGAGCGCGAACGTCGCGGGATCGTCGAGCGGGATGTCTTTCATGACGATCGGGTCGCCCGTTGCCTGGGCGGCGAACCGCGCCGCGTCCTCGAGCACGGTCAGGGTGCGGAGCCCGAGGAAATCCATTTTCAGAAGTCCGATCTTCTCGAGCGAGGTCATGTCGAACTGGGTCGTCACGTCCCCCTTGCTCGAGCGGTAGACCGGAACGTAGTCGGTGAGCTTGCCCGGCGCGATGAGCACGCCCGCCGCGTGGGTCGAGGCGTGGCGCGCGAGCCCCTCGAGCGCGAGCGAGCAGCGCATCAGCTTGGCGTGCGTTTCGTCCTGCCGCGCGAGCGCCTTGAGCTCCGGGACCGTCTCGAGGGCGCGGGTCAGGGTCATTCCCAGCTCTCCCGGGATGAGCTTCGCCACGCGGTCCTGGTCGGCGTAGGTCATACCGAGGGCGCGGCCGACGTCACGCACGACGGCACGCGCCGCCATCGTTCCGAACGTGATGATCTGGGTCACGCTCCCGCGCCCGTATTTCTCGAGCACGTACTCGATCACCCGCCCGCGGTTCTCATAGTCGAAGTCGATGTCGATGTCGGGCATGCTGATCCGCTCGGGGTTCAGGAACCGCTCGAAAAGGAGATCGAACTTCAAGGGATCGATGTCGGTGATGCCGAGCACGTAGGAGACGAGGCTCCCGGCGGCCGATCCGCGGCCGGGGCCCACGCCGACTCCGTTCTGCCGGGCGAAGTCGATGAAGTCGCGCACGATGAGGAAATAGCGCGCGTAGCCCACCTGGCAGATCGTGTCCAGCTCGTACGCGAGACGCCGCTCCATGTCCGCGTCGATCGAGGCGAAGCGACGGCCGAGCCCTTCGCGCGCGACCGCGCGGAGGTAGCTTTCCGCGTCGTGGAACTCGGGGGGAACCGGGAACTCGGGAAGCTGCACGCGCTCGGTGTCCAGCGTGAGCTCGCATTTCTCGGCGACCTCGAGGGTGTTCCGGATCGCGCCGGGCGCGCCCTGGAAGAGCGCCTCCATCTCCTCCTCCGACTTGACGTAGACCTGGTCGGTCGCGAACCGGAAGCGATCCGGGTCCTGCATGGTCTTGCCCGTCTGGATGCAGAGGAGGACCTCGTGCGCCTCAGCGTCCTCGCGGGCGAGGTAATGGCAGTCGTTCGTCGCGACGAGCGGGATCCTCATCTCGGCGCCGAGCTCGAGCAGCCGCTGGGCTACCGTTCGCTCGTCGGGAATGCCGTGGTCCTGGATCTCGAAGTAATAGAATTCGGGGCCGAAGAGGTCGCGGTACCAGGCCGCGGCCTTCCGCGCTCCGTCCAGGTTCCCTTCGAGCACGAGCTGCGGCAGCTCGCCGCGAAGGCACGCGCTCAGGCACAGAAGTCCATCCGCGTGCTCGGCCAAGAGCTCCTTGTCGATGCGGGGCTTGTAGTGGAAGCCCTCGAGGTATCCGGCCGAGGAGAGGCGCATCAGATTCCGGTACCCGTCGCGGTTCCTCGCGAGGAGGACGAGGTGGTCGTAGGCTCCCTTCCCGTCCGCGCTCCGCGTCTTGTCGAGTCGGGAGCCGTGGGCCACGTAGACTTCACATCCGATAATGGGTTTGACTCCCGCGGCCTTCGCCGTCTCGTAGAACTCGACCGCCCCGAAGAGATTGCCGTGGTCGGTGAGCGCGATCGCGGGCATGCCGAGCCCCTTGGCGCGCGCGACCAGGCGATCGAGACGGCACGCGCCGTCGAGGAGCGAGTAGTCGCTGTGATTATGGAGGTGGACGAATCCCGCGCTCACGCGACGCCTCGCGCTCGGAAGAGGTCGGGGAGATTCGGACGGGGAACCACGAGGCGAGTTTACACGACCGGCGACGCCGCGGAGAACGGATTTCGGGGCGAGGGCGGCGGGGGCGGCGCTTCAGAAGTAGAGGTGAAGGGTCAGCGAGCCGGTGTGCGTGTCGAAGATCGAGATCTTGTGTTTCGTCGCGTAGAAATCGTTCTCGTTGGACATCCCCTCCGTCCACTCGACCCCTGTGTTCGCTCCGACGCTGACGTCGCGAAGCGGCGTCCAGTCGGCGCCGACACCGGCCGACAGGGTGGCCTTTCGGTTGAACTGCCTCTGGCGGCCGGACTCCGCCCATCCGTAGCTTCCCTTGAGCGCCGCCGTCACGAACGGGGACACACGCTCGCGGAGGAACAGGTATCGCTTGATCGAGGGCTGGAGGGAGAAGGTCCAGAACAAGCTCCCGGTCCTCGATCGGGCGCTGTCCGGGCCCCACGTCACCTCTGCGAATGCGTGGTCGATGCCGAGGTCGATGCCGAGATTGGAGCGCGCCGAGACCATCTTCCACACTCCGAATTGCGCGCCTCCACCGTCGGGAAGCGTGAACGCCAAAGACCAGCGCCCCTTCGCGATCGTTGGCGACGGGTCCGACGCGCCCCCTTCGGCCCAGACGGGACACGCAAACGAAAGAACGAGGGCGAGCGCGCTCCATCCCCTGACCCAATTCATGAAGAGCCTCCTGTCCGGCCTTCTAGATCCCGGGCGGCGCGGGATTGTCGCCCTTGCTGTCCGGGCTCGGATTTCCCGGTCCCTGATCGCCCGGTCCCGGCTCGCGGGGTCCAAGCTCGTCCGGGCCGCCCTCCTCCGTCGGAGGCGCCCCCGGTTCGTGCTCGCCCGCTCCGCCTTCCGGCGAGATCTCCGTCGAGTCCGTTTGCTCGGTGCCGAACCAGCTGGGCGCATGGTCCACCGTGCAGACCTGCCGCGGCTCGGTCGTGGGGATGAACGATTCCCGCATGACGTGGGTGCAGTCGGCGCCGGCGCGGTAGCCGGTGTCCGCGTCGATCCAAACATCGATCACGCCCGGAGGCGCCTGGAAGTCCCGCACCGGCTTGCCCTGGTGCGCGAGCTCCATGAACCGCGCCCAGATCGGAACCGCGGCCTGCGTCCCCGTGAGCCCGAGCTTCCGGTTGCGGTCGCATCCCACCCAGACGCCCGCGACGAGGTCGGGCGTGTAGCCCACGAACCAGGCGTCGTTTTCATCATCCGTCGTGCCGGTCTTACCCGCCGCCGGACGCATGAACCCGTACTCGCTCCGGATCGCTGACGCCGTTCCGTAGATCACGGGCCCCTGGAGGAGGGTCGTCGCCATGTAGGCCGTCTCAGGGCGGATCACCCGGCGCGACTCCCGCCTGGGCGTCCAGACCAGGTTTCCTCCGCGGTCCAGCACCGCGCGGACCGCGACGGGCTTCACCATCACACCGCCGTTCGCGATCGTGGCGTAGGCGGTCGTGAGCTCGAGCGGCGTCACCTCGTTCGTCCCGAGCGCGAGGGACGCCACCTCGCGCAGCCTGCTCTGGATTCCCAGCGCGTGCGCCACCTCGGTCACGCGGGGGAGGCCGACCAGGAATTCGAGGCGGACGGTCGCAACGTTGAGCGAGCGGGCGAGCGCGCGCGCCGCCGTCACGCGGCCGAAATACGAATTCTCGTAGTTGCGCGGCGCGTACATCCCGAACGGTGTCGGAAACGAATCGGGGACGTCGTCGAGAAGCGTCGCGGCGGTGAGCGGCGGGCGCCGGCCGGAGAACGGTGTATCGAGCGCGGCGATGTAGACGAACGGCTTGAACGCGGAGCCGGGCTGCCTGCGGGACTCCACGGCCCGATTGAATGGGCTCGCCGCGTAGTCGCGCCCGCCCACCATGGCGCGGATCGCGCCATTCTGCGGCTCGATCGCGAGGAGCGCCGCCTGGGCCGGGTCGCGGCCCTGGCCACCGTTCGGCGAGCGCGCATCCGCCTCGCGCGCGCCTTCGCGCACGCTTCGCTCGCCCGCCGCCTCGAGACGCGGGTCGAGCGTCGTAAACACGGAGAACCCACGCGTGCTCAGGTCCGCATCGGAGATGTCCTTCGACAGGATCTCACGCACGTAGTCCACGAAGTACGGCGCCCGTGTCGCGGGAGCCGGATTGGGCGCGAACTTGAGCCCGGTCCTGCGGGCGCGCGCCGCCTCGTCCTTCGAGATGAAGCCGCAGACGACCATGTCCTCGAGGACCTCGTTCCGCCTCGCGATCGCGAGCTCGGCGTCCCGGTACGGGGACATCCGATTCGGCGCCGGGATGATGCCTGCGAGGAGCGCGCCTTCCCCGAGGGTCAGCTCGCTCGCGTGCTTGTTGAAGTAGTAGAGCGCGCCCTCCTCGATGCCGCATACGCTCCACGTCCCACGCTGCCCGAGGTAGATCTGGTTCAGGTAGAACTCGAGGATCTGCTCCTTCGAATACCGGAGGTCGATCAGGACCGCGAGCAGCGCCTCGTGGAGCTTCCGCGTGAAGGTGCGCTGCCGGGAGAGAAAGACGTTCTTCGCGAGCTGCTGATTGATCGTGCTCCCGCCTTCGACCACGGACCCGGCGCGCATGTTCCGCGCGGTGGCGCGCCCGATGCCGAGGAGGTCGAGCCCCATGTGGCGGAAGAAGCGCCGGTCCTCGCTCGCGACCGCGGCGAGCGCCACGTGGCGCGGGATCGCCGGGAGGGGCGTGAAGGAGCGGCGCTCGCGCTCCTGGTCGACATACTCGGTCAGAAGGGGCGGATCGATGCGCAGGGGTCCGCGGGGGACCGGCTGCGAGAAGCCGTTTCCGATCGAGGCGACCTGGCCGTCGCGGACCTCCACGAGGGTCTCCGCGCCGGGCTCGGCGCGATCCGGGTACACGAAAGGACGGAGATAGATCTCGAAGATGGACCCGCGCGTCCGGTATTGCCCGGGCGCGTAGGGCCTCCCGGTCGCGCGCCGGTAGCGCGCCGATTCGAGCGCCTGCCGGATATCCGACACCTCGATCGGCATCCCCACGCGCAGCTCGAGCCAGTCCGCGTAGACCCTCGTGGGGAACTTCCAACCCTGGCCGGAATAGCGGAAGGAGGAGAGCGATGAGAGCCGGAGCCAGTCGTACCCGAGAAAACCGAAGACGAAGAGAAGAACGACCAGGACCCAGCCGAGCCGGCTCTTCGAGAACGACCCGAATCTCCGGCGGATCCCCTCGGGAAGATCGCCCAGGCGCTTCCCAACCGGGTTGGGATTCGGATTCACGAAGGGTGAGCCTACGGCCCCTCCCCGCGATCGTCAAATTGTAAGGGATCGGGGAGCGTCAGCGTCGTTCGGCGAGCGCGTCTTCCAGCTGGCGCAGGCGCGAGACGGAGCGGCTGTCCGCGCCGCCGGCAGGCGCGCCGAGAAGGTATTCGCGATACGCGGCGAGGGCGTTCTTCTGATCGGCGCGGCCACCGGTCAGGCTCTGGATGCCCCAGAGACAATCGGCGTACTCACGCTTCGCGAGCGCGCGCTGGGATCCCACGCCCATCTTCGACATGAACGACTTCCAGCTCGCCTTGAGACGCCGGAGTTGATCCAGGTCCCCCTGCTCCCCTGCGGCGACCGTCGCGAGGTGGAGCCGATCGAACGGCGAGCGGGCCTCGGGAGCGGGCGGCCGCTCCGTGGAGGGCTTCGAAGCGGACGGAGACGTCGTCGGAGCCGCGCTCGCGCGGGGCGCGTCCGTCCCCCCCGACGAGCCGCTCCGCTGCGCGGAGCCGGCATGCGCGTCGAGCCAGGACTGGGAGCGCGGCTTCTCCTGTGCCGGAGGCGGAGCGGGTTCCGGCGCGGCCGTGGGTTCCTCGTTCGTGGACTCCGCTTCGTTCGGAGCTGTCTTCTCAACCGGCGGTGGCACGAAGGTCCGCGCCTGCGCCTTTGCGGGCTCGGGCGGGCTGACGGGCTCCTCGTCGTCCGGAGGAGGCACCCAGGGCGCGGGCTTCGGGATCGAGGCCGGAGGCTGGGCGCTTCTCGGCGGTCCGGGATTCGACGGCGCGGGGCGAACGGGAGTCCGGCTCGCCGCTGGCCGCGGTGTCGCATGCGCCTGCGTCGGGTCCGCCGGCGGCGGCGCGTTACGCGCGGATGCCAGGCCCGAAGCGCGCAGCGCGCCGGGTGGCTGAGGTGGCTGGGTCGACGAAGCGGACACGCGCGGCACAGGAGGATGCTGGGCCGTATTGTCGGGAGCATCCGACGCGCCGGGCGGCGGCCCTTCTTCCGCCGGCGGCGCCACCGTTCCCGGATCCGTGGGCTGCCGGGGCGTCTCCTTGAAGGGCGCCTCTCGTTCCTTCGTGGGGTTTGCCGGCGCTTCCATGCTCGGGGACGTGCCCTCGGAGCTGGGCGCTTTCATGTGGAGCACGAACCACGATGACACCGCGAGGAGCACGGCGCCGATCACGCCACCCACTCCCCAGATCATCACGCGGACATTCGAGCCCTTCTTCGCTTCCGGATCCTTGAGGCGGGTGAGCGCCTCCGCAGCGAAGAAGAGGCTCTCTTGAGGCGGCTTCACGTCCGCCTTCGCGTCGGCCGGCTCGAAGTCCCAGGAGGGGGGAGCCGCGTCCCCTTCCTCGTCGGAGGAATCCGCGCCCCCGCTCGCCGCTGCCGAGCCGAAGCCTTCCAGGGCCTTCCCCGCCGGACTCGACTCCGGGGGAGCCGTCATCCCGCCGGAGGCACCGCCGTGGTCCCACGCGCTTCCCGAGACCGTGACCCTGCCGCCGGTCGTGCCGGGGCCGGACGAGGGAAAAATGGAAGGCTGGGGAGGAAAAGCAGGGGCGGGAGATTCCGGCGCGGGATCGGACTGCGACCCGCCGCTCTGCTGACCCTCGGTCCCGAAGATTCTGTCCAGGGTCCAGTCGTCGTGCCCGACGGCGGGCGGCTTCTCCTGGGAACCGATCGCCCGCACGAGCTCCAGCTCGAGGCGGCATCCCTCGCAAATCGAGATGTGCTGCTCCGCGAGCTCGCGCTCGGTCTCGGGAAGCGATCCGTTCACGAGCGCTTCCATCCTGGGTTTGACCGCGGCGCAGTCCATACGGTCTGATATCGGAACCGGCCGTGAGATTCTTGAGCAGGCCCTTGTCGGATCGGAAGGTACCGGAGAAAGAAAAGGCCGCCGGTCGCGGTCGCGATTCCGGCGGCGAAGTGTCGCCATAACAGGGGTTTACGCCGAAGCGGCGCACGTCCCCTCGGGAAGGTCTAGTCGGGTAGGACCGCCCCCTCGACCGGACAGGCCTCGAGGCAGGCGTTGCAGCTCACGCAATCCTCCGCCACGACGAAGAACCAGCTGGTTCCCTTGGCGTTTTGTCCCTCGCCCTTCTTGATGCAGTCGACGGGACAGACATCCACGCACGAGCTTTCCCCTTCGCAGATATCCTTAACGATGATGTACGTCACGAGTCCCCCGACGTTGAGACGCAGCTTGAATCATGCTACCCCACATGGAGCATACGGTCCAGGGCGACTCGCGCCCAGCGTTTTACGGTCTCCGGAACGCGGATCGGGTTCACCACGTTCCCTTCATTTAGATTCTCCAGGGACCAGAGCAGGTTCTGGGGGGAGATCCGGTACATCGTGGCGCAGAGGCAAAAGTCCTTGGAGAGGATCGAGATTTTCTTGTCCGGGTGACGCCGGGCGAGCCGGCTCACGAGGTGATATTCCGTCCCGACCGCCCACCGGCTGCCCGCCGGGGCTTCCTCCAGAACGCGGATGATGTGCTCGGTCGACCCGACTTCGTCCGCGGCCTGGGCCACTTCGTACGGCACCTCGGGGTGAACGAGGACGCGGATGCCAGGATCTTCGGCCCGGCGCTCGCGCACGTGACGGAGCAGGAACTTCGTGTGCACCGAGCAGCACCCCTTCCAGAGAATGACCCGCGCGCGCTCGAGCTCCTCCCGCGTCAACCCTCCCGACTCCTTCGAAGGATCCCAGACCACCATCGCCTCGAGCGGGATGCCGAGCGTGGCGCCCGTGTATCTCCCCAGGTGCTCGTCGGGGAAAAAGAAGATCGTTCTCTCGTTTTCGAACGCCCACTCGAAGACCGCGCGCGCGTTCGAGGACGTGCACACGGCCCCCCCGCGCTCGCCGCAGAACGCCTTCAGCTCGGCGGTAGAATTCATGTACGTGACCGGGACCGTTCGGATCCCCAGCCGATCCAGCGTGGCGCCCGCGAGGAGCACGTCTTCCGTGGGGGCCATGTCGGCCATCGAACATCCGGCGTTCAAGTCCGGCAGGATCACGGTCTGGCGGGGGCCGCGTAGGATGTCGGCGCTCTCCGCCATGAAGTGGACCCCGCAGAAGACGATGAATTCGGCGTCGGTCCGCTCCGCGCCGAGGCGGGCGAGCTTTAAGGAATCGCCGGTCACGTCGGCGTGCGCGATCACGTCGTCACGCTGGTAATGGTGGCCCAGGATTACCGCCTTGGCGCCCAAGGCTTCCTTGGCCGCGCGGATCCGCGCGTCGAGAACGTCATCATCCAGCTGGAGATACGGTTCAGGTACGGTTCGGATGGCCATAGCCGATCATTATCAGAACGGGAATTTGCCTGGGTCAAGGGCTTCCGGGTCGCATCTTAATGATGCGCCCGTGCGCGCCGCGGTGCGGCTCCCGGGGGAGCGCAGCGGACAATCCCACAACACGATAGGGGAAAGGAGCTTGACCGTGCCTGGGTCGCGGGGGAAAATAGGCCGCTTGACCCAAACCCACCGATCACAGTCCGGAGATCATCGTGACGGCGACGAGTAACGATTTTTCGATCCATGTGGCCACGGTGAACGGCTCGGGGAGCCAGACCGCGAACACGACCCTGATGCGGGCCATCTTCCAGATGGGTGTGCCCGTTTCCGGAAAGAACCTCTTCCCCTCGAACATCGCGGGACTTCCCACCTGGTTCACGATCCGCGTCAGCGAGCGAGGCTACCTCGCCCGGACGCGCCGGAACGACGTCCTCGTGGCGATGAATCCGGAGACCTCGGTCGAGGACATCGCCGCGATGGGGCCCGGCTCGATCCTGATCCTGAACGAGGGCGTCCCCCAGCCGCGCATTCCCGAGGATCGCACCGTCTACAAGGTCCCGTTCAACAAGCTGGTCGAGCCGCTGGTCCCCGACGCGAAGCTCCGGAAGCTGGTCGTGAACATGATCTACGTCGGCGTGGTCGCCCACCTTCTCGGGATCGATCCCGAGGAAGTCGACCACGCGCTCACCGCCCAGCTCGGGAAGAAACCGAAGGC
>Ga0137396_10000750_pt1 | contig 16082 bp, 13 predicted proteins | sample czc16metaG_FD_108284 | JGI IMG/M metagenome (GOLD analysis project Ga0137396, IMG submission 108284) | Vadose zone soil microbial communities from Angelo Coast Range Reserve, California, USA - czcobulk3.16 metaG | ecosystem: Environmental > Terrestrial > Soil > Vadose zone | place: USA...
CCCACTTCGAGCACGTCGCGCGCGAAGCCGCCGCCGGAATCAGGCACGTCGCGCTCACGACGGGTGTGCCCACGACCTTCGGCGTCATCACGGCGCTCAGCGAGGAGCAGGCGTGGGCGCGCGCGGGGGGCGACGTGGGTAACCGCGGCGAAGAGGCCGCCGAGGCGGCGCTACAGATGGCCGAGTGGATCCGCCAGCTCGGCGACCATCGGGCGGGCCGAAGCCCAGCGCGTCCCGGACAGGGACATGTACGTCGACGGTAATCGCGAAAATCGCCGCGGGTCGGAGCGCCGCGGGTCGATGTTGTCGGGATCGCTGCGGGTCGATGTTGGCGTGTCGGAGCCACAAGCGCCACTCTCAGGCCACCCGCGGCGCGATCCGGCCTCACGGTCCCCGCTCCAATGAGTAGGCGCCGGAAAGCCCGCGAGGTCGCGCTCCAGTTTCTTTATCAGCTCGACCTCAACGGCGACGACGATCCGACCCCACACGACGAGGAGTTCTGGGCGCGCCATCCCGTGGATGAAGACACGCGCGCGTTCGCCGACGCGCTCGTCCGGGGCACGAAGTCGAATCAGGCGAAGATCGACCACGCCATCTCACAGTTCGCCGAGCACTGGGACATCGAGCGGATGGCCGTCGTCGACCGTAACATCCTTCGGCTCGCCGTCTACGAGCTCTTGTGGACGGCGGACGTGCCGCCGAAGGTCGCGATCAACGAAGCCATCGAGATCGCCAAGAAGTTCGGCACCAAGGAGTCGAGCCGGTTCATCAACGGCTTGCTCGATCGCATCCACAAAGAACTCCGTCCGACGTTCTGAGACTGTCCGTGCGGTACGCGGTGCTTTCGGACATCCACGCCAACCTCGAAGCGCTCCAGGCGGTTCTCGCCGATGCGGCGCCGAGGACCGACGCGACGGTCTGCCTCGGAGACCTGGTCGGCTACGGCGCCGATCCCGTCGCGTGCATCGAGATCGTGGCCGAGCGGGCGCAGGCGCTCGTCTCGGGCAATCACGAGCACGCCGTCGTCGGGCTCATCGATCTCGACTGGTTCAACGTCCACGCGCGCGCCGCCGCCGAGTGGACGCGCGAGCGCCTCGACGACGATCACCGGACGTATCTGGCCTCGCTGCCCCTGGTCGCCGAGGTGGGTGACGCCACGCTCGTGCACGCCTCGCCGGACCGTCCGGACGAATGGGAATATCTCCTCACCGCGCAGGACGGCTTCGACGCGTTCTCCGCCTTCGCGACACGGCTCTGCTTCGTCGGCCACTCGCACCTGGCCGGGACGTGGTCGCTCGGCTCGTCGGGACCCGAGCATCGGGTCGGCGCCGTCGATCTCGAGTTCGAGCGCGGCCGCCGATACCTGGTCAACGTCGGCAGCGTCGGTCAGCCCCGCGATCGCGATCCGCGCGCGTCGTACGCGATCTGGGACGTCGAGCAGGGTACGGTCTCGATCCGCCGCGTCGTCTACGACGTCGAGCGGGCGCGGGAGAAGATCCTCCGCGGCGGGTTACCGCGGTTCCTGGCCGATCGGCTCGCGTGGGGCTCCTGAGCCTGCGTCCGTCTCCTCGCCGCGCCCTGGTCCTCATGGCGACCGCGTTCGCCATGGCGCTCGGGTTTCCCCGGACCGACTGGGAGGGTGTCGTCTGGGTCGCCCTGACCCCGCTGATCGTCGATGCGTTGCGCCAGCCGGTACGCGTCGCGTTCGGATGGGGGTGGGTCTTCGGGACCGTGTTCTATCTGGTGCTCCTCCGGTGGCTCGACTTCACCTTCAACACCTACAGCTCGATCCCCTGGCCGCTCACGTGGGGTCCGACGTTCGCCCTCGCCGGCTACTGCGCCCTCTACGTCGGCGCCTTCGCCGCGGCCGTCTCATGGCTCGCGCAGCGCTCGATCGTCTGGGCGCTCTGCGCGTCACCGTTTCTCTGGGTCGCCGGCGAGTGGATCCGCGGCCACCTGTTCGGCGGCTTCCCGTGGGGTCTTCTCGGCTACTCCCAGTATTTTCGTCTACCGGTCATCCAGATCGCGGAGCTCGGCGGGGTATATGCGGTGTCGCTGGTGATCGTCGCGGTCAACGCCGCGATCACCGGTTGCTTCGTGCTCGCCTGGCGTCCGGCGCTCGGGGGGGTCGCGCTGTCGGGGTTGCTGCTCGGCGGGACGCTGGCGTTCGGCGCCTGGCGGCTGTCGGCTCCCGCCCCGCCGGGCGAGGTGACCGTGGCCATCATGCAGCCGTCCATCGAGCAGCCATTGAAGTTCGACGCCGCGTTCGCCACGACGACTCTCGCGATCTACCTCACCCTGACCTCTCGGGCCGGGGCCGAGCGCCCCGATCTGATCGTGTGGCCCGAGACCGCGGCGCCCTCGCCGCTCCGGCGCGACCCGCAGCTCCTGCGAACACTCGGGGCGCTCTCCGGCTCGCTGCGCGTCCCGCTCCTCGTGGGCTCGATAGACATTGATGGATCGACTCCACCGAAGGCACGTAACAGCGCGTTTCTTCTGACCGAACGGGGGATCGTGGGGAGGTATGATAAGATCCATCTCGTCCCCTTCGGCGAGTACGTCCCGCTAGCGGGACTGATCGGATTCGTCCGGGGCTGGGCAGAGTTCATCGCCGAGCTCGAGCCGGGCTCCAGCGCGAGCGTCTTCCCGGGCCCGCCAGCCCCGTTCGGAGTCGTCATCTGTTACGAGGGAATTTTCCCGGAGCTCGTCCGCGAGTTCGTGAAAGGCGGCGCGCGTTTGATCGTGAACATAACGAACGACGCATGGTTTGGTCGTACGAGCGGGCCGTGGCAACATCTCGCCATGTATCCGTTCCGGGCCGTCGAGCACCGCGTCGCGGTGGTTCGCGCGGCGAACACAGGCGTGTCGGCGTTCATCGCGCCCACCGGCAAGATCGTTCGCCGCGTCGCGTTGTACGAGCGAACTACGGTGGCCGAACGAGTTCCGCTGCGAACCGGGCTCACTCTCTACTCGCGCCTGGGCGACTGGCTCGCGTACCTGGCGATCGTCGCCTCGGGCGCGTCGCTCGCCGCCCGGGCGTGGAAGCGAGCCGTCTGATGCTCAGCGACTTCAAGCGCGACGTGAACGTGCTGACGAGCCGGGTGATCGAGCTCCGAGGGCATCTTTGACGTCCCCGCCAAGGCGCAGCGCCTCGTCGCCCTCGACACCGACATGGCCAAGCCGTCCTTCTGGGAAGACAATCGCCGCGCCCAGGAGGTCATCCGGGAGCGGACCGAGCTCTCGCGCGTCGTCACGCGTCTGAAGGAGCTCAACTCCAAGGCCGACGACCTCACGGTGCTCCTCGAGCTCGCCGAGGAGGCCACCGACGGAAGCCTCGACGCCGAGATCGCCGACGGCATCGCGAGTCTGGCAAAGGACCTCGACGAGTTCGAGCTGAAGATCATGCTATCGGGGCCCCACGACACGAAGGCAGCGATCGTGTCGATCCACCCCGGGGCCGGGGGCACCGAATCGCAGGACTGGGCTCAGATGCTCCTGCGCATGTACCTGCGCTGGTGCGAGCGCGCGGGCCTGAAGGCCGAGGTGGTCGATTTGCTGCCCGGTGACGAGGCGGGGATCAAGTCGGCCACGGTCGAAGTCTCCGGCGAGTACGCGTTCGGCTACCTGCGCGGCGAGACCGGCGTGCACCGCCTGGTGCGGATCTCTCCCTTCGACGCCTCGCGCCGCCGGCAGACCAGCTTCGCTTCGGTCGCGGTCGTGCCCGAGGTCGACGACGTCGAGGTGAACGTGCGGGAGGACGACCTCCGCGTGGATGTCTTCCGCGCGTCGGGCCCGGGCGGGCAGGGGGTCAACACCGCCGACTCGGCCGTGCGCATCACGCACATGCCGACGGGCATCGTGGTGTCGTGCCAGAACGAGCGCTCGCAGCTCCGGAACCGCGATACTGCCATGCGCATTCTCAAGGCGAGGCTCTACGAGATCGCCGAGAAGAAGCAGCGCGAGGAATTGGCCGAGCTGACCGGACATAAGAAGGAGATCGCCTTCGGCAGCCAGATCCGGTCATACACGTTTCATCCTTACCAGCTGATCAAGGACCATCGCACCGGGCTCGAGGTCGGCAACGTGGAAGGCGTCATGGATGGAGACCTCGACCCCTTCATCAAGGCGTACCTGCTCTGGGCGCGGGGCCGTGAAGCATGAGTGACGATCGTGCGGGCCGCGGACGAGGCGAATCCGTGACGAATGAAGACGACAACGAGTTGATCCGGCTCCGACGCGAAAAGCTCGACGCGCTGCGCAGCCGCGGCACCGATCCGTTCGGCGGTCGCTATCCGGTGACCCAGTGGGCTCATGGTCTCGCCGAGCGCCTGGGCAACGCGAACGACGAGGAGCTGAAGGGCTTTGGCCCGGTCAGCCTCGCCGGCCGTATCGTGGCGATACGCCATCACGGCAAGACGTGCTTCGCTCATCTCATGGATCAGACCGGACGGATCCAGCTCTACGCGCGCGCCGACGGCCTGGGCCACGAATACGCGCGCTTCGTCGACCTCGATACCGGCGACTTCGTCGGGGTGACGGGCGAGATGTTCCGGACGCGGACCGGAGAGCTGACCGTCGCCGTGAAGACGTTCGCCTTTCTGGCCAAGTCGCTCCGGCCCCTTCCCGAAAAGTGGCACGGGCTGAAGGACGTGGAGACGCGCTACCGGCAGCGCTACGTGGACCTGATCGTCAACGCGGAGGCGCGCGAGGTCTTCTCGATGCGGGCGCGACTCGTGCGCGGGATCCGGACGTTCCTCGACGCGCGCGGCTTTCTCGAGGTCGAGACGCCGATGATGCAGCCGATCCCGGGCGGCGCGATCGCCCGGCCGTTCAAGACGCATCACAACGCGCTCGACCTGGACCTTTATTTGCGTATCGCGCCCGAGCTCTATCTCAAGCGTCTGCTCGTGGGCGGCTTCGAGCGCGTCTACGAGATCAACCGGAACTTCCGGAACGAGGGGGTGTCGACGATGCACAACCCCGAGTTCACGACGCTCGAGTTCTATCAAGCGTACGCCGACTACACCGATCTGATGGAGCTGACGGAGGCGCTCTTCGTCGAGCTCGCCCACGCGCTGCGCGGTTCCCTGTCCCTCGTCTGGGGTGAGCATGCGCTCGACCTCAAGCCGCCGTGGCGACGCCTGCCGTTCTTCGAGGGCGTCTCGCAGGCGCTCGGGCTTGCCGTGTCGCCCACGACGGACGTCGAGAGCGTGGCGCGGGCGGCGGCGGCGCGCGGGATCGTCCACGACGGGGGGCCGGCGTCGAAGCTCTGGAAGGACGTGTTCGAGACGCTGGTCGAGCCGACGCTCGTTCAGCCGACGTTCGTCGTCGACTTTCCGACCGAGCTCTCGCCGCTGGCCAAGCGCAAGCGCGACAACCCGCAGCTCGTCGATCGATTCGAGCTGTTCGTCGCGCGCCACGAGGTGGCCAACGCCTACAGCGAGCTGAACGACCCGATCGACCAGCTCGCACGCTTCCGGGAGCAAGCGACCCTGCAGGCCCGAGGGGACGACGAGGCTCACTGGCTCGACGAGGACTACGTCCGCGCGCTGGAGTACGGCATGCCGCCGGCCGCGGGCGAGGGGATCGGCATCGATCGGCTGCTCATGATGTTCGCGAACCAGCCGTCGATCCGGGAGACGATTCTGTTCCCGCTGCTGCGACCCGAGGGCGGCCGATGAAGAGCGGGCTGCCGTTCGAGCTGCTCCTCGGCTTCCGATATCTGCGAGCACGCGGCCAGCGCACGAATCTCTCGCTCTTCGTCTGGATCGGCCTGGGCGGGGTCTTTCTCGGCGTCGCCGCGCTCATCATCGTGCTCGCCGTGATGACCGGTTTCCAGGACGGGATCCGGGACCGGATCATCGCAGGCAGCCCACACCTTCTGATCTTCCAGGGCGGCGCCCAGGGGCTCGACGACGCCGACAAGGTCGCCGGCCGCGTGAAGGCGATCCGTGGGGTCCACTCGGCCACGCCCTTCGTCCACCAGCAGGCGCTCTTCACGACGCCGAACGGCGGGGCGCGAGGCGGGCTGATCCGAGGCGTAGACCTGGCGACGCCGGCGGTCCGCGACGACGTCCGGTCGCAGCTTCGTCAGGGCTCGGTCGATCCGCTCGCCGACGGCGCGCCCGCGATCCTGCTCGGCCGCGAGCTGGCGCGAAGCCTGGGCGTATTCCCCGGGGATTCGGTCACGGTCATCTCGCCGGAGGGCGCGGTGACGGCCGTGGGCATGGTCCCCAAGATGCGGCGCTATACCGTGGCGGGTACGATCGAGATCGGGATGCACGAGTACGATTCCTCGATCGCCTACCTGAGCCTGCCCCTCGCGAAGGAGTTCGCGGGGCTCGCCGGGGTCACCGGGATCGAGGTCAAGCTGAACGATCCGTTCGACGCCAAGAACGTGAGCCGCATCGTTTCCGCGCAGCTCGGCTTCCGCTACTGGGTGCGCGACTGGATGGAGATGAACCGGAGCCTCTTCGCGGCGCTCCAGCTCGAGAAGCTCGCGCTCTTCGTCGTCGTCACGATCATCGTGCTGGTGGCAGCGTTCGCGATCATCGGCCACCTCGTCTTGCTGGTTGCCGAGAAGCGCAAGGAGATCGGGATCCTCAAAGCGGTCGGCGCCTCCTCGCGGTCCATCACCTTCGTATTCCTCGCCGTCGGCATGACCATCGGCTTCGCGGGCACCGCAGCCGGCGCCGCGGCGGGCCTCAGCCTGATCTGGGCCCAGAACACCTACAAGGTGATCCGGTTGGCCGGCGACGTGTACCAGATCGATCACTTGCCGATGAAGTTGACGATGAGCGACGGGCTCATGATCATCGGCGCCACGCTCATCCTGTCCTTCCTGGCGACCATCATCCCGGCCAAGCGGGCGGGCTCGCTCGCCCCGGTCGACGTGCTCCGATATGAGTGACAACGTCGGCCCCGCCCTGCTCGTGGGCGAGGAGCTCGAGAAGGAGTACCGGTCCGGCCCCGAAGTCGTGCGTGTCCTTCGTGGCGCGAGCGTGAGGATCGGTCCGGGCGAGTTCGTCGCCCTCATCGGCGCCTCCGGCGTCGGGAAGTCGACCCTGTTGCATTTGCTCGGGGGGCTCGATCGGCCCACGGGCGGCCGCGTGCTGTTCCAGGGAGAGGACCTCGCGGGATGGGGAGAGGCCGGGCTCGCGCGCTACCGACGGCGCGACGTCGGGTTCGTCTTCCAGTTCTACAACCTCCTGGGTGACATGAGCGCGCTCGAGAACGCGATGATTCCCGCGCTGATCGAGCGTAAGCCTGCTCGCGAGGTCAGAGAGCTCGCGGCCGCCGCTCTCGCCGAGGTCGGGCTCGGCGATCGGCTCAATCACCTTCCCGGTGAGCTCTCGGGCGGCGAGCAGCAACGGGTCGCGATCGCTCGGGCGCTCATCAACAGCCCGAAAATGATTCTCGCCGATGAACCGACGGGCAACCTGGACCCCAAGACGAGCGAGATCATCTACGATCTCTTCCTCCGCCTGCAGGCCGAGCGGGGGTTAGCCTTCCTCGTGGCGACGCACAACCCCGATCTCGCCCAGAAGGCCGAACGGGGCTATCGCCTGGTCGAGGGCCGGGCGCGCGAGATTCAGGGAGAATCGACGCCGATCGGATAACGGTTTCGCGCGGTTAGTCGTGTGTAGGGAAAAAACGCTAGCGGGCTTCGGAGCCGTGGGCTATACTGAACTCGCAGTCTGGTAACTAGCTGCCAGCGCAAGTAAATTCGCATCCCGCGACCTGCGGAAGGGGTGGGGAACACCAGTGTTTGAACGGTTCACTGAACGGGCGCGACGGGTCATTATCTTAGCGCGTGAGGAAGCCGGTCGTTTCCGCCACGATTTCGTCGGGACGGAGCACGTCCTTCTCGGGCTGATCCGCGACGGCGAGGGAATCGCGACCGCGGTTCTGCAGCGTCTCGGGCTGCGTCTCGAGACCGTGAAGGCCGAGGTCGAGCGCGCGCTCGCGGGATTCCCCAAGACGCTCACGTTCGGGGAAGTGCCGTTCACGCCGCAGGCCAAGCGGGTTCTCGAGCTCTCGATCGAGGAAGCACGGCAGCTCGGCCACAACTACATCGGCACCGAGCATCTGCTGCTCGGGCTCATGAAGGAAGGGCAGTCGATCGCCGCCAAAATCCTGGAGTCGCTCGGCGCCCGGCTCGACGAGGTCCGTCAGGAGACCCTGGCGCTGCTCGGCGACCAGTACTATCCCAGGCCCAAGAAGCGCTCCCAGACTCCTGTCCTCGACGAGTTCGCCCGGGACCTGACCCAGCTGGCCCGCGAGAGCAAGCTCGATCCGGTCATCGGCCGCGAGCAGGAAATCGAGCGCGTCATCCAGATCCTCGCCCGCCGTACGAAGAACAATCCCGTGCTGATCGGTGAGCCCGGTGTAGGCAAGACCGCGATCGTCGAGGGACTCGCGCAGAAGATCGTGAGCCATGACGTGCCCGACGTCCTCGCGAACAAGCGGCTGCTCCAGCTCGACCTGGGCGCCCTCGTCGCCGGCACGAAGTACCGCGGCCAGTTCGAGGAGCGGCTGAAGGCGGTGATGAAGGAGATCCGCCAGTCGGAGAACGTCGTGCTCTTCCTCGACGAGCTCCACACGCTCATCGGCGCCGGCGCGGCCGAAGGCGCGATCGACGCCTCGAACATGCTCAAGCCGGCCCTCTCGCGCGGCGAGATCCAGACCATCGGCGCGACGACCCTCGACGAATACCGCAAGTACATCGAGAAGGACGGCGCCCTGGAGCGGCGCTTCCAGCCGGTCATCGTCAAGGCGCCGACGGTGCCTCAGGCGATCGAGATCATCCGCGGGCTGCGGCACAAGTACGAGGCCCACCACCGGGTGAAGATCACCGAGCGCGCGATCTCCGCGGCGGTGCAGCTGGCCGATCGCTACATCACCGACCGCCAGCTCCCCGACAAGGCGATCGACGTGATCGACGAGGCCTCGTCGCGGACGCGCCTCATGGCGCTGACCCCGCCGCCCGAGCTCAAGGAGATCGAGAAGGAGCTCGAGCGCGTGATCCGCGAGAAGGACATGTATCTCGAGGCGCAGGAGTTCGAGAAGGCCGCCTCGCTCCGCGAGAAGGAGAAGATCCTTCGCCACCGTGACGAGGAGCTCAAGCGCGAGTGGGAGAAGAACAAGGGTAAGGGGACGCAGTCGGTCGAGGAAGAAGACATCGAGTTCATCGTCTCCCGCTGGACGGGCATTCCACTCGCCAAGCTCGAGGAAAAAGAGTCCCAGAAACTCGCGCGGATGGAGGAAGCTCTCCACGGACGGATCATCGGTCAGAACGATGCGGTCGCGGCGGTCGCGCGCGCGATCCGCCGGTCCCGCGCCGGTCTGAAGGACGCAAAGCGCCCCGTTGGCTCGTTCGTGTTCCTCGGCCCGACGGGCGTCGGCAAGACCGAGCTGGCCCGGGCGCTCGCCGAATACCTGTTCGGTGACGAAAACGCCCTGATCCGCGTGGACATGTCCGAGTACATGGAGAAGTTCTCGGTCTCGCGCCTGCTCGGCGCCCCGCCCGGATACGTCGGCTACGAAGAGGGCGGATTCCTCACCGAAAAGGTCCGGCGCCGCCCGTATTCCGTCGTGCTGTTCGACGAGATCGAGAAGGCGCACCCGGACGTGTTCAACATGATGCTTCAGGTCCTCGACGACGGCCGGCTCACTGACTCGCTCGGCCACGTCGTCGACTTCAAGAACACGATCCTGATCATGACCTCGAACCTCGGGACGAGCCTCATCGGCAAGCGCGTGTCTCCCGGATTCCTCCAGGAGACCGACGAGTCGAGCTACGAGAAGATGAAGGAGCGCGTCCTCGAGGAGATGAAGCGGGCGTTCCGGCCGGAGTTCCTGAACCGGATCGACGACATCATCGTCTTCCACGCCCTGTCGCTCGACCACATCAAGGAAATCATCCGGTTGATGATCGGGCGGATCAACAAGCAGCTCACCGAGAAGGGCATCGAGCTCGTGCTCACGCCGGCGGCCGAAGCGGCGCTGGTGGAGAAGGGGTACGATCAGACGTACGGCGCGCGGCAACTACGGCGGACGATCCAGAAGCACATCGAGGATCCCCTGGCCGAGGCGATCGTTCGGGGCCAGGTCGCGGAGAGCGCCCGCATCGAGGTGGACATCGAGGGGGCGAACTTCACGTTCCGCGAAGCGCAGGCCGCCGACGCGCCGCTCGAGCTTGCTGAGCACTAGCGCGCCGTCCCGACACGCCTGAGAGCCTGGTGACGACAGCCGGCCGGGTGTGTCTCACGGTCGTCGTTGTTCTCACGGCAGGCCTCCTTATCGCGTCGACGGCGCGGGCACAGCAATCCCAGCCGCCGCCCATCCTCATCCGCGACATCCATGTCGAGGGCAATCGCCGTGTCCAGGACGCGGTGATCCTCGGCCGCGTCAAAAGCACTGTCGGTTCGACGTTCAATCCTGCCCTCCTCGCCGAGGACATCCGTTCCATCTTCAGTCTCGGTTTCTTCGATGACGTCCAGCTCCGAGTCGAGGACTTCGAAGGCGGCGTGAAGGTCGTCTTCGCCGTCTCCGAGCGGCCCTTCATCCGAGACGTCGATTTCGTCGGCAACAAGAAAGAGGACCGGGACTCGCTGCAGGAGAAAATCGACCTGAAGCTCGGCAGCGTCTACAACCCGGTCGACGTGCAGCGCGCCGTGGACAAGCTCCGTGACTTCTACGAGGACGAGGGCTACTTCGAGGTCCAGATCACGCCGACGGTCGAGAAGTTCGCCGACTCGGACGTGAAGCTGATCTTCAACATCGTCGAGGGACGCCAGATCACGATCGAGCAGATCGTCTTTCGCGGCAACAAGGGGCTGCGGGACGACCAGCTCAAAGACGCGATGGAGACGAAGGAGCGGCAGTACTTCATCCTGCGCGGCAAGGTGCAGCGCCAGCGCCTCGAGATGGATGTCGATCGCATCATCGGTCTCTACAACGACAACGGCTTCATCCAGGCCCGCGTCGAATCGTACGACGTCGCCGTCGATCGTGAGAAGGCGCGGGTGACCATCACGATCGTCGTCGTCGAGGGCCCTCAGTTCCGGGTCGGCGACGTGAAGATCACCGGCGTCACGCTGCTGCCGGAGGAGGAGGTCGACCGCCAGCTCAGGCTGAGGACGGGCGACGTGTTCTCGGTGAGCCGCGTCCGGGAGACCACCACCGCGATCCTGAACCTCTACAGCACGATCGGCCGCGCCTCGGCCGACGTGAACCCCAAGCGCGAGCAGCTGCCGGCGGTCAATCAGATCAACCTGACCTTCGAGATCACCGAAGGGCCGGAAGTCTACGTTGAGCGCATCAACATCAGTGGCAACGTCCGGAGCGAGGACAAGATCCTGCGTCGCGAGCTGCCGCTGCACGAGGGCGATCTCTACACGCTCCAGAACAAGGAAAAAGCCCGGCAGCGGCTCGTGAACCTGGGCTACTTCGAGACCGTCACCGTCTCCACGCAGCCCGGCTCCGACAAGACCCGGATCATCGTGAACATCGAAGTGGTCGAGCGGGCCACCGGCATCTTCAGCATCGGCGGCGGCTACTCGTCGGTCGACTCCCTGGTCGGCACGATCGACCTCGCCCAGCGCAACTTCCTGGGGCGCGGCTGGGAGGTCGCGATCAGGATCCGCGCCGGCGCGACCACCCAGCAGGGGACCATCAGCTTCACCGATCCCTGGCTGTTCGATCGTCCTCTCTCGGCCGGATTCGACGTGTACAAGAGCATTCGCAACTATCAGGACTACACCTACGACACGACGGGCTTGAATCTCCGGATGAGCCACCCCTTCGCCGAGTACTGGCGCTGGCACACCGGATACCGCATCTCGAGGGACATCATCAGCCACCTCAGCGACTTCGCGACTCCCGATCTGGTGGCTCAGAAGGGCGCCACGATCACTTCTTCGATCGGCGCGTCCCTGACCCGCGACAGCCGGGACGTGATCGCGGCCCCGACCAAGGGGGCGCAAACCACGCTCGCGTTCGACTTCGCCGGCCTGGGAGGCGACTCCCAGTTCTACAAGGCGACCTTCCTCCAGACCTACTTCAAACCGATCTGGCTCGGCCACATCCTGGGGATGCGGGGCGAGGCCGGCTACGAGGCCGGCTGGGGCGGCAAGGAGGTACCGCTGTTCGAGCGCTTTTACCTGGGCGGCCCGAACACGATCCGCGCCTTCAAATTCCGCAGCGTTTCCCCGGTCGACGCGGCCGGATTCAAGCAGGGCGGGACGACGGAGATCCTCGGCAACGTCGAGTACGTGGTCCCGTTGCCGTTCGGCCTGAGGGTCGCGGCGTTCTTCGACGTCGGCAACGTCTACGGCTTCGATACCAAGTTCGATCCCACGGATCTGCGCTATGGGCCGGGTGGGGGTATACGATGGCAGTCGCCGTTCGGCCCCATCCGGGTGGACTATGGTTTCAATATCGACCGGCGGGCGGGCGAGGGGGCCGGGGCGTTCCACTTTTCTGTAGGCTCGCCGTTCTAGGAGGGTCGGATGAGGCATTGGCGTAGCGTACTCACCCTGGTTGTGGGGCTTCTTGTCGTCGGCCTGAGCCCAGTCGGGGCCCAGCAACCCGCGGCGCCGGCAGTGGCCCCGTCGTCGTCGATCCGGATGGCCTACATCGACGTGCAGCGGGTTCTGGCCCGGTCGTCGGCCGGGGTGGCGGCGCGCGAGCAGCTCGAGCGTGAGAAGTCGGTCATGCAGAAAGAGATGGACGGCAAGCGGGTGGAGCTCGAGAAGCTGCGTGACGAGCTCGAGAAGAAGGGGCCCCTGATGACCGCCGACGCTCGGCGCGAGAAGCAGGAGGGGTTCGAGCGCAAGCGTCGTGACGCCGCGCGGATGATCGATGACTTCCAGAAGGAGCTCGAGAAGAAGGAGCAGGCGCTGCTCCAGCGCGTGCTCCAGGAGCTGTCGGGCGTCATCGAACGGGTCGGCAAGGAGCGGGGCTACTACATGATCGTGGAAAAGCGGGGCGCCTCGGTCCTTTATGCCTCGACCGACGCGGACCTGACGGACGAGATCATTCGAGCCTATGACCAGGCGGCTCCGGCGAAGAAGACGCCCTGATGAGCACGCCCGCCGGGTTCACGCTCGGTGAGCTCGCCGTGACCCTCGGCGCGACGCTCGAGGGCGATCCCGGCCGGCGGGTCACCGGTGTGGCGTCGCTCGACTCGGCGGGCCCGGAGCAGATCTCGTTCCTGATCGACGCCCGGTACCGCCCGGTCGCCGAGACGTCGCGCGCCGGCGCGCTTCTCGTGTCGGAGAGCGTGTCGGGCCTGCCGGGGCCGCTCCTGCGCTCGAGCGCCCCACAGCAGGCACTGATCGCGCTGCTCACACTGTTTCATCCGGCGGCGCCCCCGTCGCCCGGCATCGATTCGTCGGCGATCGTGGCGCGTGAGGCGCGTGTCGACCCCACCGCCTCGATCGGTGCCATGGCGGTGATCAGCGCGGGCGCGATCATCGGGCCGCGGGTCCGAGTTCATCCGCTGGTCTATGTGGGACCCGGCGTGGAGGTGGGCGAGGCCTCGGTGCTGCATCCACGCGTCGTGCTGTGCGAGGGGGTGCGCCTGGGGTGCCGCGTGGTCGTGCAGGCCGGCGCCGTCATCGGCGGCGACGGATTCGGCTACGTCTTCGACGACGGCGGTCACAAGAAGATTCCTCAGGTCGGTATCGTGGTGATCGAGGACGACGTCGACATCGGCGCCAACACGACGATCGATCGCGCCATGCTCGGACGGACGATCATCCGGCGCGGAACCAAGATCGACAACCTCGTCCAGGTCGGCCACAACGTCGAGATCGGCGAGCACTCGATCATCGTGGCCCAGGTGGGCATCTCGGGCTCGTGCCGGCTCGGCCGCGGCGTCATCGCGGCCGGGCAGGTCGGCTTCGCGGACCACCTGACGATCGGCGACGGAGCCGTGCTGGGCGCTCAGGCCGGCGTCGCGGAGGACGTTCCGGCGGGCGAGCGGCGGCTGGGCTCGCCGGCGATGCCGATGCTCCAGGCCAAGCGGCTCTTCGCGTCGCAAAAGCACCTGCCGGACATGTCCCGCCGTCTTCGCGCCGCGGAGCGCCGTCTCGAGCAGCTGGAAAGCCGTCTCGGAATCGCCCCGTCGGAGACCGGTGCGCCGGGAGCCGTGGATGACCGAGTCTGACGGCATCCATTCGACTTGCGTGGTCGACGCGAAGGCGAATCTGGCCGCGGGCGTCCGGATCGGCGCGTTCTCGATCATCGGCCCGGAGGTGACGATCGGCGCCGACGCCGAGATCGGCCATCACTGCGTGCTGGAGGGCCACGTCGAAATCGGTGAGCGCGCGAAGATCGGTCACGGAACGATCCTGGGCGGCCTGCCTCAGGATCTCAAGTTCAAGGACGGAACACCGTCCGGCGTGCGCATCGGCGCCGACACCGCTGTCCGAGAATACGTGACGGTCCACCGCGCGACCCATGCCGAAGGATGGACGGAGATCGGCGCGGGCTGTCTGCTCATGGCGATGAGCCACGTGGCCCACGATTGTCGGCTCGGCGACGGTGTCATCGTGATCAACTACGCCGGAATCACGGGGCATTGCGAGATCGGCGACCGCGCGACCATCGGCGGCTACGTCGGCATCGTGCCGTTCACGCGGATCGGCGCGTATGCGTATGTCGGCGGCTGTTCGAAGGTCACCGCCGACGTGCCGCCCTACGTGCTCGTGGACGGAAACCCGGCCGGAGCGCATTCGATCAACGTCATCGGGCTCAGACGGGCCGGGATGAACTCCGCCGATCGCCGCCTCCTCCAGGACGCGTATCGGCTGCTCTACCGGAGCGGCCTCGCGCCGCATCGGGCAGTCGAGCGGATCCGGCTCGAGCTGCCGGTCGAGGGGCCGGTGGCTCACCTGCTCGAGTTCATCGCCGGCGCGCGCCGCGGCATCTGCGGCCCCGCGGAGCCCCGGACCTCGGCGCCCGCGCTCCCGGGCCCCGAAGGCGAGACGGCGTGATGGCCGCGCGAGCCGCGGAGGAGCGCCGGCTCCGCGCCGGCGTCGTCGGGGCCGGGCACATGGGGCAATACCACATGCTCGCGTACGCCGAGCTCTGGGACATCGACCTGGTCGGCGTCGTCGACATCGATCGGGACCGCGCGAAGCAGGTCGCGGCGTACTACGACACGCAGGCGCTCTTCGACCACCGCGAGCTGATCGGGAAAGTCGATCTCGCGAGCGTGGCCGTGCCCACCGAGCAGCACTTTCAGGTGGCCTCCGAGCTTCTGGAGGCTGGCGTGGGCGTCCTCGTCGAGAAGCCCATCGCGCCCACGCTCGAGGAGGCGCACGAGCTCTTCGCGATCGCCAAGAAGAGCGGCGCGGTCCTGCACGTCGGTCACGTCGAGCGGTTCAACGGCGCGGTGCAGGAGCTGAAGAAGATCGTCGAGCGCCCGATCCTGATCGAGTCGCGCCGGCTCGGGCCCTTCGCCCCGCGCGTGCAGAAAGACAGCGTGGTGATGGACCTGATGATCCACGACCTCGACATCGTGCTGGGGCTCGTCGACTCGCCGCCGCGTCGGCTCACCGCGATGGGGTCGTCGGTCCACTCCACGGCCCCCGACATCGCCAACGTGCAGATCGGCTTCGAGTCCGGCACGATCGCCCTCATCACCGCGAGCCGGGCGACCGAGGAGAAGATCCGGGTGCTCGCGATCACGCAGCCGGATGCCTACGTCGTCCTCGACTATTCCGAGCAGGACATCCGGATCCACCGGCGCGCCGCGCAGGAATACACGCTCAACCGGGAGTCGATCCGCTATCGGCGCGCGTCCTTCGTCGAGCACGTGCAGGTTCACAAGGACAACCCGCTCAAGCTCGAGGTTCTCCATCTCGTCCGGGCCGTCCGCCGGGCGCGTGCCGGCGAGAAGATCGTCCTGGCCGAGACCGAGGACGTACGATCGCTCGCCATGGCTCTCGAGATCGAGCGAATGATCCGGAACGGCCGCTGCGAGGCGGCGTACTCGACCAACCCTCCGTGGAGCGCTCACTCGGATTGATATGCGGCGCCGGCGTCCTGCCGGCGCGCATGGCCGGCGAGGC
>Ga0137396_10000752_pt1 | contig 16052 bp, 10 predicted proteins | sample czc16metaG_FD_108284 | JGI IMG/M metagenome (GOLD analysis project Ga0137396, IMG submission 108284) | Vadose zone soil microbial communities from Angelo Coast Range Reserve, California, USA - czcobulk3.16 metaG | ecosystem: Environmental > Terrestrial > Soil > Vadose zone | place: USA...
ATAACCGAGCGTAGCTTCGGGCGTATTGCTCCAACATGCTGCGGCGAGAAGGATATTGCTGAAGAGAACTGATGCTATCTCGAAAACGACGAGAATCCGACAAGTCTTATATGGTCTGTGCAATTAGAAACCCGCAGTAAGCGGTTTTGCAACCTAGATCCTCCTCTTCAACCGCGTTCATGGAATGGGACTAGCTCGATGGGGAGGAAGACACTATTCTGTATTGGAATAATTGCCCTGATGCTCGTGAGCATGCTGGGAATAATCCGTATTCCATCCGTCAAAGCTCAGACAACTTTCACATCCGCGATTCCAATCGACATCAACAACGGCTACAACTCGTATTTCCCCACCTCAATAGTGACTGCTGATGGTGCAATCTGGCTCGCCTTCCAGGGAGATCTCTACGCGAACTTCACGACAAGACATGACATTTTCTACCAGTTTAAGATCCCAGGAGGCACTTGGACGACACCACAGAACATCACCACCAAAGGCCAGAACGTTGGACCCTCTCTGGTCCAGCTAGGCAACAAGACCGTCATGATCCTCTGGTCAGCCCAACCCTCCAGCAACACCTGTTCACCCTACTGCAACATCTACTATTCGAAATACAACGGCGCCTGGTCGAAACCTGTACGACTCACCAATGGAAACTTCAACGACACCTCGATATCCGCAGCCATTGATCAGAGCGGAACACTCTGGATCGCTTGGACCAGAACTATCACTAACTGTTCGGTCTTGCCCTGCACGGTATCCAGACAGCTCTTTTTCAGGACTCTTCAGGGGAACATCATGTCCCCGGATACTGTAATTATCAACGATCCAGCCAATCTCTACCGCGAACCCTCTCTGATGGTCGGAAGGGACGGAGTCGTCAGAGTCGCCTTCTCCCGATCCAATGCTGGTGCACCTTCGCAGATCTATACAGTATCGTACACCGGGACTGGCTGGACAACACCCGTTGCCATTCTACCTCCAAGCAGTCCGCTACCCGCTGGGGACAATGATAGTCTGCCATCCATGATCCAAGATCGTAACGGAACGATCTGGGTTTTCTCTACCCGGAACATTTCTCTCTCGGCTACACTCAACCAGGACGTAATTCTCGGGGCCTACTCATACGACAACGGCGCCACTTTCTCCGCCCCTTCTCAATTGACATCTGAATCTACCCTCATACCAATCGACGATCACATGACGACAGCGGTTCAGGGTTCGGACAAGAACATCTGGGTCTTCTACATCTCAGACCTCACCGGCAACGGAAACGAATGGGACATTTACGCGCTGCAGTCAACAAGGCCAATCGCGCCAGTATACAACATCGCAGTCTCATCTATCAAGGCCAACGTATCGTCACTATGGCCAATTTACCTGAAATTTGTCCCACAGAGCCCAGTAGTCTCGATTAGCGTTGTCATCTCCAACCTAGGAGACGGCGTAAACGAAGCTTTCACCGCCCAAGCAAGCGCCATCAACAAAACCACTTACAGCATCGGAACGATAAGCAGTACCGTAAACAATGGAACTGCGAAGACCCTTACATTCTCCTGGAACACCACAGGAATCACTCCCGCGCTCTACTCGCTTAGGACTGTGGTCACTCCGGCAATTGCCGAGACGATTGGAAACCTGGGAGACAGCAATCTAACATCGAAGAACAGCTTACGCCTCTGGCCGCTCGGGGATGTGATTGCCGACGGTGTCGTAGACATTATTGACGCGGGCATCTTCATCCGATGGTTCAACTTTCCAATCACCGCCTTCTACCTCCTTCCTTGGGCCGACTACAACAACAATGGTGTCATCGACATCATCGATGTGGGCATCGTCGAAACGCGTTTCGGACTCGTCACCTAGAGAAACATCAAGAAATTCCAAAACATAGAAAAATACTCGTTTTTCAAGCGAGCTTCAAAGTTCAACTTTTGCCCGGATAAGCTTTTAAAACGCGATAGGCTCACGAGCCCAAAGAAATCAGACTTAGAGATCTGGAACTGGGACTATGGCGAGCATTTGATGAGACACAGAGCCGTACCAATCCTGTTTCTCGTCGCAGTCCTAATCTCTTCCTCGCTAGTCGCACGCCCCATCATTGGAGGCACAAGTCCTCCAACATCCCTGCCTCCTAGCCAGCCCCTTGTTGCTGTTGATCCTACGAGCATCACGGGCGTTCCAGCGAATCAGCAAGTCACTTTCAACATAAATGTAACCAATGCGCCGGCAATCACCGGTTTCTACGTCTCAATATTGTACAACAGGACGGTTCTATCGATTCCGAGGAATGGTCTTACCTATCAAGGAAACGTGCTGGTGCAGACGGGCGGAACGTTATCACCTGTGGTTGAATGCGTCGACGGCATCTCGCTCATTGGTTCAACCTGCATCCCGTTTGTGGATCAACCGGGAGTAGTGACTCTCGAGCTGGAGATTTTCGGCGGCAAAACTCCTGACATTACAAACGGATTGCTTTTCTCTCTGACTTTCAATGTCAAGACGACCGGAGTATCTCAGATACACTTTTTGCAATCCCTGCTGCTGAACGGATTCCTCAGCAATCCCAATATTTCCGATGTTTCTGCTGAGGGATCATTCAGCAACCAGATGTGTGGAAGCCAGTTCTGTCAGTATCCAATAGTGCGGCTAACCGTTACACCAACCAAGCCTTTCCAAGGCTCACCAGCTGTGTTCAACGCTTCCCGAACAACAACGCCGAACTCTGGGTGCCAAATCAAGTACTATTCCTGGTATTGGGGAGCGGGATCTGAGCCAGGTTTCCCGCTTAACAGTTTTGAAAACAGCAGTAGTACGGTGACACAGATCTATCCACATTCAGGTAACTTTACTCTGATTGTTGGAGCGATTGATACTTGCGGAGTGTTCGGATACTTTAGCGAGATACTCACTGTGGTCAACTTCATCATCGACATTGGCGTGTACACTTTAAGGGCAGACCCCTTGCTCGGGGTCGTGGTTGGGACACCAGTCACAATACGGGCCGTTCCAGAGAATGCTGGAACTCAGAAGGCAAACGTCACTCTTCGGCTCTTCGTTGAGGGCCAAGGGGAAGTGGGGCATCAGAACTTTACTCTTCCAAGATTCTGCTACGCCTGCGTCTCTGGACCGCCTCTGACCTATCGTTGGGACACGTCCAACCTTACTCCGAAGGCCTACCTGGTCCAAGCCAGAGTTGACCACCTAAAGGGCGACAACGATACGGCTAACGATATTTACATATCATATATCCAGATCATCGCGGCTCTCGGTCCTTCGTCCGTAAGCCTGGGCTTGCTATCCACCGCGTCCATCAGTATTCTTGCGCTGATCGCAGTCGCTGTTGCGGTATTGATTCTTCGACCTAGACCTAAGGATGAACCGTTAGAGCAGACACTCGCCGGATCGGCGTGACAAGTCTAGCGCTTCTCGTCATGGCGTGTACACATGCAGACTGTCCCAGTATTCCATGAATATCCCCATCATGCTTGGGATTTACCTTCAATAGGCCTCGGGGATAATCTTTTAAGGCTCAACAGCCCGAAACGTCCTTTCGGAAAAAAATGTCGAAAACAACGTCTGTAAAGCTATTGATCATCTTCGCTGTAGCATTCTCTCTAGCAAGTCTACCAGGACCCCTCGCTAGTCACTTCGCGCTTCCAAGCATCGCACCAGTGGCTCATGCCGTTAATGCACCCGCTGAGGCGTGGTATCCTGCCGGTCCATCTATGGACACCGAGATCATAAAGATCTACCAGGACCAACTCACTGAGTTCGGTGACCTTAAGAATTCGGCCATCGACTTGAGTGACTGGCGTCTGGACTCAGGCACCTCTGGCTCCATATGCGGCACAACAACATTCTTCTGTACATCTCAGATCCAGGAGCATGGATACGCCGAGATCGAGTTCATGCTCGACAACGTCTTCTGGGGCATCAACTTCAACTTCGGCAATGATCCGAACGGTGTACAAATACGCCAAGGAATTGCTCACTTGATTGACAAAACTACGTTCTCAACCAATGAGCCTAGCGGCCCATGGACCCCCATTGACAATCCAACAGCAGCCGGCGAGAACTTTGGCGGAACAGCTCTAACTTATCCGAACCCATGCACTTGGGACCTTAACTTTACCGAGACGGGTGCTGGATGCGCTACGTCGACGACGGGTGTGGGCGGAAAATCCTATCACCTCTTGGCTGCAACTGGCAACAATTGTGGCACCGAGGCCGCTCTGGCTGCATGCACTTACAAGTGGCAGCCCGGATTCGGTAGTCTAGACTTCTGCGCCGCAGCAGACCACTTCATCACCGCCTTCAGACATGGACTACAAATCACCCCTACTAAGGACGCTAACTGCGTGCTTCTGGCTCCAGGCCAAACTACACCAGGAGTCGGATGGCCAACAGCAGTCACCAACAACAAACCTCAGTTCTTCGTGAGGGTCGATGACCCTCCACGGTTTGACGTGGGCAACAGCATGGTCCAGGAAATATGCGCACTGTTCACCGGTGCCTTCGTTACAGGCACTGGAACGTGTGGCACCTCCTTCCTGAACTACACAACCGGCACCATCACGTCGTTCCCAGGCTTCTTCACATCTACCACCGGAGTTAGCAAGAACTGGTGGATGTACACAGCAGCCTTCGGAGGCGTCTTCCCATTCGATACCCTATTCTTCGGCTACAACAGCAGGTTCGTATCCGGAGTAGCGGGAGCAGACAAGCCGCCATGCGACCCAGCATCAGTACCAAGTCCAGCCGCAGGCAACTACATGTACCTCTGCAATTCGACCTTCGACGCAGACTCGCATAACATCGAGTTTGCGACCAGCCTCGCCAATGCATTCTCAGCAGCCACGACTTCGATGAATGACTTCGGACAGGGCGCGTACACAATTCCAATCTATACTCCCAGTGACACATTCGGCTATCTGGCCAACTGGAGCCGAGTCATCAATCAGGATGGCAACGGCATACCCGCCGCGGCTACTTGGCTAAGCGCTTGGACTGCGACTCCCTCCACAGGGACAAACGGCTGCCCAACTACAACACCACTCTGCATAAGACAGGGATTCAAACAACCAACACGAAGCGTTACACCCTATGCGTCCACAACAGCTTGGGATACGTACGTACTCAACAACGTGTATGATACACTCAGCGCAGCAAACCCAGCCAACGTCGGTCAGATATTCGACTGGATGACCATCAGCACTCAGGAACTGAGCAATACTCAGCTCAACTACATCCCGCCAGGTTGCACATCTCAGACCGTCTGCCAGGCAGGCGGTACAGTTGACACGTTCCGGTTTACTCTCCGTAACGATGTCTTCTTCCATGACAACCGGAAGGTCACGTCTTGGGATGTTCAGTTCAGCTATGCGACAGGCTTCTCCAACGGGGCCTTCTTCTACGGAGGAACGGCACCAATGGTCTGTATTGTTGCAGGAGCTAACTGTTCTGATGGCGTTACAGTCCTAAGCCCCACACAATTCGATGTCCATGTCTTCGAGCACGGACCGTTCACGCGAATCGGCATCGCAGGAGACTGGATCCTCCCAGGCCGCTACTGGTCTGCGAACTGCGCAGGCAGCGCTTGGGATAGTGCCGTCGCGGCGGGAAGTGTCGGAGCGAACTGCATGACCACCAACCTCGCCACCTCAGGCACTGACGCGGTCGGCACCAACATCTTCGTTGGTTCCGGTGCGTGGAAGTGCGGTAACGGCGGCGGTTGTTCGAGCACTGGTGCTCAGAACCCACCTCCGGGTGGAACATACACTCTGACCCGGTTCGGTATCGGTCATAACCCCGGCTCGTCTGTTACTGACTCCTACTTCCGCAGTAGCGGCGCGCTGGCACTGGACATCTGGACTGGTAACACTGGTGACCCCACGGGTGACTCTATCAACTTCAGCCGAGTAGCCGCATGCTTCGGTCAACCGGTCGGTACGACTGGTTGTACTCACTGGCAGAGAGGCATCGGTAACCCAGGCACAGGCACTGTCATCGGTGGAATCCAGGCAAGCATCGTACTGCGCTTCGTCTTCGTCAACTGGGTCTCTCCATTCAACGCAGCAACAAGTCCGCCTCAGGGAATGGTAACGTTCCCACCGGCAACACTGTACGAAGGATCGTTTACACTCAACAACTGCGTCGTCGACACGGTCAACGGATACGACTGCTAGCCAAACGGCAAGCCTAAAATAAACCTCCTCCTTTTTTCTTTTATCTGATCCTGAGAATTGACTCTGCGTTCGTTCCTTGCAAAGAGATTCCTGTACACAATCGTTCTAGTATTCTTCGTAATCATTCTGAACTGGGTCATTTTTGAAGCAATGCCCGGTGTCACTGGAAACCTCTACGAGGTCGTTGGCGCGCGAAGCCAGCTCTCAACCAAGTTCTACAACCAGAATGTGAAACTGTACAATCTGAACGCTTCGACTTGGGACCAGTTCACGACCTACATTCATAACCTGTTAACTTTCCAGTTCGGATACTCTATTCACGACAACCAGCAGGTCACACAGGAACTCATCCAGTCTGGAAGGCTGGTGAACACTCTGATCCTGATCGGGCTATCGTCCGTTCTTTCAATCGTGATCGGCATAGTCCTGGGGGTCATCGTGTCGCATCGTCGGGGTTCGACAATTGACAACTTTCTGGTTTCAGCTTCTCTGACGTCATTCTCATTGCCGTCGTTTTTCATTGCAATAATGTCGATCTTCATATTCACTTACACTTTGCATTGGTTTCCCTCCTCAGGCATAGTTCCCACTAGCTGGAACGGCAATCTACCACCATGGTATGAGCAAATATTGGGACGCCTTCAGTTTCTTTTCCTTCCTGTCATGACTCTCACTCTTATCACGTATGGGTTCTTCCTGCTTCTGACTAGGGCGTCGATGATGGAGGTTCTCAACGAGGATTACATCACGACTGCACGAGCGAAGGGTCTCTCACAGCGAGTCATACTCTTACGACACGCTTTCAAGAACGCGTCTCTGCCCCTGGTTACTGCCAGCGCGTTGTCTTTCGGGGGGATATTGGGAGGAGCAATCATCACGGAGACTATTTTCAACTACGCGGGGCTTGGGAGATGGTTGTACGACGCGATTCAGTACAAGGACTTTCCAGTCATGGAGGCAATGTTCTATATCATTGCGCTCTGTGTAATCGTTGCGAACTTTATCTCAGACGTCGTTTACGGAGTCATTGATCCTCGGATCAAGTACGAGTAGACCGCCTGTTCGGTAGTCTAAACCATGGTGAACCGTGCCGATCTAAGATTCCAACTGAGGAGAGTTACCAACACTCTAAAGATTCTACTGAGGAACAAGCGTGCAGCCATCGGAGTAGTCCTTCTGTCCATCTTCAGCTTCGCCGCCCTGGCTTCTCCCCTTCTGGCTCCTGTGGACCCACAACTGCAAGTTAGTGGAGATGTGGCGCAGCCTGAATGGGTTACTATGTTTCCTGATGGATACTATCTCAGTAAGAACTTGGTGGTGGTCAACGATCCCGGGTTTGCGACGCCTGCGGCAGTGCAAGCTTGGAGCGTTACCGCGACACCTCTAACGGCGGCGAATGAGTTCATCTCGTTGAACCATTCGATCAAGCCCGCAGGCACCTCTGGAAGTTTACAGGTGGCGTATGTTGGCAGCGGGCCTGCGAACACGACGGTATCGACAGCTTTCAAGTTTCCCTATTTCGGCCCCCCGAAAAAATACGAGGGTCTTATCCAGGCCATAGTTACGGGTGAGAACCAGTCCGCTCCTGTCCACATGAGACTGTTCGTATCTAGGGGACCGGACGTTTTCAACTTGTTAGTGGCCAACATGACCAATGGCGTCTGGACTGGAGGTACAGTTAGCGATTTCATTCCTCCTCCCGGCAAGGGTCTGCCCCCACCTCTGACCCCGGAGCTTACGTCACGGATCGTCTTCTCTGCCACCGGCTTCTACACGTATGGTGTGGAGCTGGATTTTCAGGGAAAGGCTCAGGTCAACATCAGTGGATTTCAGCTGAATCTTCTAGGGTCGGCGTACGGTCTTCTTGGGACTGATGCGTTTGGGCATGACTTGTGGAGCCAGAACGTCTACGGCGCGCGAATATCTCTCTTCGTAGGGCTGCTCGCCACGTTCATCGGGATTGGATTAGGCCTCATAGTGGGACTGTTAGCCGGATTTCTGGGCAAGCTGGTTGACGAGACTTTGATGCGTTTCACCGACATGATGCTGGTCATACCGGCTCTCCCCCTCCTCCTGGTATTGATCTCGGTGCTAGGCCGAAACTTGTTCAATGTGATCGTGATAATCGGCTTCCTTGGCTGGATGGGTTTCGCTAGAATCGTGCGTTCTCAAGTCCTCTCATTGCGAGAGCGGCCCTTCGTCGAGGCGGCCAAGGCATCAGGCTCGGGCAACATGCGAATAATCAGCCGTCACATCTTTCCCAACATCGTCTCACTGACCTACGTCAACCTCGCACTCGCAGTTCCATCGGCAATCCTGACCGAAGCAGCCTTGGCGTTCCTGGGATTATCCGATCCGACCGTCGTCTCCTGGGGCAATATCTACCAGCAGGCTCAGGCACAGGGAGCCCTCGGCTACACTCCTCCGCCCTGGTGGTGGCTGATACCTCCCGGCTTGGGAATCGCCGCTGTCTCACTCTCGTTCGTCCTGATAGGGTTCGCGCTGGACGAGATCTTCAACCCGAGACTCCGCCGACGACGCTGATCAAACCGTACATTAGTTGGAACAGCCGCAGAGTCAGCCCTGATCCGAAATCTGTCAAGGGTCGCCGGTTTAATCGCAGTTTAATCGGTGTTTAATCGGAATTCCTGAAACGCCCGACCCGGCAATTCCAAGCCCTGATCGGCTTGTCTCCGGCAGAAGACACGTTACCTAGCAAATCGTTTTCTCGAAATCTCAGTTGCACCTGATGCCCGTGACGCGCAAGTCGCAGTCGGGAGGGAATTAACAATCAGTAATCTCTTCTCCTCTGATCTCCGAGCCGGACGGGCGCAGAACAAGCTGGATCCTCGAATCGGAGCAGGCGATTTCATATCTGCCCGAGTTTCACGCTGAATCATGCCGACATACTACCTCCCGAAAAACGGTCGACCATTCCATTCTGCGCCGAGAAACGCGAGACTCGCTGAGAACGGTTTCAACCGGCGAGACCCCTTCTAGAAAATCCCGAAATATTTTGATCCTCACGGCACAAACCAGCTCTTTTGGAAGCGACAGTTAGCGTCTTGTCTTTTCAGATGCGTTCTGCGAGCGCGATTCCTATGAACGTTCCGACCATCTCTAGCAGTAGACCTATGGGAAACGAGGCTGCGAACGCGAAAGTAATTGCGGTCTTGGAAAGTACTTCTGGGAAGAAGAGTCCGAGCAGCCCGGGGAGCGCTATCACAAGATAGACGATTACATCTGCTAGAAGATATGAGGCGAGCAGAGATATGATCGCCTTACCCGCATCGTCAAGTATCATCGCGGCCAACACCGACGTCCCAAAAATCCCGGCGTAAAAGAGGTCGACCGCGTACGGACTACCAGCATTGCCTCCTTGAGCTAGAGCGCTCACGGGAAGAAGCTGTCCCTGGAAGATGGCCTGAAGCGTAAACGCGGCAATAGAGGCCGCCCACCCCGCGACAACCAGCAGAACCTTAAGTCCCTCCCGAAGACGCTTCCTTACGCTCACCCTGATGAGAAAGGGTTGACTAGCCATGATCAAGCCACAACTCTCAGCTAGAAACCTCACCGTCATCCTCTTCATCATACTCAGCCTCGCATCCACCGTATTCATATTCGCCTCCACCTTAAACTATCTCCACTTCTTCCCCGCGCTCGACACCATCCATCCCACCGTGGAATCCGTCTACTACAACCCCGCCTCACCCGTAGTACGAACAAACGTCGCAGTAGCGAATCCCAGCGACTACCAAGGATTCACACTAACCATAGCCAGCATCAGAGTAGAGTTCACAAACGGAACATTCAACCTCTTCCAACATCTCCCACTACAGGGCCAGGAGACAAACACATACCCACTCGGACCACACACAACCGTATCCGAGACAATCACGATAATCATCAATCCCAGCAACGCCACTGCACTAAACTCCCTTGTCCACAACACCCCCGGCCAGGTCACCGCGCACGTCGTCCTAACAGCACAGATCGGAACCTTCCTCGACCCCGTCACCGGAAACACCCAGGTAAGCCAACCCGCAGATCTCCCACTACAAGTCTAAACCCCCCAAAGCTTAATTCGAACGGTCCAAAAACAAGACGCGGACAGCTCCAACAATGGCACTGTTGCAAGTCGAGAAGCTGACAACACACTACCGCACCGAGAGAGGCTGGGTCAGAGCAGTTGAAGGAATCTCCTTCAACGTCGAAGAAGGAGAAGCCATGGGCCTAGCAGGCGAATCAGGCTGCGGAAAAAGCACCGTCGCCTTAACACTCTTGAAAATCCTCCCCTCAGGTGGGAGGATCCGAGGCGGAAAAATAATCTTCGACGGACAAGACCTCGTCCCACTCCGAGAATCTGAGATGAGGAAGATCCGCTGGAAAGGAATCTCAGTAGTCTTCCAAGGAGCAATGAACGCCCTAAACCCCGTCTACAAAGTCGGCTACCAGATAGAGGAAGCAATCAAACTACACGAACCCGACCTCGGCGGAGCCGAGGTAAAGGAGCGTGTAGCAAAACTACTCGAGACTGTAGGGATCGAACCTACAAGAGCAAACAACTATCCGCACGAGTTCAGTGGCGGAATGAGGCAGCGAGCGCTGATAGCTATGGCGCTGGCCGCGAACCCGAAACTCCTGATCGGCGACGAGCCTGGCACCGCGCTGGACGTCATCGTGCAAGCCCAGACACTCAAACTCTTGAGAGATCTCAAAGACCGGCTCGGCCTGTCTATGATCCTCATCAGTCACGATCTCTCAATCATCGCTGAGACCTGCGACAAGGTCGCCATTATGTATGCGGGCAAGATCGTGGAATACGGGGATACACTTTCGATCTTCAAGAATCCGCAGCATCCATACACTCAAGGTCTGATCAAGGCTTTTCCCTCGATCAAAGGTGAGCGGGTTCGCCTTACTTCGATTCCCGGGCAACCCCCGGACCTGCTTCATCCTCCGCCGGCTTGCAGATTCAATCCTAGATGTCCCTACGTGATGGACGTGTGCAAGCAAAAAGAGCCTCTTCTGCTCGAGCATGAGAAAGGGCATTTCGTAGCCTGCCATCTCTATTGAGGAATTAGAGCATGGAATCCTCAGCCAACACGAAAGATCAGACGACGCACGCAGCCGATGGCAACGAACTCATGCGCATAGAGAATCTGAGAAAATGGTACCCGCTACGAAGAGGATTCTTTGAAACCCTACTCTCAAAGAACGAGCTAACGGTCAAGGCCGTTGATGGGGTGAGCTTCAGCCTAGGCAAGGGAGAAATCTTCGCCCTCGCGGGCGAGAGCGGAAGCGGAAAAACCACTCTTGGCAAGGTTCTCCTCCGCCTCGTCGCACCTTCGGGAGGCAGCATCTACTTCCAAGGCAAAGACATCACCCGTCTTACAGATCGGGAACTCAAACCGCTACGCAGAGCTATGCAAATAGTATTCCAGGATCCATTTGAATCCTTGAACCCTCGCATGATCATAAAGGAGATCGTCGCAGAACCTCTAAGGGTCCAGGGCGATATTGAGTTCAACGAGAAAGGTGCTCCGAAGCATCGGAGGCTCGGCGAGACAGAAGTCGAGGCAAGAGTCAAAGAAATGCTCTCAGAGGTCGAGCTAGTTCCTCCGGAAGAATTCTTGTACAGATATCCCCACGAACTAAGCGGTGGCCAGCGTCAACGCGTGGCGGTGGCCAGAGCCTTCGTCCTACACCCCAGCTTTATCGTTGCTGATGAGCCGGTTTCCATGCTTGACGTTTCGATCAGAGCCGAGATCGTCAACCTAATGGTGGATCTTGTCAAGAAATCCTCAGCCTCAATCTTATTCATATCTCACGACATTGCCCTCGCAAAACACATCGCCGATAGAATTGCGGTCATGTACCTGGGAAAGGTGATGGAACAAGCACCGTCTCAAGCACTGGTCGACAATCCGCTGCATCCATACACCCAAGCCTTGATCTCAGCCGTTCCTGTACCAGACCCCGAATCCAAACGGACGAAGGATGTGATAAGCGGTGAAATTCCAAGCCCCGTCGATCCGCCATCAGGCTGCCGGTTCCACACTCGATGTCCCTATGCACATGAGAGATGTACTAAAGAGGAACCCATGCTCGTAGAAGTGGAGAAGAGCCATTTCGCAGCCTGTCACCTATACACATAAGTCTGAAAACCGTCTAAGAAACAATCTCGGAAGATATCTTGTTGATATCTAGCCACGCTTCTTTCGTCTGGAAGGGACGACGCCCATCGTCAAACGTCTATCGAACAACAGGGCCAACACCAGTATTAACAGCGATACTCCGATTGTGACTGGCATTATCAGCTCAGCGATGTGGGGTTGGTCAAAGTAGACGTTTGTTCCTTGCGACCAAGCATTTGCGGGAATAGTCACTTGGAACGATGGGTCAAGGACGGCTGTCCATTTCTTAAGAAACACGTTTTCTACGGGAAATGTTCCGACAGTGAGGTTGAAGAGGCCTCCCGCGCGAAGCGGGGTTGCGGGCCCGAGGTTGAACGTGGTCGACTGTTTCAGAAGGTCGTCTTGACGGTCCCATTGTGAGATGGGGGGGACCCATGAGAAGTCGAGGAGGCTGAATCTCGAAGTCACCTGATCCGGCACGACGGTGTTAGTGTACTGTGAGCCGTCGACGAAATATCCAGTTCCGCCCTTGCGAAGCAGATCGAGCGGCTTGAGAAGATAGGCCCGGCCCACAGTGTTGAGTTGTGATCCCCCAATAGTAATCGGGTTCGAGACATTCATCGACAAGAGCGAAAGGTCAACGGTTGACAAGGCACCGTTTGTGGTAACCGCTCCCGTAACAAGAATCGTATAGTTCTCCTCAAGCAGCCACATTCCGGTAGAGTTGTCCAATAGTGCAGACCTAGCACTCATCGTCACGCTGGCGCTGACCCCAGAGCCGACGTTTTGGCGGATGGCTTGAGTGATGTTAGCCGCTGCTTGCGTCGAATCGGTTTGATTCAGAGAGTTCACGTTGATGGTAGGCAGACCTACACCAAGACTTTCAGTTATGTTCTCTTTCATATCGAGTCGAAGATTTATTGTGAGAATGTTTTGTGTAACATTGACAGTAGACGTGACGGCTCTTGCTTGAGCTACAAGACCAACCGGAAGAAGTATCACCAACATCAGAATTGCGTAAGCGGCGCACCTTCCGGGATAACTCAAGTCGTTGTCAACGAGTTCATCCATTATGTACCTCTATAAGAATGACTTTGATCTGGGAGGAGTTAGGGGGCGATGGGGAGGCAGACCGTCAAACAAGACTCTTTGGTGCGGGGGGTGGGATTCGAACCCACGAAGGCCTTCGCCACAGGGTCCTAAGCCCACGGCAGGCTACGATCACGCCTTCTGCCCATTAGACCTGGCTCTGGTACCCCCGCGCCGCAGATCCAGCGACAAGGGCGGAACCGAGGGCGAATAAAAACTACTTCAAGACACGACTCCCCCCCGGTCCAGATCACGAACGAAGCGGGCAACCTCTCCCTCCCCACTCCCAAACAAGCTCAGACAAAATCGCCAGAATCAGCCTTGATCTCGATGACGGAAGAAAATCGCGCAGAACACGCCCGAATCCCAGATCTGAGCAAGCGGTTCTGTAACCACGCTTCTCCCTAGGGTAGGAGTCACGTTTCGAAGATGATGACTCAAGCCTATTCTACGCCTAAAATCGGAATCCGGCTGGCAAGAGGCCTCCCAAAAAAAAGGGGGGTCAAACAATTTTTTTCTCGCGACGCGAGAGTGGTTTGCGCCTAGGGCGGACAGAAACATTCCTAGAATATTCCGGAGACCCGAAGTGGGAAAGCGTGAGACCTAGTATGGTTCCTAGGAGATTGGTTTTGAGCTCTCCCAGAGATACTCGAAATAGCTCTTTCCAAACTTTACGAGACCAATATGATCCGAAGAGATGGCCAACGTCAATCCTTTCTGAGGATCCTCGCCTAGAAGTATTACTATCTGGTTGTCGTCCGAGATGATTCCTCCGCCGAACATTTGTTCTCTAGTCCGGACTTGAGCGAGACCCTTCAACTTCCGCAGAGTATCTCGACTCGTCGTCTGGGGAACCATCACGGAGACATTGACTCCGTTCCCCTTCATCAACGCAAGAGCCGGCAGCGCCATTGAGACGATCGGGTCCGGAGCCACCGGCATCGCCACGAAAAGCTCTCTCCTCGTACGTCCAAGAGTCTCCCTGATCTTGTCCAGGATATTGTTCTGGCCTCTCACTATCCAGATGTCCGGTTTCTCCCTGACCCCCTTCTTCTCGTAGAGAGGCTGAAGCTCCTCCATCGCGTCCAATTGGCTCGACTTCAGCGTAGTCTCTAGCCGAGACCTGGACGATTCGAGAGCGGTAGAAGGAGCCTTGGGATAGTACTTGCTGGGCCTACCTTGCTCGGTCTCAACCCATCCCTTCCGCTCAAGGTTCCCGAGAATCTCGTAAATCTTCGAGTATGGGATAGCAGCGGTTCGGCTGAGTTCGCTCGCCGCCTGGGTACCAGATTCGACCAGTGAAACGTAGACCTTTGCTTCGTACTCCGTCAGACCAAATTCCTTCAACGCCTTTCTTGTCTTCTCGCTGACGGACAAGGGTTCTCTAACCAGAACCCATATGGAGTGACTCCATAAAATTGTGCCCGTCGACGCTGCAAATTCGTCGAGGAGAAAACGTGACGCTGACGACAATTCATACCGTGAGCCCAAGCCTTCATCGAGGACCCTTCGTGGCTTAACGAAAGAGAGTGTAAATAGCGTCCTGTGCTCCTAGACCACAGACTCTCCTGGATAAAGTAAGAATTTGATCGACAAGAACTCTGTTGTCAACAGTCTCCGAGGCGTCCTTGACCCGGAGATCGGCATCAGCATCGTCGATCTCAAAATGGTCCGAGACGTGTCCATAGATGGGAGCCATGTCAAAGTTACCATAGCACTGACCGTTGCTCACTGCCCTCTCGCAAAAACCCTCCAAACAGACGTCGAGAAAGCCCTGAAAAAATCGGACGAGATCAAAACCGTCACTGTAGAAACAACGGCAATGTCCAAGACAGAGCTGAACGAACTCAGAACAAGTCTCCAAAACAGAGCAACCCAGCCCCAACCCGAACAAGCGAACACTCCCGGCCCAGGCATCAACCGGCTCGGAAAACGTGAACTGCGAAACATAATCGCTGTAGCATCAGGCAAGGGCGGAGTCGGGAAATCCTTCGTCACAAGCATGCTCGCCGTCCAGCTCCGAAGGCTCGGATACGAAGTAGGAATCCTAGACGCGGACTTGACAGGGCCCAGCATCGCAAAAGTCTTCGGACTGAAAGATCGGCCCTCCAAGAGTCCCACTGGTCGCATAACTCCCGTGCTAACCAAGACCGGAATCAAAGTGATGTCGATCAACTTGGTCCTCGATGATCCTGAGATGCCTGTCATATGGAGAGGCCCAATCGTGAACAGCGTCATTCGCCAGCTCTACTGGGACGTAGATTGGGGAGCCCTGCACTACCTACTAGTAGATCTTCCTCCAGGGACGAGCGACGCCCCGTTAACAGTACTACAGTCCTTGCCATTAGACGGAGTGATCGTAGTATCTTCTCCCCAGGAGCTAGCCTCCCTCATCGTCACCAAGGCTGTCAACATGGCGAAGAAGATGAATGCTGAACTGTTGGGTTTAGTGGAGAACATGAGCTATCTAACGTGCCCACATTGTGGCGAAACCATCAACGTCTTCGGAGAACCCCAGGGAGAGAAACTAGCCAAGCAGCTCGGTATACCATTCCTAGGGTCGGTGCCCGTGGACCCGGTTATCGCTCGATTGTCAGACCATGGCCAGATTGAAGACTACACGACCCCGGTCTTTCAG
>Ga0137396_10000754_pt1 | contig 16025 bp, 8 predicted proteins | sample czc16metaG_FD_108284 | JGI IMG/M metagenome (GOLD analysis project Ga0137396, IMG submission 108284) | Vadose zone soil microbial communities from Angelo Coast Range Reserve, California, USA - czcobulk3.16 metaG | ecosystem: Environmental > Terrestrial > Soil > Vadose zone | place: USA...
CGGGAATCCCCTTCTCGCGGAACAGCCGCTGCGCGATGCGGAGCGACCCGTCGCCCCCGATCTCGATGAGCGCGTCGATGCCCTTTCTGTGGAACGCGGCGACGAGCTCGTCGGCCCGATCGTGCTCCATCGCGCTGCCGTCGGCGCGCTGCCCGCGCCAGCGGAACGGGTCGCCGCGGTTGGTCGTGCCGAGGATGGTGCCGCCCAGGTGGGTGATGCCACGGACGGCATTGGTATCGAGCACCACGACGCGATCCTCGTCGAGCAGCCCGTCATAACCGCGCCTGATGCCGACGCATTCCCAGCCGCGGTGGATCGCGGCGAGCACGGCCCCGCGGATCACGGCGTTCAACCCCGGGGCGTCGCCGCCGCCGGTGGAGATCGCGATTCTCAACGCGCCGGCGGCGCCATCTTCTCAATCAGGCGCAGCACTTCTCCGGGCTCGGCGTGACGCCCGAGGGCTTTCTTGGAGAACACGCGGCGCCCGTCGACCTCGACTTCGAACACGCCGCCCGAGGACTGGATCAGCTTGACGTCCGCGTGCGGGTGGGCCTTGCGAATTTCGGCCGCCAGACCGGCGGCCCGAGGCTCGTAGTTTCAGACGACACAGTATTCGATGGTGACGCGCATACGTTGAGGGCGAGGGGGCTCGGTTGTGTGAAGGATAGTCGCGCTTGACACGCCACGCCACAGTCCCGAGCTTGCGCGGCAGCGACCCCTCATGAGCCCCCTTCCTCGCCCCCAGGCTTCGCCCGGCGTGCTGGTGCGGGCGCTCGTGTCGCTGGGCGCCGCATCGGCGGTTGCGGCGGCGGTGGCCGCCTACGTCGCCGGGCGCGCGGTTCCGGGTCCCGGGTTCGGCGTCGAATTCGTGACGCTGGTGGCGATCGGCGCCCTGTCGCGGCGCTACGGCGTGGCGCTCCCCGGCAACGGCTACTCGTCCTACATCCTCGGCGTCACGGCGTTCGCCTTGCTCGACCGCGGCTGGGCGTGCGCCGTCCTCGTGGGCCCGGCGGCGATGGTGGCCGGCGACCTCGTGGTGCGGCGGTTGCCGGCGCGCGCGGCGCTCGTCAACGCCGCCCACCTCACGGCCGGCACCGCGGTCGTCGGCCTCATGTACGACCGACTGGGGGGCGTCGCGGGCCCGGACGCGCTCGACCCCGCCAATCTCGGGCCGCTCGTCGCGCTGCTCGCTCTCCTGCCGGTCGTCGTCAATGCCACGTTCTACCTCGAGCTCGCGCTCGGCCGCTCGCTCGCCTGGGTGGACGCGTGGCTCACGGCGCGCTGGGAGACGATCGTGTACGCGTGCTCGATCGCGCTGGCGCTCGCCTGGCTGCGTCTCGTCCACGCCGGGCTCGGCCCGCTCGAGACGCTGGTGGTGGGGGCGGCGTTGGCAGCGGCGACCGCGACCAGCGTGTACGTCGTTCGGCTCGGGGTGCGCGCCGACGAGCTCGCCCTGATCCAGGGGCTGTCGCAGGCCATCGCCCGGGACATCTCGCTCGCGAAGAGCTTCGGGCGCATTCAGGAGCTGACCCGCCGGCTGGTGCCGTGGGAGCAGATGGGGTTCGCGCGGTATGACGCGCACACGAACGAAATGGAGCTGGTCGCCGACACGGCCGCCGGCGGCCGGACCAGTTTTCGCTTCGACGCCAACGCGGGACTGACCGGCGAGGCGGTGCGGCTGCGCCGCCCTGTCGTGGCGCACGCCCTGCGGCCCGATCAGGTTGTCGTCCCCGGAGCGGAGCGTCCCGGCGCCGAGGTGCTCGTCCCGCTGTACCACGCCGGCCAGCTCGTCGGCCTGTGGAGCGTGCGCCACTCGGATCCCCTGATGTACCGCGAGACGGACGGGGAGGTGCTCGCACTCCTCGCCCCCCAACTCGCCCTGATGCTCGCGATCGAGGCGTCGGTCCAGCCCGTGGTCGGCGCCTCCGAGCGCACCACCACGTACATCGAGACGCTCACCGCCACGACGCAGCAGATCCATGCGTCGAGCCAGGAGGTGGCCGCGGCGGCGCAACGCGCCAGCCACGGCGCCAAGCAGGCGGCGAGTCTGGTGAGCCTTGTGACGCGGGAGTCCGAACAGCTCAAGCAGCACGCCGGCGAGGTCGCCACGGCCGGGGACCAGACGCGCGAGTCGGGCGCCCAAATGGAGAAGACGACCGAAAAAGTGCGCCACGCGACCGAGGACGCCGTCCGTCGCCTGGCCGATCTGGGCGTGACGACCGCGGAGAGCGCTTCCGAAGTACGGCGCCTGCGCGACGTCGCCGAACAGGTGGAGAAGTTCTCCGAGACGATCGGGTTCATCGCGAACCAGACCAACCTGCTCGCCTTGAACGCCACGATCGAAGCGGCGCGCGCGGGCGTCCACGGGCGCGGCTTTGCGGTGGTGGCCGACGAAGTGCACAAGCTCGCAGAGGCGAGCGGGCGTGAAGCCCGCGCGGTCGGGAAATCGGCGCAGGACACGCGCGGGGCCCTCGACCAGGCCGCGCAGCTGCTCGAACGAGTCCGCGAGGACCTGACGGAGGTCGTGCAGGGCTCCTCCGCCTGGGTCGCGGACTTGAGCCATATCGCCACGGCGGCCTCCGGCACGGCCCGCGCCGGCAAACGAGTCGCAGAGCTGGCGCGCGGCATCGCGGACCTGTCAGGACATATCGGCGCGTCGCTCGAGCAGGCGCGGGCCGGCGCCCAGGCGTCGGCCTCCGAGACGGAGGCCGTGGCGGCTGCAGCGGCGGAGCAGCTCAAGGCCATTGCCGAGCTCACCCACGGCGCCGCGGAGTTGACGCAGCTCGCGGACAACCTCGCGAAGGCCGTGCGTTTTGTTCGGGGGGACAACGGTCGACCGTAGGCTCGCTCCGGCGCTGGCCGTGCTGCTCGGGGCGTGCGGCAACGGGATCGGGCCGCCCGCGCCGGCCGGGCCCCGTATCGACTACGTCGATGGCGCGATCGAGCCCATCCTTGGGCGTGGCGGGACGGCGGTGGTCGAAGGCTTCGGGTTCGGCGCGGTGCAGGGCACGGGCGGCGTCACGCTCGCCGGCACGAGCGGCGGACCCGTTCCGGCCTCTGTGGCCGGAGCGGGAGGGTGGAGCGACCTGGCCGTCCGCATCACGATTCCGGACAGCGCGGTCTCGGGACTGCTCACCGTGACCACGGCGACGGGCCTCCATCTCACCGCCACGGTACACGTGCTTCCCCACGTGCGGTTTGCTGCGGATACGCTGCACTGGCAGTCGCGCGTCGCCTTCCCGAGCGCACCCGTCGGCGTTGGCGCCGCGGCGGCGGAGATTCCCGCCGGCAACGTCGTCTCGACCACGCTGTACGCGGCGGGTGGCGCCGAGCTGATCGGCGCGCGTCTCGTCCCCGACGCCGGCGTCTACGTCGCGCGCGCGCTAGGCGGTGGGACGGTGACCGCGTGGGTGCGGCAGCCCGACAACGCGGACCCCGTGCAGAGCCGGACCCTTCCCGTGCCGCGCGCGTTCGCCGCCGTCGCCGTCGCGACCCGCTACAACTCCCACTTCACCGGGAGCGCGCTGTACGTGATCGGGGGCGTCGACTCTGCCGGCCGGGCGCAGCCGTCCGTGCTCGCCGCCGACGTCACCGCCGACGGCGTCGCGGGGCGGTTCGCGCCGATCGAGCCGCTCCCCGCGCCCGTCGCGGGCGCGACGGCGGTGGTGCGGCGGGGGCGGATCTACGTGATCGGCGGCACCGACTCACTCGGGCGTCCGCAACGCTTTGTGTTCGTCGGGCGCCTTGCCGCTGACGGGCACGTCGACGGCTGGTACGTGCAGCCCCTGCTCCCAACGCCGCGCGCCTACGGCGGTGGCGTGGTCCTGGACGACCGCGCGATCACGTTCGGCGGCGTGGCGGACAGCGTCCCGCCGGGCGGCGGCCTCGACGCGGCGACCACCCGGCTCGCCTCGAGCGATACGGCCCCGGTGAGTCTGGTCTCGGGCTTCTTCGCCGGCTCGTGGGCGTCGGGGGCCACGCTCTTCCCCGCTCCGCGCTCGCAGTTCGCCACGCTCGATCTGGGCGACGTCGTGCTGCTGGTCGGCGGCATGTACGGCGGGGTCGCGACGAACCCGGCGGAAACGATCGCCGCCGCCGTGATCGGCGACTCGCTCGGCCCGTTTGCCGGGCCCGTCGGAACGGCCACGATCGCCGGGCAGGGCGGCGGTACGCTCGTCGGGCCGGCCGGCGTCACCTGGCGCGAGGCGGACGGGGCACGGCACGGGCTCGTCATCGGGGGGATCGACCTGAGCACAGGCCTGCGGAAATCGGGCGTCTGGGGTTTCTAACCGGAGCCTGACTTATTACCGTAGGGCCACGCCTTTGGGGGAGGGGACCGTTTCGTGCGCACGCTCGCGATCCTGGGATTGGCACTCACGGCCGCCGTCGGCACCGCCGGCGCGCAGCGCGCGCATCAGTTCGAACTCGGCGCATTCGGCTCGTTCACGCACTACGACAAGACGTTCCGCCTCGAGAGCCGCGTCGGCGGCGGCGCACGGCTCGGGTACTTCTTCACCGACATCGTCGGCGCCGAGCTCGAGGCCGGTTACCAGAACCTGCGCCCGAGCACGGGGACCACTTCGCCCTCGTTGACCCTCGGTAGCGCCAGCCTCAGCCTCAATTTCGGAAATGCACGCCACCTGTTCTACCTCCTCGGTGGGTACTCCCGCCTCGATTTCGAGAAGGTGACGCCGTACCGCTTTACCGACGACGCGGTCCACGGCGCGATCGGCGAACGGTTGTTTCTGGGCGACCACGCGGCGCTGCGGGTCGAAGTGCGCGCCCTGTACACGCCCAACACGGGATTCGCCGGCGGCACCTGGGCCGGCCACGTGGTCGGTTCGCTCGGCCTGTCGCTGTTCACCGGGCCGGGGACGCTCGCGGACGAGGACCACGACGGTGTCCCCGATAAGGTGGACGTCTGCGCCAACACGCCGCTCGGCGCCACGGTCGATGTGCACGGCTGCCCGCTCGACTCGGACCACGACGGCGTGTACGACGGGATCGATCAGTGCCCCGGCACGCCCGCGGGTGCGCGGGTGGATGCCAAGGGCTGCCCGATGGACTCGGACCACGACGGCGTGTATGACGGGCTCGACCAGTGCTCCAACACCCCGGTCGGCGCGCACGTGGACGCCAAAGGCTGCCCCACCGACGCCGACGGCGACGGAGTCCCGGACGGCATCGACCAGTGCCCGAACACCCCGGCCGGGGCGATCGTCGACGCGGCCGGGTGCCCGCTCGATTCCGACAAGGATGGTGTGCCGGACGGCATCGACAAGTGCCCCAACACTCCGCCCGGCACTGAAGTGGACAGCACCGGGTGCCAGCGCTTCAAGGATTCCGACGGCGACGGCGTGCCAGACGACCGCGACAAGTGCCCCGGCACACCGCCCGGGAGCCGTGTCGACGCGAACGGCTGCGTGATCCTCTTCACCCCGGAGCGGACACCCGTGATCCTCCGGGGGGTGACGTTCGAGCCGGGCAGGGCGGTCCTGCAGCTCGAGTCCTTCACGGTGCTCAACATCGTCGCGCAGTCGCTGGTGGCGAATCCCATCATCCGGATCGAGATCGCGGGATACACCGACGGCACGGGCTCGGCGGCCACGAACCTGCGGCTCTCTCAGGCCCGCGCGGAGGTGGTGCGCGCATATCTGGTGAGCAAAGGCGTCGCGCCCACGCGCATGGTCGCACGGGGGTACGGGGCCAGCAACCCGATCGCGGTGAACACCACGGCCGAGGGGCGCGCGCAAAACCGGCGCGTGGAACTCCACCAGTTACCGTAGAGGAGCGCACATGAGACTGACCGCGGTGCTGGCCGCGCTGCTGGCGCTCCCCTGGGGACGCCTCCAGGCGCAACACGGCGGACAGTTCGAGGCCGGGGCGTTCGGCGGCTATACGCGCTACGACGCCGCCCTCGGCCTCGCAAACAAGCTGGGCGGCGGCGGCCGGCTCGGCTACTTCTTCGGTGATGCATTCGGCCTCGAGGCCGACGTGCTGTTCCAGCCCCAATACACCGTCTCGAGCAGCGGCACGCCCACCACGCTCCAGCCGCTCATCGGCAGCGCCAGCCTGGTGTTCAATGCCGTCCACGCCAGTCGCCTGATGGTGTACGTGCTGGGCGGCTATTCGCTGCTCGACTTCGGCACACGGACGCCGTACCGCTTCACCGACAGCGGGGTCCACGGCGGCGCGGGCGTCCGCATCTTCCTCACGCCGCGCGTGGCGCTGCGCATCGAAGGGCGCGGCGTCTACGTGCCCAGTACCAAGTACGCCGTGGGGTCCACCACGGCCAAGCATATCGTCGCGACGGCGGGCCTTTCGGTCTTTCACCTGGGCAGCGGGCCGCCGCAGGACTCGGACAAGGACGGCGTCCCCGACAAGCAGGACGCCTGCCCCAACACGCCGCTCGGAGCCACGGTCGACGCGCGTGGCTGCCCCACCGACTCGGACAAGGACGGCGTGTACGACGGGCTCGACAAGTGCCCCGGCACCCCGGCCGGCGCCACCGTCGACGCGAGCGGCTGTCCCAGCGACTCGGACTCGGACGGCGTGCCGGACGGCATCGATCAATGTCCCAACACCGCGGCCGGGGTGCACGTGGACGCGAAGGGCTGCCCGATGGATTCCGACGGGGACGGCGTGCCCGACGGCATCGATCAATGCGCCAACACCCCGGCCGGCGCGACTGTGGACGCCGTGGGGTGCCCGGCGGACTCGGACAAGGACGGCGTACCCGACGGGCTCGATCAGTGCCCCAACACGCCCGCCGGCGCGCTCGTCGACGCCAAGGGCTGCCCGATGGATTCGGACCTGGACGGCGTGCCGGACGGCCTCGACAAGTGTCCCAACACGCCCGCCGGCACACCCGTCGACACGACCGGTTGCCCGCTGCCGCGACAGCTGATCCGCGACTCGGACTCGGACGGCGTGCCGGATGACCGTGACAAGTGCCCCAACACGCCCGCCGGCTCGAAGGTGGACGCGAACGGCTGCATCATCCTGTTCCAGCCGGAAATCGTGCCCGGCGCGCCCGGCGCCGCGGCCCGGCCGACGCTGATTCTGCGGGGCGTGACCTTCGAGTGGGGCCGGTCGGCCCTGACCCGCGATTCCTACGCCGTGCTCGACCAGGTGGCGGGCTCGCTGGTCGCCAATCCCGAGATCCGGATCGAGATCGCGGGCTACACCGACAACACGGGATCGGCGCCGCTCAACGTGCGGCTGTCGCAGGCCCGGGCCGCCTCGGTGCGCGCGTATCTGGCGCGTAAGGGCGTGTCCCCGGACCGAATGGTCGCGAAGGGATACGGGGCGAGCGGGTTCATCGCCCCCAACACCACTGCCGGGGGCCGGGCGCAGAACCGGCGGGTGGAGCTGCACAAGTTGCCGTAACGGCGGCGGTCGGTAGTTTTCTCCGTCCCGCAACCGCCTGAGCACCACATGAACGCCCGCTGGCTGCCTTTCGTCGCCCTCGGCTTCCTGGCCGATGTGCCCGTCCGTCTGCGGGCGCAAGCGAGTCCTTTAGGGTCCGCCCAAGCTGCCCCCCGTCCCTTCCAAGCCACCGACTACTACAAGCTCACGAGCGTCGACGGGCCGCGGCCCGCGCCCGACGGACGGCGCATCGCCTTCGTCGTGACGACGGTCGTGGAAGACAAGGACCGGCGCCATTCCGAGATCTGGATGGCGCCCGCGGACGGCTCGGCGCCGGCGTTCCGCTACACGAGCCCGGCAACGGAAGCGTCGAATCCGGTCTGGTCGCCGGACGGCTCGCTGCTCGCCTTCACGAGCAAGCGCGAGGGTTTCGACGACGACGTGTGGTTTCTGCGGACCACGACGCCCGGCGGCGAGGCGTTCCAGGTGCCTGGGGTTCACGCCCTCCCGGTGTTTTCGGGCGACGGCAAGTGGCTGGCGTACGCCTGGCGCGGCCCGGAGCCCGACAGCATGAAAAAGGATTCGTGGCGGACCCGGGTTTCGCCGAGCGCGATCACCCGCGGGCCGGACCCCAAGCGGTTCGACGGCCGCGTGTACACGTCGCTGCCGTTCGTGGAGGATGAGCGCGGGCTCGTGCCGCCGCGCGAGACCCGTCGCGCCAGCCATCTGTACCTCGTGCCGTCGGGCGGCGGCGAGCCGAAGCAGCTCACCGGCGGCGACTTGAGCCAGCGAGCGCCGGACTGGTCTCCCGACGGTCGCGCGATCGTGTTCGTACAGGACTCGACCGACACGAGCGAGGTGAGAAACCAGGTCCGACCACAGTTGTACGTGGTTAACGTGGCGGACGGCGCGGTGCGCCGGCTCGTTACACCCTACTTCGAGAACTTCGCGCCTGCCTGGTCGCCCGACGGCACCGCCATCGCCTTCCTCTGCTCCAAGGGTCGCGGCGAAGAGAACGATGTGTGCGTGATTCCGGCGGCGGCCGGGGGGGGGCCCGTGCGCAATCTCACGAGCGCATGGGACTTGGATCCGTCGGGCCCGGCCTGGTCCCCGGACTCGAAGACGGTGTACGTGAGCGCCGAGACGCGCGGCAACATTCACGTGTTCGCAGTGCCGGCGGCGGGAGGCGCCGTCCGCCAGATCACAACGGGCGAGCGGCAGCTCAGCGGTCCGGCGATCACGCGCGACGGCAAGTGGCTCGCCTACCCGGCGAGCGACGCCACGCACCCGGCGGAACTGTTCGTCGCCCCGGTCGGGCGCGCCGGGACCGGGCCCGACAAGCGGCTCACGTCCTTCAACGACTCGCTGCTCGCGCAGCTCGTGACGATCCCGGCGGATACGGTGTGGTTCACGAGCGTGGGGGGCTTGCGCATCGAGGCGTTTCTCATGCGCCCCTACGGCTACCGCCCTGGGAAGACCTACCCCTTGATCCTGTACATCCACGGCGGCCCGCACTGGAACTATGGCAACGTCTTCTTCCCCGAGATGCAGCTGCTCGCGGGACAGGGGTACTGGGTGCTGCTCGTCAATCCGCGCGGTTCGACCGGGTACGGGCATGACTTCACGTTCGCGACGCGCGGGCGCTGGGGGATGGAGGATTACCAGGACCTGATGACAGCGGTGGACGTTGCGATTGCCCGGGGCGGCGTGGATACGACGCGCCTGGGAGTCGCCGGGGGATCCTATGGCGGCTTCATGACCAACTGGGTGGTCGGGCACACGCACCGGTTCGCGGCCGCGGAGTCCGATCGTTCGATCTACGACTGGTACTCATGGTACGGCTCGTCGGACGCGCAGGGCCTTACGGACTACGAGTTCTCCGGTGCGCCGTGGGACGCGGACTCGCTGTACCGGGTGCTCTCGCCGATGACATACGCGACGCGCATCCGCACCCCGCTGCTCGTCGTTCACTCCGAAGACGACCGGCGCACGCCGATCACGGACGGCGAGCAGCTGTTCGTCATGCTGCGTAAGCGAGGAATACCCGCGGAGTTCGTGCGCTACCCGCGCTCCTACCACGGCTTGTCGCGCACGGGCCCGCCGTGGCTGTTGGTCGACCGGCTGGAGCGGATCCGCAGCTGGTTCGCGCACTGGCTCGGCGGCAGCGAGACGCCGCCCGCCGCCGGCACGTTGCGCTGACCCGCGTGGCGCCCCGCGCGCGCGTCGCCCTGCTCGCGGCGGGGCTCGTCGCCCTCGCCCCGGCGCTCGCCGCCCAGCAGCGCCACCGTCCCAGGCAGGCGGCGGTGCCGCGCCGGCCGCCGGCCCCTGTCGTGACCCGCGTCCCGACGCCCAAGGCGATCCTTGGCTTTGACCCCGGCGACGACCGGAAACTCGCCGACTGGCCGGTGTTGCTGCGCTATTACCAGGCGCTGGCGCACACCAGCGACCGCGTGCGTTACCGCGAGCTCGGGAAGACGACGCTGGGCGCGCCGCTCGTGGTGCTGGTGATCTCGAGTGCGGCCAACTTGAAGAGCCTCGACCGCTACCGTCAGCTCAACGCCCGGCTCGCCGACCCACGCACCATCCACACCGCCCGCGAGCAGCAGGAGGCGCTGCGCGACGGCCGCGCCATCGTGCTCATCACCTCGGGCATCCACTCGAACGAGGTCGGCGGGCATCTGACGCCCGCGCTGCTCGCCTATCGGCTCGCCAGCGACACCGCCACCGCTACGCGCCGGATCCTCGACAACGTGATTCTGCTGCTCGTTCCGTCGCTCAACCCCGACGGCGTGTCGATCGTCACGCACTGGTACAACCGCACGCTCGGCACGCCGGCCGAGGGCACCGACCCGCCCGAGCTGTACCACCACTACGCGGGACACGACAACAACCGCGACTGGTACGCCTTCACGCAGGTCGAGACCCAGCTGGTGGTCGACTCGCTGCACAACGTGTGGCATCCCGAGATCGTGCACGACATTCATCAGCAGGACACCGACGGCTCGCGACTCTTCCTGCCTCCCTACCTCGACCCGGTCGAGCCGAACGTGGACCCGCTGCTGGTGGACGGGGTGAACGCCCTGGGGGCCGACATGGCATGGGAGCTCGCGGGCGAGGGGAAAACAGGAGTCTCGATCAACGCGATCTACGACGCCTGGACGCCCGCCCGAGCCTACCAGCACTACCACGGGGGCGTGCGCATTCTGTCCGAGGCGGCGAGCGCCAACCTGGCCTCGCCGATCGACATTCCGTTCGACCACCTCGCCGCCCGGGCGCGTGGCTTCAACCCGCGCGAGCGCTCGTGGAACTTCACGAACCCGTGGCCCGGCGGCCGCTGGACGCTGCGTGACATCGTGAGCTATCAGACCGACGCCGCCTACGCCCTGCTCGAGAACGCGGCGCGGTACCGCGACGTCTGGCTCGCCAACTTCCTCACCGTGGAAGGGCGCGGCGTGCGCGGTTGGCGCGGCTGGCCGTACGCGTACGTGATTCCCCGCCAGCAGCGGGACACGGTGGGGCTCGCGACGCTGCTCGGCATCCTGCATCGCGGGCAGGTGGAGATCCGCACCGCCCTCCATCCCATCGCGCTCGGCGGGCAGCGCTACCCCGCCGGCAGCTACGTCGTGGTGCTGCGGCAGCCGTACGCGGCGTTCGCCAAGACCTTGCTCGAGCCACAGCACTATCCCGACCTGCGGCTCTACCCCGGCGGGCCCCCGCTGCCGCCGTACGACGTGACGGCCCACACGCTGCCGCTCCTCATGGGCGTGACGGCAGTGCCGGCGCGCGACTCGCTACGGTTCGGCCTCTCGGCACCGATCGAGCCACCCGCCGCCGCCCCGGCCTCGAGCGGCGTCGCCGGCCGGGAGGGGGCACGCATCGGCCTGTACCGCTCCTACGACCCCTCGATGGACGAGGGATGGACGCGCTGGGTATTCGACACGTGGCACGTGCCGTACGTCTCGATCGTGGACTCCGTGGTGCGCGCCGGCAAGCTCGCGGCACAATTCAGTGTGATCGTGCTGCCCGATCAAGCGCCTGACGAGCTGCTCAACGGCCTGCCGCACGAGTATCCCGCGCCGTACGCGGGTGGTCTCGGCCTGGACGGCGTGAAGGGGCTGCGTGAGTTCGTGCAGGACGGCGGGACACTGATCGCGCTCAACGACGCCAGTCGGTTCGCAGCCGAGCAGCTGCTGCTCCCCGTGCGCAACGTGCTCGCGGGCGTGGCCGACGACGAGTTCTACGCGCCGGGATCGATCTTCCGTCTCGAGCTCGACACGGCCGCGCCGGAGGCGCGCGGGATGCCGGCTCAGAGCATCGCCTGGTACGAAGGTGGTCCCGCGTTCGACGTGCTCGATTCGAGCGCCGTGCGGGTGATCGGCCGCTACCCGACCGATGCCGACAAGGTGCTGCTCTCCGGCTGGGTGTTGCACCCCGAGCGCATCGCGGGGAAGGCCGCCCTGGTCGAAGTGAAGCAGGGGTCCGGGCGGGTCGTCCTGTTCGGGTTCCGACCCCAGTACCGCGGCCAGAGCATCGCCACTTACCCATTGCTGTTCAACAGCTTACAGGTCGCAGCGCCGTAGCGTGATCCCCGTCTCTTGTCTGGCTGACCCGGCATTCCTATCGTGTAGCCCCCTATGGCTGTGGTCCGGCAGGCAGGTGCCCTCTTGCTGGCCGCGCTCTTCATGAGTCGCGGCCTTTTTGCACAGGATAGCGTGCCGCCGGCACCCGCCGCCCCCGCACCGCCCGACGTGTCGGGCGTGCTGTCGCCGGCACCCGCCGATCAAGCCCACGTGACGCTGCGACCGATCGAGCTGCGCTACGTGCAGCAGGAGACGCTGCTCGTACCGCAAACGTCGGCGATCAAAGGGTTGTACGTGAATGCCTGGGCGTTTGGCTCGCCGAAGCTGTGGCAGCTGGTGCGGCTCGCCGACGAGACCGAGATCAATGCGTTCGTCGTGGACGTGAAGGACGACACCGGCTGCCTGCTGTACCCATCGGCGGTCCCCACCGCCCAGCAGATCGGCGCGAACGCGTGCACCCGGGCCAAGGACGCGAAGGCACGGCTCGACACGCTGGCGGCGCACGGCATCTACGCGATCGCCCGCATCGTGGTCGCGAAGGACCCGTTGCTCGCAGAGCGGAAGCCCGGCTGGTCCGTGAAGGATCGCACCACGGGCGGGCTGTGGCGCGACCGGATCCACAGCGCCTGGGTGGACGCGTACAACGATTCGGTGTGGATCTACTCGGCGCAGCTGGCCGCGGAAGCCGTGCGGTTGGGGTTCAGCGAAGTGCAGTTCGACTACGTGCGCTTCCCGGACGAGCCGCGCGAGCGTATGGCGACCGCGATCTTCCCGGCCCACCATGGAGAAACGCAGCGCGAGGCGGTGCGCGAGCACATCACGCTGCTCCGCAACCGGCTGAGGCCGCTCGGCGTGCCGGTCACGTTTGACATCTTCGGCCTCACCGCCTCGGCGACGAGCGGCGACTTGGGCATCGGGCAGGTGTGGGAGGATTTCATCAATGTTGCGGACGTGGTGCTGCCGATGGTCTATCCCAGCCACTACTACCGCGGGGCGTTCGGCCTCGCGTGGCCCAACGGCGAGCCGTATCGCGTCGTCCGCTACGCCTTGACCGACGCCCTGCAGCGGTCGCGGCTGCATCCTGCCGCCGCGGAGATCCGGCCGTTCTTACAGGCGTTCACGCTCGGCCGCCGGCTCCCTCGCTACTCGCCGTCACAAATCCGCGATCAGATCCGCGCGGCCGAAGACCTGGGCATCACGTCGTGGGTGCTGTGGAACCCGCGCAGCGTGTACCAGCGCGAGTCCCTGCGCTCCAAGCACAGCGCCGCGCGGTCCGCCGGCCGGGAACTCTCCAGCACCACCGGCGGCCGTTAGCCCCGGCCGCCAGGCCGGGGAATCATTCGACGGGAGCCAGCGCCATCCCCGGCTGCCACTCGGTGATGTAACCGGTGATGGCAGACGCCGCGACGCTGTATGGGTTGGCGAGGTAGAGCTGCCCCGGACCGGAGCGGCCCGGGAAGTTGCGGTTGATCGCGCTGATCGTCACTTCATCCCGCGTTTTCGACACGCCGGGCCCCGCGTTGATACAAGCACCGCACGACGGCTCGAGGAACGTCGCACCGACCTTCTGGAACAACTCGAGGTAGCCCCGCTCCTCGCAGTAGCGCTTCACGTCCTGCGATCCGCACTGGATGTAGAACCGCACCCACGGCGCGACACGCGCCCCTCGCTCCGCCGCCTCCGCCAGCACCCGGGCGTACATGTCCATGTCTTCCTTCTTGCCCGCCGTGCACGAGCCGGCGTACGCGATGTCCACCCGGATCTGCCGCGCCGCGGCGTCGATGGTTTGACCATTCCCGGGATCGCCGGGAAGCGCCATCATCGGCCGGATGGCCGTGGCGTCGATCTCGATGACCTCGCAGTACTCGGCGCCGGCGTCGCTCGCCAGCCCGGCACACAACCGCTCGGCCTCGCCCCGCGCCATGCCGCGGTATTCCATGAGAAAGTCGACTGTCTTCGCGTCCGGAGCCACGTAGCCGGTAAAGCCGCCGACCTCCGCCGTCATGTTGGTCATCGTGGCGCGCTCGTCTACTGACAGGGATTCGACAGCATCCCCACAGTACTCAACCAGCTTGCCGATGGCGCGGCCGCTCTTGACGTACGGCTGGCGCAGCACCTCGAGCATGAAGTCCTTGGCCGTCACGTTGTCCGGCTTCTTGCCGCGCACTACGACCTTCACGGTTTCGGGGACCGTGAGCCGCACGTCCTTCGTGATCCAGGAATTGAAGATCGCGGTGGTGCCCACGCCGAATGCGACACAGCCGACCGCACCGGCATGGGGAGTGTGCGAGTCCGAGCCGATGATCACCATGCCGGGCTCGGCGTGTCCCTCGAGGATCTTGGAGTGGCAAATCGCCTCCGAGCCCCGTCCGCCTCCATGGTGGCCGAGCCGCAGCTCGCCGTACAGCTTGATCCCCTGCTTCTGGGCGAAGGCGCGCTGCTTCTTTTCGAGCTCGAGCGCGACATCGAGCAGCCCCTCCTTGACGCGCTCGGGCGTCATGGCTTCCGGAAGGAAGGTGAGGTGATCGCGAAACATGAGGATCGAGCCGGGATCGACCACCCGCTCCCCGTCGCCCACCAGCTGCTCGAAGAAGATCGCCGCCATTGGGGTCACGTACTCGTGGCTGAACCGGATGTCGGTGACCACAAAGCCTTCATCTCCCGGCTTGACGGCCGGCACGCCGACCTTGCCCCGCGACGGGTCGACCACCCAGTGGCGCGCGATGATCTTTTCGCCGAGCGTCATGGGCCGAGGGGATGTCCGGGGTGGCGCGAGCACGACCTTACCTTGGAGGCGGGCGACGTTGAAGTTGAACAGCCCCCCGTATTCGATGATGCCGCGCGTGATCTCGCCTTCACCCTCGGTGAAGACCGCGAGGGGGATCGCCTCGCCGCGGCGGACCCGGTCGATGATCGAGAAATCAGTCGTCGTGAGGACGCCCAGGTTCTGGCAGTTCTCCCGGTAGATCCGCTCGATGTTCTCCGCCACCACCAGCTTGATACCGGCGCACATCTCCGCGTACGGGGACTGCTCTCGCGACGAACCCTTGCCACGCCGCTGGCCGCTGACCGAGGCGACGAAGCCGCCGCGCTTCACCGACCCCCGCGCGATCGGGAACTCCTCGCCGCACTTCAAGCCGAGGTACGGGAAGTCGCCCAGGGTTTCGTCGTAGTAGTAGCAGATGTAGGCGGGGGTGATCTCGTCGGTCGAGATGTTGTCGCGTAGCTTCGTGGCGGGGGTCCAGTCCAGGTTCTGCCCGGCGAGCTGGGCGCGAACGAGCGCGGGGTCTTCGGTCAGAAACAGGATGCGTCCCTCGAGCCGGACGAGATCGGGAAGTCGCTCGATCCGGCGGGACTGCAACGCTTGCAGCATGAGCGAAAATTGCACCGCTTGCTCGGGACCGAGCAAGGCGAACCAGGAGAGAACACGATGCTGTCCATGCGATGTCGGCTTGCTGTCACGATACTGCTCGTCACGGCGGTGGCCTCACTCCGCGGGCAGCGACCCGCGGCCGCGCCATCGTCCCTGCCACCGGTGAGCGGCGCGGCGCTGGACGCGCACATCCGTTACCTCGCGGATGACCTGCTCGAGGGACGCGCCCCCGGCACGCGGGGCGGCCGTCTCGCAGCCCGATACATCGCGGCGCAGTTCGAGGCGCTCGGGCTCGAGCCGGCCGGACCCGACAGCTCCTACTTCCAGCCGGTCGCTCTCCTCGGCCTGACCCCCCATCCATCTCTGGTGTGGGGCCCGCGCGGCGCACCGCAGTGCCTCACACAACTCGACGACTTCGTCGCGTGGGCGGAGCGACCGGAGCCCCAGATCACCGCCGACGGTGACGTCGTGTACGTGGGTTATGGCATCCGGGCGCCCGAATGGCGGTGGGACGACTACAAAGACGGCGACGTGCGCGGCAAGGTGCTGCTGATGCTGGTGAACGACCCGGGGCTCCAGGACTCCACCGTGTTCAACGGCCGCGTGCTCACCTACTACGGCCGCTGGACGTACAAGCTCGAGGAGGCGGCGCGACGTGGCGCGCTGGGTGCGCTCCTGATCCACACCACCGAGAGCGCGACGTA
>Ga0137396_10000758_pt1 | contig 16003 bp, 11 predicted proteins | sample czc16metaG_FD_108284 | JGI IMG/M metagenome (GOLD analysis project Ga0137396, IMG submission 108284) | Vadose zone soil microbial communities from Angelo Coast Range Reserve, California, USA - czcobulk3.16 metaG | ecosystem: Environmental > Terrestrial > Soil > Vadose zone | place: USA...
AGTACCGGTAGCCCGGAACCACCTCGTACGGCGGGTAATACGGGAAGACCGGCCCGAACCCGAACCCAAAACGTCCATCGAAATCGTGCCTGTCGAAGTCGTGTCCTTCGTGCCCGCCGAAGTCATGTCCCTCGGAGCCAGGGTGCTCCATGCCTCCACCGGCGTGACCGTCCATGCCTCCACCGCCGTGACCGTCCATGCCTCCACCGCCGTGACCGCCCATGCCGCCACCGCTGTGACCGCCCATGCTTCCACCGCCGTGACCACCCCCGCCTCCACCGCCGTGACCACCCCCGCCTCCACCGCCTGCCGCTTGGCTGGGCGCGCTGACGGCCAGCAAGATTCCCAATACGACGAGCGACACCATCCGGATCTTTTTCGAAATCATAACCGTCTTCATGTGATGCCTCGCTTCTCTTCCCGCTCTTTCGGATGGCGACGGTGGCAGGAAGATTCACCCAGGCCCGCCGCTGGCGCTCTTCACAGCCGCGGTTTCTGCAAGATCCTCACTCGCGTTTGGCCAGGATCGCGACCAGCTGCCGCACCATCGCGGCGACAGCTGAAGCTCACGCTGGTGGCCGTGGGGCGGCGCCAGCTGCGCGTCGTAATGCCGCGTCACCTCTCCCTCGCAGTCAGCGAGCAGTCGTCGCCTGCGCGCGTAGAGGCCTTCGAGAAACGCGACCTGTCCACGAGTTCGGGACATGCACCCGCGTCTGAATCGGGGTACTAGCCTGTGCCGCCAGACCGGTCACCTCATGGATGCGACCCCGGATCTTCTTGGAGCCAGCCGACGCGCTAAAGGGGCCCCAACCCGAGCGAGGTGCATACGTCCATGAAGTTCGGCCGGCCCGCCGTGCGCGCAAAAGGGCGACACTATCCGTGTCGAGGCCGTCCTCGCGCGTGAGTGTTTGCCTACACAAAGCGCGGGCGAATGCCCGCGAGGACTCGACCGCTCTTCACGTCGGGCCACGCTCGTGCTCGAATAGTGTCTCGGGAGGCTCCGTGGCCCATTTTCCTATCGACGCCTCGACCCCGCCTCTTGGCCCCTCTGAGTTGGTGCCGGCGTGCGAGGCCGGTTGGCGACGCGCGAGCCAAAGGGCGTTGCGGCTGTTCTTGCTCGGCACCGGAGGACTCATATTCGCGGTCCAGGTGGCTCCCTTGACCTGCACGGTGCCGATCCTCGCTGCCGTTACGTTCGCAGTACCCACCGCGGTTCTGTCGTTGGGTGTCGCTTGGGCCATCTGGGCCCTGGCGGACATGGACCAGGCCCGCGAGACGCGCAGCGGCGCACTTGCCGGAATCATTGCGGCGTTTCCTCTGCTCACGGGGGCTCTACTCTCGCTGTACGGGGCGCTTGTGACGCTCTTTCTAACTGTCTACCTCGCGCGCGCCTAGCCCCGGCATCCGGGCAAGGTACTCTTTGCCCGGTCAATGCTGCCACGAGGCGCGCCGCTGCTCGTGCGGGCCACGTGCGTGAACCGCGCATCCGCGCGGCGTTTTTGATTCCCGCCGCCTGCACTTGCTTCTGCGTGATATCGGGTCTGAGTCTCAGGCGGTGGCTGTCACCGGGGACGCACGGGCGCGAGAGGCGCGCACCGCGCTGGCGAGCGCCGAGATGGAAGCGGCCAATCCGAGGAGCAGCACCGCCGGCCAGCCGAATCGCGTCTGGAGTTGAACCGACACCAGCGACCCGAGCGAGAACGCGAGGAACATGCCCGAGACGAACAGCGCGTTGAGTCGCGCCCGGGCGTTGGAATCGAGCGCGTAGATTATCGTCTGATGCGAGATGAGCGACATCTGCACGCCCAGATCGAAGACGACCGCGCCAGCGATGGTGATGAGGAGCGCCCCCGGCGCGAGCAGCATGAAGCCGAACGCGATCGCCACTAGCGCCACGCCGATGAGCACGCCGGTATTGGGCCCGCGCCGGTCGCCGAGCCGTCCGGCCAGCGGCGCTCCCAATGCGCCGGCCGCGCCGGCGAGGCCGAACAGGCCGATCTGCCCATCGCTGAGCCCGAGTGGGGGACCGCTCAGGTGGAACGAGAGGTTGGTCCAGAACGCGCTGAAGGCCAGGCCCAGAAGGCCTTGCGTCAGCACGGCACGCCGCGGTTGAGGCTGGTCGCGCACGTGCGCGGCCATCGAGCGCAACAGATCGCCGTAGCGCAGCGAGGAGCGCGGCGCTGGCGCCGGCAGCGCGACCGTCAAGATTGCGCCGACCAGCGCCACCAGGACTGCCGCCGCGACGAATACCGCGCGCCAGCCCCAGTGTTCGGCCACCACGCCGCTGAAGGTGCGCGAGCCGAGGATCCCGAGGAGCAGTCCGCTCATGACCGTGCCGATGACGCGGCCGCGACGCTCCGCGGGGGCAAGGTCGGCGGCGAGCGGCACGATGTCCTGTGCCACGGTCGCGAGGATTCCGATCAGCAGGCTCCCGGCCCAGAGGACGCCGATGTTCCGCGCGGCGCCGCTCGCCGCCAATGCGAGCGCCAGCAGCGCCAGCTTGGTCGTAACCAGCCGCTTCTTGGGCAAGACGTCGCCGAGCGGCACCAAGAGGAGGATGCCGATCGCGTAGCCCACCTGGGTCAGCGTGGCGATCAGCCCGACCGTCTCGTGCGGGGCGCCCAGGCTTTTGGCGAGCGTGCTCAGAAGCGGCTGATTGAGATAGATGGCGGAGACCGCCGTCCCGGTGGCGAGCGCCAGCAGGAACGTCAGACCGGGCGTCAGGCCGGCACTTCTTCGCGGCAATGGTTGCATGACAGCAGAAGCCTAAGAGGCGCGGCCACGCCTGGCGATTCGCCGTCTGTTCCTTCATCGAGTGGCTGTCAGGTGTGTCCATCGCAGCATGCGGTGGTCGGGGCACGTCATCTTCAGCAGGCGGCACCCACCCCAATAGTCGACCGTATGATCGAAGAAACCAACCACCTCGCATCAGACAGGCGAGAGCAGGCAAGAAGGGCGAGCAGAACGAGGCCGCCGGTGGTAAGTAGGCGCATGCAGGGCCACGTAGGGCCACACCGAGCCGCTCCTTCGATCCCACCGCTTCGACTTCCCACGGTGAGCATGTGGCGCGGCGCGCCCCTCCAAGAGGTCCGGGTGGGCAGGGGCGTGGCTGATCGATCCCCAGCCGCACGCGCAGGTCGCGATCGAAGCTGGTCAGGGCAGGTGAGGGCCTGGGGTGCGGCGTTATCGAGGCGCTGGACCGCTGCCCGATGGCGAGCTCCTGCTGCTGCGACTTGCGGTACTCCATCTCGAGCGCAACTCGCGCTCTTCCAGTTTGAAATACTGAACAAAGACGACTTGGAGAATTTCATCAACGCCGGCGCCGACAGGCTCGGCGGGCGCGAGAGACAGGCAGGCGAGTCCGCCGAGAGTCTTACTTGTTCACTCATGGCCAGAGTCCGTCCTTTGCCTGTAATCTCAGCAAGACATACCGTGTTCTATGGATAGCAGCAGATGACCGATCCTGTCCCCGACCTAAGGAGGAGATGGCTGTAATGGTGTGCCCTCACCATCCTGGCCTCGCGGGCCTGTGCGTGTCCTTGCTGTGTGCCTTGGCCATGGCGGTGCGCGCCGATCCGTCGCAAGACGCCGGGCTCCGGTCCGATCTCCTCCGGCTCTCCCATCGCCGGATCTTCTTCGGCCACCAGTCGGTGGGCATGAACCTGCTCGACGGCGTGCGCGAGATCGCCGGACGCTACCCCGACGTCCCATTCCGCGTGATCGAGGCTCCAGCGGGCGCCGAACTTCCGGAGGGATCCCTCGCCCACGCCTACATGACCGAGAACGGCAAACCAGGCCTGAAGCTGGAGAACTTCGATCGGGCACTGTCGTCGGGCATCGGATCGGTCGTCGACGTCGCGTTCGTGAAGTTCTGCTACATCGACTTCTCTTCGATGACCGACGTGCCCAGGCTGTTCGCGCGGTACCAGGCCACCCTGAGCGAACTTCGCGCCAGATACCCGCGGATCGTCTTCGTGCACGTGACCGCACCGCTCACCACGGTGCAGGGTGGTCCCAAGGCGGCTCTGAAGCGACTTCTCGGGCGCGTGCCCGCCGGCGTCGCCGAAAATGCCAAGCGTGAGGAGTTCAACGAGCTACTGCGACGGACCTACCAAGGAAAGGAGCCAGTCTTCGACCTGGCCCGCCTCGAGTCCACCGAGCCGGACGGGCGGCGGGAGCTCCACGAGTGGAACGGCGGCAAGGTCCCCGCGTTGCTCGCCGCCAACTCCGACGACGGCGGTCATCTGAACGACAAGGCCCGGCTCCGGTTCGCGCGGGAGCTCATTGCTCTGCTTGCGGCGTTGCCCCAGGTGCCATGACAACCCCCAACTCCGGCCATCGGCTGCTCGCGGACCTCGGCACGAGGATGAAGTTGCGCCGCTGCGCATCGGTGGGGAGGTCGGCGATTGTGCTGGGGCGGATCTGAAGGCGATCGACATGAATCCGCGCGCGCGCATCAGACAATTCATCGTTGAAACCTTCTTTGTGGACGATTTTGCGGACGACCAGTCGTTCCTGCGCAGCAGCATCATCGATTCTCTGGGGATGGTGGAGCTCGTCGCCTACCTGGAGAAGGAGTTCGGCATCAAGATCGCTGACGCGGAGCTCATTCCCGACAACCTCGACTCGCTCGCCCGGGCCTCCGCGTTCGTCGAGCGAAAACGGCGGCTCGGGACGTCCGCCGCCTGAAAGGAGCTCGCCATGTGTGGGATCGCGGGCTTCACAGTGCCGTTCGGGCTCCCGGCGGAGGAGCGCCGCGTCCGCTTCGGCAGCCGGCTGCGCCGCATGGCTGCGAGCCTCCGGCACCGGGGCCCGGACGCCCAGCGCGGCCTGCTCCTGGACGGGGTTGCGCTGGGCCACGCCCGCCTCGCGATCGTCGATCTGGTGGGCGGAGCGCAGCCGATGCGCGATCCGGACACTGGCGTCACGATCGTGTTCAACGGCGAAATCTTCAACTACCTCGAATTGCGGGAGCGGCTTGGGTCCCACCGCGTTTTCCGCACCAAGTCGGACACGGAAGTCATTCTCGCTTGCTACCTCGATCGGGGCATTGACTGTGTCCTCGATTTCATCGGTCAGTTCGCCTTCGCCATCCACGACCCCCGCAGCGGCGTCCTGTGGCTCGCGCGTGACCGGGTGGGCATCCTCCCGCTGCACTACACCCGGACTGCCGAGGGGCTTGCCTTCGCGTCCGAGGCGAAGGCTCTGTTCGCGGGCGGGTGGCGCACCCCGGCCCTCGACTCGCGGGGAGTGAAGCAGACGCTGCAGCTCTGGTCTCCGGTGGTGCCCAGGACCGTTTTCGAAGGTGTCTCTCAGCTCGCGCCCGGGTCGGTGGCCCGCTGGTCGGACGGCCGTCTCGAGACCTGGCGCTATTGGGATCCCGACTTCGGCGTCGAACCTCGCGCCGAGGTCGACGCGGCCCGCGCCGAGGAGGAACTTGGCGCTTTGCTGGTGGACGCGGTGCGCCTGCGCCTGCGCGCCGACGTGCCGGTCGCGGCCTATCTCTCCGGCGGGCTCGACTCGAGCCTCCTTTGCAGCATCGCCCAGTCGCAGCTCGGCGGCACGCTCAACACTTTCTCGGTGGGCTTCGCGGACCCTGGCTTCGACGAACGCGCCTTCCAGGACGAGGTGGCCCGCCGGCTGGCCACGCGGCATCGCTCGATCCTCGTCAGCTCACGGGACATCGGAGAGTTGCTGCCGGCGGTGGTCCGTCAAGCGGAGCAGGTCCTGCTGCGGTCGGCGCCTGCGCCGCTGCTCCGCCTGAGCCACCTGGTGCGCGCCTGCGACACCAAGGTGGTGCTTACCGGGGAAGGCTCGGACGAGATCTTCCTCGGCTACGACCTTTACCGCGAGACCCGCATCCGCCAGTTCTGGGCCCGCCAGCCGGGCTCGCGGTTCCGGCCGGCGCTGCTGCGCCGGCTCTACCCGTATTTGCCGATGAGTCAGCAAGGTCACGAGCTCTTGGAGCAGTTCTTCGGAATCGGGCTCGACGATCCGAAGAACCCCGGCTTCTCCCACCTGCCGCGCTGGGCTGCCAGCGGCCGCATCGTGCGCTTCTTCTCGCGCGGTTTCGCCGAGACGGCCGCCGAGGAGGATCCGGTGGCGTCGGTGCTGGCTTCGCTGCCGGCCCGTGTGCGGGGATGGAAGCCCCTGGCCCGAGCGCAGTACCTGGAGATGCAAACGCTCCTCGCCGGCTACCTCCTCGGCTCCCAGGGCGACCGGATGCTGATGGGCAATTCCGTGGAAGGCCGTTTTCCCTTCCTCGACCATCGGCTGATCGAGTTCGCCGCCGCGCTTCCCGAGCGATTCAAGCTGCGAGGTCTGTCCGAGAAATGGATTCTCAAACGCCTCGCGAGGCGAAGTGTGCCGACGACCGTCCTGCAGCGGCAGAAGTATCCGTACCGCGCTCCGGCCGCCGGGTTCCTCACCGGCGTGGATGCGCCTGGGTGGGTGCGCGAGCTGCTCTCGCGCGAAGCGACGCGGAAAGTCGGGGTCTTCGACGAGGAGAAGGTGGCGAGGCTGGTAGCCAAGCTTTCGGCGCGCGCAGCTGCGCCAACCGAGGCGGACAGCCAGGCGCTCATGGCGATTGCGACCACGCAGCTCCTCGCCGATCAGCTCCTGCCGCCGGCGCCCGTGCCACAGCGTGACGTGGACGCCGTGGAGCTGGAGGCAGCTTGAGCTCGCCGTTCCCGCCGCACTGGGTCTTGGAGCACGCGGAGCGGAATCCGGAGGCGCCGGCTGTGGACAGCCACGAAGCGCGCCTCTCCTATGGGGAACTCGCCGAGCGCATGAGGGTGCTCTCGGCACATCTCGCCGCTGCCGGTGTGCGCCAGGGGGAGCGGGTGCCGATCGTGCTTCCCAACGTTCCCGCGGCCGTCGTTGCGGCGCTTGCCCTGCAGGCTTTGGGCGCATGTGCCGTCGAGATGAATCGGGGATGGGGCGTCGATGCCTTTCGCGCCCTCCTGGCCCAGATCCGGCCGCGCCACGCTTTCGTGCTGGGCCGCGACGCCCGGCTCTGGGGCAGAGTGGCGCGCTCGCTGCCACCCCATTTCTGGGTGGTGCACCCGACAGAGCTCACGCCGGCCCTACGCGGAGGGCTCGGCGGCGCGGCCGCGACTTGGGTGCGCGCGGACGGCAGGCTCGACCCCGCGCAAGCCACGGCTCCAGTCTCGACTTACCCGGCAGCGAGCCATCCCGAATCACCGGCGCTCATCCTTTACACCTCCGGTTCGACGGGCAAGCCGCGCGCCGTGGTGCAGACCTTCCGCAACATCGACGCCAACGCGCGGTCGATCGTGCAGTACCTGGGGCTCAGCTCGGGGGACCGGGCCATGCTCGTCCTGCCTCTCTCCTATTGCTATGGACGCAGCGTGTTGCACTCTCATCTCCTTGCCGGCGGCTCGGTGTTTCTCGACGACCGGTTCATGTACCCGCGCTTGGTTCTGGAAGCCCTCGGCGCCGAGGGATGCACTGGTTTCGCCGGCGTGCCGAGCACGTTCGAGATCATCCGACGCCACGTGGACCTGTCCTCGCTGACATGGCCACGGCTGCGGTACGTCACGGAGGCCGGAGGCGCGATGTCCCTGGACACCATCCGCTGGGTCCGGCGATCCATCCATCCGGCGCGGCTCTTCATCATGTACGGCCAGACCGAGGCCACCTCACGGCTCAGCTACCTTCCCCCGGAGCAGGCGGCGGACAAGGAGGGCTCCATCGGGATCGCGATCCCGGGCGTGGAGCTCAAGGTGGTGGACGACGAAGGCGTGGAGCTGTCAGCGGGGGAGACCGGCCACCTGATCGCGCGCGGGGACTGCGTGACGCCGGGCTACCTCGACGAGCCGGAGGAAACAGCTGCCATCCTCCGCGACGGGTGGCTCTGGACCGGCGACCTGGCCTACCGCGATCCCGACGGCTTCTTCTTCCATGCGGGGCGGTCACGCGAAGTGTTCAAGATCGCCGGCCACCGGGTGAGCCCGGTCGAGATCGAGCACGCGCTCGAACGTCATCCAGAGGTCGTCGAGGCTGCCGTGGTGGCGGTACGGAACGAGCTTGCGGGCGATGCGGCGGCAGCCTTCGTGGTTCGCCGGCCGGCGGGCTCCGTCAGCGAGGGAGACCTGCGCCGCTTCTGCCGCGACCTGCTGCCCCCATACAAGGTGCCCGCGACGGTCACGTTCGTCGACGAGCTCCCGCGCAACGCGTCGGGCAAACTGATACGGGCGGAGCTCGCTGGCCGGAGCGGCTCGGCTCCCGCGCAGGAGGAAGGATCGTGACTTTCAGGCTGAAGGACGCTCTCGAGATCGACCTGGAAGCCAAGGCGGCGGAACTGTCCCGCGCGCTGCGCGAGGCCGTGTTGCATCGGCTGCACAAGCGCGGCATGGTCGTGGCTGTCTCGGGCGGCGTGGACTCGGCCTGCGTGGCGACTCTGGGTGCGCGTGCGCTCGGACCGGAGCGGGTCTTCGCGCTCCTCCTTCCCGAGAAGGAATCGAGTCCGGAGAGCCTCGCCTACGGCAAGGCGCTCTGCGAGAAGCTGCGTATCTCCTACGAGGTGAAGGACATCACCTCCGTCCTGGATGCAGCGGGCTGCTACCAGGCTCGCAACGCCGCCGTACGCGAAGTCGTCCCGGAGTTCGAGCCCCCAATGCCCTGGAAGATCGTGCTGGCGAGCGATCCGCTCAGCTCCGAGATTTTGCATTTCTTCCGGTTGGTGGTGCGGTTGCGAGAGGGCGAGGTGCGCCAGTACCGGCTCCCTCCGCAGGCATACCTGCGGATCGTGGCGGCCACCAATTTCAAGCAGCGAACGCGAAAGATGCTGGAGTACTACCACGCCGACCGGCTCAACTATGCCGTCGCGGGAACGCCCAACCGGCTCGAGTACGACCAGGGCTTCTTCGTCAAGCTGGGCGACGGGGCAGCCGACGTGAAGCCCATCGCTGCGCTTTACAAGACGCAGGTCTACGCCCTGGCGCGGCACCTGGGAGTCATCGAGGAGATCGTCAGGCGCGAACCGACGACCGACACGTACACGCTGGAGCAATCCCAGGAAGACTTCTACTACTCGCTTCACTACTCGAAGCTCGACCTTTTCCTCTGGGCGAAGAACCGGGGCCTGTCCGCGGAGTCGGTCGCCGCGGAGCTCGGCTACTCGCCGGACCAGGTCCGCCGCGTCTATGACGACATCGATCAGAAGCGGCGTGCTACGCAGTACCTGCACGCCCGGCCATTCCTGCTCGACCCCGTCGACGAGGTCCCTTGACGGACCAAACGACGTACGGGGGCGGCACGGCCTAGAGCCCTTTCAGGTTCGCTTCGATCGCGGTGAACACCTGGTGATTCGCGGGCAGCACTTTTGCGAAGTGTTCACGCGCTTTCAGCAAATCGGCGCGCGCCTGCGCTCGGCGTGCGTTCTGCGCATTCCACTGGCCTCGATGGAAGAGCAGATTACCGATCGCCTCCTGATTGCTGTGCTGTTTTTTCAGCTGCCTGGCGAAGAACCCGTCCACCTCGCCGGGGCGATTCAGCTCGGCATAACCCTCGATTACGTCCTGTGCCAGGCGCGGGTTCTTCGGGTCCAACTCGAATAGCCGATCGGCGAGGTTCTTTGCTTTGGGCCACTCTCCCATCTCGCCATAGAGCCCGAAGAGCTTCGTATAGATCGAATAGTAGTTCTCCGATTTGTGCTTGTCCGCTTGCGACGCCATCTCCAGGGCCTTCTTCCTGTCCTTCAGGTCCCAGGCGATGAAGGCCGCAAGCAGAGCCGCTTCGGAGACTAGCTTCTGGTCCTTGTACAGATGGAAGGCCCTTTCTACATGCGGAAGGGCTTCCTCACGGCTCTTCTCCATATAGAGCGCGTAGCCGAAGTTGTACTCGAACTGGGGATCGTCCACGTAGTCGGCAACGCTTGCCCTGAGGAGCGGAACCGCCTTCGTCGCATTCCGTTCCTGCAGATAGATCAGGGCGAGATTCCGGCGCAGCTGCCCCGATCCGGCTCCTAGCTGCTGCGCCCGTTCATACAATGACCTCGCCTGTGCATCGTTTGCATCGCTCGGGCCGCACTGATGGGCCCGGAAGTAGGCGAGGTGGCCAAGCCAGGTGAGGAGCTCGGCGTCCTCTGGCGCCGACTTCTGCAACTCCGTCACATTCAGCGCGTGCATCTTGTAGCTGCCAGGGGCCCCTCTCACCCTCTCGATGGTCTCTCCTGGTTCGAGGTCGCGCAGCGCAAAGAAGTCGCCTTGGACGCAGATGGCATAGCCGTCCAGCGCGACCTTGATCCGCTCGACCAGCACGGCCGGCTTCCGCTCGAGCTCGTCGAGCATTGCCATTGCCGATTCATACTTCTTCTCCCCAGCAAGCCGGCGAGCCTCGTCCAGCGAGGCCGTCGATAAGAGCAGCAGAGCGGCGAGCATGACGTTCACGTGGCACCCTCCAGCGCGCGCGATCATGGCCGAGGAGAAGAGCTCGGTCTAACTTTCAAGCGAGCTCGCCAGCGCCTCGTAGGCCGCCGTCAAAACGTTGACGGTCCGGATTGACGACCGCGTTGATTTTGACGCCAGGCGGTTGCGCAACCACTCGAAATCAGGCAGCTTTGGTATGGCCCCCGGGTTGCTCTACAGGGCTGCATGCTGACTCGCGCCGCCGCACTCGCCGCCGCCCTCGCGCTCCTCTCTCCCGCTGCATTCGCTGGGGCCTCTTCGCAGAGGTTCACCGTCGGGGCGGTCGTGGTCAGGTCTGCGACCGTGACGTCCTCGCGCGATGGCCTGCAGCAGGTCGCCAGCCGCGGCACTGCGGCGCCCATGCTCCTGGTTGCAAACCAACTCAAGCCGATGACTGCGTCCGGCTCGATGGAATCGAACGACGGATACAAGATGGCGACCCTGCTCTACTAGGGAAGAGGCTGCGAGGTCGGCGGACAGAACTCTTGTATGGCCTCGCGCGGGCAGAGGTCGGGATGCGAATTGAGATCAATCATGCGCGGACTGGACCTCGCGGAAGCCCCACTCCGCGGTTCAAGGGACGGCGGCCGAGGTCGTGGGCGCTGGCTTCGCCGGGACTATCCAGGTGCGGAGGATGGCGTTCCAATGGGCGTCGGTGATCTGGTCGTTGGGCGTGATCCAGATGTGGCGCGCGCCACCGTCGATGGAGGCAGCGAGCGCCGCGGCCAGATCGTCGGGTCTGACCGGCTTGCCGTCGCGTCCCCACAATCCGAGCGAAAGCGTCCAACGGCCCGGTTCGAGGGTCGCCGCGAGCCGCGCCGCCAGATCGCGTGAGGCTGCAGGCGGCAGCCCCTCCAGCGCGTAATAGTTCCAGACCACCAGCCGGTCTGCGATGCGCCGGAGCCGCGCATAATCCTGGCCGTAATCCTTGCCGTCGCGGCGGAGGTCCTTCCAGCTCGCCGCGACGTCCAGGTAGAGCGGCTTGCCATGCCGGTGCGTCACCGCTGCCGCGCGCTCGACGAACTTCTCCATCAAGGAGCTCTTCCACTCCCAGATGCTCGGGTCGTCGATGTTCACACGCCCGCGCCAGTCGCGAGGCCAGGCGGTGCGACCGGTGGCCTTCCGGTAGGAAGCAAGATCCGCGGGACCGAAGGAGGTCTGGCCGTAGGCTGCTTCGGTGATGTCGATTGCATCGAGGGGGTAGTTCGCCGCGATGTACCCGATCATCTCCAGCACCAGGTTGCCGAACTCCCCCTCGGCGAGCTCGACGATGCTGACCTGCTCCGGGTGAGGCGTGCCGTCGGCCTGGATGGCGCCGCTGCCCGGATGCGTCTGGATCCACTTCGGGGCGTAGAGATCGATGAAGGCGGCGACCTTGAATCCCTTGTCGTGCAGCTCCTGCGAAGCGGCGAGCAGAAGGTCCTTGCGCTCCCCCTTCTGATGATTGGACCAGCGATCGTCGCGCCCCGCCCAGCGGAAGTAGGTCCATTCGGTGCGGCCGGCGCCGATGCCGATCATGTCGCCCATCCTGATCAGCGGCCGGTCGACGACTCTCCGGGTGGCGTCGCGCCAGTCGGGCCAGGCGTCGAAGTGCGTCGAGAGCGAGAGGTGGAACATGGGCCGCGCCGCCTTCTCGCCGGCGAGGTGCAGCGGCGCCGCGGGCGGAGGCCTCTCCGATTCCCTCCGCATGAGCCAGGTCCAGGTGGTCACGCTCGCGGCGATCCCCACCGCCAGCAGGGATGCGGCAAAAGCCCACTGGCGGGGCACTTCGGGCGCCGGACCCAGCCGGCCGATCTTCTCCCATTTCTCCTCTGCTCTTCGCATCTCTTTCCACCAGGAGTAGACCGCCACTGCGTTGTAGAAGTACGAGACCGGGACGATGAGCGCGCCCCAGGGAAGGTACAGCAGATCGCCGAAGTCGCGGTCGAGCAGGATCCCGTAGATCGCCACCGCGAAGAAGAATGACAGGCCCAGCCAGCTCGCGGCCTCCCACGGCCCCTCGATGGGTAACCAGCCGCGGGTCAGTGCCAGCGGGAGGCCCAGCAGCAGCCCGACCTGGAGCAGCGGCACCAGCGCCATGTTGGCGAAGTTGATCGGCAGGTAGAGGGAGAACGGCCACTTGCTCCGGCGGAAGAAGAGGCCGCGGTGGAGCGCGGCTACCTTGAGGTAGCTGCGCATCCAGCGGACCCTCTGCCTCCAGAGGGCCACGAAGGTGGCGGGGCAGTCGGCGAGCACGGCCGGTTCGGGGTCGAACACGATGCGCTTGCGGCGCTCATGCAGCCGCCAGGTGATCTCCAGATCCTCGCCCCAGAGCGGCCGGAATCCGCCGATTTCCTCCAGCACCCGGCGCCGGACCGCGCCGAGGTTGCCCGAGATGATGGGCAGGCACCCGATGACGGAGAGGGCGCGGCGCACGTAGCCGGTGCCGATATGCGTGGTGATCGCGAGCAGCTTCTGCAGGCCCGTACGGGTCCGCAGCGGCGTGTCATTTCCGCAGACGGCGTCGATGGAGGGATCGGCGAACCACCGGACCGTCTTCGCGACGGTGTCGCGCAGGAAGAGGCTGTCGGCATCGGTGTAGAGCACCACTTCGCCCGTAGCGGCCGCGATGCCGGCATTGAGCGCCATGGCCTTGCCGGCATTCTCTTGCCGGATGAGGCGGATGCGGCCCTGCTCGTGCAGATCGCGGATGCGGTCGGCGGTTGCGTCTCGGGAGCCGTCGTCCACCACGATGACTTCCAGGTCGCTGTACTCCGACTCGAGGAGCGTTTCCACCGCGACGCGGATGGTCCGCTCCTCGTTGTAGGCCGGCACCACGACGGTCACACGGCCGCCGAACGGTGGGAGGCGCCGGAGCGCCCGCCTCTTCCACACCTCGTATGCGATGGTCAGCGGGAAGTAGAGCACCCCCTGGATCCCGAGGAGGAAGACCACCAGTCCGAAGGACCAGAAGAGGGCGCGCAGCAGATCCATCGCGTCAGCGGACCATGTTCAGCGTCCGGAACGCCATGGCGAAGTGCACCCCGATCTGCATTCCGCGGTGGGCAGCGCGCCCCTGGATCACCTGGGGGTCCATGTAGGGCCGGTGGTCCTGGGTGCGGTGGAAGGCGCAAACCCTGAGGTGGTCGTCGATGTAGTGCGTGATGTCGACGTAGTAATTGGGAGTGAACGGGTCGGCGGTCGAGACGTCCTCGTAGCACAGGACCGTGGGCACCGAGCGCGCCGCCTCGCGCGTCGCGGCGAACACGGCGCGGTGGTCTCCGTGCACATCCACATCGGTGTGCGTCAGGACCATCGTGGCGCCCAGCTCCTTGATCTTGGACTCGATGACCTCTTTCAACTGCGGGATTCTCTCCTGCAACCCCGTGTCGGGGAAGTCCAGGATCCAGTGCCCGTCGAGTCCGAGGAACTCGGCCGCCCTCCTGGTCTCCACCTCCCGCTGACCGTGCCGGTCAGTGCCCCTCTCGCCGCGCGTGAACGTGAGGCCATGGACGCGGGCGCCGCTCGCCTTCAGCTTGAGGAGCAGCCCGCCGCACCCGAGCTCGATGTCGTCCGGGTGCGCACCCAGCGCCAGCACCACCTCGCCGTCGAACTCGCGCACCCTGGGCTCCAGCCGGAGCGCCGCCACGAACGCGATCCCAAGGCCCAGCAAGAGCACCATGTCGGTCACCGCCCCGAACACTCGTCCGTCGAACCAGCCCAGCGGCACGCCCTTGATCGAGTGCGCGAGCAGGCTGAGCACCAGGAAACCCGGCACCACGTACATGGCGAACGTCCACGCTGCCCGCTGCCGCCGGAGCGACCGCCGCGACCGGCGCGCAACCAGCAGCATCACCGGCAGAAGAGCGACATAGGCGAGAAGCTCGAACCAGTCGGTAGCCGTCCGGACCGGGACCAGCTTGGTTTCGCGGTCCAGCTCGGTCATCAGCTGGTTGGCGGCGGCGCTGGTCGGGCTCATCCGCAGCGCCAGCGCGGCATGCTCGCGCGCCAGCGAGAGCTTGCCCAACGCCAGGTAGACACGCCCCAGCGCCACGTGACTCTCGGGAGCGTCGGGGGCGAGCTGCGCGACTCGGAGCCAGGTCTCCTGGGCGTTCAGCCAGTCCTGCTTCTGCTGGTACGTCTCCGCCAGGAGCCTGAGCACGTCGGGATCGGAAGGCGCCAGTTGCACCGCCCGATTCAACGCCCGGATGGCCCCGCCGAGCTGCCCCTTCTGCGAGAGCATGCGCGCGCGCACGGCGTGCAGGTCGACGTCCTTTGGATAGAGCTCGAGCGCGCGCTCGATGACCGCGGCGGCCGAGGCCGGGTCGCCTCGCAGAAGCCGCGCACGCGCCAGACCCTTCAATGCCTCGTGGTGGCGTCCGTCGCGCGCCAGCACCTGCTCGTAGAGTCGTTCCGCCTCCTCCAGCCGGTTCGCCCAGGTGAGTACATCGGCGAGGTCGCTCTCCAGGCCGAGGTCGGCCGGCTGCCGGGCAATCGCCTCTCGGTAGAGGACGATGGCCTTGTCATGGTTGCCGGTCCAGGCCTGCAGCTGGGCGAGACGGGCGAGCGCGTCGGAGTCACCGGGGGCGAGCGACAAGAGGCGCTCATAGTCGCGGATGGCTTCTCCGAACTGACGCGCGGCCGCCTTGGAGCGCCCATCGCGCCGGAGCGCCTCGATGGTCGAGATGGCGTCCGATGGCTCGCCCGCCTGCGCGATGGCGCGGGGCTGCAACGCCTCGGCTGGACGCGCGAGCGCGCTGGTTGGTCCGGCGGCGGCCGCCCATGCGAGCAGCGCGATGGAGGAACGGTGCAGTGCGCGCATCGGAGTTAGAAGAGGACCGTGCGGTACTCGAGGTTGAGCAGGATCGTCGGGTCGTTGCGGGTCGAGATGCCGTTGACGTCGGCGGGACCCGGGTTCGACACCCACTTCACGCCGCCGCCCAGCGCCAGGGGGCGAGTGAGCTGGTAGCGGACCGTCGCCCACCAGATGTTGCCGTTCTGCCCGGCAAAAGCGGGCCCGGCGCTGGTCGAGTACCGATCGAACACCCACTGGAAGTTGAAAGAGAGGCGATCGATCGGTCTGAGGTCCAAGCTGGAGATGATCGACCAGTCGAACCCGGAATCGAGATCGCGGTTCGGGATGTACTTCACGCCGGCGCCCCAGGCATCGGCTTCATACGAGAGGCCGCCGCCGACCAGGAACTCGTTGCGGAATACCACGCTGGTTGCCGCGGCACAGTCGGGCGGTCCAGCGGCCGGGCAAACGGTGCCGGCTGGCGCTCCGGGCACGGGGCGGCCAAGGATCAGAGTCGCCCTCGGATCGGGGTCTCGCAACAACGAAGCCGTGATTGCTGCGGTGAAGCCGCCCCCGAGCCGCGCTTCCACCTCGCCGGTGAGCTTGTGGTTCAGGATGCGGGTGGAACGGTCGTAGAAGAAGTCAGGCGCCAGGAGCTGGTACTCGAGGCCGACGCGGATCCTCTGGTCGAACCAATGGGCGACCGCGAGGGCGCCGCGAGGCACCTTGTCGTACGCGTTGGAGTCGGGCGTGGGCCGGCTCGCGCCCGTGTAGTTGTAGCGGCGCAGGGTGAAGTCAG
>Ga0137396_10000760_pt1 | contig 15988 bp, 12 predicted proteins | sample czc16metaG_FD_108284 | JGI IMG/M metagenome (GOLD analysis project Ga0137396, IMG submission 108284) | Vadose zone soil microbial communities from Angelo Coast Range Reserve, California, USA - czcobulk3.16 metaG | ecosystem: Environmental > Terrestrial > Soil > Vadose zone | place: USA...
CACTCCCTGCTGAAGGGCTGCACGGATGGCGCGCAGGTGCTCCCGCAGGTAGGCGACGCGTAACGGATCCTCGAGCTGATCGCCTTCGACCGTCGGTGGATCGAAGAAGGCGGCGCCGTTTTCGGTCACGTAAACGGGCAGGTCGCCGTAGCGCTCCTTCACCCACAGCAGCGTATCCGCGAGTCCCCGCGGGTACACCTCCCACTGCGTTTCCGTGTAGGTCGCGCGTCGCTGCCGCACGGATGCCGCCCGCACCGGCCACGAACCCGCGTCGCAGCGTATGACGCTGCGGGTGTAGTAGTTCACGCCGAGAAAGTCGATCGGCTGCTTGATGAGATCGAAGTCCGCCGGGGGCCATTGCGGCCACGCACTGCCGAAGACCTCTTGGAGCTCCGGCGGGTAGCTCCCCAGGAATACCGGGTCGAGATACTGGCGGTTCATGTACGCATCCGCCCGCTGGGTGGCGGCGGCATCTTCAGGTAGGCTCGAGGCCGCATGTTTGGGCTCGAGATTCACCACCAGACCGATCTGATGTTTGCCTTCACTACGATAGGCCCGAATCGCCGCCCCATGAGCGCGCAGCAACTGGTGGGTGGCGATGGGTGCCTCGAACAGGCTGCGGTGGCCAGGCGCCACTGCCCCGTGCAAGTAGCCGCCGTCGGTCACCACCCAGGGCTCATTGAGCGTCGCCCACAGCTTGACCCGGTCGTCGAGCTTGCGGAACACGATCGCGGCGTACTCGGCAAACCACTTGGCCGCATCGGGATTGAGCCAACCACCGCGGTCGTCGAGTGCCGCCGGCAGATCCCAGTGGTAGAGCGTCACCATGGGTGCTATGCCGTGGCTGAGCAATGCATCCGTGAGGCGGTCGTAGAAGGCGAGCCCGGCCGGATTGACCGCGCCCGCGCCCTGAGGGATCACGCGGCTCCAGGAGATGCTGAAGCGGTAGGCCTTGAGGCCAAGCTTGCCCATGAGCGCCACATCATCCGCATAGCGGCGATAGTGGTCGCAGGCGACATCACCGGTATCACCGTCGCACACCAGGCCGGGGGTGTGCGCGAAGCGCTGCCAGATGCTCGGCGCCGCACCGTCGGCGAGCGGGGAGCCTTCGATCTGATAAGCCGAAGTCGAACAACCCCACAGGAAATTCGCTGGGAAGCTGATAGCGCACCTCGTCGTTGTTATCGGACAATACTCCGCGGGATGCTGCGAAAACGTTTTCTGAGGCCTGCGGAGGCAAATTTTATCCGAGTTCGCGCGGGCGCGCACCGGCCGCGCTCAGGCCCGACGCCCGCACGCGGGCGTGCGCGGGGGCGTACGCTTCGGCCGGGTGTGTGAGGAGCGGCAGTGGCTGCGGTACAGCTCGACCGGATACGCAAGGCCTACGGCGGCAAGCACGTCGCGGTCGCCGATGCCAGCTTCGAAGTGGCCGACGCGGAGCTCGTCGTCCTCGTCGGTCCCTCGGGCTGCGGGAAATCGACGCTGTTGCGGATCATCGCGGGCCTCGAATCGCCCACCTCCGGCACGGTGCGCATCGGCGACCGGATCGTCAACGATGTTGCGCCGAAGGATCGTGACATCGCGATGGTGTTCCAGAGCTACGCCCTGTATCCGCACATGACGGTCGCCGAGAACCTGAGCTTCAGCCTGAAGCTGCGGGGCGAGTCGCGCGCGGAGATCGAGCGCCGCGTGCGCCAGTCCGCCGAGGTGCTGGGTCTGACGGAGCTGCTGCTGCGGCGGCCACGGCAGCTCTCGGGCGGACAGCGCCAGCGGGTCGCACTCGGGCGCGCGCTGGTGCGTGATCCGGAGGTCTTCCTGCTCGATGAGCCGCTGTCCAACCTCGATGCCAAGCTGCGCCTGGGCGTGCGCACCGAAATCGCCAAGCTCCACCGCCGTCTGGGCGCGACCATGATCTACGTGACCCACGATCAGATCGAAGCGATGACGCTGGGGCAGCGCATCGTGGTGCTCAACGGCGGTGAAATTCAACAGATTGACGCACCGATGAAGGTTTACGAGCGGCCCGCCAACCTGTTCGTGGCGGGATTCATCGGCAGTCCGGCCATGAACTTTCTGCGCGGGCGCTTCGTGCAGCAGGACGGGCTGCAACTCGAGCTCGGGTTCACACGGCTGCACCTCGGCGAGCCTAACGGGCGCGGACCGGATCTTGCATCCCTAGTCGGGGCGGAGGTGGTCGCCGGCCTGCGGCCGGAGGACCTGCGTCTGGGTGCCGCGGGCGGGCCGCTTGCGCGCCAGCCGCGCCTCAGCGCGGTGCTGGAGCTGATCGAGCCGGTCGGCAACGAGGCGTTTCTGAATGCCCGCGCCGGCGATACGGAGCTGATGCTGCGCATGCCTCCGCACTCGCTCCCCGCACCGGGTGATGCCGTGACCCTGACCTTTTCACCTGACCGGCTGCACCTTTTTGACCCGAAGACGGGGCGTCGATTGGAGCTCTTGTGAGTGTACGGAACTGGGAGCAGTGCATGATGCGCAACGGTTGGCGATCGTCGATCGCGTTACTGGTACTGACGCTCGCCGTCGCGCGAGTGAGTGCACAAGTGGGTGACGGCGGCGTCACCGTGGATACCACGGCGCCGACGCGACCATTCCCGCATTTCTGGGAGCGGATGTTTGGATCAGGACGCGCGGCGCTGACGCTGCGCGAGAGTTATCGTCAGGACCTGCGCGCGGTGCGCAGCGTCACGGCAGTCGCCTATATCCGCTTTCACGGCATCTTCCACGACGAGCTCGGCGTGTACACCGAGGGTCCAAAGGGAGAACCCATATACAACTTCTCGTACGTCGACCAGGTGTACGATGGTCTTATCGCCAACGGCGTTCGGCCGCTCGTCGAGCTCAGTTTCATGCCGCGTCAGCTCGCCCGCCGCGATATACGGCAGAGCTTTTGGTACCGTCCCGTCGTTTCGCCTCCCAAGGATTATGGCCGGTGGGATGCGCTGATCACGGCGTTCGCGCGGCACCTGGTCGAGCGTTACGGCATCGACGAGGTCAGCCGTTGGTACTTCGAGGTGTGGAACGAGCCCAATCTCGATTTTTGGGCAGGCGAGCCGAAGCAGTCCACTTACTGGACGTTGTACGACCACACTGCCAGTAGTCTGAAGGCGGTGGATGCGCGCCTGCGTGTGGGCGGGCCGGCGACGGCGCAAGCCGCGTGGGTTCCGGCATTCATTCAGCACTGCAGCCAAAACCGTATCCCGGTCGACTTTATTTCGACACACGTCTACGGCGACGATACCGCGAAGAACGTATTCGGATCCGCTGAGCCGATTGGGCGCGAGCGGATGGTGTGTCGCGCCGTGCAGAAGGTGCATTCCGAAATCCAGGCATCCCCGTTGCCGTCCTTGCCGCTGATCTGGACGGAATTCAACGCAAGCTTCGCGAACCACCCGCAAGTGACCGACGCCCCCTACATGGGGCCGTGGCTGGCGGAGATGGTCCGCCAATGCGACGGACTGGTACAGGACATGTCCTATTGGACGTTTTCCGACGTGTTTGAGGAGGGCGGTGTTGTGAAGACGCCGTTCTACGGCGGCTTCGGGCTGTTGGCGGTGGGCGGTATTCCGAAGCCGGCCTTCAACGCGTTTGCCCTGCTGCACCAACTCGGCGAGGAGCGGTTCCCTGCCGACGCCGAGGGCGCGCTGCTGACGCGCCGGGGCGACGGAGCACTGGTGCTCGCCCTCTGGAACTACACCGAGATCGGCTCGAGTCCGAAGGCGCGCAAGGTGGTCCTGACGCTGAAGAACAGCGCCGCACGTACCGCAAGCGTTCAGTCACTGGACGCTGAACACGGCAATGTTCACCCGGCGTACGAGAGGATGGGAGCTCCGCGCTACCCGACGCAACGCCAACTCGGCGAATTGCGCACCGCTGCGGCCTTGCCGGCGCCCATCGCACGCCCGCTCGAAGCCGGCACGCTCACTCTCGAGCTTCCGCCCGACGGACTCGTTCTCGTTACCATTGCAGCGACGCGGTCGGACAGGAAGTAGCAGGCACTTTCAGCCGCGGCGCGTCCGAGCTCGCCGCCGAAGCGACGCTCGGACGGCGTGTAGCAGAACCGCGCGGCCATATCGAACGTGCGGATCATTCGCCGATGTTGCGGCGCTTGCGCAAGCCGCGGCCAAGCTCGCGATTCGCCCCGGATTGTCAGCGGCGTCGGACACATGATTCAGACAACCCGGCGGTGTGAGCTTGGCATAATCCTTTCTATGTACCATGCGGTGCTCTGCGTACTGTAATCAGAGAGAACCCAGGTGCGTCCATGTGGCTTCGCCTGCGGCAGCCGGCTGTGATTGCCGTGGTTCTGCTCGCGTCGATACTGCTGTCTCAAGACACAGCCACGAGTTCGGGCGCGCCCGGTAAAGTGCCGACAGCGAAGACGGCACGGCCCACTCAACCTCAGTCCTTCGGTTTCGCCAATGTGCAACAGGTGGCGCAAGAACGCGCGGCGCACGATTATCGGCCCAGGTCGGATGCGTTACCGCCAGTGCTTGCCAATCTAAGCTACGATCAATACCGCGACATTCGGTTTCGCCCCGAAAGCGCGCTGTGGCGGGGCGAATCCCGGTTCGAAGTGCAGTTTTTCCACCGCGGCTACCGCGTCAGGCAGCGAGTCAATATCTTCGAGGTTGGTGCCGCAGGCGCGAGCGCGGTGGCGTACAACCCGCAATTCTTCACCTTCGGCCGCCTGCTGAAGCCCCCGAAGGCTGCGGCGAATCTCGGCTTCGCGGGTTTCCGGGTGCATTATCCGCTGCAGTCACCCGCGTACAAAGATGAGCTGATCGTCTTCCTCGGCGCTTCCTATTTCCGTGTGCTCGGTCGCAATCAGCATTACGGCGCTTCGGTACGCGGGCTGGCGATCGATACCGCAGCGCCCAGCGGGGAGGAATTTCCGACTTTCACCGATTTCTGGTTGGTGCGGCCGCAGCCATCCGACCGCTTGCTCACGATTTATGCGCTCCTCGACGGCAAAAGCGTGGCGGGTGCGTATCAATTCCAGATTCGACCCGGCGCCGTCACCCAGGTCGAAGTGCATTGCGACCTCTATCCGCGCCGCGCTATCGCCAAACTGGGCGTGGCGCCGCTCACCTCCATGTTTCTCTACGGCGAGGAGGGCGCCGCCCGGCGCTTTGACGATTACCGTCCGCAGGTTCACGACAGCGACGGTTTCATGACGGAAACCGGTCACGGGGAATGGATCTGGCGTCCGTTGGCCAATCCGCGCGAGCTGCGGGTCAATCGCTTCATGGACGAAAATCCGCGCGGCTTCGGGCTGATCCAGCGCGAGCGCGATTTCACTCATTACCAGGATGTGGAATCTCAATATCATTCGCGGCCGAGCTACTGGGTCGAGCCTCGCGGGAATTGGGGCAAGGGCGGAGTGGAGTTGGTTGAAATTCCCAGCGATGAGGAAATCCACGACAACATGGTCGCTTATTGGGTACCCACGCAGACTGCGGCGGCGGGCAAACCTCTGTCATTCTCCTATCTATTGTCCGCCTACGCCCAAGCGCCGCGCTGGCCGCCGGGCGGCCGGGTTATCGCGACCCGTAACGGCAATCCGGCGATGGGCGACAACAAAGGGCATTTTGCCGCCGGCGCGCGCCGCATGGTGGTCGATTTCGCCGGCGGCGAATTGGACGGACTCGATGGCGCCCAACCGGTCAAAGCGGACGTGAACGCCGAAAACGGCCAGATTGAAGCGTTGACCGTGCAGCGCCTCGCGACCGGCCTCTGGCGGGTGGCGTTTGTGGTCACGCCCAAAATCAAGAAGCCGGTCGATATGCGCTGCTTTCTCACCTTGTATGGCGAGGGGCTGACAGAAACTTGGGTCTATCAATGGACGCCTTGAGCAGGAGGTGGTCGCGCTCGCCGCGCTGGCAAGTGTGCCTGCGCCGCACGCTGTTTTTCGGTTTGACCTTTCTCACCGCTGCCTGTGCGAGCGCGCTGCTGCTGGACGTTCTACAAGCGAACAATCTGAGCGGGATCGAGCTCGTGGGCTTGCTGCTCTTTTTTGCGCTGTTTGCCTGGATTGCCAGCGCCTTGTGGACCGCGATTGCAGGTTTTGCGATTCAACTTGCCGGGCGCGATCCGGCCGGAATTCAGCTGAGCGAAGTCGCCGGACGGCCGTTGCGCACCCGCACGGCCATCGTGATGCCCGTGTACAACGAGGATCCCCGGCGCGTGGCCGCGGGCCTCGAGGCGATCTGGTCTTCGTTGGCGCAGCAGTCGGAGCGCCGGGCATTCGATCTCTTCATCCTCTCCGACACCCGCGATCCGGGCATCGCTGCCGAAGAGGAAGCGATGTGGCATCGGTTGGTCGCACGGCACCAGGGCGCCGGCAGGGTGTTCTATCGCCGCCGCCGCGAGCGCAGCGACCATAAGGCGGGCAATATCGCCGACTTCGTGCGTCGCTGGGGCGCGGGTTATGAATGCATGATCGTCCTCGATGCGGACAGCATCATGACCGGCTCGGCCCTCGTGACGCTCGCGCGGGTGATGGAGGCGCATCCCGAAATAGGCATTCTGCAGTCTCTGCCCCTGCCGGTGGGACGCGAGACCCTGTTTGCACGCCTCATCCAGTTTGGCGCGCGGCTGCAAAGCCCGATGCTCTCGAGCGGGCTCGCCTTCTGGCAGCTCGGGGAGAGCAACTACTGGGGCCACAATGCCATCCTGCGCCTGCAACCCTTTGCACGTCACTGTACGCTGCCGCATCTGCCCGGGAGCCCGCCCCTGGGTGGAGAGATTCTGAGCCACGACTTCGTCGAAGCCGCCTTCATGCGCCGCGCCGGTTATGAGGTGCGCCAGCTCCCTGATCTCATCGGCAGCTGGGAAGAAATGCCGGCGAACGTTATCGACTACGCGGCGCGCGATCGTCGTTGGACGCAGGGCAATTTGCAGCATGCGCGCGTGCTGGTATTTCCCGGGCTGCATCCCCTGAGCCGGGTTCACTTTGTGACGGGCATCGTGTCTTACGTGAGCTCACCGATGTGGCTGGCGCTGCTGCTCGTGAGCTCCCTCGTGAGCGCCATCGAGACGACCAAGACACCGCAATATTTCCTGCCGGGCTCTCACACTCTGCCGCAGTGGCCGCAAATCCGGGCCGGTGAGACTGCCGTGCTGTTGGCGCTGACGCTAGCGGTGCTGTTGCTGCCGAAGATTCTCGGCGCCGTCCTGACACTGCGCGACCGGCAACTGCGCCGCCAATTCGGTGGAGCCGCGCGGCTGTGCGCCAGCTTGCTGGTCGAGCAGTTCTTCAGTGTGCTACTGGCGCCGTGCATGATGCTGTTTCATTCGACGTTCGTGGCGCAGACCCTGCTCGGCAAAGCGGTGTCCTGGAATGCCCAGACCCGTACCGACCGCGGCGTCACGCTGCGGGAAGCCTTCCGGCGGCAGAAATGGCATTTGGCTCTCGGTCTTGCGTGGGGCGCAATCATGTTGCAGGTGGCGCCGCGCTTTTTTTGGTGGCTGACGCCGGTGCTGGTCGGTCTCATCTGCGGTGTATGCCTGACCGCTTGGACGAGTCGCACCAGCGCCGGAAGGCGCGCGCGACGCTGGGGCTTGTTCCTGGTACCGGAGGAAACTGCGCCGCCGCGTGAGCTCATGGCCGTGCGCGGCGCGAACCTGGAGGCACTACCCGCGTCTTTAGCAGCGAGCGCGTCGAAGTCGGCGTCTGCGGCGGCCCGCAGGACGCGCGCTGAGAGCGAGACGACGCGCCCCCACGCCGCTAGCGTCCGCTCTTGATTCGCGTCCAGGTACGCGTTTGTAAGCGCTGATATTTGGAGTCATATTCTGTCGGCAGGAACAGCCTGGCCCGAACCTCAGGCGGCGGGTAAATCGCGGGATCGTTGATGATTTCCGGCCTCACGAATGGGCGTGCCGCGAGATTGTCGTTGCCGTAGTAAATATCGTTGGTGATGTCGGCGATTACGTGCGGTTCGAGAATGAAGTTGATGAATTCATGCGCCGCAACCGGGTGCGGCGCTCCCGTCGGGATCAAGAGGGCGTTGTAGGTGACATTCGAACCCTCCCTGGGAAGCGTAAACGCCAGGTGCAGGTCGAGGCCGGCGGCGCGCGAGCGCAGCACGGCGGTTGAATAGTCGCTGGACCAGGCCATCGCGACGCACAGCTCGTTGGTCGCCAGCTGATTGACGTAGTCGTTCGAGTCGAAGACGCGGATAAACGGACGGACCGACATGATCAGCCGCTCCGCGGCCTGAAGATCCGCGACGCGTCTGGAGTTGGGATCCAGGTGCAGATACTGCAGGGCGAGCTGCAATACGTCATCGGCAGAGTCGAGGAAGCTCACGCCACAGTCCGCGAACCTCGCGATAACCTGCGGCTTGAACAGCATGTCCAGGCTGTCGACCGGCGCCTCCGGCATGCGCGCTCGGATCAGCAGCACGTTGTACGCGAAGCCGTTCATGGCGTGCAGGTAAGGGGCGGCGTAGCGATTGCCTGGATCGGCTTGTGCCTGCACGGCGAGCACGTAGGGGTCGAGGTTTTTCCAGTTGGGGAGATTTGCCTTGTTGAGGGGCTCGTAGAGGCCAGCGCGGATCTGGCGGCCGTAATACGCCATGCTGGTGCTGACGATGTCGTAGCCCGAATCCCCGACCAGCAGCTTGGCCTCCAATGTCTCGTTCGAGTCGAACAGGTCGTAGATCACGCGGATGCCCGTCGAGCGCTCGAATCGCGCGATGGTGTCGAAGCCTATGTAGTCCGCCCAGTTATAGACGTGGAGTACCGGTTCCTCGGCGAGCGCCGGCCGCCCGGGTTGTTTGCCGCTCGACCCGCAGGCGCACAAGGCAGTCAGCGCTGCGCAGATCGCCGTCGCTGAGCGAACGCACATGCCGAGAGCCTCAATCGTGCTGCTGGCGCCGATGGGGGCAGTGTTAGGGCCGCGTCAATTCAGACCTGACCCAATTGTGGAACTGCCGTATCGCATACTCCTCAGGCATCAGTACGCCCCCCGCGTGGGGCAAGGCGCGTAGCCCACGCTGATTGAGTTCGCAGATTTCGGCATCCTCGCTCATCACGATGTTGGTGAATTCAACCGCGTTCATGAGGTCGCGTTTCGGATCGGCCAGCGTTTCGGGCAGGAACAGGAACTCGATGCTCATGTCCGTGCACTCCGGTCCGAGCGGCCGCAGACGTACGACGCGCACGTAGTCCACGTGTGCAACGATGAACACCGAAGGCACAGACGTCAGGTACACGTGCCCGGCCTTGCGGTCTGCGGGGCTCACTCTCGGGAACAGCACTCCGACCGGTTTGCCGTCCATCGACCATGATTCCGCTCCGCTGCGCAATCCGCCCCGGTACTTCGGATCGTCGTCGTCGGCGTGATCCTGCCAACTCGGATCGTCGCGGCGCTCCAGAAACGCTCGGCCGAAGAGCGGTACCAGCTGCGCCAGCCTGGGATGGACGCCGGGGCAGTGCAGGCACTCGTTGTAGTTCTCCCAGAATACCTTCCAGTTGCACTCAATCGTCTTGCGCAGTGTATGCCCCACGACCAGATCGCCCAGCTGCCAATCATCGAGGCGGTTCAGTGGCAGATCAAAACTCGCACTGAAAGGCGGCGGCGCATTCGTCAGTGCGGCGAAAATGAAGCCGTTCCACTCGTTAACCGGCAGGCTGTATAGAGGGAAATCGCGCCGGTCGAACCCATCACCGGGCTGCCTGGAAGACGTCTGAACGAGCTCCCCGCGCAAACTGTATCTCCAGCCGTGATACGGACACACGATCCCAGCCGAGGGAAAGCGGCCTTCCGAAGTCCGGCACAGCGCCGCTCCGCGATGCCGACAGGTGTTGTGAAAAGCGCGCGCGACGCGGTCCTCGCCGCGCACCACCAGGATCGACTGGTTACCCACCTCGAGGGTACGGAAGGCACGCGGTGTGCCAAGGTCACTCGAACGGCAGACGTAGAGCCAGTTGCGGTACCAGATCTGAGTCATTTCCCGTTGGTGGTGCGCCGAATCAAAATAATCCGACGCGGGCAGGCTGTCGACGGTGGTCGTGAGGCCGGCATAACCGGGATCGCGTCTGACGGAAGAAGGGTTCGCGCGCACAGATCTCTTCCCAGTTGCAAATCGAGCTCAAAACCGGGCCTAGGTGGTTAATTTAACTGATGTATTGCAAGCGTGCACGCTTTAACGCGCAGCCACGACGCTCTGGCGTTGCTCACCGAGGCCTTCGATGCCGAGGCGGACGGTGTCTCCGACGCCGAGGAAGCGCGGCGGTTTTTGGCTGAGCCCAACACCGGCGGGCGTCCCGGTGGTGACCACATCGCCGGGCTGCAGACTCATGAACTTGCTGAGATACGAAACGAGAAACGCCGGCTTGAAAATCATGCTGTGCGTCGATCCGGACTGAAATCGGCGGCCGTTTACCTCCAGCCACATCGCAAGTCGACACGGATCCTTAACTTCAACTGCTGTCACGAGCCAAGGGCCGATGGGTCCGAAACTGTCGCAACCCTTGCCCTTGTCCCATTGGCCACCGCGCTCCAACTGGAACGCACGCTCGGAGACGTCGTGGCAAATGAAATAGCCGGCGATTGCGGCGGCGCCCTGAACTTCATCAACGTAACGGCATTCCGTCCCGATTACGAAAGCAAGTTCGACTTCCCAATCGAGTTTGGTCGAGTCGCGCGGCTGAATGATCGGATCGTTGGGTCCCGACAGGGCGCTCGTCGCCTTGAGGAACACGACCGGTTCCGTGGGGATCGCTGCGCCGATCTCAGTAGCGTGGTCGGTGTAATTCAGGCCGATACCGATGAATTTTCCGGGCCGCGCAACGCACGGACCCAGTCTGGGTGAACCGGCTACGACCGGCAGTCGGGTGGCATCGAGCGATTCGAGGGAGGCAAGCTGCTGCGGATGGAGCGTCGTGCCGTCCAGATCTGCGATGAGGGACGACAGGTCCCGCACGACGCCTTGGTGGTCGAGCACACCTGGCTTTTCAGCGCCACTCGGACCGTAACGAAGTAGTTTCACCGGTGATTACCTCTGTTGGGCGCGCTCGGTACGACGAGCCGCAGTCAGGATCTCGCCTGGCGACCGTTCTGGCAAGACAGCCGCTGGGCGGATTGGGCACCCCAGGGGAATCGCCACGTTGGCGTTGTATTTGGCTTCCGACGAGGCGATATTCAGCTCCGATGACGCCGAAACCCCTGATGTGTGGAGTGGAGCTGGGCGGAACGAAGTGTGAGTGCCTGGTCGGCACCGCACCCGATGACATACGAGAGCGGATCACGCTCAAGACTGAGAGCGACGCGGCGGCAACACTGCGGCGGATCGAAGGGATCCTGCGGGACTGGCAGGCCAAACACGGCACCTTCAGCGCTATCGGGCTCGCGTGCTTCGGCCCGTTGGAGCTGCGGCGGGCGTCGCCCAATTTCGGCAAGATCGGCATGACGCCTAAGGAAGGCTGGCGGAATGTGGACGTCGCGGGATTCTTTGCCAGTCGGTTTGCACAGGCTGTGGGGATAACGACCGACGTCATGGCCGCGGCCCTCGCTGAGGGCCGTTGGGGTGCAGGCAAGGGGCTGACCGACTACGCCTACGTCACGGTCGGTACCGGCGTGGGAGTCGGCCTCATCGCGGCGGGCAAGCCTGTATTCGGCTGGCACCATCCCGAAGTCGGACACATTCGCATCGTGCGCGCTCCCGGGGACGACTGGCCCGGGAACTGCCGTTTGCACGGCGCTTGCGTCGAGGGACTCGCCTCAGGGCCAGCGATCAAAGCGCGCAGCGGCACATCGCCCGCGAACCTGCCGGCCGACAGTCCCGTATGGGACACGGTGGCGCACGCGTTGGCACAACTGGCGCACAACTTGGTTTTGACGCTGGCGCCGCAGCGGATCCTGATTGGCGGTGGCGTGGTCAGCGAGCAGACGCATCTCTTTCCCCGCATTCGAGAGCACTTGCGTCTCAGCGTTAACGATTACGTGGACATCGAGCGAGCGGCGGGCGGACTCGAGGGATACATCGCGCCGCCAGGCCTGGGCACGCTGGCGGGCCCGCTGGGAGCCCTCGCAGTCGCCGCGGACGCTGCGGACACACTCATGACTGCAGTCTGAGGTCTGTGGACTGACGCGCGCCGCCGCGCATCGCTTGGGGAACGGGCGCTGCGTCGAGGAGCCCGTGCCGCCAGCAGCTTCTGTCACATCGTTGGCCATCGCCGGCGCGTGCTGCCGTTTCCGTCGCAACCCCGCGACAAAATACGTAGAAGTCCTGATCATCGCAGACGCCACGTTGTAGGCTAGTGCTCGGAAAGACCCGCAGAATCCGCGCACCCTTCGGATACTCATTGCAAGCAGCACTTCGAGGATCCGCATATGAGCGTCATAGCTTTGTTGATTCTGTCCGTGCTGGTCGGCTGGTTGGCGACCTTGATTCTTTATTCCGACGTCGGCCGTGTCTCGCTGCCGGACTTTGCAACCGCAGTCATTGGTGCGGGGATTGCCGGTGGTCTGGTGGCCCCAGTCTTGGGGATACCGCTGATCGGCGAGTATGGATTCACGTTGTTGGGGGCGCTCACCTCGTGGGTGGGTGCGATGAGCCTGTTAGTTGTCGCCAACTTGTTGCGGCGCGGCCAATTGCGGTGTGGGCCGGCGCCTTGCCGGAAGTTATCGGCGTAATCGAATCATGCTACTGGCGCGTCCGTCCATATCGTCGATGCGACCGGCCGTCACACAATCGCGGCCTCGGCGCTTGCTCTGATAAAGAGCCGCATCCGCTGCGCTCACCATCCGTTCTGCGAGATCGCTGCCGAACCCGGAAACTTGATCGAGCGCGCAAACCCCGAAACTCGCCGTGATTGAGAGCTCGCAGGATTGATCTGCGAACGCTTCCGAGCGGATACGCTCGCACAACCTATTGGCCACCGCGCATGCTTCGGACGCAGAAGTGTCGGGGAGCACGATGGCGAATTCATCGCCGCCGAGCCGGGCGACCCAGTCTCTCTCGAGACGCAGGCCGCCACTGAGGCGATGGCAGAACTCTTTTAGTACCTGATCTCCGATTTGATGCCCGTAATGGTCATTGATTCGCTTGAACTGATCGATGTCGCCCATCAGGATGGCCAGCGGCCGGCCAAGGCGCGCCGCCCGCTCAACTTCGCGCGGGAACTGCTCCTCGAAGTAGTGGCGGCGGCCGGCGCCCGTCAGTTCATCAATAGTCGATAACACGCCGTTGTCGTGCAGAGCCCGTTGCAGCGAGGCCGCAAAATCGGCGATGCGGCGTGCGATCGTCACGTGTGTCGTGAAGTGTTCACCGCGCGCATCGCTTGATACGCAGCCGTTAGCCCCCGCATGTAAAGCGTCCGACTGCAGCAACAACCTGCCGGAGCTCACGAAGACGATGTGTGTCACCTCGCCCGAGGGCAGCTGGCGCGCGCTGCGAATCAAGTCGATGTTGTCCGTGAACATCAGAGCATGAACGCGAGCGGCGAGGCGTTCGAGGGCCTCGTCGGCGTTCCGCGCCGTGTCGATCTCAAGGTTCGCCGTCGGCAGCAGCTTTGCAAACCGATCCCGCGTCGGCTCTGCCTCAATCACGAGCAACGCTGCAGGACTCGGGGCGGCCCGCAGCATGATATTGGTCATCGCCGGGGAATCCTGCTGCAGCGTGTCGTCTAGAACCCTGCGCCTCGCCAGCAAATGCTGAGCCGCGCCAGTGCCGGCGTCGGCGCTGGCACCCAGCGGGAATTGATCCCGCGCTCTGCGGTGGCGCGAGGATCCCCTTTCCAGCGCACTGCGGATGGTCTGTCCCAAGCGTTCACGATTGCCCTTCGCGATATAGCCGGCCGCCCCGGCCTTGAGCGCCTCGCGAGCCCGCTCGTCGCCCAGTGTTCCCGAGACGAAGACGAACGGGATTCCCGGGGACTCGGCCGCCGCGATCGAGAATGCCGAAATGCCATCGAAGCACGGCAGCGTGCAATCGGAGATGATCAGGTCGGGCGCAGACCGCAACGCATCCCTGAAGGCATCCTCCGTGGTCACGCGCGTCCACTGGCAGTCAATGCCCTCCGCCGTCAACTGCCGTACCGTCAGCTCGGCGTCGGACGCATTGTCTTCGACGATGAGTAAGCGCATGTTTGTAAATGTCAAATTCGCTTTGGGGGCGTAACAATAGTCCGTACTATCCCAATCAGTCCGTGAAATCAAGCACGAGGCCGTGCTCGACAATGTGACGCTGAGCACAGCATTGTGCAGGACGCCGCGCTTTGGAATAGGCCCAAAGTTATGTCATGTCTCAATGTTATGTCATGTTTAGGAGCGGCCCCCCGATAAGGCTCATGGAGCGCTCCTGCAATGGTTCGTTGACCAGTTGGATGCTGGAGACCTCGTCTAAAGCGGCGGTATCTTAGCGTGACCGCGGCGCACGCCGGTTCAGGCGGGTCGCCTACACGACCCGGAAACGCCCAGACACTCGCGCCAGCGCGTCACCGCCGGCTGGTGAGGATCGTTTAACGCTTGCTGGAGCCGCTCTGGCGCGCAGCCTCGTACAGGAACCAGGTCCGTCGCTCGGTTTCGTCTATCCAGACTTCGATGAGGCTGGCGGTGGCGATGTCGCGATGTTCCTCGCAGACGTTGTGCGCTTCGCGCAGCCGCGCGGCGAGTTCCTTATTGTCCTCACGCACTTCGGCGAGCATGTCCTGCGGCTCCACGTAGTCGACATCGTTGTCCTGCACGCGTTGCATGCGGCTGATATGCCCGATGGACTTGAGCGTGGATCCACCGATCTTGCGCACCCGCTCGGCGATGGCATCGGTCATCGCGAACAACTGATCCGCCTGTTCGTCGAGCAACAGATGGTAGTCACGGAAGTGCGGGCCACTCATGTGCCAGTGGAAATTCTTGGTCTTCACATAGAGCGCGAACACATCGGCCAGAACGGCATTCATGGCACCGGCGATGTCCTTGGTCGCAGCCGGTTTGAGGTCGGTAGGCGTCGCCAGTGGAGCGCTCAGTCTGCGCACGAGATCTTCTCTGTTAGTCTTCATGACGTTCCTCTCGTATGAATAAGATTTGAATTGTTGGCTCTCACCTTGCGATGCGGTTGCGAGGCTGAGTCGCGCGAATCAGTTTCTTCCTGCAAGCCACGCAGCAATGTTCTCGACGTAGCGATGCCCATCGTCCAGTGCGTCAGGGCTTGAGAGCACACTTTCTCCAGCGGGCTCATTCACGAAGCTCGGACACCCCATCCGTGGATTCCAGTTGTAATCGCAGAAATGGTGAAAACTTGAATCCGAGACCGCGCGGCCCAGACCGGGCTCCTCAACCGCAACACACAGATTAAACCTCGCGCCCGTAGTCAGGCTGCGTCCCTGAGCCACGACCCGTGCGATATGCCGAAGCGCCGTCGGAACACCGACCGATCCTTCGTGTGGATGAGCGGGCAGGCGGCGAATAGGTGTTCCTGAGGTGGTCCTCATCAGCGCATGCACGGGTTGGTTTGCGTGAATTGTCTGCAAGTCGCCGTTGGCGCCAGAATGATAATTGGGCCAGCTGATGGCGGCTGTTTCGAGGTCATCACGGCACCGATGAGACTCATCGGGATCAGGATTAGACGTTTGAAAGTACTGTGTTGCCCCGAGCGCCCCAAGTCGTGTGAGACAGGCGCCAAGGTCCTGGTGATCGCGAGTGAGCAGAATTCCGCCGCCACGTCGTCGGAACTGCGCGACGTTCTCAATGTCTCCGGATGTCAGTGCGCCGGTCTCGTCTGCGCCAATCAGCCAAAGCTGGTCATAGGCTCCGTTAGCCAGCTGCCCAAGGTCGGTGTCGTCACCCTGTTGATTCTCGCCGCGGTCACGCGCGACAACGTCGTAGCGAGCGCCGCCCGATGAGTCCTTGAGCGAGCGCAGATGCTCGGTGAGCAGTGAGAAACGCCCGACATGCCAGTCGTCCATCACCGGGCCAATTGTGGTTTTCACAAGAATGCGAGTCGGCATAGTCCATTAACCCAAAGTA
>Ga0137396_10000761_pt1 | contig 15985 bp, 10 predicted proteins | sample czc16metaG_FD_108284 | JGI IMG/M metagenome (GOLD analysis project Ga0137396, IMG submission 108284) | Vadose zone soil microbial communities from Angelo Coast Range Reserve, California, USA - czcobulk3.16 metaG | ecosystem: Environmental > Terrestrial > Soil > Vadose zone | place: USA...
AGGAAGTCACCCTCATTCCTGTTTCCGGCCAGTAACCATGAACTTCAGCCTTGTTCCTAATCGTGCTCGTGCTCGTGCTCATGCTCGATTTGAACCGATCACGAGCACGAGCAGGAGCACGAGAACGATAAGAAGAAACCTTTAACCAAAAAACAAAACATGAATACAAAAACAATCGCAGCAATCGCAGCTCTCAGCCTGCTTCCCGCACTTGGCTTTGCGCAGCCCCCACCCATGCCGCCGAATCCACCGAACCCGCCCAATGCGCCGATCCCGCCAGTTCCACCTAATCCTCCAAAGGACCGGGAGCGGGATAAGGCGCCGAAGGTGCCGGTGACATTTCTCGGCGTGGAAACATCGGAAGTCCCTCGCGTGGTCAGCGAACAACTCGGACTCGCGAAAGGCTTCGGCCTTGTGGTCGATTATGTTGTCCCGGATGGCCCGGCCGCGGCGGCGGGGGTGCAGCAAAGCGATATCTTGAAGATGCTGAACGATCAGATCCTGGTGCAACCGGACCAGCTCGCGAAGCTCATTCGCAGTTACCCTGAAGGCACTAATGTGGTGTTGACGATCCTGCGCAAAGGAGCCGAATCGAAAATCACCGTGAAGCTGGCCAAGAAGGAAGTGTCATCGCGTAATAACTTTTTTGGCCCTGATCCCGGAAAGGACAAGCACCGTCATGACAAGGACTTTGGCATGATGGATTTCGACTTCGGAGACATGAACTTCGACTTCAGCGCGATGGAGAATCTTGGACCGCAAATGCGAGACGTAGTCAGGGACGCGCGGCGTGAAGCGCTACGGGCCAGCGCGGAAGCGCGGCGCGAGGCCTTGCGCGAGAGCGGAGAGGCGCGGCGCGAAGCATTGCGCGCGGCCGAGGAAGCGCGGCGGGCCGCCCGGAAGATCCACGTTTTCAGCAGTGATAACGGCGCCATGAAGTCGACCACGATCGACATGGCGAAGGCGCAGATCGTCTGCAACGACCCGCACGGCGAGATGAAGATTGAGACGGTGAACGGCAAGAAAATCCTGACGGCAAAAGATCCGCAGGGCCGCCTCCTCTTCAGTGGCCCGATCGATTCGAAAGAGGAGCTCGACAAGGTGCCGGCGGAAGTGCGCCAGCGTTACGACAAGCTGGAACAGAAGGACCTACCAGGAGTCATTTCTACCGTGTCCACCGACAAGGATGCCGACGCCGACGAGGATAACGGCAGGGATGACAGCGACGACGCGGACGATACCGACAACAGCGACGATTCCGAGGCCACGTTCCAACAGGTCTCGTATCGGGCTTTTCCACGCTCTTTCTGGATGCCCAACTCCATTGTGATCTAAGGTTGCGTTTCCGGTTCACTCCAAGGTATGAAGGGTACTAAGGGCGTGCTGGCCGGCGTGACTGTCGCCGCGGTCGGGGCTTTGCTTGCGGTCGCGCAGAGTCCTACGCCCGAAGCTTCAGTCAGGCCCGAGACGAGTGTCGCGAAGGAGATCGATAGTTATCTGAGCTCCTTGGTGGCGGAGAACAAACTATCCGGGGCGGTGCTTGTAGCCAAAGATGGAGTGCCTGTCGCGAGTAAGGCAGCCGGCATCGCTAATAAGGCTACCGGCGCGCCGATTACATTGAACAGCAAGTTCAACCTCGGCTCGATGAACAAGATGTTTACGGCCGTTGCCATTGCCCAGTTGGCGCAAGCCGGTCGCCTTTCCTTTAACGACCCCATTAGCAAGCACCTGCCTGATTATCCGAACAAGGAGGTGGCCGGCAAGGTGACTATTCACCACTTGCTCACGCACACCTCCGGGATGGGCCTGTACTGGAACGAAAAGTTCATGGCACAGCGCGAGAAACTTCTCACGGTGGCCGCGCATCTTCCGCTCTTCGTCAACGACCCGCTCTCCTTTGCGCCGGGCGAGAAGTTCCAATACAGCAACTCAGGCTACATGGTCCTGGGGGCTATCATCGAGAAGGTCTCGGGCCAGGATTATTATTCCTATGTCCAGGAGCACATCTACAAGCTGGCGGGCATGACTGACACTGGCTTCTACGAACCCGGGAAGGAGATACCGAACCTGGCCATTGGTTATACGAAGATGGGAATGGATGGCAAGCCGCTGGAAGAGGTCCGGGACAATACTAACACCCGCGAGGTAAGAGGTGGTCCAGCCGGTGGCGGTTATTCGACCGTGGGGGATCTGGTTAAGTTTCACACGGCGCTCCGGAGCTACAAACTTCTCAACGAGGAATACACCAAGCTTGTCACGACCGGCAAGGTAGAGGCCGGCGGTCCAATGGGCCGGTATGCCTACGGATTGAGCGACAAGATCTTCAATGGAAAACATATCGTCGGCCATAACGGCGGCTCGGGCGGCATTGCCGCGAATTTCGAAATGTATCCGGAGTTGGGCTACACCAGCGTCATGCTCATGAACACGGATCCACCCGCGATGATGCCCGTCATCATGGGAATCCGGCAGCGGATTCCGGCGAAGTAACTTTCCAAGAAACAGTCCGCCGGGGCTTAACCCAGCTTCGGCAGCTGCCCGGCGGACTGTTTCGATCCCCCTCCTGCTCCTGATCTAACTGCCCCGTAGGCCCCTTCGTCATTTGATTCGCGAATAGAGCCGCGGAGCTGCGAGACGGTCAGCCGTTTCCCCCACGAGGATATAGAGCGAGAGGAGAAGCAATTGCCACATCGGCAATCCGTAGCGCGGGATGAATTCACTGAGCAGACAGGTAGAGGCGACCATTGGAAGCCCGACTGCCGTTAAGGCGATCCCAAAGGCGAAAATCGGCCCCGCGCCTACCTTCTTCCAGCGCGCGACGACGATCAAAACCAACAGACTGCCCAACCAGAGGACAAACGCTTTATTATAGGTCAGGCCCTTCCAGAGCTGGAAGTAGAAGTGCTGCAATGGGATCCGGTTTATGGTCTCCGAACTTGTACCGCGGAACGTCGCCAACTCCGCGCAAGCCGGCATCGCGTCCTTGTTTTCGAAATAGTAAGCCGTCGTTTCAAAGAGAACTGACGAGATTTCGGTCACTGGCATTTTCAGCGCGGCGACAAAGTCTGTTCGCGCGGCTTGGAAATGTTCCGGTGTCGGGGGGAGAAGAAATGCGAAGGCCATTTGGTTGAGCGCGATGTCGAGCTTTTCCCACGGGGCCATTGTTGCGTTGGGAAAGAGCAGTGGGATTGCCCGTCGCGTGAAAGGTTCCGTATCCAGGTTGGCACCCTCAAGGTGCATCTGTCCCAGAAGCGTTACGAGCTGGTGCGCTTCGTTTGAGTGAGTCCTGGCGCTCACCTTTTGCAAAAGAGCGGCGCGCGGCGGGGGCGGCAGCGTTTTCAGGAAGTGGAGTCGCCAGAGAAAAGTATAGCCAATTCTAGAATGAGGATAAAACCTTGTCTTTCGAGCCAGACCGCGGGTGGCAAAATTCGCGACCGCAAGACAGGCAATGCCGATGGCTAGCGCGATCACGGCCTGGCGGAAATCTCTCGCCGCCAGCGATCGCCGCCAGCGCTGTGTTCCAGCGCCGGAAGCAGCACGGTTCTGCGCCCAGGAAAGGAGAAACGCCACCGGGAGCAGAAAGATCAGCCATAAATTTATGTGTCGCGAAAGAAGGCACAGGCCAAGCCAGACCGCGAAGATATACCAGTCTGTCCAACGCGTTTCGTCACGACTCCGAATCACACGCAATCCCTTTCCCACGAGTAGAACGATGAGAATCACACTCAGGGTTTCGGACCCGACACAGTGGGCGAAGGTGTAAAAAAGTGCATTGCTCGCCCAGGCGAGAGCAAGGGCGAGACGAATCCAAAAGACACTGGTGATCGCGATGATGAAATAAAAGCCCGCGCCAGAGAGGGCCAGGTGTTGCGCAAGGATCAGAAGCCCGACTCCGGAATCTGTCAGCGGGGTTGATCCAATCTCGGCCTTCGGTGCCGTAATGCCCCGCCATCGTTCCCACTGTTCTCCGAGAAAGAGCGGAACCTTCGCGACATAACAGTAGGCGGGAGCATGACCCCAATAGGTCGCGAGCAATGGGTCGCGGGTGACTTGGTTGTATGCGTCCACGTCGCGCCAGAGCGGCGGAATAGTCGCGATCATCCAAGCCGACGGCGCGAAGAGACAAAGGAGAAGCGCGCCCTTCTTTAGAAAGCCGAGAGGAGACGCGCGCATTCGCGGTCTCAATAACAGGTGTTCGGTCGCTGGGAGAGATTAATCATTCCGCCCCGCGGGATGGACGACCCGCATCCGAGCTTTTGCTTGTCCTTGGGAATCTCATCCTCGATATAGGAATGCGATGGCTCTGGACGATCCGAAAATCCCTCAAGATCCCACCCCGATCGTCGGTGCTGCCACCGATATCGCGCCGCTGGGTGGATCGAAGCCCCCGCATGAGCGCACCGCCGATGAAGAACCGGACGTCGTTGATTGGGAAAGGCTCGCGGCGAGCGATCGGTTCCGAAGCCTGCTCAAAGCCAAGCGGCGCTTCATCGTGCCGGCGATGATCTTTTTCGTTGTCTATTATTTTGCCTTGCCGGTGCTGATCGGTCACGCGCGCCCGTTCATGGAGAAACGGGTGCTGGGGCCGGTGAATCTCGCTTATCTCTTCGCGCTTTCGCAGTTTTTCATGGCGTGGGTCATCGCCGCGCTCTATGTCCGCGCGGCGGCCAGGTTCGATAAGATGGCCGCGGATGTGATCAAGTCTGCAGATGATGGCTCTGTTTCGTAATCGTGCTCGTGCTCATGATCGTGCTCGAATTCGCTGCGATTACGATCACGAGCATGAGCATGAGCACGAGTAAGAAATCATGACACCGGCACTCGGGATGTTCGTGCTCTTCGTGCTGATCACGCTGGCGATCACGTACTGGGCCGCGCGAAAATCACAAAGCGCAGCGGCGTTCTTCACGGCGAGCCGGCGGATTACCGGCTGGCAGAATGGCGTGGCCGTGGCCGGCGATTATATGAGCGCCGCTTCCTTTCTCGGGATCGCGGGCCTGATTGCCTTCTTCGGCTACGACGGATTCATGTTCTCGGTCGGCTGGCTGGTCGCGTACCTGACTGTGCTGCTCGTCGTGGCGGAGCCGCTCCGCAACGCCGGCAAATACACCATGGCGGATGTGTTGGCCTACCGGCTAAATCCCCGCCCGGTGCGAGCGGTGGCGGCGCTGAGTACGATCACGGTCAGCACGTTCTATATGATTGCGCAGATGGTCGGGGCGGGCGCCCTCGTGACCTTGTTGCTCGGGAGCTCACATGTGAGCTACGAGCTCGCGGTCATCGGGGTCGGGGTGCTCATGATTATCTATGTCGTTTTTGGCGGAATGCTCGCGACGACCTGGGTGCAGATCATCAAAGCGATCCTCCTCATGGCCGGGACGATCTTGCTTAGCCTGCTGGTGCTCGCGCATTTTGGGTGGAGCCTGGCCAGCTTTTTCGACGCCGTCACGCGGGTCACCTATCACGATAAAGGAGTGCTCGTGACGAAGAATTTTCTCGAGCCCGGGCTCCGCTACACCGCGGCGAATCACGGCGCGCTCGATTTGATCTCGTTAGGGATGGCGCTCGTCTTTGGAACGGCGGGGTTGCCTCATATTCTCGTGCGGTTCTACACCGTGCCCGACGCGAAGACGGCGCGGATCAGCGTCGTGTGGGCGATGGTCTTGATCGGGAGTTTCTATATCATGACGACGTTCCTGGGCTTTGGCGCCGCGACGATCGTCGGCCGCGATCAGATCGCGATCAGCGGGGGGAACAACATGAGCGCGCCGCTCCTGGCCCAGGCGCTCGCGGGCGACATCTTCTTCGCTTTCATCGCCGCGATCGCGTTCGCCACGATTCTGGCGGTGGTGGCCGGCCTAACGATCAGTGCTTCGACTTCTTTCGCGCACGATTTTTACACGGCCGTGATTCACAAAGGCACGGAGCGGCGGCCAGGCGAAGAGGTGCGGGTGGCGCGCGTGACCGCATTCGTGGTCGGCGCGGTGGCGATCGGAATTGCGATCCTGCTGGGCAAGGATGCGAACGTCGCTTTCCTCGTGGCGCTCGCTTTCGCGGTGGCGGCGTCGGCGAACCTGCCGGTCATCGTGCTCTCACTTTTCTGGAAGCGCTTCAACACGACCGGCGCGGTCCTTGGATTGGCCACGGGGTTGATCGCGTCGCTCGCGCTGATCATCATCAGTCCGAGCATCATGAAAGTGGATCCGCCCGGTGTGATTGGCGCGGCGCGGCATTTGATTCAGCATCCGCCGATTTTTCCATTGGAAAATCCCGGTATTCTTAGCATTCCGCTCGGCTTTCTTGGGGCGATTCTCGGGACGTTCCTGAGCCGCGAACCGCGCGCTGAAGCCAGGTTTGCCGAGCTGAGCGTGCGCGCGAATACCGGCTTGGGCGCGGAAAAGGCCACGACGGAATAAGAGGACTACGCTCGATAGCAGAAACGATTACTTTGATACCAACGAAACACAGGCGTTCGCGGCAGCGAACGCCTCTAGATTGCTCAAATGAAAAAACCGATTCATCTAATCTTTGCGCTGCTTATCGGCGCCGGCACCTCGTTGGCTGCGACAACACCGACTCCTTCCGCGTCTGATCAGGTCGCCGTCGAATCAAAACGGGCGAATGAATTTCTCGACAAAGTGTTCGACGAGTTCGTGGCCAGTCATCCGCAAATCGAATCGTCGCTCGGCATTAAGACGCATTACGACCAATGGAACGATATTTCGGACGAAGCGGCCAAGCGCGATCTCGAAACGGAACAGAAGAATCTCGCGGAATTGAAACGCCAGTTCCCGAAGGAGAAGCTCGATGCGCAAACTAAGCTCAGTCTCGAGCTTTATGAATTCAACACGGCGCGCGACACCGAGGCGTATCAGTACCGCCTCGACAGCTATCCGGTGAACCAGATGGGCGGCGCCCACTCCGAGATTCCGACGTTCCTGATCAACATCCACAAGATCGACAGTGAAAAGGACGCGCAAGCCTACATCGCGCGGCTGAACGGCGTGCCGAAGATGTTCGATCAGCTCATTGTGAATCTGAAAGCACGCGAGGAACACGGCGTGATTCCGCCCAAATTTGTTTTCCCGCTCGTGCTCGAAGCCTGCGCCAATGTCACGAAGGGGCAGCCGTTCGAAGAGGTCGGACCGAACAGCCCGCTCTTCGATGATTTCTCGAAGAAGGTCGGCAAACTAACAAGTGTCGATCAGGCCGCCCGCGATCGCCTGATTGCCGACGCGAAGAAAGCGTTGAGCGAATCCGTGAAGCCGGCCTACGGCAAGTTGGTCGCGGCGTTGCAGGCGTTGGAAAAGAAAGCGAACGACGACGCCGGAGTCTGGAAGTTTCCGGATGGCGCCGCGTTTTATGCCTCCGCGCTCCGCCGCACCACGACGACGAAACTGACTGCGGACCAGATTCACGAGACCGGCTTGAAGGAAGTCGCGCGCATCCATGGCGAGATGCGCAAGATCATGGAGAAGGTCGCGTTCAAAGGCGATTTGCAGGCGTTCTTCAAGTTCATGCGCGAAGATCCGCAATTTTATTTGCCACAGACCGAGGAAGGAAAGCAGAAGTATCTGGCCCTGGCGACGAAGATCGTCGACGACATGAAAAAGCGGCTGGACGAACTGTTCATCACCAAGCCGAAGGCGGACATCGTGGTGAAGGCCGTGGAGAAATTCCGGGAAAGCTCCGCCGGCAAAGCGTTCTACAACCAGCCCGCGCCCGACGGCTCACGTCCGGGCATGTTCTACGTGAACTTGTCGAACATGAAGGACAATCCAACTTATGAGCTGGAGTCGCTCGCCCATCATGAAGGGATTCCTGGCCATCACATGCAGATCGCGATCGCGCAGGAATTGAAGGGCGTTCCAAAATTCCGAAAGTTCGGCGGACGTTACACGGCTTACAGCGAAGGCTGGGGGCTCTACAGCGAGCTAACCCCCAAGGAGATCGGGATATTCTGATTTCGGCCGGCTCTCGCTCGAGCTCTGGCGCGCGGGCCGGCTCGTGGTCGATACCGGCATCCATGCGAAACGCTGGACCCGCCAGCAAGCGATCGATTACCTGAAAGCGAACACGCCCAACGCCGAGACCGATTGTATCGACTCGATCAATCGTTACATCGTCATGCCCAGCCAGGCCACGGCTTACAAAATCGGGATGATCCGGATTTTGGAGCTGCGCGAAAAGGCCCGGAAGCAGCTCGGCGCGAAATTCGATCTGCGGGAATTCCACGAAGTGGTCCTGACGAACGGACCGGTCCCGCTGGATATTCTGGAGGAATTGGTGAACGCGTGGGTGAAGTCGAAAGCTTGACCGGTTCCGACGAAAAATAATGTCTTTTGGGTGGTTTTCGAGTTGGCGTCTCGACCGGATTTTGATATTCTGCGCAAATGAAGAACATGATTCGCAGCTGTTTTCTCTCCCTCGTTCTGGCCTCCGCCTCAGTGGCTTTTGGCAAGGTTCCGGCACTGAACGTTATCGTCTCGGATGGCGGCGGCAAAGCCGCCTATAAAGGCACGACGAATGCGGAAGGCGTCTTCGCGACCGCCAATCTCAAGCCCGGCAATTACACCGTGCAGTTCAACTCCGACAGTGCGGGCCTGAAAGGCAATAATTACTCCGTTGTTGTTTCCGCGGGCAAAAAGAAGGTTTCGGCTGGTCCGGTTTCGGGAGAGAAGTTCGCCAAGGGCGGCGTGGCCGTAAAGGTGGATGTTGGAGCCGGTTTGAACATCACCGGGCAAGTCGTAACGGCAATGAGCGGTCTAGTTAAGGACGGGAAGAAGATGGTTTGGATACCGCCCCAACTTGGCAGCCATCAGCCTGGCCATTGGGCGGAAGAGGGTTCGGCTGAAGCTGTCGAGGCGAAGACCTCCACAATGAGGAGCAGCGAAGGTGGGGCGAAGACCATGCAGGAGAGGCATTAGCCTCCTGCGGGAACGATAATTGTGCTGGATTGGGCGAGGGCCCGATCGACTGCATTCCACTCATCGAGACGTCGAGCCATCCTGGCATCAGATCCCGGAAAAACAGACGGAGGAGGTCGCTTGGTTTCTCTGGGTCCCACTGCCTGCCCGTCGGAGCGCGGTAGCTGGATACTGGCATGTTCTTCGGTTTTTTTAAACGGCGCCGGCGTCGGAACCTCCGCGCGCAACCTGTTCCGCCGGCGTGGAAATCCATTCTGACACGCAACCTTCCGGTCTACCGCCGGCTTCCTCCAGCGGATCAGGCTGAACTCCTGAGCCATGTCCAGGTGTTCCTGGCCGAAAAGCGCTTCGAAGGTTGCGGCGGTCTTGAACTTACTGATGAGATTCGGCTGACGATTGCAGCCCAGGCTTGCCTTCTCCTTCTCCATCGCGAGACCGACTACTATCCGCACCTGAGCGCCATTCTTGTCTACCCATCGACCTATCTGGCACACGCTGAACGGCAACTTGAAGGACCGATCTGGGAGGAAGGCGAAGAGTACCGGCTCGGACACACCGCGGCCTGGCTCGAGGTGATGGTTCTGGCCTGGGATGCGGCCAAGCGGGGCGCGTTGCATCCGTCGGATGGCCAGAACGTGGTGCTCCACGAGTTCGCCCACCAACTCGACTTTGAGGATCACTCCACCGACGGCGCGCCCGCTCTGGCGACGCGGGCCGAGTACCTGGCCTGGGCGCGAGTGATGAGCGGAGAGTTCAAAGCGCTGCGCACGGCTGAGGAAGCGGGAACACCGACCGTGCTCGATACCTATGGTGCGACGAATCCGGCTGAGTTCTTTGCCGTGGCGACCGAGGCGTTCTTTGAGCGGCCGTCCCTGCTTCGCGCCAGGCATCCGGAGCTCTATGCCGAGCTGGCAAAGTTTTTCCGCCAGGACCCGGCGCGCCATTTTGCCGAGGCCGCGGCGTTCAATTGAGCGGCGCTCGCCTCGGAATAACTACCGGCGGAGGGGCTCGAACCCACACACTCTTGCGAGTACTGGATTTTGAGTCCAGCGCGTCTGCCAGTTCCGCCACGCCGGCCTGGTATCGCTACCGTTTCGCATCGGATCGGGAGGGCGCAAGCGAAATTGCGCAACTTAGACGGCACGAGGGCGAGTGGGCTCCGTTGGTAGGGCGAGACTCTGTCGAGCCGCGACTCGAATTGAGTTGAAGGCAAGACGGCTTGGCATGGTAGGCTCCGCTCCCAAGATGAAACGCTCATTTTGGTTCGCGCTTTTCTGGGTCTTCGTCACAACCCTTGCCGTCGCGGAGGAGCGGACGGTCCAGCTTCTCCTCCCGTCCCGGCAACTCGAACCAACGAGCACGTTCGAACTTCGCTTCGCGAACGAAATGGTGCCGGCAGATCAGGTCGGCAAGCCGGCCACCGTTTCCCCTCTCGTTTTTGTGCCGGCGATGGACGGGCAGTTCGTTTGGCTCAGCACCCGGAGCGGAACATTCGCCCCCAAGGGAATTCTGCCTCTCGGCACCAAGTATCAGATTTCCTTGCGCTCGGGGCTGAAGGACGCCGTCGGACGCGCAGTGACCGCGACCCTGAAAGAAACCGCGGAGACTCCGCCCATGCGGATGAAGGGGATATCCTCCTTCAACACCCTGGGGTCCGTGACTGATGCGCACGCGATGCCGCGTTACCTGATCCTCTTCAATGCCAACGTGAAGGCGGAGGCGTGCGCAAAATTCTTTCGGTTCACGAACGCAGCGGGCGCAAAAATCGACGCGCGAGTCGAGCAATCGACGGCGAGCAGAGGCGAGAAGGCCTTTCCGGTTTATCGAAGCGACGATGGCTTCCTTTCCATCTGGGCGGAACCGCCGCCGGCCACTTCCGAACCACGCGAATCGGGCGAAGAAGACGACAACAAGGCCAAGCCGGACGCCCCGCGCCAAAACATTCTGTTGGTCGCTCCAGCCAAACCGCTTTTTCCGGGAAATGATTGGAAGCTGGTGATCGAGGCTGGTCTGCCCGCCGCGGAATGGAAAGTGACCTTGCCCACGCGCAAGGAAATCATTGTAGGCACCGTGAAGCCGTTCGTGGTGAGCAGCGTCGCGGCGGAAAGCAATCGAATCGCGGGCCGTCGCGTCATGGTCGATTTTTCAAAGGAGTTGCCCGAGGACTTTACTCGCGAAACAGTTTCGAAGTGGATTTCCGTCACGCCGGTGCCGGAAAATCTTACGGCGGAAGTTCAGGCGAACACGGTCACTCTTAAGGGCAAGTTCTCTCTCGCGATCAAATACCGGGTCGCATTCAAGGCCGGCCTGCCGGCGCGCCAGCCCTTCAAGCTCGATCGCGCGCTGACGAAGGAAGTCGTCTTCCGGGAAATTGCGCCGCGGCTCTTCTTCGAAGATTTCGCCACGCACCAGCATCTGGCCGGCACTCGCCGCTTTCGTTTGCTTTCAGTCAATGTCCATCGCATTCGCGTGACCGCCCGGCTCTTCACCGGGGACACCACGCCGGTGGCGGTGAAAGCGTACGATCGCTATGAAGAGCACTCCGACGATTTGCCGGCGGACGAAATCTACAATCGCGTCGATGTCGAAAAGCTGCCCGGAAAAGTAATCTGGGAGCGCGAGCTGACCGCAGGCGGGCCGGTCGATCAACCGCAAATGCTCCCGTTGAATTGGGACGAAATTCTCGGTGAACACAAGACCGGCGCGGTCTTGCTGACCGCCGAATCGGTCGATCCCGTAACCGCGGAACACAAACGCGTCGGGACCCAGGCGGTCGTCCAGCTCACCGATCTCGGCGCCGTCTGGAAACGCGATCGGGACGGCAGCTTGTCTCTGCATGTGTTCTCGCTCGAGAAGGGCCAGGCCCTGGCCGGCGCGAAGCTCCGCCTCCTCGATGGTGAAACCAAGCAAGTAGAAGAGGGCGAGGCCACAACCGACAAAGACGGCAACGCGAAGCTGCCGCCGGCGAACGAGGCGCGCTGGGTTTTCGTCGAGCGCGAGAACGACGGACATCTCATCGCCATCCACAACGGCGATACCATGGTGCCGCTCTATCGCCTCGGAGTGACCGAAAGCGTCGAGGGCGAAGAGGAGGTGAAATCAGTTTTTCTCTTCACGGAACGCGGCGTCTACAAGCCGGGTGAGACCGTTCATTTGAAGGGGTTCGCCCGCAATCTGGACGACGAAGAGGAAACGGAGCTTCCGGCAGGCAAGACGCTCAAGGTCGTCGTGACCGATGCGAAAGACCGGGAAATTTTCAACAAGGAGATCACGCTTTCCGATTTCGGCTCGTTCGCCGAAGAGATCGCGTTCCCCGGGGAAACGCTCGGAAGATATCGCGTCGTGGCGACTGGCGAAGAAGGCGAGGGCCTGAACGGCAGTTGCTATTTTCAGGTCCAGCAGTACCGGCCGAATGCGTTCGAAATTTCCATTCCGGAGCCACCGGATGAAACCGGCCCGGCGCAGCTCGACCTCGCGGTCACGGCAAAATACTTCATGGGCAAGCCGCTCGTGAAAGCGCAGCTCACCTGGTCGCTCATCGCGCGGGACGATTCTTTCAAGCCAGAGGGTCTCGAGGACTTCGCTTTTTGCAACGCGGTCGAAGATTTCCGGTTGAATCGCGCTCTCGATCGTATTTCCCAATTCAACGCGCAGGGAAAAATCGACGTCGACGCCGGTGGTGGTGCGAAAATCGTAACGCCGCTGCCGATTAATTCGAAAGCACCGCAGCCGCGGGCGGCCAAGCTTCTTTGCGAGGTGACCGATCTCAGCCAGCAAACGGTCTCGGAATCCCTCGCGTTCGTGCAGCACAGCTCGGGTTTTTATTTTGGATTTCGCCGGCTCGACACCGTTTTCAAGGAAGGCGCTCCGCTGCCGATTGAGCTTATCGCGGTTAATGCCGAGGGCGAGACGCTGCCGGCACCGGTCAAGGCGATGCTTCGCCTGAAACGCATCACCTGGCAGACCAATCGGCTCGCGACCGCCGGCGATACGACTGAATTCGACAGCAAAGCGCAACTCGACGTCGTGTGGGAACGCGAGCTCTCGACCAAGCCCGGCGTGGGGACCGACCGAAAGCCGCTCGCCGCGACGCTGCCCGATGCGGTCGCGGGAAAACCGGGCGAATACTTGCTCGAAGCCACCGGGAAGGACGCGCAGGGCCACGACGTTCTTACCTCGGTCAACTTCGAGGTCGCCGGCCCGGGCGAAACGGTTTGGAATTATCGGAACCCGTACGCGATCGATCTCGTGACCGACAAGAAAAGTTACGAGCCGGGCCAGACTGCGACCATCCTGGTGAAGACTCCAATCGCGGGAGACGCGCTCGTCACCGTCGAGCGCGATCGCGTGCTGCGGTCGTTTGTCACTCGTCTCCACGGCAACGCCCCTTCCGTCCAGGTTCCGATTGCGGAAACGGACGCGCCGAATGTCTTCGTCTCGGTCATGCTCTTGCGCGGCGCGAACGATAGTCCGCGGAAAATCAAGGCGCCCGAATACCGGATCGGTTACTGCGAACTGAGAGTCGCGCGGCCGGGCGACAAGCTCACCGTTCAGGTAAAGCCATTGAACGCTGCCGCGAAACCCGGCGACAAAGTCGCGCTCGAAGCGGAAGTGCGCGACGCGAAAGGCAAGCCGGCGGCCGATTTCGAGGTGGTGCTCTTCGCCGTCAATGAAGGAGTCCTCTCCCTCACCGACTACACAACACCGGACCCGCTCGACTTTTTCAATCAGCGGCGCGCTCTTGGTGTCCAAACGTATCTCACGCTCCCAACCTTATTGAAGGAGGACGCCGAGGAATCGGATTTCGCGAACAAAGGATATTTGATCGGCGACGGCAAAGGCGGGCCGCCCTTGCTGAACGGCCTGCGAAAGAACTTTCTCGCGTGCGCTTTCTGGAATGCAACGCTTCGAACGGACGCGCAAGGCCGCGTGCGCGCGGAGTTCTCCGCACCGGACAGTCTCACTCGGTATCGCGTGATGGCGGTGGCCGCCTCGAAGCAGAATCAATTCGGCACGGGTGAGTCGGCGTTCGAGATCAATAAGCCGGTCATGGTGGAAGCCTCGCTGCCGCATTTCGCCAATCTCGGTGACAAGCTTGTTCTGCGCGGTGTGCTCCACAACACGACCGACCTCGCGGGTGAGGCGGACGTCGAGCTGCAACTGGATGCGACCGCAAAGGCGGCTGAGGTCAAGCGCCACGTCAACCTGCCCGCACAAGGATCGGTGCCGATCGATTTCCCGACGGAGATCGTGGCGACAGGGAAAGCGCGGTGGCGCTGGAGCGTCCATTTTGTTTCGACCGACAAGAAAACGGAATTCCAGGACGCGCTCCAATCGGAAGTGAACATCGGTTATCCCGCGCCGCTTCTGCGCGAAGTCGAGACGAAGCGAATTGAAAGCAGCGATGCGGAATTGAAACGCATTGCCGATCCGCAAATTCTGGAGGGGAGCGGACAGGCCACGGTGGACGTGGCGAATACGCGCGTGATCGAGCTGCGCGAATCGCTCCGGTATTTGCTCCACTATCCCTATGGCTGCGTCGAGCAAACGACTTCGAATCTTCTGCCGTGGCTGATGGTGCGCGATTTGCGCGCGACGCTGCCGGAACTGGCGAAGACCGACGCCGAGATCGCCGCGGTGGTGAGTCGTGGAGTCAATCTGCTCATGTCGATGCAGACCAGCGACGGCGGACTGAGCTTTTGGCCCGGCGGCCGCGAATCGACGCTTTGGGGCAGCGCTTACGGCGGACTGGCACTAGCCGTGGCGCAGAAACAAAAATTCTCCGTTCCGGAGGCGGAAACGAAACGCGTGTTCAGTTATCTGAGCGGAGAACTTCGCGGCATGGCGAAGGACGCGACGGGCTACAGGCTCTCGGCGCAGTGTCTCGCGGTCTACACTCTGGCGATTTCGGGCAAACCAGAGCCGGCCTATCACGATCTTCTTTTTCAAAAGCGCGCAAAATTGAGCGCCGAAGATCGGGCGCTTGTCGCGCTCGCAGTGATCGAGAGCAAAGGCCCGAAGGCGATGATCGACGAGCTATTGCGCACGCCGGCTGCGAGCGACGTTTACCTCGATGAATTTTTCGGATCGGTCGTGCGCGAGAACGCGTTGCATCTGCTTGCCTGGACGCGGTACGAACCGCGGTCGCCGCGGGTAGACGAGCTTGCCGTCGAACTTTTCCGCCGGCGCAGCAACGGCCACTGGAGGACCACCCAGGCGAACGCCTGGTCGTTGCTCGCGCTTTCCTCGTACCTCCGTCAGGTCGAAACCGGCGATAAGAATGCGTCCGGCCAAATTTTGTGGGACAAAGCGACCGCGCCATTCGCGGTGAACAAGGACAAGCCGCTCACGACCGCCGTGTTTCCGATCGTGACCAAAACCGCGGCGGAACCGATTCGCGTGACCAAGAGTGGCGGACAGATTTTTTCCGAGGTGACGGTCGAGGCCCGGCCGAAGCTGATTGAGCAACCGCGGCAGGATCATGGCTATTCGATTACCAGAAAATATTCGAAGCTCGGAGATGACGGCCGCCTTTCGCCCGCGGAAAACTTGCGGGTGGGCGATCGCCTGTTGGTGACTCTCGGCGTCGATGTGCGCCGGCGCGCGACTTATCTCGCGGTGGAAGATCCGTTGCCCGGTGTGTTCGAGGCGATCAATCCCGCGTTCAAATCGCAGGAAGTTTCTGCGGGCGAAACGCTCGGGACGGAGTGGGTAAGCGACTATCACGAACTGCGCGAAGACCGGGCCGTATTTTTCGCGGACCTTCTTTATCCTGGCCGTTACACCTTGCGCTATCTCGCCCGCGTAATTGCGGCCGGGGACGCGATAGCAGCGTCAGCGAAGATCGAGGAGATGTACCATCCGGAGCGGTTCGGAGTTACCGAGACGGTGCATGTTCGGACGGAGTCGCTGAAGTGAACGCGAAGATTGTGGCTCTGGGTAGCGCACGCTTCTCGCGTGCTGGTTTCGGCGTCTCGCCGAAACGATCTTTCCTAGCGCTGATGAATCTCGGCGACGTAAACCAAGACAAAAGTTCGCGATGGCGAGACGCCGTCGCC
>Ga0137396_10000762_pt1 | contig 15971 bp, 11 predicted proteins | sample czc16metaG_FD_108284 | JGI IMG/M metagenome (GOLD analysis project Ga0137396, IMG submission 108284) | Vadose zone soil microbial communities from Angelo Coast Range Reserve, California, USA - czcobulk3.16 metaG | ecosystem: Environmental > Terrestrial > Soil > Vadose zone | place: USA...
CTCTAGGGGTCCGGACAATTCCAATCACGCCTGAATTGGCGGAACAAATGGGGCTGCCCTCGGACTTCGGTTTGCTCGTGATTCAGGTCCTTCCCGGTGGCGCGGCCGACCGTGCAGGGTTGCGTGGCGGCACCGAGCGCGCGTATCTCGGCAACAGCCCAATTATGCTTGGCGGCGACCTGATCGTTGCTGTCGATGGTGAGAAAGTTGAAGATCAGCAAGATCTGGCCCAGATCATGAACAACCATCGGGCGGGAGATACCGTGCGCATGAGCGTGTATCGGCGAATGAAAACAATGGACGTTACGGTGACTTTGGGGGAGGCGAGAGAGCAGTTGTAGTGGGGCGGATTACGATTGTCAATTTACGATTGTTGATTTTTGATTGAACCCACGCCAGAAACGCTGCGGAAAGCTGGACGAATGAGTGGCTAAGGAAATTCATCACAATCTAGCATTGCTGCTCAGTGAAAGAGGCATTATGAGTTGGGCCTCTCACGTTTTCATTGTCCTCGCTCTCGCTGTAACTTGTGCTGCTCAGAGCATCACCTACCTTCGCCTTGACCGCTCCTTAATTCAAGAAAGACTCAACCCGTCTCCCGACATGCCGGCGGAACGTGTTGCGTCTCTAAAGACGTTGTTCAAGAAGGCGGGTTGCCGTCCAGAGCAGTTATCAGAACAGCCGGTTCCCGGAGAAGAGACGCCGAACGTAATCTGCACCATTGCGGGCACTGGGGACGGCACCGTAGTGATCGCTGCTTCGAGCGATTACCGCGACCGCAATGAGCGAGGCTTCGTCGAGTGGTCCGGTCTGGTGATGTTGCCCTTGCTGGCCGAGTCTCTTGATGCGGTGCGGCACCGCCAAACTCTGGTGTTCGCAGCATTTGCGGGGAAGGACCACGGCATGCATGGCGCGGCCGAGTATCTGAAACAGCTGCCGGAGCGCAAGCGCAACTCCATTCGAGCGATGATAGAGCTGCAAACGATCGGCAGAACCCCGCCCATGTATGTAGCCTCAGAGAGGGACCAGCGACTCGCGGACTGGCTCATCATGTCGGCACGAGGCGTGAAACTCCCCAACGACCCGGTTAACCTCGGTGGACGAACGGTTCTTATCTCGGGGAAATTCGTCGAACGCATAGATCTGCCGGGTGCAGGGAATCAGGCAAACTCCAAAGTTTTTGCGAAATCCCACATTCCGGCAATCACAATTACTTCACTCGCTGCCATGCCGGTTCCCGGGCTGATGTTGCCGGGAAATGTTCCGGTTACGCAGCCCACTACGACCTTGGACATGTCGTCCTATGAGGACACGTATCACTTACTTTGTATTTATCTGCTGGTGTTAGACCGGCAGTTGGGGATGGACCAGGGACAGCCTTCGGCGTCCCCCGGCACAGCGGTAGCGTCCACGAGGAATATTCCGGCTGAAACCAAGCCGTCTCCGGCTCCCGCGACACAAGCAGACGCTGCTCCTCATGGCTCAACCGACCCTCGAACTGAACCTAACAGTGAAGCCGCTTCACCGCCAGAACACCGGGGCGCTATATCGGCTGCCGCACCCGGGCAAGCGGCAAAACAGACAACAGCATCCCCGCAGAATTCAACCCCAGCCCCCATATTCCGTGCCACGACGCGCCTGGTGCAGGTGGATGTCTCGGTGACCCACAAGAACGGCCGCCCAGTGCAAGGGCTCCAGGCATCCGATTTTTCAGTTCTTGAGAATGGCAAGCCGCAAGAGGTGAAGGCCTTTGAGGCGCATACCGGCATCACGAAGGAACAGGCCATCCCGCCGGCGCCATTGCCGCCAAACACCTACACCAACCGCACGGCGGTAAGCGGTGATGACACCATCAACATCTTGTTATTCGACATGCTGAATACGGCCACCGCGGATCAGGGATATGCGCGAAAGCAGATGATCGAATTCTTGCATACACTGCCGAGGGGACGCCGGGTTGCTTTGTTCGTGCTAACGACTCGTCTCGACATGGTGCAGGGGTTTACGGACAGCTCCGACGCGTTGGTCAAGGTGGCCGAAGCCCTGCTCGTAACCCATTCTCCGGTACTGACCACATCGGCTGAAACGCAGCAGGAAAAGGGGGAGATTGACTTCCTGGGAAAGCTCATCTCCGAGAGCGCGAGAGGACGCGGCGGCACCGAAGACCCGGGAAACGACACCAAGCAGAGGCTCGAACAACCGCTTGCAGACATGCAAGCTGCCCGTACCGACATTCGAGTGGGATTTACATTGCAGGCGCTGGATGGAATCGCGCGGGCGGTCTCCGGTTATCCCGGCCGGAAAAATCTCATTTGGATGTCTGGCAGTTTTCCCCTGAGGTTGCGCCGCGATGAGGGCACAAAAGATCCCATGCGGAATGTCCGAAACTACGATAGCGCCATCCGGAGTACGACCAGTTTGCTGGCTACTTCTCGCATCGCGGTTTATCCAGTGGATCTGCGCGGTGTGAGGACGGCCGGGATCGACCTTACTACGGGCGCCGCGGCGAGCGGAGCTTACGCCGATGCCAGTACCGCATACTCGAAAACATTGAACTCCGAGTCTGGCGCGCGGTTCGACGAAGAGAATGTTTTGCGAGACGTCGCTTATCAAACCGGCGGAGAAGCGTTCATCGGGACCAACGATCTGAAGCAGGCGGTGCAACGCGGAATCGACGATGGATCCAACTATTACACCCTGGCCTACACTCCTGCCGAGGGAAACCGCGAAGTCGATTTCCGTGACATTGAGGTAAAGCTCAACCAGAAGAACGTGAACCTCGCCTACCGGCGCGGCTATTACTGGGCGGCGCGGCAGCCGCCTGCCCAGGAAAGCAGAGCGCACGCCCTCGCTTTGGCTTTGCAGCCCGGGATGCCGCCTTCCAACATGCTTCTGCTCAATGTCAAAGTACTGCCTGCCGATGAAAGCCACAAGAACACTCGAATCGAGTTCCAGGTAGATGCTGGCGGGATCGCATTTTCTGAGATGCCCGGCCATACCTGGCGGGCCCTGCTCGACTGTATGACCGTGGCTTTTGATACCAAGGGAAATGATGCTGGCCAGGTGGCCAACACATTTCAGGTTACCCTTTCTGCGGCAGAATATGAATCTACGCAACACAGCGGGCTTACGCTCCAGCAAGAGATCGCGCTGGCTCCGGGCAGCTACCGAGTGAAGGCTGGAATCATGGATCCCGGCAGCGAGAAAGTGGGAACCGTGGACGTTCCGCTGGTGATCTCCAGCGACGCAGCTACCAGATAAGAATTCGTCGGCTAATCTGCAGGCCACCCGTCGACCGAATATGCCCCATATCGAACGCCATCAGAAGGCCGTTTATTTCCCGGTCCTCTTCAGTGTATAGTCGCTGCGCGAATCCGAACGAAACTCTCGAAATCTTTTATGTCTACCTTTTCTATTTCGCCCCACCGACTCTCCTGGCCGCGTACGAAGTATTTGCTGTTTGGCTTCATTGGTTTGATGGTCGCTTACGTTCTCCGCCACAACGAGCACTTCCTCATTGACCCTAAGGATCCGGTCTGGCAACATTACCAGCTTTCAAGTGGTGGCTTTTGGCGCACGGTCTGGCCGGTGCATGCGCGCTTTTGCTCGGTCGATGCAATTTTCTGATCGTCTGCGCCAGCGTTTTGCAAGGCTCCATCGCGTCGTCGGACGTTTTTATATCGCTGGTGTTTTCACCGCTGCGCCGCTCGGCTTTTACATACAGCATTTCCAGGAGCGGACGGGGGCTACGCGTTCGTTCAGCATCGCGGCTGCGCTCGATGCTACTTTGTGGATGCTTACCACCAGCATCGCCTTAGTATTTATTCTCAAAGGGAAAGTCCAGCAACACCGCCAATGGATGACGCGTAGCTTTGCTGTTGCTTTGGTCTTTCTCGAAGTCCGCGTGATCCTCGGCGTCACTGGCTGGGAAAGGATTCCTGGCGCCGACGAAACTGTGGTGTGGATTTGTCTCGGCTTCTCCATATTTCTCGCAGACGCTGTTTTGCAGTGGCAGGAGCTTCGTCGCAATCGCCCGATTGCTGCTAAGGCCCAAGCCGCTTCAGCTATAGGATAAGCTCATCGAGACGTCACGGCCTTTGGTTTTCCAGCCCATTTATTAATAGGTTCTACTCATGGACGTAGAATCCATCCGTCACTTCTGTCTTTGCTTCCCCGACACCAAGGAGAACCTGCAGTGGGGAGAAGATCTCTGTTTCAAAGTCAGAGGCAAGATCTTCGCCGTGCTGGACTTGGGTTCCGTCCCTCAGCGGCTTTCGTTCAAATGCACTCCAGAAAAGTTTGCCGAACTCACGGAACACGACGGAATTAGCCCAGCACCGTACGTAGGTCGCTACAAATGGGTGCTGCTGGAGCCATTGTCCGTTCTCCCGGCGCCAGAGTTGAAAGACTTGATTCGCGAATCGTACGCGATGGTGGCGGCAAAGACGAAAGTCAAGACTGCCAGCCGCGGAGTACGCAAACTAAGCAGGGAAAAAAAGAAGCGATAGTTTCTGCGCAACCCTCTGATCAATGTGACTATTTGACGGCTGCTCATCCGCTACGCTAGCCTCAGAAGTCTGCCCTCGGCTCGCCGTATGAACCAGACTGCGGACGAACCACACAAGTTTCTGACTGCATGGGATTTCATCGCAATTTAACTTTTTCGCTGCTCCTGGCAGCGCTGGCAAGTATCACGCCCACACCGCTGCCTGCCGCGGTGCATCCAGTGCACGCGCCCCGCGCCATGGTGGCCAGCGTGCACGAATTGGCCTCACGCGCCGGGATTGAGATGATGCAGGCCGGAGGCAACGCCGTGGATGCAGCCGTTGCCACCGGATTCGCGTTAGCCGTGGTGCATCCACAGGCGGGAAATTTGGGTGGCGGTGGCTTTATGCTCATCCGCATGGCTGCTGGCCCAGTGCGATTTATTGATTACCGGGAAAAAGCGCCCGCGGCGGCCACCGCCGGCATGTATCTGGACGCTCGTGGGAACGTGATCGAGAATGCAAGTCTGGTTGGCTACAAGGCGATTGCAGTCCCAGGTTCTGTCGCGGGCATGGTGTACGCGGCAAAGAAATATGGGAAGCTGCCGCTCCAACGAGTGATGAGTCCCGCGATCAAACTGGCCCGCGAAGGTTATCCTCTGGCTTGGGAGGACGCGAAAGACCTGCGGGATAAGCAACTGGCCAGGTTTCCGGAATCACGTCGCATATTCCAGCGCGACGGCAACTACTACAAGGCAGGAGAGATTTTGCGGCAGCCGGAATTGGCCTCGGCGCTGGAACGCATTGCGAAAGATCCTGAGGACTTTTATGACGGCGCCATGGCTCGCGAGTTGGCCGCATTCATTCAGAAAGGCGGGGGACTGATCACTGTCGATGATCTCTCGCATTATGAAGTGAAGGAGCGCGAAGCTGTGCGTGGCACATACCGTGGATTCGAAATCATCAGCGCGCCGCCACCGTCTTCCGGCGGGACTGCTCTGATTGAGATTCTCAATATTCTGGAAGGTTATGATCTGGCCAAATATGGCAGATCGGCCCGCGCCATGCATTTGACGCTAGAAGCCTTCCGCCGCGCGTTCTTCGATCGTGCCGAGCTTCTGGGCGATCCCGATTTTTCAAAGATTCCCGTAGCTCCGCTGATTGACAAAAAGTATGCCAGGGAATGGCGCGAGTCAATTGATCCCGCGCATGCGAGTCCCAGCAAGGACCTGCGCAGGCCAGCCAGCTTTAGCCAGCTCGAACAATTTGCCCGACTGCATCCCAGCTCTATGCGGGAATCGCAGCACACCACGCATTATTCAGTAGTTGATCCCGACGGAAATGCTGTCGCTGTTACCACCACCTTGAACGAAAGCTTCGGCTCAGGTGTTACGGTAGAACCATTGGGTTTTCTGCTGAATGATGAAATGGACGACTTCACGGTCAAGCCTGGAGTGCCCAACACGTACGGTTTGATCCAAGGCCCGGCAAATGCAATCGGCCCCGGCAAGCGTCCGCTTTCGGCCATGACGCCTACAATCGTCCTGAAAGACGGTAGGCTTTCCCTGGTATTGGGTTCACCAGGCGGACCGCGCATTATCACTACGGTGGCGAATATTCTTATGAGCGTAGTCGATTACGGGATGAACCTTCAGGAAGCCGTTAACGCGCCTCGCTTTCATCATCAGTGGTTGCCCGATGAAGTGTACGTCGAACGTGGCACTTCACCAGATACCGTGGCAATGCTGCAACAGATGGGACATCACGTCGTGAGCGAAGACTATTGGAGTGATGCGGAATGTATCGCGATTGATTTGAAGACCGGAGAACGATTGGGTACAAGTGATGTGCGAAATAATGGGAAGGCGGTCGGCTACTGATGCGGAAAGCGATGTCCACCTACGTCTATGTGAAAGAGAGGCTGCATCCCGGATTATTGGACGGGCTGGTTCGCGGCGGCGCCCAGGCCATCGAAATCTTCGCTGCGCGTCAGCACGTGGACTATGCCAACCGCAGGCAGCATATTCGCGAAATTGCAGATTGGTTCCGCACCAGCGGCATTCCGCTACATTCGGTTCACTCTCCCATGTATGCCGATTATGAAATGGGGCGAACCGGAGCTTCGCCAGTCAACGTGGCTTCCACCGATCGCGCTCAGCGCATTGCGGCCATGGATGAAATCAAGCGAGCGCTTGAAATCGCGGAGCAAATTCCTTTCGGTTTTCTGGTGCAGCATTTAGGCGCCAGCGGTGAATCCTTTAATGACCGCAAGTTTGAAGCGGCCATGACTTCCGTGGAGCACTTGCGGGCCTTCGCTAAGCCACTAGGGGTACGGATTCTGCTGGAGAATATTCCCAACGAGCTATGTACTCCGGATAAGTTAGTGGAGTTTATCCAGACCTCGCATTTCGACGATGTAGGCGTTTGTTTTGACTTCGGTCACGCGCACATGACGAACGAGGTGGTCCAAGCCTTCGAGATTTTGAAGAACCATATTCGCTCCACTCACGTTCACGACAACGCCGGAGACCGGGATTCGCACTTGTGGCCAGGCAAAGGATCCATCGATTGGAAACAAGCCATGGAATTGATGCGCGCTGCGCCGCATACCCCGCCACTCTTACTGGAAATTGAAGCGGACGAGAAGGTGAATCCCGTAGAAAAAATGGGCGAAACCTTCGCAACGCTGGAAAAGGCCTAGAAGAATTGTCGATTGACGATTTAAGAATCACTCCTTTCTTGTGCAAGTATCGACCACTATGTCGTCTCCTTTAACTACTATCGCTGATATTGGAAAGCACGAAGGTCAGACCGTTACCCTTCGCGGATGGCTTTACAACCTGCGCGAGAGCGGCAAGCTGCTGTTCCCGATTTTTCGCGACGGCAGCGGGGTAATTCAAGGGGTTCTGCCGAAGAATGCCGTTTCTCCTGAGATTTTCGAAGCGGTGAAGGGACTTACCCAGGAATCGAGTGTGATTGTCGAAGGCAAGGTGCGCGCCGATAAACGGGCGCCCGGCGGCTATGAGCTTGACGTTTCAGACGTTCAAGTAGTGCAGCGCGTTTCCGAAAACGATCCCTATCCCATATCGCTGAAAGAGCATGGCGTTGATTTTCTAATGGAGCACCGCCATCTATGGGTGCGCACGCCGCGGCAGGCTGCGATTCTGCGGGTGCGGGCCGGAATTATTAAGGCGGCTCGCGATTTTTTCGATGAACGCGGATTTACCCTCACCGATCCGCCCATTCTGACGCCGGCTGCATGTGAAGGCACAACGACTTTGTTCCCTGTCGATTACTTCGATGAGCAGGCGTATCTCACCCAGTCGGGCCAACTCTATATCGAAGCCACGGCCATGGCTCTGGGAAAGGTCTACTCATTCGGACCGACGTTCCGGGCGGAGAAGTCGAAGACTCGCCGCCACTTGACGGAATTCTGGATGGTTGAACCGGAAATTGCGTACGCAACGCTCGACGATTTGATGCAGCTAGCGGAAGACTTCATCAGCTTTTTGGTCAAGCGCTGTCTGGACCGGCGGGCTTCCGATTTACAGATCATCGGCCGCGATATTTCCAAATTAGCGAAAATCGAGGCTCCGTTCGCGCGCATTACTTATGACGAAGCAGTGAAACTGCTACAAGAGGGACATGCCAAAGGCGCCCTAGAGAATAATTTTGAATGGGGCGGCGACCTGGGCTCTCCCGACGAGACTTACATTTCATCGCAATTCGATAAACCGGTCATGGTGCATCGCTATCCCGCCAAGATAAAGGCGTTCTATATGGAACCGGACCCTGACCGGCCCGACTTGGCATTGTGCGTGGATGTGCTGGCTCCAGAAGGTTACGGTGAGATCATCGGCGGCTCGCAGCGCATGGCGTCTTATGATCTGTTGCTGAAGCGAATTCGCCAGCACGGCCTGCCGGAAGAGGCTTTCAAGTGGTATTTAGATTTGCGTAAATATGGCAGCGTGCCACATGCCGGTTTTGGCATGGGCATTGAACGGGCCGTGGCGTGGATCTGCGGCCTGGAGCATGTGAGGGAAACTATTCCGTTCCCCAGGATGCTGCACAGGCTTTACCCGTAAGGAATTGTTGATTTTCGATTGTTGATTTCCAATTTCCGATTTCCAAATTAAATCCGCACAAATCGGAAATCGGAAATTGAAGATCGGGAATTCTTGGCAATCCCCATGACACCAACCACTGCGTCGTTCTCGAGCGTCATTCCTAAGAAAATTCGGGTCATCGGTGTGCCCCTAGACTTGGGACAGTCCCGCCGCGGTGTAGATATGGGGCCATCGGCGGTTCGCGTGGCTGGTCTGGAGGCTCGTTTGGAGGCCTTGGGCCATATGGTGGAGGACGGTGGCAATGTTTCCGTCGCCATTGCTGAGCAGAAGAAGGAAGGACATCCTCACGCCAAATATTTGAAAGAGATCACCGCGACCTGCGTCAAACATGCTGACTTGATGATCAAAACGCTGGAGTCGGGGAAAGTTCCAATCGTGTTGGGGGGCGATCATTCTGTCGCCGCCGGCACGGTAGCCGGAGTGGCCGAGTTTTACCGGCGGCAGAATCAGAAAATCGGGCTGATCTGGATTGATGCACACAGTGACATCAATACTCCAGAAAGTTCTCCGAGCGGCAACGTGCACGGTATGCCGCTGGCTGCCATCATGGGGCTGGGACCTCCTGAACTGGCCAACATTCTGAATTTCTCACCCAAAGTCAGCCCGGAAAATTGCGTTTTGGTGGGCGTCCGCGATATTGACGCGGTGGAGAAGGAAAACGTACGTCAAGCCGGGATCGAAGTGTTCACCATGCGGGACATCGATGAGCGGGGAATGCGTACCGTGATGGAAGAAGCGTTGCGCATGGCCGGACGCGGTACTGCGGGGTATCACATCTCACTCGATATGGACTGGGTCGATCCCGAGGATGCGCCTGGGGTTGGCACTCCGGTTCGTGGCGGCGCCACTTATCGTGAGGCGCACCTCGCCATGGAAATCATCGCGGACCACGGCCGCATGTTGAGCTTCGAGATCGTGGAAGTTAATCCCGTGATTGATGAACACAACCGCACAGCGGAATTAGCAGTGGAGCTTACGCTCTCGGCCTTCGGTAAGAAAATTCTGTAAACAAACTCCCTTTTTAGCCTACTTCACGGCAAAGGCCCACACCGAATTGAACAGGAGGCCTTCCCCAGAATTCTGGGCAACGCTGCTGCCGGAAAACTTCTTCGACTTATTCAGCGGACGCAGCACCACACCGTACTCTCCCGCGGGCAATGCGGCTGCGGCTTGCAACTTATACTCTCCGGAAGAAACCTTGGTGGCCTGGGCTCCTACTCGCTCTTCGATGAATGAAGAATAGATTTCCCAATCCAAGGTGGACGACTCAAGAACATCCTGCTTAGCCTGGGTGGCGCCGACCAGCCGGAAATTGTTCGGCGAGGGCGCGAGTTTCACCAGCGCAGGCTCGTATTCGTCCGCAACGACTCCTGGAATATTGGCGAAATGGACTTCAAAACTCGGTTGGTTACTATCTAGCACCAGATCCGACTTCTGCCCCGGTAGCGCCCACACGTCCGTGACAGTGGGTTTCCGGTGACCCATTAGGCCTCCCATGACGCCTCCGGCCGCGCCAATCGCCGAAGCACCGGTATAGGAACCACTCCGATACGCCGCCTCCTGTGCAGCCGACATAGCGACACTTTGCATGGCTTGGCCGAGGGCGTTGTCGGTGCTTAGTGCGTTCAAAGACGTTGCCTTGGTCTTGGTCTGGGCAATCTGAGTCTTTGATACAGGAATAGGCTGCGGTGTCGTGCCCTTAAGCACCGTGACTGAAGGTTGGCCAGCGGCCGCCGCCGGCGCAGGAGCCGCAGCAGGAGCGGCCGCTGGCGCAGGAGCGGGAGCTGCACTGTGTTTTTTGTTGGCCGCAGCCAGCATCGCATCCATGATCTTTGAGTTGACGCCCTGCTGTTTCAGCTTGATCAGAGCCGTTGCCGATACGTCGAAATTAGAGTCCTGCGCGTTGATCGCATTGATGACAGTATTCTCGGGAAGTCCGCCCTTCACCATAGCGACTACGTCATCATTTGTCAGCGGTTTTGTATTGTTTTGGGCGAGCGCAAAGCCGATAAACAGCACTGCGCAGATGAGTACTGCTACGCAAAATTGTTTGTGGGACATGGGATCACTCCTAGGCTCAAAGCAGCTACGCACGCTCAGACATTTTTGCAGTGGAACCCCGGGCGGAATGATGTTCCGCGCCAGCGATGCGAAATCGCCCGGCAGGGGAGGAAGCTCCACCAAATCTGTCGAAGGCTACCCCGGGGTGCAGCCCTTGTCAACCCGTTCTGCGCGCGCCGCCGCTCACAGGTGGATGCAATGTGATAAGAATTACGCTGAGGTCCGGTCAGCCTGCATGAAGAAAATTCGCGTTGGCATTCTCTTTGGCGGACGCAGTGGCGAGCACGAGGTTTCTCTACTCTCCGCCGCCTCGGTTTTCAACGCCATCGATAAAAACAAATATGAAGTTGTGCCGATTGGCATCACCAAGGAAGGCCGCTGGCGGACCTCGGCCGATGCGGAGCGTCTGCTGCAGGGAAAAGCGTCGAGCGAGGATTCACGGCAGCTCCGCGCCGGAGATCCTGAAGCCACTCCCGGGGCGGCGCTTCTGGCGAAAGGCGAAGCTGTGGTCGTCCCACCCGAGCCTCAGCGACAGGGCTCGTCTCTTACTCCCTTCGAGACCGACGCGCGGGCCGCGGGCCTAACCCGCCGCGCGGCAGATCGCGCCATTAACGTGGACATCATCTTCCCGGTGCTGCACGGAACTTTTGGCGAGGACGGCACCATTCAGGGATTGCTCGAACTGGCGGACATTCCGTACGTGGGCGCCGGAGTGCTGGGCTCAGCCGCGGGAATGGATAAAGACATTATGAAATCTCTTTTCCGTTCTGCTGGACTTCCCATCGTGAAGCACGTGACCGTTCTACGTAGTGAATGGGAAACAAATTCGAAGAAGGTTGAGCGCTTGATCGAGAGCAAGTTGAAGTATCCAGTGTTCGTAAAACCGGCGAACCTGGGATCGTCCGTCGGAATTTCCAAAGCACGCCAGGGTAAGGAGCTGGGACCAGCCATTAAAGAAGCGGCCAGGTTTGACCGCAAGATCGTGATTGAGCGAGGCGTCGGTGGACGCAAACAGAAAGCCCGCGAAATCGAATGCTCGGTGTTGGGCAACGATCAACCCAAGGCTTCCGTGCCCGGAGAAATCGTTCCCGGCAAAGAATTCTACGACTACACTGCCAAATACCTCGACGAAGGCTCTCAGCTGATCATCCCCGCCAAACTCACCAACGCCGAGACCAGAAAAATTCAAGAACTGGCGATCAAGGCTTTCCAGGCAGTGGACTGCTCGGGCCTGGCGCGCGTGGACTTCCTCATGGACCCAAAAAACAGGAAGATTTACGTCAACGAGATCAATACCATGCCTGGTTTCACAGCTATCAGCATGTATCCCAAGCTGTGGGCAGCCTCAGGCCTGGCGTATCCGGATCTAATCGAGCGACTCATCGAATTCGGACTCGAAAGACACCGAGAAAAGAAGAAGAACCAATACAGCGTTTAGCGAACCTTGCTTTGACGTTGTCAAATTTTGCCTGTTAGACTGAGAGTCTGCCAGCCCAACATTGTCATCAGAAGGGAAGTTAGTGCGCGCACAAACTCGCCATCAACTTAAACAAGACCGCTTCAGGGGTGCCACCATCGGCGCCGCGGAAGCGACAGTCCACTGGTCCGTCGAGCACAAAACCAAGCTGGCCATTGCTGCAATCGTGATATTGGTTGTGGTCGCGGCCGCTATTGGCGGCTGGTATTACCTCAACCGGCAGGATGAGAAAGCCAGCGCCGACTTGAGCAAGGCAGTTCGCACTCTCGATACACCGTTGCGTCCCGCGGGAGTGCCCGCCCAGCCCGATTCGCCCAGTTTTGCTTCCGCTCAAGAACGGGCGACTGAAGCCCACAAGCAATTTCAAGCAATTGTGGATAAATATCCGCACACCAGGTCAGGCGACGTTGCCCGCTACTTTCTGGGTCTCACCTCCGCGCAGCTAGGGGACAACGCGACTGCCGAACGTGAGCTCAGAAAAGTCGCCTCGACGCACAATGATGACCTCTCGGCTTTGGCCAAGTTCGCTCTGGCTTCCGTTTACCGCAACCTTAACCGAAACAAGGAAGCTATCGACCTCTACAAGCAATTAATTGATAAGCCGACGCGCACCGTAGGCAAAGTGACCGCTCAACTGGAACTTGCTGCCACTTATCAGGCGGGCGGCCAGGCGGCCGAAGCGAAAAAACTCTACGAGCAGGTGCAGAAAGAAAATCCCTCCAGCGAAGCATCCCAGATCGCTTCCGCGAAGCTACAAGAGCTGAAGTAGCTTTCCTCCAGCAATCTCCTGAAGCTGCACAGCCCACGTAGAGACAGGCGACCTCGCCTGTTCAGCGGAGCAAAGCTCCGCAGTATTCGACTGTTGCAGTTACATCGCGAGGCCTGATGCCAAAAGGCTGGGATGAATTTACGACGCATTCCCAACCCGACAGGCGAGTCGCCTGTCGCTACGTGGTCTGTGGAATCTCAGCGCTGAGTAAACAGTTTGGTCCATTGTTCAAACGGCGCAATTGGAATCGAAGCTGGCTTCAGATTCGATTGCACATGTTCTTTGTGGCGCATCCCGATCAGCGACGAGGTCAATCCCGGCGTCGAGCGGGAAAACTGGATGGCATTTTCGGAGTCGCTGTTCATCCCCAGGGTCTGGCCTACGAATTCCGGCAGTCCATGGGTAAGGCGTGCCTGATAAAGAGTCGCGCTCCCGATTACGGTAATACCCAGGCGCGAGGCCGCGCAGAGCAGCGGCATCTTTTCTTTGCCCGATATCTGATTCGTTAGCGCATACGCCTCGGTCATGGCGAGATTGAATGGAAGCTGGACAAAGCGGAAGTGGTGGCGCTCACCACCTGCCTCCTGCGCCAGTTTCGCGATGGCGAAAAGATTGAGATGGTCCCGCGCATCTTCGGCGGTGCGGAACCCGTTCCACGTCGCCAGTCCGTAATAACGCAACTTGCCGGCCTTCACCTGCTCCTCCAACATGATAAAAGCCTGTCGCAATCGCTGATGAAAAACGTCGCGCGAAACTTCACTCAGCTGCGACTCCGGATTGTGACTGTAAAACAGATCAATCGTATCGACGCCCAGGTTCCGTCGCGAACGTTCGATCTGATTTTCGAGATAGGCAGGAGCCATGCAGTGCATCCCACCTGCAAGCTGCTTTGGATCCAGAATCCCAGGCTCGATGTATTCGCGCGCGAAGTAGCCCCGTGGGTCTTCCGGCATCGCGCCATCCAGGGAAAGATATCCCGCCTTGGTGCAGATAAAAACTTCGTCTCGATTCAACTCTCCGGTGCGAAATAACTGAGCGAGAGCGGCTCCAATGTTGCGCTCAGAACGCTGGTGACGGTAATTGATTGCGGTATCAAGAAGGTTGATGCCCGAGCGCAGAGCCGTCACGATCGCCTCGACATAAGCCTGATCGGTGGCATCATCAGGCTCACCCAGATATGTACCGAGCCCGATGGACGACAGCCACAGATCGCTGACGCCGGGTACGTTTTCAGAGCGCCGAAAGTGTCCGGCAGCGCGTAGTCGCGGAAAGCGATTGGAGTAACGTTCCGTCCCCTCAGCCGTGGCGCGCCCTTTGAACATAGGCGGTTAGTGTAGCAGCGCATAGGAGACAGGCATCTTTTGGCGCCTGCCTTGGTTATGCATTTACTCTCAAGCGGTGTTCGTTTTGTGGGTGTCGCAGCACTTTAGTGCTGCGATTGAGGCGAATATTTTGCAGTGAGTTGCTATTCCGGCAGAGGCCCCGCCACTCCCGTCTCAGGTGGTGTCAATCCTCCTCGGTCACGAGAGCCCACGACGTGCGCCTGATCTCCGCGCATGTTCTTCTGCCGTTCCGCCTCCGCGTTCAGACGAGTAAAGATGGCGCGTTCCCTTTCGGCCTGGTCAAGAAGTTTGGCTTTCGTGTAAGCACGCGCCAGATTGAAGTGAACCTCGGGACTGTTGGGAGCGAGCTTGCTTGCGCTTTCGAGCTCTTTGACCGCCTGCCCTGCTTCTCCCCTCTCTATCATGATTCGTCCGAGCACATAGTGTGCCTCCGCGGATTGCGGGGCCAGCGCCACCGCGCGCTCGCCAGACGGTAGAGCGTCCTTGGGACGGTGCAATAGCAAAGCAATCGACGCCATCCGTATGTAGGGCAGCGCGGTGTTGGGATTAATTCGAGTCTCCTCGCGCAGTTGTGCTTCGGCTTCATCGTAACGGGAGAGCGAAGCTAAAGCCGAGCCATACGCATAGTGCAGATACAGTGTGGCGGGATTCTCTCTTAACATCTGCTGGAGTACGGGAAAGGCCTGGTCGTATCTGCTTTCTGAGAGGAGTGCGGCCGACTCGCCTGCCGACTGGATCAGCCCGCTGTTGTCAGCAGTGATTTGGTCGGGCAGGAGCGGAATGCGCAGCAACGCTAATCCTAATGCCAGCTTGATTTTGTCCGCTGCGGGACCGGGGCCAACCTCCGGAACGAGCAGGTCCATCGCTTTCTCGAATTCGCCATTCAGATTAAGCAGCGCGGCAATGTGATACCTGGCAATTCTCACTGCCGCCGCGTTGCCCGCGAGCCCTAATTCTTGCGCTCGCGTCAGATGAAGCAGAGAATTTTGATAATCCTTGCGCTCAAATTCCGACAAGCCGAGAAGCGCCCAAGCCTCGCTGCGCTTGGGATTCAGTCCCACAGTAGTTTCTAAAGCGGGAGTGGCCTCGGCATATTGGGAAGAACTGAAATACAGCATCCCGAGATTGGCCCATCCTTCTTCCCAATCAGGTCGCAGTTTGAGCGCACTCTGGCAAAAACGAATGGCGTCCTCGGTCCTGCCGGCTTGCTGGGCGGCCCTTGCTTGATCGGCAAGCTCTGCAAATTCGCGAGATTTGTCCGCATTGTTACCGACACCGACCAGATTCTTTTCTGCGGTCTGTTCTGGCCGGGTTTGAGAACCCGTTGTTCCGCGTGCGTAGGCGCGAGCTACATCGACATCAATTTCACCAGCTTCGGATGGTAAATCGCCTAAAGTTTTAGCTTCCTTTGCTGCTTCTTCACTCTTCCCCAACGCGAGCAGAGCCTGTCTCTTCATTTCGTGCGCCGCGCGGGACTGAGGGGCGAGCCCTATTGCCTGCTCGGCAGATTGAAGCGCCTCTCGTGGGTGATTCCGTTGCAAAGCAAACGACGCCATCCGTATATGAGGTAGCGTGCTGCGGGGCATAATTCGCATTTCGGCACGCAACTGCGTCTCGGCCTCGTCATAACGAGAAGCTGAAGCCAGCGTAGAACCATATTCGTAGTGCAGATACGGCGTGTCGGGATAGTCCTTCAACATTTGCTCAAAC
>Ga0137396_10000763_pt1 | contig 15971 bp, 17 predicted proteins | sample czc16metaG_FD_108284 | JGI IMG/M metagenome (GOLD analysis project Ga0137396, IMG submission 108284) | Vadose zone soil microbial communities from Angelo Coast Range Reserve, California, USA - czcobulk3.16 metaG | ecosystem: Environmental > Terrestrial > Soil > Vadose zone | place: USA...
ATCACTGAAGCAAGAAAAGCAGGCATTGGACCAGAAAAATGCATTATTCATGCTTGTAAGAGAAAGGATTTTGACACATTCACACCTATAGCAAATGGAATATCAAATAAATTAGAATGGGGTATACCACTAAGTAATATTTTTGACACAATTCAAAATGAGATTAAGAATTTTCAAGTGTTAATTAGTTTTAGAATATTGTTTGAAATAATTTTTTCAGGAGGTGGAAACGTAAACACTCTTGATACGTTAGCTGATACCAGCGAGAAAATTCATAATATTGAAAAAACTAAACGTGAAATGCTAAAGCCCTATATCATGGTAGGGTTTATGTTAATTTCCATAACTGGATTTACCACCATACTGACAATACAGTCATTTTCAGACATTAATGACCAAAAAAGTATTGGTCATACAACTTTGGGTCAAAAGGATATAACGGGTCCTACTCAAACAAATTCTTTCATAGAACTTGTTTCAATTGCAATTATCCTACAAGCATGGCTTGCAGGTTTATTTATAGGGAAAATTACCAAAGGTGCCTTTTCTGGAGGATTCCTGTTTTCAATATTGCTTACTATAATTACAATGATATCAATAATAACAATACAATTTCACATAGTCAACCTAAGTTCTATTATGAAATCACCAACCTAAGTATGTCATTTAGAAAGTCATACCGGCTCTTATATGATATTTTTTGATCTGAATGTTGATTTGAGATTAGTATTAGGTGTAGTGCTACTTGGAATTATTCTATTTTCTACAGGTGTGTATGGACAAACTCCTAGTCAATTTGGTTACAGATTTCTTCCAAGTAAAATTGTTGAGAACACTGATGTAGTTTTACAGGTCTATGCTAATAGCAATCTACCTGGCAATATTGACAATCTAATAGCAACCTCATCCGATTCTTCCATAATTCAAATATCAAATGTGGAAAAAGATCAAAATGATTCTGTTACTACTGTAAAGATTAAAGCATTGAATCCTGGTACTGCCACGATTGCTCTTGCAGCTCCAGGCTTTTCTTCTCAAGAAGTACCTGTAACAGTTTATAGCGATAACAAAGCTCCTACAAAACTTCTAATAAAAACAACTCCCAATATTTTTTCAACTATTGGAGCTGAGAAAGGATATGTTGCAGTTGAATTATCTAATGATGCCGGGGTTCCAATAAAAGCACGACAAGACACTAGTATTGCACTAAGTACAACTGATAGTAATATTGTAAATTTGCAAAATACCGATCTTTCTATAAAGACAGGAGAGTATTTTGCAGTTGGACAATTTGAAGTAAAAAAGGATGGTACCGCACAAATATCAGCATCTGCTTCGTCCATGCAAACTGTAAGTAATACCGTAACTGTTACTACGGTTAAAACTCAAAAAACAATTCAATTATACGTTTTTCCAAAAATTTTGAATACTCATCAAAACTCTTATGGGTTTGTAATAGCTGAACTTCAACAGGGAGGCATCCCAGTACAAGCAACAGAAGATATTACTTTACCAGTACAAGTTACCAATGCAAGTGGCATACAAATGATAAATACAAGTGGACAAAATACAATAATCTCTGCCAGTAATCCTATAATAATTAAGAAAGGCTCCTACTGGGGATATACACAAGTTTCTGTAGTTGCTGGAGCGCGTGGTTGGCTTCCATTACCTTGGGGCATGGGAGGTTTGTGGAATGTTGGACTAACTACAAAAGGCTATCTTGTTTCTTCAGTTGTACCGATACAAACTACTGATGGTCCACTGCTTGATGATCGTACTGCAATTTTAGATATGTTACCAATCTTGGCTACTGGACAAAAAGAACTGGTAGGAGTGATGCATTTAGAAGACGATAGCCAGTTTTCTCCAGGTCCTCCTGTTATTGCTAATAACAATCTTCAAATCCAAGTAGATTCGTCAGATCCGAACACACTCTCAATTGATAGTGTAAAAATGGATAAAGGAACTGGAGCGGCCCTAGTATTTGGTAAAGTAGCAAACGTTGCTCCAGTTCAACCTACCTTACATGTGATAACAGTATCTTCACCAACAGGACCACAAACATATTCTACTGTAATAACAGTTCCAACTTCTAATCCCTTAAAACTTGCCGCAGATTCATTACTACCAGCTATACTAAAAGATAACGATTTTCCACTTGCGTTATACATGACAAAAAGTGGAACAATCGATTATTTCCCAAAAGACTTGAATCCATTCACTTCTCCTAAAGATGTTTTTCAAACAGAATCTAAAACACTTCACCAGGGAGAATCAATTGTATTATTAAATTCAAGATCGTTGAAAGAAGGGTCTTCATCTATTACTATTTCAGCTGGAGATTTTGCAACTAGTCTTGCGATACAAAGTCTTTCTTCTAAAGCTACAATGATATCAATGGATCATCCTGATAAAGTATTATCTAATTTAAAAAATACTTTTTCAATCCAGCTTCTTGATAGCCAACAGCATCCAGTGTTTCTAGAAGATGATATGCAGTTTAAACTTGTTCCAAGTGATCCAACAATAATGAATGTTCCAGATAGCGTTGTAATTAAAAAAGGAAATTATTATGTACTTTTTGATGTTACAGCTCTCAAAACTGGGGAAACTGAACTTTCAGTTCTAACAAGTGATCTCCCATTGGCAAAATTTAATGTTGGTGTTACAAGCGTTTTGCCTACTATAGGAATAACTTCAAACGATTATGTGAACCCAAACACCACTTTTAGCGCTACTTTGACTGCACAATATAACAATGTCCCTTTGAGTGGATTGAAAGTTGATTGGACTGCAAAAGGAGCCACAGTTCAGAGTATGGATTCTGTGACAGATAAAGATGGTAATGCAAAGGTTACATTGCTTTCCCAAGATCCAAACAAAATAAATATTGAAGCCACAGTCTCAGGAGGATCGTTTAGTACGTCTACTGTTGATAAACAGGTAACTGTAAATCAGCCTTTAACAACACAAAATACACCTACTCAAAATACTTTAAACACAAACGGATTTAGTATATTTGGTATTAATCCATTGTTTATAGTTATTCCAGCTGGGGCTGCTGCAGGCGGTATAATCCTCAAAAAGAAAAACTTGCTTGGTGGCATTACAGAAAAAATCAATCTTATGGAAAAAGTATCTGAAATAAAAGAACGGATAACAACGTTACGTGAAAAATAGATTATTTTCTTTGAAATAATCCTACGTGATTTAAATTTTGTAAAAATGATCGTCCTATATCGTGACGGCTAATCATATACAAAGAAAAAAATCCTTCAAAGTAGGTACCTACATGCTCTGTTATGGATAGATGAACCATACTCATGCCTTCCAAAGTCAGAATTATAGATATGCTTGCTAAAACTACAGAATAATAAATTCCGTATTTACGACTTTGAGGATTATGTAATGATGCAAATAGTTTCATATTTTCCTTGACTCATTTTGGAATATAAGATTGCTCTTCCATTTTTTGAAATATGAAATTTATTTAAAATTAAAATAGATTATTAAGAAACTGACATAAATCGCATTTGATCTAATAGTTATTTAATAACTGTAGTCATAACAAAATATTACATACTCTATTATTCAATGGAGCTTCAAATATTTCAGGCATTGTGGTAAATAATTTTGAGATCCCATAATTTATCTAAGAAATATGAGAAAATAACATGGCGGATCTAGTTTCTGGCATTCATAATCTGCAGATTTTCTCAGCTCTTGTGATGCTTGCAATTGCTTCAATATGGGATGTTTGGAAGCGAGAAATTCATGACATTTTATGGATTGCCTTTGGAGTAGTTGCCATTTTATTAATTATATTTTCTCCAAGTCCGTTTGAATCTCTAAAAGCAACTGGATTCTCCTTAATTGTTGCCCCTCTTGCCATAATCTTATGGAGAACAGGTCTCTTTGGAGGTGCAGATGCATTAGGTTTGATAACCTTAGCAGCCTTAGCTCCTCAAGTAAGCTTAGCTCAAGGTGTGATTACTCCTTTTACCACTTTAACGAACGCCGCTATTTTTTCAATTACACCAATACTTGTAAATATAATTCGTAATATTGTGGCAATTTCTTCTCACAAAAATATTTTCGATGGGTTTGAAGAAACTAGATTAAAAAAGACATTAGCAATATTTTTTGGCTATCGTGCTAGAAATCCAAAATATAGTTTCCCAATTGAAAAAAGAGAGGGGAATTTGAAAAAGCTTGATTTTTCATTTCGGCATGCAGAAAATGCTCAGTTTTGTACGACTTCTGATACGTGGGTCACGCCTGGCATACCATACATGTTATACATAACAGCCGGATTTGTATTTCAACTATTATTTGGTGATATTATTTTTGGTGTAATACACAATGTCAAAGTGGTTTGATTTATAATTCAGTTTAAATTCTATAATCCTTTGTTAGTTAGGATCAAACTCTATTGAGAACGTAACATCTCCATTTGGCTGGGTATTTGAAAATCGTATTGCCATAGCAACGGTATCTCCAGCAATAACACTGACTGAATGTGTTGTATCAGAACATGTAGTTCCTGTAGTACAAGAAGTTACTCCCAATGAGGTACCAACACTATTCTGGTATAATGTCAAAGTAGCAGTACCTGTACCAGTTCCTTTATTCACATACAAGTTTTTGAAAGTGCCATTCATTGGCATACTCATACTTTTTAGATTATAAGTTGTACTTGGTCTGTTATCTCCAAAAAATCTCAAAAAGTTTGTTGATGAACTCGATATTGTGCCATTGAATCCACCACCGATGACATTTTTAACAGCTGGAATACCTTGGATAGCATTAATAGTAACATTTCTAGAAACAACGTTTCCAAGATAACCATTTTTAAGTGATGCTGTAAAATTTATTCCCTGACCACTATTTCCTGTGACGGTATATGCCCACTTGAAGTATGCCGTATCACCTTTTGCAAGAAATGGATAAATTGCTGGTTCTGGACCTGATAAGCGGGTTGCAGAGGCACCCTGTGGAACTACTTTAGTAAGATTGGCTACAAGGTTAGTTAATGCACCATTATTTGACATGTTATTTGTAACTGCAAAAAGTAAGGTTGTAGAAAACCCAGTTGAAACCTTTTCAGGCAACACAAAGAGCTGTAAAATGATTGGTTTTAGACTTGCCGAATTTACCAAAATTTCTTTTGTGTTACCACGATCTGTAACCAGACTAATATCATATGCCTGTGTAGGCAATGCTACAAGATTGAGGTTCTGCCCTACCTTAGTAAGAGTTTGCCCAGGGGATACAGCTTGATTTATGCTGAATTTTGTAGTAGACCATGTAGGATCTGTTTTATTTTGGATCCACAACCTTGTAATGTTAAGAGGAAGTTGCCCAGTATTTTGAACGGTGATATTGAATTTGTTGTTGTCTCTTGTCACACTGGTAATCTCAAATGCTTCATGGTCTCGGTTTCTATCGTCTTGACTTTTTGTAATGATCGTCTGACCAATTTTATCTATTTGATTCATACTGTAGACCACGTATGTTGCGGCTGAGGTGAAAACTATTATAAAAAAAATACTTCCAATTACTGAGCTTAACCCTCTTCTGTTTCTCAAGTCTTTTCCCCTAAAATTAGATTCTGATGTTTCATTTTCTTTGTATTCAATATTTTGTATTTGTAAAGGTACAAGTAGTAACTCCTCTTGGTACTGTAAATTGAATCTGGTTTGGACCAGGTAGTGTGTATCCATTATCACATTGCCTACCAATTAATGTCCACCCATTAGGAACCAATTCGTTTATAGTATATTTCCCAGGATCCACAAAGAAGGCGCCTGTTGCTCCTACACCGTTTTGACCAAGTTGGATAGAAGTAGTAATTTTCATATCCGAAAGCACCGTATGGCGCTCTGCATAGAAAAAGTCAAAATCATAAGTGCCTCCTTGTGTTAATCCCAGTTGAGCTTGCTGTGCATCCAAGTTTATTGAAGCGGGAGCTGCTCCATGTACTCCACCTAAATCAATTGCTAGTTTATGGTTAATGAATACAAAGACATCATCATCCCCAGTGAAGTTAAAAGTTTCCCCACCTTGATAGGTGAATGTAGAATGAACCATAAAGGTAAAACCAAAATTATGATATCCGACTTTTGGTTGTCCCAATGTTCCATTTAGACCACTACATTTTGGAACATTTTTGCAAAATAATTGGTTGTCTATAGGAAAGAAGCTAGAGTTATCGTAGGTCCAAGTAGTAGGGTTTGATTGTTTGTTTTTTATTAGTGTGATATTCAAATTTTTCGCGAAGTTTACACCTGGAGTATCGTGATACCATTGGTTGAATCTGACAAATCCATGGTTAAAAGGAGAGTTGGTTTGATTGTTATATACTGGGGTATGATCAGAACCTAAGTTTGGTAACACAATTCCAGGATAAAGTCCAAATGGACATGGACATATCATTTCAAAATCTGGATCTCTTCCTATGAGACTATCTCCTGAATCAGCTGATCCATTAAAATCACGAATTACTCCACTCATGATGAGGTTCCCATTCTTGTCTAGATTTGCTCCAGTACTCCAGCCTGCTGTTGCTATGTAAAAATTTCCAAGATCCCCATTGTAACTAAAATTACCGTTACCTAACTTTGAAACCTTATTGATAATTAATACGCCATCTGTTGGAGATACCAAATGGGTCCGAAAGATTGAACCTCTATCAGTTGTCACAAAAACATCAATGGGGGCTCCAAGCCAAGTATAATGAACTGATGCAGCATATATTCCGTCTGGAAGAATTCCTGCATTAGTAATTGGCGTGTCTTGACTAGTTGGACCGTCAATTCTTATCTCGATAACATGAAGTCCAATAGTACCAGTATTTTTCAGTATTAGGTTTAGTTTTTGATTAGGCGTATCGTACCAAAAATGTTCCAATACAAGAGATTCTTTAATTTGATTAATTATACTTCCATCCTTAGAACCTAGAGCTTGCTCTCGTGCACTAAGATTGCTCTGAGACCAAGACACAGTAGTAGCACCTATAACAGCTACAGATGAAAGCATGATCGCAGTAGTAACAATACTAGCTAATCCTCTTCGATAGTGATTACGGTAACTTGAACTAAATTCCAGATGAGCTGTTAAATTAACAAAAATGATATTTGTTATTGTTAACAAATTTTGTTTTTTCATCAGGGTGATGCCTGGGTTGTAAATATCGAACCTCTTGCGGTGGTGATTAGAATGGTGATAGGAATGTTCTTACTATAGCTATAAGGAATTTGTATTGATCCTGTTTGTTTTGGTAAAAATGCTTGATTGTTAAATTGAAATTGATTACTTGTAGCTGAATTACTAAATTGAATCTGTGCAACATTTAGACCAATATTGCCATTATTAGACATGGTAACGTTTACAAATTTCTGGGTTCCGTTGATTCCAAACCAAATTTTTTCTATTGCTAGATTCTCATTAATTCTATTAATACTAGTTATAGTCGATGATGCAACGGATATCTCATTTGCGGCCAAATTGGATTTGCCCCAAACAACAACACCGCTACCCATTATAGCAACTGCTGTAAGCATTATTGCGGTAGTAACTATAGAAGCTAAACCTGACCTAGAATACCTGCCTATTTTCCTCATAAGATGAAATTATCATTAGTAAGGTAATGTGCAATTGCATGTCTCCTAGAATGACATACTTATTTCCAATAATGGAAATAAGACTTGTAAAGATTTTGTTTATACCCTAATTAGAAAACTAAAAAATAAATTTTAAGTTTTGTTTCTTTTGGCAGGTAATTTTTTTACGATCCAATTAAATCGGATGCAACAAAATCATTTCTCAATTTATTTTTTTCTTCGAATCTAGAAAATATTTCTTCTGTTTTATTGATCATTGCATCAGTTATCTTTGTTATCCGTTCATCATTTTGCTGTTCAAATTTTATTATGTTTTCTTCTGTTTTATTGATCATTGCATCAGTTATCTTTGTTATTTGAGTACTATTCATCTGCTCAAACTTTGTCATCATTTTTGTAATATCGGAAATTTGAAGAGAGGAATTTTCTATGTTTAACTTTTTACCTTGCTCAAATTCAAAAGGATTCCCTTCTGTCTCAACTACCTGCATGAGACTTGTTACCTTGTGTTTTTATTGTATACTTGCGTGTATGTAATGGATACACACTGATTTCCATTTTTGGAAATATTAAGAAAAAGTCAGTATTTTAAGTCATTTAACTTCGTCGAAATGCATATAATTCAAGGTAGCATTCAACACCACACTCTTGTTCATTAGTGCTGTCAGCAACAAAATGTTTTCTTTGTTTTTCATGATTCACATTTTATACAAAAGGGCATGCTACATTGCAACGGTTGCTTTGGACGATTTTCTGGTTTTTATAATTCCGAGTATTGCAATGATTATTCCTACCGCAATAACAGCTCCAAATTCTCGTACTGCCCTATTTGGTAGCTCTCCTCCTTGCATGCCAAGAATTATTGAAGTACCAATTATGATTAATGCCCCTCCTATTATAATTAAAATTCCGATCTTTTGCGATGGTTCCTTTCTTGTAATAAAAAACGATATGATAAGCATGGCAGATGGAATAATTCCAAAGATTGATCCTCTGACAGATGAATTCATTTGAAGAAAGCCAATCTTTTCGTTGTTATTATTGTTTCCAGCATTATGCCCAGCAACCATGACGTCTGCGCCATATGTCACAAGCATTGCTATTGATATCAATGACATTATTATTGCTGCCTTTAATGCCATAGCTTTTCTTGTTCTGTCAACAATTAATAAACCTATGAAACCTCAAATTACCAGATCTTCATCTTTTGATCTAAGTTGCCTTGACAAAAAAGTTTAATTTACAAATGTTTTAATTGTAAAAAACTTAGCAACTATTTGTGAAAGCTCTTATTTTATCAGGAGGGGCAGGAAAAAGACTAAAACCTATGACCGACTATGTGCCAAAACCACTTGTTCCACTAAATAATATCCCAATAATAGAATGGCAGGTAATGTATTTCAAAAAATTTGGAATAAATGAATTTGTTATTTGTGCAGGATACAAAAGTGATCAAATAATAAATTATCTTAAACCAAAAAAAATGGGAGTAAAAATAGACTATTCAATTGAAAAAATACCGCTTGGTACAGGCGGAGCAATAAAAAACGCAGGTGATTTTATCAATGATGAAAACTTTTTTGTAATAAATGGTGATGTGATAACAAACCTTGATCCAAGACAATTAAAGGAAAAACCCAACTCCATTGCAGTAATTCCTCTTAGGACATCGTTTGGTATAGTAAATCTGGCAAACAAGAGAGTTAAGAGGTTTGAAGAAAAACCTGAAATCTCAGACTATTGGATGAATGCCGGCATTTATTACCTGTCTGATAAAGTCTTAAAGTATCTACCAAAAAAGGGAAATATTGAAAACACCACTTTCCCAATCCTTGCAAAAAAAGGATCTCTTTTTGCAGTTAAATATAAAAAAGCTTTTTGGCATTCTATAGATTCGCACAGAGATATGGAACAATGTACAAGCGAGATGAAATTACTAGACTATGAGAATTTTATATTCAAAAAATGAGAAACCATGAGAATTGCCTATAGCCTAGGTTCATTGTTATCTGTAGATGAAATACTAGAATGTTCTAAAATTTTATCCAAATACAATCCTGATTCTATTTGGATTCCTGAGACATGGGGAATGGAAGGGACATCAATGCTGACAGCAGTATCTCAGATTATAAAAAATTCTAAAATTGGTTCGTCAGTAATCAATATCTATTCTAGGACTCCGTCTCTTATTGCTATGGGTGCAGCTACTCTTGATACACTTTCAAACGGACGATTAATACTAGGATTGGGAACAAGCAGTGAACCAATCGTACAAGAATGGCATGGTCTTAAGTTTAACCAACCAATTCAAAGAATGCGTGAATGTGTAGAGATAATTCGATTGATAATTTCAGGAAATAAAGTAAATTACAATGGAAAATTATTTCATATAAAAAATTTTACATTATTAATCAAACCACCAAGAAAAAAGATTCCAATTTACTTGGCTGCGATAAATCAGAAAATGGTAGAATTAACATGGGATATTGCAGACGGAGTTATATTCTACCTAAGGCCAATTTCTGAACTTCAAGACACAATACAAAAAATGCAATCAAAGAGAAAAATTGATGTCTCAAGTCAATTAATTACCTGTATGTCTGAAGATGAAGACCAGGCTATAGAACGAGCAAAAAAAACACTGGCATTTTATGTATCGGTAGGAAAAATTTACAGAGAATTTTTAGCAAAAAATGGATTTGCAAAGGAAATCCATGACATATATAACGAATACAAAAAATCAGGATTGCGTACAAATTACAAACTAGTTTCTAATAACTTGCTTGATTCGCTTACTATATGTGGTACACCTGAAGATTGCAAGAAAAAACTAGGCAAGTTCATAAAAACAGGGGTTTCATTGCCAATAATACAGTTTAATCCCATAGGTGAAGTTACGAAATCCTTTAAACTGCTAGTATCTACGCTATCAGGTAGTAAAAATTGAAAAGAGTAGCCATAGGAGGATTTGGACTCACAAAATTCAACAAAGATAGTGTTTCTATAGGATCACTAATGTTATCATCCGTAAAATCGCTTTTTGATAATAATTCAAATTTAATTCAAAAAGACGTAGATGTTGTTCTAACCTCTACTAATGACAACAGCAAATACTTGGCAAACATTGTTTCTGAGCTTGCTGGAATATCGCCAAAAATATCACACTCTGTTGAGAGTCTATGTAACTCTGGTGCAAATAGTGTGGTTTCTGCATTTTCGTACATATCTTCAGGCTTAGCAGACGTTGCCTTAGTAGTAGGAGCGGAAAAATTTGACAATCCAGGTCTAGTTTTAGAATGTGACATATCACGAGGTCAATACAAACATCCTGTCTATTGGTCATCTATGTTTACAAGATCCCATATGAGAAAATATGGGACCACAATGGAAGATCTGGCTATCGTCTCTGCTAAAAACCACAAAAATGCATTAGCAAATCCGTATGCGTATTTTGATAAAGCGTATTCTGTTGATGAAATTATGCAATCAAAAAATATTACTGAGGATGTACGCGTTTTAGATTGTTCTTTTCCATGTAACGGTTCTGCAGCAGTATTGCTTGCATCTGAAGAGATTATAAAAAAATTCACGGATTGCCCAATATGGATAACTGGTGTTGGTCAAAAAACAATCTCCGCAGGTTTTACAAAAAATGATGATCTTACTAGCATGAAATCTACACAACAAGCTGCTAATGATGCATATGTCATGTCAAAAAAAGAACCCAAAGACATCGATGTTGCTGAGGTACATGATGCTTTTAGCATATGTGAGATTATGGAGGTCGAAGACCTATGCTTTACTCCAAAAGGTAATGGAAGTCAATTTGTTAAAAACATGTATGAGACACAAGATAAGAAAATTAACCCTAGGGGTGGATTGATAGGGTCTGGTCATCCTTTGGGCGCTACAGGAATAGCCCAGATTGTAGAGATCAGCCAACAGCTTCAAAATAAAGCAGAAAAACGTCAAGTAGAAGGGGCCAAAATAGGTCTAGTTCAAAACATGTCAGCAGCTGCCACTTCATCAACCGTACTCATTTTTGAATCATGAATCAATTTGAAAATGAATTAAAAAACGATAAATTCGTCTGTAGTGAATGCCCAAAATGCAATAAGCTTGTTTGGCCTCCAAGCAATTTTTGCAGCGGTTGTTTTGGTGATGTAATATGGAGACAAGTATCTAGAAATGGAAAACTAATAGAATTCTCAAAGAAGGATAATACAATTTTTTGTATAGCCGAATTTGAAAACATGATTCGGATTATGGGAGAGTTAGAAATAGGATCAAAGAAACCTCAGATTGGACAAGACCTTGAGCTTGTAAAATGCAATTATAACAGAAGAGAAAATTTCTTTTTTCAATTAAAATAAAATACCAATTATAATTAATTGATTCAAAAAGTTGGTAATAAATTTTAAATTAATTTTCTAGTTTGTTGTCAAACAGGTTTTTGGGATCGCTGATTTTTGCTTTCTTCTTGAATATTTGAATGTGGCTATAAATGCCAAATGAAAACATGATGTATGACCATAAAAATAAAATGTCTACCGGGTGACCAGTATAATATGAATTAACTAATGTAAAATATTGAAATCCGGTGTCGGCTATTACTTCAAACAAAATCCCAATTAATAACAAAGTCCACAGAAAGTTTACCTCTCCTCTGAAAAATAAAACAATTCCAATCATTGCAGGGATAAGAACAATAGCATCAGCAACTGGATAAATTGCGCCCAACACAATTGCAAATTTACTTTCTGTTGAATTATTATTCAAGGTCATATACAAATTTGGAATTAAAACTGATATGGCTATTATGGAAGCACAAATTATCATCTTTTTTGAAATTAATTTTTTGAATGGTTTTAGATATTGTATTGAAAACAAAAATAAAAATGGGTATCCTAAAAGATAAAATGCGTCAGCAGGTGATGGGAAGGGATTTTATGGTATACTAATTCATAAACCACCCATGTGGCCTCTGCAATAAACCATGAAATTGCAATGCCTAAAAATAGTAACCATGCCTTTCCATGATTTCCAGTACTTCGAAATCTTGTTGAGATTATGATTGATAGAACTACAAGTATTCCAGCCACTGGAATATATGTAAAATCTGTTACCAGTTTAACAGCTTCTTTTCCAAAAAATGTTGCGACAAGGACTCCTAATCCTACTATCATAAGGCATAAGAATAATGATTTTTGTTCTTGTAACTTCTCTAAATTATTTTGCAAGGTTACTCACTTATCGCACAAATAAATATTTCTATAGGCTTTTCCATTAGCTGATCATCTAATTCTTTTTTTATATCTTCTACAATAGTGATAAATGAATCACCAAAGATTTTTTTTAGAACTTTGTTTAGGTATTCTGGATGTTCATAGCAATCAGGTAAATAACAGTTGTATTCTTTTGATAATTGTTTGACTACTTTTTCATAAACTGGCTTGCCAATTTTGAGTAATGTTCTTTCAACAGAAAGACTGACTAATGCTTTTCTTAATTGTTCTTTATCGAGATTCATGTTTTTGGCACTTATATTATTGTTCAATGTGTCTCGAATTTGACCAGATGTAACTAAATAACAGTCTCATCGTATAAATCATTGAAGTCGAATCAGTCCACATTGCCACCACACTTTGTGGAGATTCGCTCACATTTTTCATAAATAGAAGCAATTCATTGTCATCTTTTATAATTAAGCAAAGATTTTCCTTGATCTTGCTTGGCATCTTCTTGACACTATTTATCAATTTTTTATCAAAAATATAGGTTGTTTTTTTCGTTGATGCGGTGATCAGTTTTGCTTCAATTTTTGATTCTATGATTAATTCAAAAAAACCAGAATGATAGAACTTCATAAAATCTTTTTCTGTTCCTAAAATTAGAATTTCATTTTTTGTGTTTGTAATCATTTCATTTATTTTTCCAGTCAGTTGATTTGTTCCTTGAAGCATTTGGAATTTACCTTCCTTGGAAGCATTTTGGTCAATCTTAAAATTTGGAATAGCATTCCAAAGATCAACTAGGCCTTTTTCTTGATTCTCTAAGGTTTTAACTCGTTCTTTTTCAGTATTTATCAACACGCCTATTGCTTTGTCAAGTGGTAATGCTGAAAATTTAATTGGATGTTCGAATGTTGCAGAAACAATCCCCTTGTTTTGGAGATGGGTGAGAAGATGATATGTTTCAGTTCTTGGCACCTTTAGCGTTTTGCTTACCTGAGTTGCTGTACTTGGACCGTACTTTTCTAAAAATAAAAAGACCTTTGATTGATTTGCAGTTAATCCAAATTGAGATAATTCATTTTTCAATTTTTCTAGCAATGTCTCGTAATCATATGACTTTGATTCTATAGCGGGACCTAATCCAGAAAAATCAGCCATATCACTTGTCATTTTAATAACAGACTGATGGGATAAATCATCTTTAGATATCTGCATGTCTCATAGAATTACAGACATAAAATTGAATAAAAATGTCGTATCTTTCTTGTTTATTCTCTTATTTCTTCTGCCATTCGTACAACTGCATCTGTAATCTTGTAAAATTGTTCACGAGTCTCTTTATCCATGTTGTCTTTAGAATTCATTTTAATAATTTTCATCATTGTTTTTATTATAGATGATGGTTCTAATCCAGCACATCCTATTGAAACGTTCGTAACTAATTTGTTTCGTTGTGGAAGCTCGTGTTGTTTTTGCGTAATGTTTGGTCTTTGCATTGTTATTTATGATATAGATTAATTTAGATAAAAGGTTGCTCTGCCAAAAATGGCAATGTTGTTACTAGATATGTAGTATTAAGTAATAAAAAAAAACTACAATTGCACTATAGGATAAAATTTTATGGGTTTTTGATTGACAGTATGGTATGTTGCAAGTAATTTTTGGTTGCTTTTTTAATAAAAATTATTTAAAATTAAATAATTTTTTGATGTGGCATCCTAGGTAAGTAATTATTATATAACTTGCATACCAGAACAAGCTAAACTTGATGCATTAGAGTATACTTATCAAACTATCAATATAGGAGAATCAAAACATCTCCAGTAGTTGTAATATCATTCCAATTAACAGAACGAACCAGGGTCATGTCTAAGACACCATGTCTAAATACTCTGACACCAAATAATGTAATCTGAAAGAATTGTCAAAGATAAGATTACGTAAATTAAACCGTTGTAAAATTCAAAGTTAGCGTTCAGACGTTTTTGAAGTGATAATACGGAATAAATTGTTGTATTATAATTGGAATGGCTGCAGCTCAGACTTGGCAATATGACTAATTTTTGGCTTGAAGAATCTAATATTCAATATCAAACGAGGTAGAACAAAGGATAAAGCGCATAAAAGAGAATATCGGCAGTGGTAAAACTTGTATATCATTCCCAGTGTATCGTAAACTCCAAAAACTGTTTTGCCATGAACATTATTTGCTAATCCTAATGCTAAAACAAGATAAGCTTTTCCAAAAACACGTGATCCTCAAATTTTTTAGCTATATTAAATCCTGCAGTTGAAGAAATTAATGGGTAATGACAGAAATAACATTAACCAGATGAAAAGCATCATCTGATTTGGGGGAAGCAAATTACGAGTATGTCTGAAAAGAAACGACTAAGATTAGTAATAAGATTTTTGTATTAATTGGACATTGAAGATTTTTAGGTACTATTTCCAGGTTTATCGGAGTACTTTTTCCAATGTAATACAGAGAATCATCTACATTGTACTACTTGAATTACAGAGCTCTTTTCTATTGACTCTTTTGCAAGAAGAACTTTGACAACGACCTTGTTCTTTTCGATATTAATTGTTACATTATCAAATACTGATTTGTACTTGTTTACCTTTTTTCCATCATGTGTAGTCACGTGACCTTGAACAATTAACAACCCATTATCAATTAAGGAATTGACCTTTCTATAACCTGAAGTTTGCGGTATTTGTGCAACTTCTAGAATTTCTGAAATGATTCTAGGTTCATCTAAAACAGAGTTCATGATATTTTTCTTATCTTCATCTCCAAATGATTCTAAAATTAATTTTGCAAGAGAAGAATCTTCAATTGCAACCCAGTTTGGATCGTGTGGTTTTGTTTCTTCCAATGTGACAATATTTTCCAAGAATTGTTTTTCAAGACCCTCTGCGCCTCCACCAAAAAATTCTCTTAAAACACTGTCTAGTTTAGTAAAATCTTCTATAGATTGTGTAAGGTTTATGCCATATTTCTCAAAGAGTCTTTCTTCAACTTTTTGTAATGTTTTTTTACCAAGATTTTCTTTTATTGTTGAATCTAACGATTTTGCGATCAGCGTGTCTAATCCTGACATTATGA
>Ga0137396_10000764_pt1 | contig 15964 bp, 19 predicted proteins | sample czc16metaG_FD_108284 | JGI IMG/M metagenome (GOLD analysis project Ga0137396, IMG submission 108284) | Vadose zone soil microbial communities from Angelo Coast Range Reserve, California, USA - czcobulk3.16 metaG | ecosystem: Environmental > Terrestrial > Soil > Vadose zone | place: USA...
AATATCTACATTCAGCTCGGTAACATCACCGGAGACCCGGAGTGCTGGTATTTCTGGGGACGAGCCGGATTGCACAGCGGCGACGTGATGCGTGTGTTGCCCGCGGTGCGTACGCGGTTGCAAAAAGACCGCTTGCCCGATCTGCAAATTGTCCGCGCAGGTGCGCACAGATTGCCCAAGAAGAGAGGTCACCTGGTAGCCATACCAGTCCTCCCAGTGGTCGCGGCAACTCACGGTGGAAAAGGAGATCCCGAAATTGCTCTGGAACAGGTGCGGCCCGAAACGGTGTTGGCCGCTCCCAGTTCCTGGTGTCCCAATCCCGCCTATACCAGTTGCCTAAGAGTCCGCGGCCGATCGATGATGCCGCTGCTGCACGATGGTTACATCATCGTGGTGGATAAGTCTCAGACCTACCGCAAAAAGCTGTACGGACAAATCGTCGTGGCAGCTCACAACGAACAGGGTTTAATTGTGTCGAGATTGCAACGCTTCGACGGTACCGAAGTCCTTGTTCCTGAAAATCGGGAGTACGATTCCATCGCAATTTCCTCCGCCAGTTGGCGGATCGTGGCTAAGATCCTGTGGTGGATCGGACGTGCCAGCGAAGGTGAGAGGCTGAAAGAGGCTGCGTGAGCAGCTTGTTCTGCGGGGTTTTGACAGTCCGTTTTCGAGGTCGCACATCCTTCGAGGCGAAAACCCGTAAGGCGTATTCTTTCTGCATGGACCGGGATGCCATCCTGAATCGTGTTAAGGGACTGCGAGACGAGATCGAGTTCCTGGTTCGGGAGAACCTGGCGTACGACGCTTACTACACCCACACCGTAAAGGAGCAACACCTATACGTGGCACGAATGCAGCGCCTGGAGCAGATCAAGACAGAGTTAGACGACATGAAAGCTGGAAAATTTCATGAAATTAATGAGTAAGGCGAGCCAAGAGGCTCGCCTTTGTGAGCATTCTTAAAGTTTCGTTTAGGCAGCCTTGCCGGCTGTGATCTTGTGGCCGGTTGAGGTGTGGACCTCAAACGTGCTCACGACTGGTTCGCCCTCCAGCACGGGCTGCAGAGTTTCGCGAACACTGTTGTACTGCTCCCGCTGGTAACGCTCTGCATCCTCTCTCGACTTCCAGAAGCTGAGCGCCAATACGCGATTCGAGTCCGCGTCAGAGACGAGAACAATCTCATCCTCGAACCCGCCTTGCTTCTTCAGGATCGGGACTATCTTGTCGTTGATGGTGCTGGAAAGTTCTCTTGCCTTGCCTTGTTTGCTAACCAATTCGACTACACGTGTAAACATTGATGCGCTCCTTTCGTTCGGCTAGAGGGTGAAAGGAACCCGCCGCTGGCGCGGCGGCGGAAGCGATTTGGGATGTTTAAAACTACGCTACGCTCGGTCCCCTCCCGGGTCAATTGCCCAAAAATGGTGCACACCGATGGCGACGTGATCTCCTCATCAAGGGTCTTACTGCTCAACCTCAGCGCGGTTTCCGACACTCGCGCCGCAGTCTTTGCAAACCAGGTGGGGATGGTTACATTGAGCTGTGGCCCGCTCGTATTGAGTGGGATTCTTCGCGGAAACAATTTCGCGTGCCAGCCCACAAGCAACTAAGAGTCGCAGGGTGTGATAGACAGTTCCGAAGGAGACGCTGATATCCTCCTGTTTGACGGGATACAGAAGTTCTTGAGCTGTGACAGGTTGCTCCTGGCGCAGAAAGGCGCGTAGCACGACGCTGCGCTGCCTGCTGCCATGTCTGCCAAGGCTCCGCAACTGCTGTGTGAACTGCTTTTCCATCCGCCACGGTTCAGAGCTTGTTGTCTTTCATATTCGACGAGAAGTTACAGCGCCTTGTCGGCAGAGATCCCTAACTGCGCCGCCATCTGAGCAACACGGAAAAGCGTCTGCTCGGGCGTGTCGCCCTGTGGCACCGTTTTCTTGGATTGTGGATGAGCCCGATTGACAGAGCTGATGCTATCTACCGCGTCTCGCAAGGCATCAAGGCGGACGTGACTGTAGATCCTCCGCAACATCTGAGGGGATACGTGGCCAGCAATCTTGAGCACGACCTGCTCCGGATTTTTCTCAGCCAATTTTGTGAGGCCATGATGACGGAGGTCATAGGGGCGCAACTGCTTAATGCCGGCAGCGGTGCACATCTCTGTCCATGCGGTTTTTGGCCACAATCCATGTCTCGTCGGATCATAGGTACTCTTCCCGATACGGAATGGCACCATAAAGTGATCGGGCTGGGTAGCACCGCGCGATCGTGCCATGTCGAGCAGTGCTTTGGCTGCAACCAGGGCGTCAGGGTTGAGTGGCACCTCACGCACGCGATACTTGTTCTTGGTATCTTCGCTGATGTAAATGCGCGCGGTTTCTGGATTCTCCACCGCTACATCGCGCAACCGGAGATCTCCGCGGCAGCCAGGAATCTAAGTATTGCCGCGTCGCCCTTGGACAAAGAGCCGCTACTTTCCTGGGCGAATACTGATGAGCTATCGGCCAACAGCCCGGCGCCAATGGTGGCCGCACCGGCAACCGCCAATCCGTTCTTCATGAAGGAACGCCGGCCGGCTGAGTTGTTCAAATCATTCAGTGGGTGTTTCACAAAGTCTCCTTTCGCGAACTTGATACTGAGGATCAAGCGGCTGGGTACCCATCGCGAAGGCTTCGTAGATGTTCTTTCGACGACTCAGCGCCTGATGGACAGTCCCGTCAACCTACTTCGGCTCCTGCTCCCGGTTGTCACACGTTTGTCGGGGTTTCGTAATTTATTTGTATTTTGAGGAACAAGGCTCCTTGCACAAGCAGAGAAAGATGTGCTTCGGGATGCGGCCGGCGGGGATATAATCGCGTCACTATCAGTCAGGGGGCGCGATGAAAATCCTACCGGCTCTGGTTGCCCTTCTCGTTTTCACTCTCCCGACTTGCGCTTCGGCCCAGACTCGGCCCGGCACCGGACCCAGTAAAACCCCCACTCCGAGCAGACCGCCGCAACCACCGCAGTTAGGCACCCCGGTTCGGGGGACAATCTTCCTCTCCGGCCGAGTCGTTCTGGATGACGGCTCGGAACTGACCGAGCCGGTTGCGATCCAGACGATCTGCAGGGGACAGAAACGAACCGTGACCCGTTCGGATTTTCACGGAGGCTTTAGTTTTGAGTTAGGCAGCCAGAATCCAATGGCAAACGTTGCAGGAATAAGCGATGCTGAGACCGACAACTCCTGGTCTGACAGCATGACTTCCAGCCGCCGCGGCCAGCGCGATTACCGTGACTGTGAACTGCAGGCGGTGCTGCCTGGATTTTCCTCCGAGTTGATCCAACTTAGCTCAAAGATTTCCGAGTTTGAGAGCAGCGATATCGGACGCGTCACGTTGCACCGGTTGGCTCACGTGGACGGTCTCACCATCAGCGTAACCAGCGCGCTGGCTCCCAGCGGCGCCAGGAAAGCATTTGACAAAGGTCGCGAGCAGGAAAAAAAGAGCCAGTGGGACAAGGCCCGGGAATCTTTCGAAAAAGCCGTGCAACTCTATCCCCAGTATGCTGTCGCCTGGTACGAATTGGGCCGGGCGCAGCAGCAAGAGAAGAATATGACCGGAGCCCGCCAGTCATTCGATCAAGCTCGAGCTGCGGACCCCAAGTACGTCAGTCCGTATAACGCGCTCGCCAAGCTCGGGGCGAGCGAAAAGCGCTGGGCAGATGTTGTCGAAATCACGGACAAACTCCTACGGCTAAATCCGGTGGATTTTCCCGAGGCCTGGCTCTTGAATTCGGTGGGAAATTATTCAGGGCAGAACTTCGAAGCTGCGGAGAATAGCGCCCGGCAGGGAATCAAGGTGGATGAGTCTCACCGCACTCCGAAACTGGAATACGTTCTAGGAATGCTCTTGCTGCGAAAACAAGATTACGCCGGAGCCTCGCAGCACATGCAACAGTACCTCAGTCTGACCACACAACCCGCCGAATTGGATGAGGCCCGCAAACAACTGGCCGAGATCGAGCGGCATTCCTCCTCCGCTGGCCTGCCTTCATCAAGCCCCCAGAAGTAGGTCAGGTCCCAGGTGTTAGGAGTCAGGTTTCAGCCCTGCGATTGGATCATAATCGCACTTGATATCGGATCCTGAGACCGAGCACCTGTGACCCAGGTGTAACGCAGGGCACGAAGGCACAACCGGCGCCTCCGCTTGGAGCCCCCAGGTAGTATCAAACCAGGAACATCTCAAGGAAAATCCGCAATCTTTTTGCGCAAACAAATTCACTCTCTGCTACGATCTGCAACATCGCGTTCATCTCATTGAGACTAAAAGCTTTAAATTTTGCAGTCTGGATGCAAAAGTGCACTAGGCTCAGTGTCCTCCCTGAACTTCCAAATCCCCTGCGCATAGGGTTTTTACTAGGAGAAATGTCTTGAATCATCAGGGGCGGAGTGTCCACCGGCGGAGGAGACATCGTAGCCATTTTTGGCCGATTTCCCTCACGCTGCTGGCGTTAGTTTTGGCCGGTTTCACGGCTTGGCGGATCGTATCCACGTTTCAACAATCTTCATCCTCCATGGATGCCCTCTTGAATTCTGATTCCAGGGTGGCAGGGGCGAGTCCAGATCTGGCGGCGCTGGCGGGCAACTCATTTTCGTTCGCGCCAGGCGGTCAGGGCGGTCGCGTCGTCTATCCCTATTCCGTCGTACCCGGAGGAGTGAGGTCGCCAGAAGATTTGCATCAAGCAAGTCTCCACGATCGAGTCGTGGGCAAACATTTTTCCGGATTCGATTTCCGCCGAGCCAAAGTAGTTGAACTGGGCGAACCCAAGCTCGTGTATCTTTCTTATCGGATTGGAAACAAGGTTTTCTGGACGAAGAAGAAAGTGCACCTGCGAAAGGGTGAGAAGTTGGTGACCGACGGTGTGATTAGTGCACGCACTCGCTGCGCTAACCAGGTCTCAGCAACCCCGCAGAATGCGGCTTCTGCAGAAGAGCCGCCCGCAGAAATGTTCGAAGATCCCTTTGATGCAGGCGGCACCGCCAAACAGTTCTCATTCCCTGGCAATTTTGAATCGGCACTATTCAACCGTGAGCTTGTCCCATTCGATCCGCAAGGCCCTCCGGGTTCACCACTCTTCGGCCCGGGCGGCGGCGGAGGCTTTCCGGCTATCTTTCCTCCTCCGATACCATCCGGCGGATGCGACGCGACCAAAGAGATCTGCTCTCCGGGGGAACAGTCGCCGCCCCCGCCTCTGCCACCACCGACCCCAGTTCCCGAACCAGCGACTATTCTGCTGATCTCGTCCGGCATCGCAGGGATTTATATGCGCCACCGGAAAGTGATTTGAGGCCGACGGGCAGACTCGACACACCCTTGCACGAGACAGTGAGTCCGTGCGGACATCGGTGATCCTCGTCTGGTACTACAACTAACGGGTAATGCTGCGTCTCCCGACGCTGCTAGAATTCAAGCTAACCGCGATGAGCCGTTTCTTAAGAAACATGCGTGCCTGCACGCTGCTGATTGTCGCCATGTTGCCTATGCTCGCCTCGGGACAATCAGCGACTCCAGCCGTGGCGACGGTTAACCGCATCGCCTTGCTGGGCGGAAGTGCGAACGTGGAAGTCGAGATCACGGCCAGCCAGCGTATTACACCGCAGATGCAGGTTCTAACCGGACCGGAACGCCTGGTCATCGATTTTCCCGGCTCGGTGCCTGCCGGTACTCTCCATAATGTTTCGGCGTCGCGCGGCCAGGTGAAGGGCGTCCGGGCCGGACTTTTCGCCAGCAATCCGCCCGTCACCCGTATAGTCGTGGACTTGAAATCAGCGCAACAGTACGAGCTGTTTCCCTCGGGCAAAACCGTAATTGTGAAGTTGCGCGCGGATACAAAACCAGTAGCCGTCTTGAACACTCCCGCGGGAAAACTGTCACCCCCAACCGCCGCGCCGATTCAACCGATCAGGCCTGCGACGAAAGTTGAAGTTGAGTTTCGGAATGGCAAGTTAACCATTGGCGCGAACAATGCAACCTTGGCAGAAGTTCTTTACGAGGTCCACCGCAAAACGGGCGCTGACATTCCCATCCCTTCGGGCGCAGAGCGCGATCAAGTGGTGGGAAATTTCGGACCTGGACCTGCGCGGGAAGTGATGGCTTCACTGCTGAACGGTTCGCGATTCAATTTCATCCTGGTGGCCTCGGACACCGATCCCTTGCAACTCCGCAGTGTTGTTCTCACCGCCAGAGGCGATGCCGGATCGCAGACCAATCCGTATTCCCCCGCGCAGCCGGTGGCTGCGGGTGGGCCTGGACAGCCGGCTGCGCAAGTTGAACCCGATGCTCCACCCGAAGTACTGGATACAGACGAATCACCCCATCGCTAGGCGCTGTTTTCAAAACCTCCCTAGTTATGAACTAGTTTTGGGGATCGGGGAAGTCCTGCATTGCAAGTTGTGAAACCGATAGGAATTGCGGCTATAATCTCGGCATCGCGGGTTGGCATCATCCACACAAGTGAGAATTTTGGCAATGACCTTAAGTCCTGCAAAAACTACCAAGCTCATCGGCAGGGGGCAGCAAAAATCATCTCGAAAGGGAGAGCGTGGGGTCACGATCTTTATTGTGGCTGCAGGGATGGTTTCACTGCTGGCGATGGCTGTATTGGCGATCGACATAGTCACCCTGTATGTGGCATCCGGTCAAGCTCAGCAGGCGGCCGACGCTGCGGCACTGGCGGGCGCGGCGGCGTTCAGTAGCTCGAGCTTTACTTCCTCGCCTCTTACAGTGCCTCAAAGTTCGGTGTGCAATGGCAGCAGCGGCGATGCCGATGTGAGGGCACAGGCTATTGCCGCTAAGTTCAAGATTGGCGGCACTGCTCCCACCAGCGTAGGCACATCGTGCAATTTCACGGAGGTTGAAAATCCTCAAGTAACCGTGACCGTGGTGCGAGCAGGTTTGCCAACTTTTTTCGCCAGGATCTGGGGATACAGAGGTAGCACGGTCACTGCTACTGCCAAAGCTGAGGCTTACAACCCCAGCTTCAATGCTGGCAGCTCACCATCGCCACCCATAGACGTAAGCGGAGTGAAGCCGTGGCTGGTTTTCAACTGCAATAAACCACCGTGTACCTCCCCCCAATTATTAATCGCTTCGAACTACGCTATTTCCGATCCCACATTGATAGGACAGCCGATAACTTTGCGTTTAATTACTTCGGGCACGGACCCGTCAGCACCCCCTCCGCCCCTTCCACCTCCCCACATTGCCTTTTTTTATGCAATCGATCCGCCAGCACCCGTTTCGTGTCCATCGCCGTCAGCGGTTTCGTGCAATCAGATCGGCACCGGACCTCCGGGACTCTTTTACCACGACAACATTGCATGTAGGGGAACTGCTCACTTCACCTGCGGTCAGATAATCGGACCTGGGCAACCGATTCAAGTAGATACTCGCTCTTTAGGAAACCTCAAATCGCGCACCGACCCGGGTACCGAATGCTTGATTCATGCAAACGCACCGGGCCCGACACAGGGGCAGGACACCTTTACGACCGGGGTACTGCCCGTCACAATTGCCGGAGACTTCAACAATCCAAATCCGTTGCTCAGAACGGCAGCGAGTATTAGTCGAAGCGACTCCGTGGTAACAGTTCCGGTATTCAACTGCCCCACCGTTGGCGCATGCGATGGGACTGCTCAGTTGCCGATTGTGGGTTTTTTGCAACTTGGGATCCAGTCCGTCGTTGCGGGAGACATATCCGTTGTAGTGTTGAATGTCGCCGGTTGTGATCCCAGCAACCCCGGTGTTGCGATCTCGGGAGCAGGCATATCTCCTGTTCCAGTTCGGCTAACACGATAATCGCATAACGAAGAAGACAAAAACCGACGTAATACCGTAGGAGGAAGGGCGTGACCGATTCAGTAAGAACCGTTTGGCGTAAGTGGCTGGACGCGTGCGCCGGGACTGACGGGTCCGAGATCCTTGAATTTGCAGTTTCGTTGCCCTTGCTGATAGTGATCGCAATCGGGGTTACGGACTTCGGGGCCGCTTTCAATCTTAAATACAAGCTCCACAATGCCGTAGGAGCTGGTGCGCGATTTGCTTCCAACCAGACCACGAGCGACCTCACAAATCCCACTCCGACATCTACAAAGGCCATTCACGACGTGATTCACAACTATCTTTCCACTGCAAAAATTAACGACTGCGGCCTTTCTACAGCCGTCCCAACCAAGTCAGGACTGACTTGGACCTATACCGCGACCACGAATTGCCCCGGAAATGGGACGCTTGTGTTGGTAGTGGACAGGGGCGACACGTTCTCCACTACAGGCGCAAGCCCTGTCAGCCTCGAAGCGACTCGTGTGACCCTGACGTACCCTTTCCAATGGCGCTTTCACCGAGTGATTAAGCTCGTAGCCCCAACTTCCAATTATGCAGGGATCACACAGCTCACGACAGTAGCGGTAATGCCGAACTTGAACTGAGGAGATGGATGGCGTCAATGATCTCGCATCACTTCTATGATCTGGAACGAGATTCCGGCCAGACTCTCGTCGAGGCCGCTCTAATCCTGCCTGTCTTATTCCTTATACTCTTGGGAATCTTCTGGTTTGGTAGGGCGTTCAACATTGTCTCCACACTTGAACGAGCGGCCCAGCAGGGGATTCAGGTCAATAGTCATCAAACTTGTGCCACTTGTACTCCGCCAAATACTGCAGCAACCAATGCGCAGATTGTGTCCGCAATCGTTACCTCTTTACAGAATGACCACCTTAAAGCGGTGAATCTCACGGCTTATATGCCGCCCTTCTCCTGTAATACTGGTACGCCTCCAAACTGCACGACTTTGCAAGGGATAGGGATATGCACAGGAGTGCCCCTTACTTGCGGGACCATACAGTGTCAGAGCCCGCCGATAGCATGCGGCGCGAACCCAGAGCTGGGTGTAAGGGTGAGCTTCGGTTACAATTTCAACTCCCCATTTCCCCTTGCTAATTTGCGCGGGTTGACGCTGCATGCAAGCGCTCAGAGCCAACCGGAAAACTGATGAGGGTCAAACATCGGTTTACGATTTTTTTTCACTCGGCCGATTCTGGTCGCTTAATGCTCTGCCGTAAGGTTGTCAACCTTGTAGCGCTTCCCATACCTGACTGGCACTGTAAACAATAACGGCGATCGCAACTGCGATCCCAAATGGCACTTTCAGCGCCTCAGGATTATCCAACGAAAGCTCCGGCCCTGGTAGATGCAGGGTAAAGAAAGCTGCCAACATGCGACCAAGGTTGCGCACAGTCTGACGGACACGTCCGTGCCATATCACCAGCACTACCGCCATCACCCCAGCAACCAGAATCGCGCCCAGCAACACTGCGATCAGATGTTGAGGACCTAAAAAAGCGCCCAAGGCCCCGACCAGCTTCCAGTCACCGGCGCCTAGACTCCTTACCAGGACGAATGGTAGCAACAGCGCCACCCCTAAAAGTGCTCCAAGCACGGCAGCCTTGGCGCCAGGCCATCCCGAGACCAGAGAATTCACCACCACTCCAAGCACCAATCCCGGCACGGTAAGCCAGTTTGGGATGCGCCGGGAACGCCAGTCGGTCCATCCGGCGGCTGCGGCCAGAAGCGCAGGCAGCACCCAGACTCCTGCTTTTACCATGTCCGCGAACCACAACTCACGCGGTCCGGAATCCGGTTACTCAGTCGCACACAAGAGTTCATTTGGAAGTAGAATCGCGGGTTGTCATCGGAGCTCCACGCGGTGCAGGCGACGGCACCAAGAGCGCATTATTCGCGGATTTTCACACACCCATTGGGTCAAGTCAATGTGCAGAAAGTGGATTATTCAGCGGGAAGACTTGCCGGAAAGATAAAAAGGGCCCAATTCCTTGGGCCCCTAATCCAGCCTATTGTCTAATTACCGGCTCAGGGCGTGAACCCCACTGCGTTCCGCAACCACCCGCCGAGCATTGTCAGCCAGTGCTTTGGCCTGAGGTAAAAGGTCCAACGCCTTGATGACTTGCGGATCGCTCTCTGCCCGCACCTTCAAGCCTTCTTCCTGGCCGAAAGCGTCGACAAAGATCTCGCTGCGTATGCTGGAGCGAATCCAATCATTGTTCTCTACCAAATCAGATTCAGTATAGGGAATCTTCTCTTCGTCCAGGAACTTGCGGAAGTCCTGCAACACTACATCATCGACCTCGAATTTGTTGGTGGGATGATGCGTAATGACGTAGTGCTTGGCGAAATTGAAGAACGCATAATGCTGCAAAAGTGAATCCTGGAAGCGATTGCTCTTCACCGCCGCAATCTTCACATCGGGCGAGATGCCGCCGCCACCGTATACGGTGCGACCACTGTCGGTCAGCTTTATTTCGTGGCCGTTATTTTCTTCGCCCTCGCGATGGTAGTAATAGTCATAAAGCGATACGTTTGAGTAATCGCGCTGGATCAGCCGCCCGCTAGGGGTGTAATACTTCGCCGTAGTCAGCGCCAGTCCGGTGTTCTCCACCAGGGGATAGACGGTCTGCACTAACCCCTTGCCGAACGTGGTTTCTCCAGCAATCAGCCCACGGTCGTGGTCCTGAATCGCGCCGGCTACGATTTCAGCCGCTGACGCCGTACCCCGGTTTACCAACACCACGAGAGGATATTCTTTCCCTCCGTTGCCGTGGGCAGCCACGTATCGCTTTTCCGGTGACGAACGCCCATGGTGCGAAACAATCAGCGCACCCTTATGAAGGAATTTGTCCGCTACACCAACGCCTTCGCTGAGCAGTCCACCAGGATTTTGACGCAGGTCAAGGATCAATCCCTTCAAATCTCCCATCTCGTCGAGCGCTTGGGCGACTTCATGTTCAGTGGTCTCATTGAACTGCGCAACGTGCATATAACCGATGCCGGGGCGAACCAGGAAATGCAGGTCGACGCTGTAACGGGGTATTTCATCACGGACCACAGCGAACTCAAGCGGCTTCTCCGCGCCTTCGCGCTGAATGCTGATATGGACCGTAGTCCCCTTGGGACCTTTCAAGAGATCAGCAACATCACCCGTACTCATGTTGTCGGTGGGTTTGCCATCTACCGCCACAATAATGTCGCCCGGACGAATGCCGGCGCGATAGGCGGGTGTTCCCACAAATGGTGCAATGACAATCACTTTGTTATTGCGCGGACCCACCGTCATGCCGACGCCGTAGTACTTACCCCGCTGGTCTTCGCGCAACAGGGCATAGGCCTTGGGATCAAAGAAATTCGAATGCGGATCGAGCACGTGCAGCATCCCCGGAATCGCGCCGTTGTAGATAGCTTTGTCGGCATTCACCGGCTCGGCGTAGTTTTGCTCCACTACGCTGTAAACTTCGGTGAACTGCTTCAAGCTTTCGCGAACATCGGAGTCGCTACCAGGCGCGACGGCCGGGTTTCTTTGTGCGAATAAAACGCCCAGAAAGCCGCAAACCGTTAGAAATAAAACAACAACAAAGAGAGTTTGACGAGAACTACGAGCCATCATGGTTTCCTTCGGTCCGGGCATGGCAAATCCCCAGAAACCGCATTCTGAGCGAAGTATAGCATGTCAACCTTGGGCCAAAATCGGGCTTTCGCACTCCAGAAGTAACCATGTAGGCAATCGCCTGGCCGGAGGTCGCGCTCCTTCATTTGGATGCGTCATCGCGAATAAAGACGCTTTGGATTCCCATCTCAACCCTCAAAATGTCATGTGATCTCACCCCTCGCATTGATGGCAATCTGCTCCGGCAGTATTATGGAATTCATGAACCTCGGTTTTCCAGAGATGATCTTCATCTTCCTGCTGGCCTTGATCATCTTCGGGCCCAAGAAGTTGCCGGAGATTGGACGCCAGATCGGCAAGGCGCTCAACGAATTTAAACGGGCCTCGAATGAATTCAAGGCCCAGATTGAATCCGAGATCTCAAACCTTGACGTCGAGAATCATCAGATCCTTCCACCTGCCGAGCCGCCGGCAGGCGCCATAACCGCGGCCAGCACTGCGCCGGAACCTGTTCCTGATCCCGAACCGCACTCCATTGAACAGCATTCCGTGGCCAAGGCCCAAGATGTCTGACACCGCCGAATTGCCTCCCCCAGATTCACTTCAGGATCCCATGCCCGCCATGAGCTTCCTCGAGCACCTCGAGGAGCTGCGCAAGCGGATCATCTATTCGCTGATTGCGGTCACGGTTGGATTCTTCGCCTGCTGGAACTATCACCAGTTCATCTTCCGTTACGTGCAGCGCCCCGTGATGGACGCACTCCAGCGCAATGGAATGGCCGAGAAGCTGGTCTATCTGAATCCCACCGAACCCTTCAACCTTTACTTGAAGGTCGCATTTCTTGCTGGTTTGTTCGTGACTTCTCCCTTCGTGCTCTACCAGGTGTGGCTTTTTATCTCCCCTGGGCTTTACCGAAACGAAAAACGCTACGTGCTGCCGTTCATGTTCTCGACCGTGTTCCTGTTCCTGGGAGGAGGACTGTTCGCCTACAAGATGGTCTATCCCGCGGCGCTCAACTTCCTGATCGATTACGGCAAGCAGTTCCAACCGATGATTACCATCGGCGAATATACCGATCTGTTTTTAACCATCATGCTGGGAATGGGCGTGATTTTCGAAATGCCGATCCTGGTGTTTTTTTTATCCATGATGGGCATCGTAAGCCCAAGATGGATGTGGCATAACGTCCGCTATTCGATTCTTGTGATTTTCATCATCGCCGCCATTTTGACCCCCACCACCGATATTCTGAATATGTGTCTGTTCGCCGCCCCCATGGTCGGCTTGTACATCTTGAGCATCGGCGTCGCCTGGATGGTCCACCCCGCCCAGCGCCGCGCCCGCCAGGCACGAAAGGGGCAATGATCTAGGCATGAGTTACGTCGCGGTCAGAATTGCAGTACATGATCCAGCCACAGCCGCGGAGCGGCGACAGAATGCAGCCCACGGCGCAAGCCGTGGGTCGGTCCCGGGAACGATGCAAGCCCCGAAGGGGCGCAAGCAAACTCCCCATCTCCAAATTCTCGCCGGACCATGCGCCGCTCGAATGCTGGCTACATGTCTCGTCCTTTCGTTCGCCTTGATTGCCTGTGCCCGCCAAAAATCCCCTGACACGCCCCAAACCGTATCCTCAACCCTGCTTCCCGCCACGATGAATTCCGACGACCCCGCCCCCAAACCTTCGATCAACTCCTCGCGCGCCATGCAATACGTCCGCGACGTGGTGGCCTTCGGCCCCCGTCCCATCGGAAGCCCTAACCACAAAAAACTCGAAACCTACATCACCTCCCACTTGAAAGGTGTCCCCGTGGAAGACGACGCCTTCATCGCCGAAACTCCCGAGGGCAAATTTCCTGTCCGCAATATCATCGCCAAATTTCCCGGCACGCGGGACGGCATCATCGTGATCGCCGGGCATTACGATACCAACTATCCATTGCGAAATACCGGCTACGTCGGCGCCAATGACGGCGGCTCCTCCACGGCGATCCTGCTCGAACTGGCCAACCAGCTACGCGGCAAAAAACGTGATGGCTACAGTGTGTGGCTGCTCTGGACGGACGGCGAAGAAGCCGTAAAACAATGGTCCGCGACCGACAGCCTGTACGGCACGCGCCACCTGGCAGAGAAGTGGCAAAAAGACGGCACACTCAAAAAGATCAAAGCGTTTCTACTAACCGACATGATCGGCGATGCCGACCTCAACATCGAGCAGGACATGAACTCCACCCCCTGGCTCGAAAACGTGGTCCTCCAAGCCGCCACCAGACTGGGTTACCAGTCCCATTTTTTCGGCCGCTCCATCCCCGTGGAAGACGATCACCTACCTTTCGTGCACATGGGCGTGCCCAGTGCCGATTTGATTGACCTTGATTATGGCTACAACAATGTTTTCCACCACACTCCGCAGGACACCCTGGATAAGCTTAGTCCCCAGAGTTTGGAGATCGTAGGCAGTGTGCTGATGGAGACGGTGCGGTTGTTGGATAAGATGTAGTCAGATTTCCAATTTCCGATTTCAGAAGCGAAGCCTAAGTTTGCTGCTCACTTCGCTTTTGCTCTTTTCCGGATTTTGATTTCTAATCCGCGCCTGGGGCTTCCTTGAACCAACTCCTTTTCTGGATCCTGTTTAACCTTTTCGTCCTGGTGATGCTGGTCCTCGACCTGGGAGTGTTCCACCGTCGTACCCACGTGGTGAAATTTCGTGAAGCGCTGCTGTGGAGCGCCATGTGGATCGCGCTAGCGGCCATGTTCGCGGTTATTGTTTACTTTTGGCACGGGCGCGGTCCCGCGCTGGAGTTCGTCACCGGGTATGTGATTGAGCTTTCCCTTAGTGTCGATAATCTTTTTGTCTTCCTTCTCATCTTCCGCTATTTCCAGGTACCCACGGTCCACCAGCACAAAGTTCTGTTCTGGGGGATTCTGGGCGCCCTGATCATGCGCGCGGTTTTCATTCTGGCGGGAGTCGGACTGATTCGACAGTTCCACTGGATCATTTACATTTTTGGCGCACTGCTGGTGTACAGCGGAATCAAATTGTTCCGCCAGGAAAACGCAGAAATCCATCCCGAGAAGAACCCGCTGCTACGCCTTTTCCGCCGCTGGATTCCCGTGACCAAGGATTATGAGGAAGCGAAGTTTTTTGTGCGACGTCCGGGCCTGTATGCCACGCCGCTGTTCATCGTGCTTTTGGTGGTGGAGACCACCGACGTGCTGTTCGCTGTCGATTCCATTCCCGCCATCCTGGCCATCACGCTGGACGCCTTCATCGTCTACACCTCAAATGTCTTTGCCATTCTTGGATTGCGATCCATGTACTTCGCCCTGGCCGGCATGATGGAACTTTTTCACTACCTGCACTACGGGCTTTCGCTGGTCCTGATTTTTGTCGGTGGGAAGATGCTGGTTTCTCACTACTACCAAATTCCGACGGAACTCGCCTTAGGCATCGTCGCCGGCATTCTCATTATTTCAGTGGTGGCGTCAATGGTGCATCCGAGGAAGGCCAAGGCCTAAGGTTTTCAATTCGTAAAATCGAAAATCGTACTTCGTACTTTTAGACAAACCTGACCGAATTGCCCTTCACGACCGAGTGCTTCAGGAACTTCGCGTCATTGTGAGCAGGGAAGTCGGTGCGGTAATGAGCTCCACGACTTTCTTCGCGTGCCAGCGCAGACCGCGCTACCAGCAATGCCACCGCATGCAGGTTTTGCGCTTCGTAAGCCCGCCTGGTTTGTGGATGAGCTACCCGTGTACCAAGTTTTTCCAGCTGCTGGATGGCTTTCTTCAAGCCCTTCCCAGTCCGCACGATGCCTGCGTCCTGCCACATCAGATCTTTGATCTCACCGACGATTTCCTCTTTCCCGACATCCACCGGACCGTTTGAATATTTAGCCCGTGGTGGCTCGGTTTTCGCCGGCTTCGACGGCCGCAGCTCCTGCCGCATGCTCTTTCCTGCTCTCTCTCCGAATACCAGTCCCTCGAGCAGGGAATTACTGGCTAAGCGATTGGCTCCGTGGACGCCGGTGGCGGCGGCCTCGCCCGCGGCATACAGCCCCGGCAGCGTGGCGCGCCCCTCGAGATCCGTGCGCACTCCTCCCATCGAGTAATGTGCCGCGGGGCGGATAGGAATCAGGTCCATGGTGATGTCGATGTTGTACTGCATGCAGGTTGCGTAGATGCGCGGAAAGCGCGTCTTCACGTGCTTCTCGTTCAGATGCGTGAGATCAAGATAGACGATCGGATCTTTAGATTTGCTGACTTCGAGCTCGTGAACAATTGCTCTGGCAACAACGTCACGCGGAGCCAGCTCGCCCATGGGGTGATACTTGGTCATGAAACGGGTCAGCTCGATGTTTCGTAGATAGGCGCCTTCCCCTCGCAACGCTTCCGAAAGCAGAAAGCGCGGCGCGGTCTTCAAATAAAGCGCCGTCGGATGAAACTGGATGAACTCCATATCGCTGACTTCCGCAC
>Ga0137396_10000767_pt1 | contig 15930 bp, 9 predicted proteins | sample czc16metaG_FD_108284 | JGI IMG/M metagenome (GOLD analysis project Ga0137396, IMG submission 108284) | Vadose zone soil microbial communities from Angelo Coast Range Reserve, California, USA - czcobulk3.16 metaG | ecosystem: Environmental > Terrestrial > Soil > Vadose zone | place: USA...
CAAAATTTGGGGCCCCCTCTGAGGATGGATTTAGGACGATCTCGGTAAATCATACCGAATTACCTTCCACGCAACACATCCCCGACCGATACATCTGGAACTCTCCGGGTACCCTGCTGACTCGTAATTTTGCCAACTGCATCGTGTACGTAAACAAGAACGAGCTTAATCCCGTTACCATCGATATTCCATCAAACTATATGCTAAATGACACTGTCACAAATAGTTCTGGCGGGCCTTACATGTATGGCCGATACTTGGACACCTATAATGGTAAGCAATATCTTGTGCTCAACAGAAATGAGGGGGTTGTGCTGTTCTTGAAGACAGTTCCAAAGATTGGCAACGGGGTTGCGGATGTCAACCGTATGAAGCGATTCCAACTTTATCCTTCTTATCCAAATCCTTTCAACCCTTCAACTGTCATTCGATTTGATGTAGCCGAGCCATCGCGCGTGACCATAATGGTATTCAACACATTGGGCCAGGAATTGATGAAAATCGTCGATGGTGAGTATGTAGTTGGAACCTACGAAGCAAAAGTAGATGGATCATCGCTGCCCTCGGGTGTGTATTTTTACCGGTTGCGTGCGAACAAGTTTGTCGCCACGCGATCATTTATCTTGATGAAATGAGATTCAGAAAGCCTCGAATCTATTTTCAGGCAGCAACCGAATGTGAGACCAATAGGCCCACGCAGAGGGGGTGGCTTGCGACTCGGGGCTCTAGAGTTCTCTCGTATAAAGGAGGAATAGTGATATGAAAAAAATGGTTGGCGCTCTTCTACTCATACTCCAATTGCATTGTCCTCTCACGTATGGCCAAGGGACGAGCATATTTTGGCGGGGGATATGTATGTTTGGGATAGGCACACCCAGCGACTCATCGAAATTTTTCAGGGCTCTGAAGGACACACTCTCGCTGAATATGTTTCAGGTGAGAACTTTCGGTTATACAGGTGGACAAGCACGGGATTCCTTTTTCCTGAAAAATCCTCAAAATCTTAGCGTCATAAACAGTTCATTCTTATTGGACACTTTGTCGATTTCCTCGGCGGTTACTCAAGGAATATACAATGGTCAGATACGATCGGAAGCAGATAGTCTCGCGAATGCAACTTCATTTCCGAATCATTTCAGATTCTACTTACACGATGAACCCTCGGCAAATGTTTTCAATTCCTGGGCCTATGTAGATAAGTTCATTCGAGACTCTTGTGGCATTATTTCCCCCAGGAACGGATCGATAGCCGCGTTCGCCGATACTGGAACTCTCATCCGACAGTTTGATTCACTTTGTCAACCTTCCGAACTCGTGATCGACCCTTATTTCATAGTGAACTACATGCCTCATCCATCGCTCACTAACGCTCAAGCCGATCGTGCGGCTATCAAGGATTGGAACTACGAGACCTATAGAGTCTTCCTTCAACGGCAGATGGATACGACCATCACGTTGCATTACAGACCAGCCGCAAGAGCTGCGAAGGATCATGGAAAAAATCTCATTCTCATTCCACAACTGCATGGAGAACTTTTTAGGTACAATAATAGCGATCGTTATGATAAAGATAACAATATAGATAGTGCGGCGCATCTGAGGCCACCCTCCCCTTCGGAAATTCGATTACAGTACAATTTGGGTATTGCATATGGGGCAAAGGGTTTCCTGAGTTACCCATACGGACCCGAGAGTACTCCTAAGGACAGCCTGCAAGTTGACTATCCAGGCTTAGTCTCCCGTAGTCCATCACTTATAGATCATTCAGCCAATAAGGATATAATCTTCGGAACAGATTCAGTTTGGACAGGTTATAAGGAAAAGTGGAACGAACTCGCCGCGATAAATAAGAGGCTTTATTTTAATGGGTCTGTGCACCTTGGTGATTCTCTCCTCCAGTTCTCATGGCTTGCTACAAAAAGCTGGACAAGCACGTATGTTTGGAATTCCAACCCTGGCCAGCCTCCCTATTCTCCGGTCACTAAGCAAACAAATCAATGGGATAGCATTGTAACATCTGCCATTTCCGCGGTCCCACGTCCTCCGGACAGAGCAAGCTGGGATACGGCACTATCTTACGTGGAGGTTGGGCACTTGCTAAACGGGACAACCGATTACATAGTCGTTCTAAACCGCCGCTGCGCAAACTCTGATACGGCGATTATAGCTGTGACTCCGAAGGTCAAAAGTGCAAACTGCACCGTAACGGATATTGAACGATCTACAAAGGTCTGGACCCTAACCGCGGGCCAGGCATTCTCCGATACATTCACTCCGGGAGGGGCGAGAATTTATCGACTAAACTATGTGTTTCCCGTAGTTCCGACCTTGCTCTTCCCGTCCAACGGCGCTACAGGAGTTACGAATGTCCCCGATCTCGGATGGAACGCCGCGGCAGGCGCCTTGTCTTATAGGGTACAGATAGCCACGACGAGCAACTTCAGCTCACCGCTCACGGCCGATGTTTCCGGCATCACCTCCACGGATTATGCCTCAGACGCGCTTGCCTATTCGACCCATTACTATTGGAGGGTCAATGCAACTAATTCGATCGGGACAAGCGCGTGGTCTACGGTATGGTCATTTACCACTAAATCTTCAGGGGGCTGCCCCTTCATCGCAGTCTTCAACGGCAGTGATTATTCCCTGGAGAATAACATACTTCCCCAGAGTGAGTATGATGGGCAAGCTGCAACAGACGTTACCGATTACTATAAGCTTCTCAGTGCGCCCACTCCAAAGGATGGGCTTTACGATATTCAAGTCAAAGAATTTGAACACGAGCATTCCAAGCTTGATCAAATTCGGCTGATCACAGCTGATCATTCGACTTCAACGGGCATCGCGGTCTCCGAGGATGGAAATATTACTCAATACATCACTCCCTTTGACTTGGTCTCCTCAGACAGCCAGATCGTGAGAAGATTGGGAAAATGCGATGGGGAGTCAATTGAAACCAAGCTTGGGGACAGTTTGACACTAACATTCGGGGCAGTCGATCAGTCCCACCAGCAGTTGAGCAATCTATCGGGAGGTGTACTCCTGGCGGGTCGGGTCGTGCGTGATGGCAGAGAAATATCCAAGCAAAAGGCCGGCCGCGCGGTCGCTGGACGAGGACGTATCGGAGGTTCTTCAGGTTCGTTCACGTTCAGAGAGTATCCTACCATTGTCTATGTACCCATTGATACTCTCAGTACGCGGATAGTCCTGAGGTTCGCGATCAAAGTAGCATTGGATTACGTTGGGCTGGCCGTCAAAGTTCCTTCAAATTACGATAGTGCCGATTTACCGCTTGTCTCTGCAAAGCATTCTGTGCTCGGGAGTGTGATCGGCAAGCTTAAAGAAGCGGATCGACAATACGCTTCTTTAGTACCCGGGGAAACGATTACGCTTCAGTTTGCGGCACCTCCCATCAGAGACAATATGATGCGAGATTTTATTTTCGTTTCGCAAGGACGCTACGAACGGATAGGTAACTCCGACCAGTTAATCCCGACAAGCTTTCATCTTTCTCAGAATTATCCGAATCCCTTTAATCCATCGACTGCGATCAGATATGATTTGCCTCTGGGTGTGCATGTCACGTTGAAAATCTATGACGTCCTCGGAAGAGAAGTAGAGGTGATGGCTGACGGGATGGAAGACGCGGGCTACAAATCAGTTACATTTGATGCAATCAATCTGCCGAGCGGCGTTTACTTCTACCGTCTGCAAGCAGGCAATTTCGTTGACGTGAAGAAGATGTTATTGATGAGATAATATCAAATGACTATACAGCAAGATGACAAGAAGGTTCGTTGGGCGGAGGCACGAGAACGGGATCTCAAACGGCTTGTCGTGAGCGAGTCTGGCCATGGAGAAATACGCCCATCAAACATCTTAGCTCGTCACGTTCTTGTGGGAACGGAATGTCGCCAACCCCTGCGCTAAGAAATCACCGTGAGAAAATATCCCATAAATCATCAAAGTATTCTTTTGGAGAACACATGCAGACAATGAGAAATAGCTATCAAGACACGACATGTCTTAGGCTCCTCTATCTCGTTTCTCTCTTCCTTTTGTTTGTTGTGAGCGTATATTCGCAGTCAACCCCGCAGCCGACGCAGGTTTCGGGAACTAATGCTGTTACTTATGATAACGGTACAAGTACATATAAGTTTACCCTCAACAGCACAGTGCTGTACGAATATTCACTTTTGAAAGGTGGGTCTTTCAATGCTCTGCGTGCTCGTGTCAGCCCCACTACAACTTTCTTGCCAAGTAACTTTGGCGGCGTGAAGGCGATTCTAGGAGGCCAAGAAAGAACTCCATGGGATGTTGGCGTAACATTCAAACTTCTTTCTAATTCGCTTCTTTCTGGTGATACGGTGCTCGCCTATTGGGCAATGATTTATGGCGTTGACACGTGTAAATACAAGTATAAACTCAAAATGGCCGGGCGCACTCTTATTACCATTGTCGAGGCTGATTCGACAAGCCCTACGTCAACCAAAGCATCCGGTTTTGACCTCGACCGATGCGAAGAAGCAGCCAATCCAATGGTACTGGGAGTTCCGTACCTTACGCTCTTTAACCTCCTCTTGGCTGATAGCGTTTATACATCCTTCTTCTTTGATTGGGAAGTTACGAATGCCTCTGAATCATACCCCAAGAATGCGACCTACTCCGCTACTTCGAAGCATTATGCTCAGGGGGTTCTCTATCACCAGAAAACAAATGGTATCATGAACCGATTGAAGGAGAAGATATATTTGACGTTCTCTCCAAACATAGAAGATGTTCTACCGAATATCCCCAATCCGGTTTCGCCCTACCTTAGCGCATCCGCAAACAGGATTGTTTGGGATTACTGGGAATCTTTCGGAAAATTGACGAAAGCACCTTACAGGCATTTGGATAGCCTTTGGAATAATGGAATCAGGAATATATGGTTATTGATTCATGTTTGGCAAAGAATGGGATATGATAATCAGCTACCAGACATCACACCGGCGACCTTATACAATGATCCCAATTTTGGCGGACAAGATAGCCTTATCAGTATTATTAACAACGTGAAGGGAAAGGGATATCTCGTTGGTCTGCATGAAAACTATTTTGACATCGATGACAACTCCCCCACCTATTCAAATGATGGCGGCTCGCAGATTATTGTTGCCAAGAATTCTGGAGGCAACCCGCTTAAGAATGGAACGCGAAGCTGGGGCGCAGGCTATTGGTTGATCAAGCCTTCAAAGGCCGCGCACTATATCAGGGCTAATTATAATGGAGATCTATGGTCACACTTCGGATTAAAAGACTATCCAACAAACAGTAGTTTCCTCGATATCCATTCCTCTGTTGATCCTTCAAAAGCCGTTGACTATGAAGCTACGGAATTGAACGCCGCCTTGATTCGACAACCGCTTTCACTGTACCGTGCTCTCGGGGATACGCTCCGAAACATACATCAAGGACCCGTTAGCGGTGAAGGCAGAAACCATCTCCTCTATCTTGGATATTTTGACGATGTAGAAGCTCAGATCAACTCTGGCGACACCCTACATTTCGGTTTTCGCTCACCCCTCCTAGTGGATTTCGATTTGCGAAAGCTTCATCCAAAAGCATTGGTACATGGAGTAGGCTACTACCAGCGATTCTATGCGTCAAGTGACTACGGTCAAAACTGGAACACATTGTCGCGTGAGGATGTAATGTCATATATCGCCACGGAACTTGCTTACGGCCACGGTTCGTTCATTCCCTCACCGGGAAGGACCTATAGTCTAATAGATAATTCGAAACTGGAACAGAAGCACGTATTTCCAATGCAGAAAGCATATGTGAATACGACCCCTTCTCAGATCCTATACAATCACGCCGGTACAATGTTAACCTCTTCTGATTATATCCGCACATACTCGGCCTCCTATGATGACACTACCAGTAATGATTTTATGTCGCAGGTCCGGATAGAATACAGCAATGGCGTTGTCGTTTGTGTGAACAGGCATCCCAGGCTCTCCTGGACAGTCAACGTCGGAATCTCAGGTGGTTGGTTTGATTATCACACATCGACTGCTTTAGATACTGGAATATCCAGTTCAACGACATTTCTGTTGCCTTCTCGGAATGGTTGGGTTTGTTATGATCCTAGTCACTCACTTAGAAAATCCTCGATTCATTCGGAACGGAATCCGGTAGAGTTTCAGCTCTCCCAAAACTATCCCAACCCCTTCAACCCATCAACACGAATCAATTATGCTCTTGCAACCAGTTCGCGTGTGGTTCTGAAGGTATACGATGTTCTTGGTCGCGAGGTCGCAATATTGGTCAACGGCAACCAGGACGCGGGATACAAGTCGGTAAGTTTTAACGCCAGCTCTCTTCCCAGCGGTGTCTACTTCTACCGCCTCCAGGCAGGCAGCTTTGTCGAGGTGAAGAAGATGTTGTTGATGAAGTAAGTCCCTCACATCCACAAAAAGAGGCCGACTCGGCTTCACCGCGGGTCGGCTTTTGTATTAGTCTTAGCTCTCGTGAATGCCGTAATTAGTGGACATTCTTGACCCTTTATCGTCCAGGGTAGTACTTCTACTACCTCAAGAGTAGTAGAACTCCTCCTTGCTTTTCATTCCTCTCCGGGATAACTTGCGTACCGGTGATATCGGGGGGATTTGATTTCGTGTCCAAACTCTGATATCTTTCCGCTAAGTTCATTCTGGGGGCTTTGATCGCGTGAGGGAGATCTGCCCACGAGAACCTACCCTCCCAAAGTTTATATTTTATTTGCAGACTGAGGTAAGGCGCGTAACGACAAGCTGCTTGGCTTTCGCTCCTCTCAGCTCTCTTGCGTCCAATATGTTAGCACCGAGACAGCGAAACAGGGGGCGAATGCTTCCGAACCCATTAGAAAGTAAGATTTTAGGGATTGCCATCTACATTATCTGCTATCAATCGATTCCATTAGGACAATATCGCGGCAACATCGCTAAGCAATGAAGGACGAACCTATGGTAGAAAAATACGATGTAGTGGTTATCGGTTCCGGTTTTGGAGGAACAATTAATGCGCTTTCTATTGCGCGTGAATTCAAAAATAATCCGAAGCATGCGAAAAAGAAAATCTTGATTCTTGAACGGGGAACATGGTGGACAACACCCGTTGGTACAGTACAGGATCCCGAAGTGAAAACCGTTGAAAAGTTAAGGAACGCGAATCAGCCGGTTCAGTACTGGTCATCAAACAACAGCTTCAAGGGTTTGATCGATATTTTTACAAGATGCAGGAAAAGAGAAGGCAATGTGGATGGCCTGCTTGATTTTACCCAATTCGGTAAAAAGGGACTCTTTGGGATCGGGTGGGAAGAAAATGATGGCATTAGCATTCTCCGTGCAAGCGGTGTTGGAGGCGGTTCGCTTGTTTATTCCAATATTACTATTCGTCCACCGGAATTGATCTTCAATAATGAAAGATGGAAGGCGGTTGCGTGGAATAAATCTGATAGAGATAGCTATTATAATCTTGCGAGAGAAGCAATCGGGTTAGGGGTGCTTTATGCACTCGATAAGAAGAATAATGTTCCCAATCCAGCGAATAAGATCAATTCCGGCCTCAGCAACATCGTGACACGTTCAGCGGGACTTAGCGCCCATTGGGAGAGTACTCTACTGCCGAGCATTAAACGAATTGGCACAAAAAGAAAAGGGCACGATCCAAACGATCCCTCACCGTTACGAGAATCAGAAAAAGATTTTGCCAACATGTTCTGGATTGATCGCGCGAGGGCTTTTCAGACGGCGATGGCTGAGTTAAATAGTTCGGGCCTTGAGATCGAATACGGCACTGTCGATCATTCCATCAACGATATTAATCCGGATGATCCTGCAAACATTTATGGCAAAGACGGGCAGTCAAAAAACTATTGCGAACGGCAGGGCCGTTGCAACATTGGATGTTTGCCCGGAGCAAGACATACATTGAACAAACAATTGATGGCCGCCGTTTATGGCCCGCTTGATCAGGCAAGTGGACCTTACAAAGATATCATCGAGATCAGAACTTTGTGCGAGGTCCAGACAATACGCTCTCTAGAAAGCGGGGGCTATGAAATAAGATATTATCAATACGGTCAACAAAGCCTCCAAAACCCAAAGCCCCAAAAGAACGAATCCCGGGTTCAAGGCACTACAGTTATAGTCGCAGCGGGCACTGTTGGTTCAACTGAAATCATGCTTCGCTCGCGACGGGAAAACACGCTTTCTCATTTAAGCAAAGAAACCGGTGAGGGTTTTTCAACGAACGGGGATTACCTCGCCTATTTGGGAAAAACAAAAAACCGAGTACGGCTGACGAGAGGACCAGCTCAAACCTCGTACGGGCATTTCAACATGAATGATGATGGGATAAGTGAGAGTTCACCGCATTTTCATTCACTGGAGGACCTAGGAATTCCGCCCGCTCTGGCGACCGCCGTAGGATTCGGAACTACCCTTTTCAACACAGTAGTTCACCGATCACGCATAAGGCTACAGGATATTTTTCGAGTCTTAGTTTTTGGTATAAAATGGCTGTGGAAAATCATACTCGCTCCTTTTGTAGATCAGTATGAGCGGCAGGACTTTTTCATGAATGAAGATGAAGTAGTTTCGAACATCATGCTTGTGACAGCGACCGGACGTGAATCATCAAACGGAAAGTTCAGGCTTGGCAAAGTAGACGATGGCGAAACGACCCTGCGTCTTGAAAGAGCCAGCGGCAAAAAGTTTATTGACGATCCCGTATATGATGAGATTAAGAAATCCTTGGAAAAGCTTGCCGAACAAATGCGCGACGACAACGCCACTAACGAAGATGACAAACAATTCAAATCTCCTACCGACGATGCAGTTGCACTAAGTCATCCGCTTGGCGGATGCTGTATTGCGGCAGAAGCTTCCGACGGGGTGGTCGATGAGTTCGGTCGCGTTTTCAACACGAGCGAAAAAGGCTCTGTCTACAAAGGTCTATATATTGCTGATGGGTCCATCGTTCCATACTCTATCGGAGTCAATCCCTCGCTTACCATATCTGCCCTGGCACTAAGAATTTCGGAGAAAGTAATTCAAGAGATAAAATAGCGCAATGGCTGATCCCGAAATACAGAGCTCACCCCGTCGAAATCAAAATATTTATAGAGGGCTATCGCGCAGCGTCATCGTCAATCACTACAGATCCGACGTGGCCGGCCCCAAAGAGCGGAAGCTGCTTGAGCCGGCCAAACCGCTCTTGAAGTTAAAAGATTTTCTCACCGAAAAAGTATTCAAATGGTTTATACATAGTCTTGCTCACCTATTCGGCCGTAAACATCCTTTTAGGGTTTATCAAACTGTGGGGTCGAGTAACGGAATCTATCGCATGCATTCGCATGAAATGGAGTCGATGGACGCTAATATTACTGTTGCCCTCGTTGCAGACTGGGCTACCGATACCGCGGAATCAGTGCAGGTGAGTAACAAGATAAAAAGTCATAATCCCGACTACACGATACATCTTGGTGACACGTACTATGTCGGAGATGAAACTGAAGTCAATGACAATTATTTAAATCCCGGTTGCCCCTGGCACAGAGGAACATGTGGAAGTTTTGCATTAATGGGTAACCATGAGATGTATTCGATGGGAATTGCCTATTACGATAAATTATTGCCGTCACTGGGAATTCTTGAGCCCACTTCGGGGAAATACGATGGGCAAAAAGCATCATTCTTTTGCCTGCAGACACGCCACTGGCTGATAATCGGGCTCGATACCGGCTACAATTCAGTCGGCTTTCCTTTCGTATGGAATTCTTTTGTCTTCAATGGCAAACTTGAACCTGAGATTATCCATTGGCTGAAGAATTCTCTTAAACTTGCCGATGACAAAAGGGGGATTATTTTTCTCTCCCATCATCAGTATTGTACCGCATTTGAGAAAGAAACTAACTATGAAATTCCGGGCGAACAACTTGCCGAGATCATTGGAGGGGAAAGAAGAGCGATTTGGATCTGGGGACATGAACATCGCTTCGCTGTGTACGGCCGCCATAGGAGTGAAAAGGGAATTACGGCGTTCGGACGATGCATTGGAAATGGGGGGATGCCAATAGAACTTGAGAAAATGAAAATAGATTATTCAATGGCAGTTTCATCAAATCTGGTCTCCTACGACTGTCGAAAGAGAGAAATCATCGATCGAGATGATGCTGTAGGCTGGAATGGATATGCCGTTATGAATCTCAATAAAGAAATGCTCACCATCGAATATTATGACTCAAATAAGAAGCTGCTTGAAGAATCATGGATCGCAGATCTGAATACTGGCACCATCAAAGGAAGCTCAGTTAAGCTGTTTGAAACTTCAAGCGATTTTAGAATACACGATTCAAAGAGCATTGAAGACATGATTTCATGAAAATGCAATCCATAAACCGAATCAATCCTCGAGAGACCATTGGCTGATAACTCGCAGCAGGTCTGCCTCACGGTGGGCATCCATCCCACTCTTGCGTAGCCGTGAGCATAATCCAAGTCCTAGAATCGACACTCTCAATGAAGATGCGGAGGGATTATGATGAACGCTTTGAAAGGATTTAGTAGATATTTCTGGCTCACCGTTACCGTCGTGTCGAGTATTTCGCCCTTTGGTTCTGCCCAGGTAAGACCCTTTTTGCTACACAAATTCCAGGCAGACGGTACGTTGCAGCGGAAAGAAATCCATTCCATTCACGAGGTCAAAAGGCTTAGGGCTGGGGAGAAACTAGCAATACTCAGGATGGGTGATTCGATAAAGTCGGCAACGCCTCCGGTTACGCCGCTTCTCTCCAACGTGATTTCCACTCGCGCATATTCAATCCCAGAGACATACTATGCAAGGCTGGATGGGACGGACGAACAGGTGGTGCTATCTCCCGTCCTAATTTCCGAAAGCCCAATGAGATACAACAAGAACTCGCACCTTTTCCAGGGGCTGCTGCTGGTGATACTCGAGGAATCTGGCCAATCTCAAAGTAAGAAGTTAAGCCAACCTGTTTCGTTCGCCGTTGCTTCTGATGCAGATGAGGTGGTTCCAAAGGACGCATCGATCGACCACTCAAACTTTCCGCCACTGGAGATACGATTTGCTTCATTGAACCCGTCCGATTCAGTTCAACTCACATTCATCACGTCCACCAATCCCCAAGGGTATAGAAAATATCTTCCGGTTGAGCCAATTCTCTCAGTTGAAGCAGCCGACACCGTCTTAGAGGGATTCGGTATTGAAAGAACGAATATTACCGTCACGATGAAACCGCCTGGCTCAGGCCAGGTTCACGCTCTTCATATTTCCTCCTCGCTTGGCTCTTTAGATCCTGAAGAGATACATCTTGTTAGGGGCCAGGCATCCACGCATCTCAGAAGCGAAGGGATAGGAAATGCAAGGGTTACGCTTACCTCTCCCGACTTTTCTCCCGCAGAGCTGAATATCACATGCGTGTTTCCATGGAGTTTCTTGAGTGTTGCCTTTGTAGGTGGAATCGTGGGAGGCATCGTCAGAAAGTTAGTGCGAAAAAGCGGACTCATCTCATCAATCGTTGTCGGCGTGCTATGGGGCCTCATTGTCGCAGTTGCTTGGGCTGGTGTCGGTTTGAACCTTTTGAGTCTTCCGTTGCCGTCTTATGTGAATGAGGCTGTCGTATTTGTTCTTTGTGCTCTAGCGGCATTGATAGGGCCGACCATGAAGACGAAAAGTGCCTTAGGACTATTCAGTTAATGGGGCCACCTATCCACGATAAGAACCAGAAAAGTTATTGAACGGCCCGTGCTCCCACCAATCCCGGAGCACCAACAGCCGAGAGATTCTTTTCAAAGCTATGCCTCACGACCCGCTCGTGCCACTCTAAAGGGAGCCGACTCGCATACCATGCGGGTCGGCAGTCCTTCTGAACGGTAATACGATTAAACCTTTGACGGAAACCGACGTTCTAAGGGGTTGAGAGTTCGATCCTCTAGTCAGAAGGAATTTATGGCGTGTCGCCTAGAGGGCATGCCGTGGGAGAGTATGATCACATCCGAAGGCCACTAAGGTTGAGTTCAATGGAGCACGGAAGTTGTTGGTCCCGTTCCTGAGAACCCTCGTGCTGGCGGTTCGCCTCCCAAGTGTCGCACAACTCGGAGGCGGGACTTCCATTTACCTTCGCGATTTTCAACTCCTGCAGCGATAGTTCTATGGCGCCTCTTTTGAATTTCGCGGATGCAGGTTTAACCAATTCTTACCTTGAGGTTGAGAGCCCAAGCCTGTATATCGTGAAAAACAGATAGTCAATTCCACCGTTACACCACCAATCCACCAGCCCGACGATCCTTGTCGGGCTTTTGTTTCTTGGACACTTCGATTGTCAGCTAACACGCAGTTACCGTGGGTCGGCTTCCCTTCTTTAACCCGACCGCCCCGGGAATGTTGTAAATTCCGGGAAATCCACCCGCTTTTGTCTTGGGGGTAGTACTTCTACTACCTCAAAAGTAGTATAACTCCCCATTGCTTTTCATTTCTCTTCGGGATACCTTAATTTTCTGACCATTTAGGGAGGGTCAGAATCTTTTTGTTCCTCGGGGGCTTCAATAACAGGTTTTCGAGCAACGAGCTGAGGAAAGCTGGTTCGGTAATTATTCCGGTCCAGTTCTTTTCCGTCCACTCCAAATTACAATCTGCGGCATTCTCCCATTTTCCGATCGGCGGGGTGATTGCACCGTGGATCCGGGGTACCATCATAGACTCGTTTCGATAGTTGTAACACTTCCCATATGAACAGTAAAGTTGTTTTTCAGAGTTTCGAATGTTTGTTATCTAGGCGGAGTCGGAATTTATATCTATTAGTCATTCTGACTTCTGCCGATGTTGTTCAAGGCCAGGTGGTAGATCCAAACTATCTTTTCATGGAGCGCGAGGATAGAATTGAAGGCTTGGTCCCCACTGCGAGCAATATTTCGAACGAAAAGGTCGAGCTGAAATCTGCCACGATCGAGTATGCTGACGATGGCTCTCAAAATAATGGTCAATCGTATGCGTTGGGGTTCTTTGTCCATGATAAGTCAGTCATTGATATCGACATTTTAAACGTTGGGTCAGATTATACATATCGCATGCACCCTCTCAATACCGTTTATCTTCCAGGAGCGCACCTTTTCCGCTGGCCGTCGGATATACCGAAACACTTTAATATTGGGGTCAGGAATCTCTCGTCGTATGCAACCATCTCCAATTCTAACAGCCCTGCCGAAGTGGTCGTCCCCATTGCAATTTTTTCTGGTACGACGAAACACATTACCCCGGAATATAGGTTCTCGTTCAAGCTACAAGCACAACCTGAGCGAATTAAATATCAAATATTGGATGGCGCGACAGATCAAGAGGTTTTCTCTCAATTGACGGAAAGCCCGGATCTCATTCCGGTGTTCAGCTGGAAATGCGTCGATGCCTCAGGAGCCCCAGTGAAGAGTGGCAGATATTCTATAGGAATTACCGTAACATTCCCAGAAATGCCCGGGATGAAGCAGTTGCCTCCCATCCCTCTCTACTATCAATTTGATTACGAACCTTCGCTATTTGATCAAATTGAAAAATGGTCTCAAGGTGACCCTTCCTCAAATCATTAAGGGGTTCATTCTAGAGTTGCGCCAGGGTCGACTGGGAAAACACGTTGTTTATTTTTCCTGCATGACAATACTCTTACTCGCCTTTTCATTTATCCTGATCCGTCCAGCAAGCTCTCAAATTGGATTAGCCATCTTGACCGACGATATTACATTCCATATCCCGGAGGCGACAATTCCGTCTCATGTCAGCTTGTTGGAAAGCGGTCTTATTACAAGCAAAATTATTCTCAAGAATTTCAAACCTGTGAGATTTGGTATAGCGTCTCTTGCTGGTCCTTTAGATTACAAGGGATTAGTTACGATAATCCCAATATCCGCAGATCAAAGCTTCATGAGCATTTCGGCCGATTCGGAGTTCTCACTACAAGATATTTCAATCGGGACAGGTGCCAACGCCTCCCTCTCTTTTCAAAATCGGACATTAAGGTTTATTTCGGATGGAAATGCGAAGCGCGACCCTTTTGTTCGTCTTTCGATACCTTCCCGGATATATCTCGAAATCGAAAAATGCACGCTTCAAACTGAAACTAATGCTGTTATACCTGTCGCAGCAAACGGTCCGACGACGCTATTGGTATCGTTAAGGAAAATATCCTGTTCACCGAGAATTTATGGTGAAGGTCCACATCTAGATATGTATGCCACCATGGACCCGACTGAAATGAATGCCGGCATTCGATTTCTCAACCATCAGGATATCGATAGCGTCTCCTTCTCTGGCATGAATGGAAATCAACATGTGATCAGATCGGTCCAGTTAATACGTGAGTCACCGCATGACAGCAGTAAGTTTCTAGACTCAGGAGGGGATTTACGGATTGGCGGGAATTCGATGAAGCTACATGCCTTTGAATTGTCCTTGAAATCATCGGAATTCTTTCTAGCGGCGGTAGGTAAATTTAGCAGCCTTATCGTGCAACAGGATGGCGTTCCCGAGGAGTTTGTTCCCACACTTCTTTCTCGTCTTACGTCCAATCAACTCACTGGCTTAATTGTAACATGGCTAGGATGGGTAGTCTCCATATTCATTCCATTTATTTCCAAATTTAAGGCACAACCTGGAAAAGGAATAGACCCGTGAACGCGACCAATTCACTTGGCTGCGGGATCGTAGTTCCCTTACTCATCGTTGCCCTTCCGGCGTTCGCACAATCAAGTGCGGACAAAAAGAATTTACCCGGCGATCTGCCCGCGACTGTCGTTGAAAGAACCGAAGACATAACCGTCAGAATTATCTGTCAAGGAGGAAGGAAAACTGGCAGTGGGATCATTATCGGTTCCGCTCAGGACAATCGTGCCATCATTCTCACAGCACGTCATGTCGTATACAACGAGAAAAATACTCAATTCAGTCAACCAGAGACAAGCATCGTCGTAAAGTTGCGACGCGAACAAGAGACTCGCAAGGTCGGGATTCAGAACATTGAATCTGATCCGGGAATTGATTTTGCCGTGATTACGACAGACCCCGGGGGTCCCGTCGACGAGGTGGTGCACTATACGACGAGCGATGCAGTTGGGGATGGGTCGACAATCGCCGCTTGCGGCTATCCTATCGGAGAGCAACCCATTATCACGCTCGGGCGTATAGTCGGGACTTCCAATGATCTCAGGTTCTTTATCACGGATGCTCAAGTGGATCCCGGAAATTCCGGGGGGCCGATGATCGATGCCGATGGACGCTTGATAGGGATCGTACTTCAGAAACAGGAAGCCCACTCGCAAGGGTTTGCCCTCAAGCTGGATATCGCCCAGCCAACAATAAAAGAATGGTTGAAAAGTAAACCGATCAGGAGAGAATGGGAATATGAGGAAGCTCGATCATTTGCCCATCGAATGTATACGGATTGGCGTTATATCCTGGGTGAGGCCGCGATCATAGGAACAGCGACCTATCTCTTGACAAGACCTCCTAATGGATCAACCATACCAGATCCATCAAGGCCGCCTGGCTACTAAATGCTCACCGATGGGAGAGCCTCTTTCCGGAAAGTATGCAACCAAGTATGCAATAAATATGTTATGAATCCCACTTGTCCCATTGGATGAAAGATCAGTCGAACAAGAATTCAGGAACCAGGTCAATGAGATTCAGGGGTCAAATCACGGCGATTCGTATTACCGTAAATCTGCTCGCGATTTTTGTTGTAAGCCTCATTTGCTATGGACAGTGGAGCGTAGATCCCTCAATGAGCGGAGCCATTACCGACACGAATGGTTGGGATCAGGTTCATGCGATTGCAAGTGATGGCCGGGGTGGGGCATTTATCACATGGTGGTATTTTGCTACTCACCCGGG
>Ga0137396_10000769_pt1 | contig 15879 bp, 13 predicted proteins | sample czc16metaG_FD_108284 | JGI IMG/M metagenome (GOLD analysis project Ga0137396, IMG submission 108284) | Vadose zone soil microbial communities from Angelo Coast Range Reserve, California, USA - czcobulk3.16 metaG | ecosystem: Environmental > Terrestrial > Soil > Vadose zone | place: USA...
CCCGTTGTATCTCACCGTATTCCAATTGTTGCAAGTCCCGCAAAATCACTGCCTCCCGCAAATCCGGCGAAAGCTTGGTCAGCGCCGCCTGCACCTGCCCGCTCAGCTCGCCCAGCAGCGCCTGCTCGTCTGGCCGCCGCGCCGTGGACTCTTTGTTTTCGATCACCGTCATCTTGTCGTCCAGCGAATCGGTCGCCCGGTCCCGCTTGCTTCGCCGGTAATGGTCTATCAGCAGGTTGCGTGTCACGCTGGTCACCCAAGTCGCAAAACCGCCGTGCGCCGAGCGATAGCTCGCCAGCGTCCGGTAGACCCGCAGGAAAACGTCCTGCGAGAGGTCCTCCGCCTCCGTCCCATTCCCCGTAAACCTATAGCAAATATTGAAGATGCGGCGCGAATGGCGGCGCACAAGCTCCTCCCAGGCCGAACCGTCGCCCCGGAGGCATTGCTGGACCAGTTGGGCATCCTGCTCCAACGTTTCATCAGCCTCGAATCCTGGTACGGTGACATGCGCGACCACCCTCGGTCAATTTCTCGTAAACCGTGGGCAGCCATCTCGGCCTGCCATACTATGGAACGAAAATTGCCCCCAATATGTTCCCTTTGGCACCCAACCCAGTGGCCGCAAAGCAATCGCCGCATCTTACTCAGCAGCCGTAGGAAACACAACAATGTCCGAAAATGAGCCGCTGCCTGCAGCTAAGCCGACCCTCGAAGAGTTAGTCGCGCGAATCACTGACGAAAATCGCCACCCCGAAACCGACTGGGGCGAACCGGTAGGTGAAGAGGTCTGGTCATGGCCGATTCCTTAATTCTATCTTGACGAACAGGCGCTTGTTGCATATCATCAGTGGTGGGTAATAGCACGCCTCGTCCCGTAGCGCCAGCATCTCTGCTGGCGTTTTTGCTTTCCGGAGCGTGGCAACAGGCCCCGTATTTCTGGCCGCTCTGGCTAGACACGCCGGCATTTTTCGTGAATTTCGGTTGCACCTCTAAGTCCCCTTAGAATCAATTTTCCCTCGTTGGAAACAAAGGGCTTGTGTTTGTTTTCAACAAGTCGGCTGCCCGTCATTGCCCGTCGCTGCCCCTGATTGCCCGCCTTGGAACGCAAAAAAGACGCAAGAAACTCGTATAATCTTCGGCCCAATAGGAGGGGACACGCACCCATGAAGAAGAGGATTCTTTTTCTTACACTCTTAATTCTCGCAATCTTGCTTGGCTATACCTCGGCGAAAGCGCAGAGGCAATACGGGATGGCGGATCGGCTTCGCATTCAGAAAGTATCAGAGAGCGGTATTCGTTTTTCCGACACTTCTCAGGGGAAGCCCGAAGTTGTTGGTTTCTCGTGCACGAGCGCCTTGGCTGACTCAGAGCCGACATGCTTCGTACTTTTGCGTGATAGAGTATTCTGATAAGAAAGGGGGACGAGATGAAATTAACCGCATCCGCAGCATCTTTCCGTGATTCAGCCGAATCGGCAGAGATCGTGGTCGCTACCGAAGAAGCCGCCTATTGTGATGGTTCTGAGTGTGGCGCTGCCGCGCCGGGAGAGAACGGAGAATTGGAATTGTTAGCCCCACACTGGCACGTCCTTGAAAAAGGAAGGTCGCCGGAAGCGGGGCCGCGCTGCTACCCGATTTGGTGAACAACCACTTTTAGGGTCGGCCGCTTGCCAAGGAAAGGAGAAACCTGAATGGCTCTTAGATATGAAGAGGTGCGCGAATTCATTCGCCAAGACGGCGATGTTACGGCGTACACGACAAGCGGACGTGCAACGCCACTGCGAGATGGCGAGCGAGGTGCGGCCGGAATGGTCGAACTATGGGCTGATATTTTTGAATTTCAGGGCAAACGCTACTCTAGGGTGCAATTTCATCGGCTTATTAAGGCAAGCCAAAAAATCAAATCGGGACACTTAGGTAGCTAAGAGGCTAAGCAGCCTGCTTCCCATACTTCTTCTGGATGATCTCAGTGACGCTGGTGTTCGGCATCCACCAGACTTTCGTCAAGTCTTGAATCGCCAAAAAGAAGTTTCCAATGTCCTCCGGAGTCATAAAGACCTTACCGCTCAAGTCCTTCATCCAAATGATGAGTTCGAGGTTGGACTTCATTCGCTCCAAGTCAATCTCGTCGGCGTAACCTTCCGCATTTCGGTACTGTAGGGTTAGAGTTCGCTTCTCGAACCTCCAATTCCCCCACGTATCGCTCTCCACAGGTTCGGGGACTTGTACTGCCAAAAAATCCCGCACATCCCACGCGAGTCTATCCTTGGGTTGGACGTCTGCAAATGCTTTATCTACTTTCGCACGATAGTCCATGAAACTCCCCCTTGTCGGGAGAGTCTAGCACGATAGGTCAAATAGCTCCTCACGCTGAGCCATAGTAGAATCGATAACACAGGGGAACCCAAAGCCATGTACGCCCAGCCCACCGCGCCTCCGAATCCGCTCCTCGTATTGGCCGTAGCGGTTGTGATTGTCGCTTACGTTGGCTACCGAATCTACAGCGCGATCCTCAACCAAATGGCCAAAAACGCCAAAAACAAGCGCATTATCAAGAATGAAGTTACGCAATGGACGGGTCGAGAATACCGCCGAAGCAAGCGACCCTGAATTTTTTACTCTCTCCTGTAAGTCCCTTTAGAATTAACACTTGCAAAAGTGTATCAAAACAAAGGACTTTAACTACCTTTAGAATCAACACTTATGCAAAAAGAGGGAGGGGGGTGTGACCACTTTTGGGGGTATAGACCGGGCGCATCCCTGACAAAAAGGACCAGGAGCGTCTTCCTCGCGACCCCGGTCGGACGGGCCCAGAGAGCGGTGAAGATGCGCCAGATCATTGCCTCGCTTCTACAACTCCCCTAATCCTCGTCCATACCGTACAATCTCGCATATGATCTATCCGGTTTAAGTCGATTTGACCTAACGACCGGAATCGTATGTAATCGAGCGATGCGCTTTCGCTCGATATTTTTCTCCATCAGCATCTTCGCAGCGGCACTCGCCGTCCTGCCAACTCAGGCGCAAGTCTCCGGCAGCATCACCGGTACCGTCACCGACCAGTCGGGCGCGCCAATTTCCGCCGCCGCGGTCACCGCCAAAAATCTCGAAACCGCCGCGGTCCGCACCTCGACCACAGACGATGCCGGCCGCTATCTGCTCTTATCGCTCCCCGTCGGGCAGTACGAAGTGCGCGTGACCAAGGCAGGCTTCAAGGAGGCAGTCCGCAGTGGCATTCAGCTCGTCATAGGCCAGAAAGCAAGGGTCGACCTGAACCTGCAAGTCGGCGCTCTCGAGACGCAAGTCATCGTCACTTCCGATGTCTTGCTCGTTTCCACCGCAACCAGCGACATATCCGGCCTCGTCGGCGAGCAGCAAGTCAAAGATCTTCCTCTCAACGGCCGTAGCTACGATCTGCTCCTGCCCCTGAATCCCGGCATCGTCAATTTTACCTCGCAGAAAACCGGCGGCACCGGCATCTCCAATTCCACCACCGCCAACAATTTCGCCGTCTCGGGCAATCGTCCCCAGCAAAATCTCTTTCTCCTCAACGGCGTTGAGTACACCGGCGCCGCCGAAAACAACATGCAGCCTGGCGGCACCAGCGGCATGCTGCTCGGCGTCGACGCCGTCCGCGAATTCAACGTACAGCGCGACTCCTACGGCGCCGAATTCGGCAAGCGTCCCGGCGGCCAGGTCATCATCGTCACGCAGTCCGGCAGCAATCAGTGGCACGGCGCCGCTTTTGAATTCCTTCGCAACAACGCTCTCGATGCCCCCAATTTCTTCGACCAAGGCTCCGCTCCGCCCTTCCAACGCAACCAATTCGGCGTATCTGCCGGCGGCCCCCTTCGAGCCAACAACACTTTCCTCTTCGCCAACTACGAAGGCTTCCGCCAGCATCTCCACCAAACCTCCGCCGCCTTTGTCCCCGATGCGGCCTCCCGCGCCGCCGCCGTTCCCGGCGTGCAGCCGCTGCTCAATCTCTGGCCCACGCCTCCTGCTGGCGCCCCTGACTTCAATGGCATCGCGCAAGTCTTCAGCAGCCCGCTGCAAATTATTCGCGAAGATTTCGGTACCGCCCGCATCGACCACATTTTTTCGCCAAAAGATTCACTCGCCGCCATCTACACCGCAGACGACGGCGACGATTTCACGGCGACGCCCCTCGATCCCTTCAGCGCCGACATTGTCGCCTTGCGCGAGCAAGTTCTCAGCCTTGAGGAAACCCACGTGTTTTCCCCAACTATACTCAACACAGCACGCTTCGGTTTCTCCCGCGCCGGCTATTTTTTCACTGGTGAGCCAACGCCCGGCGCGCCCGCCGCCAGCGTCCCTGGTTTTCTTCTAGGCCACCCCGTCGGCGCCGTAGTCGTCGGCGGCAGTGCCGCCTCCAATCCCCAAGCCTCCCTCGGCCTCGCCGGCAGCAACAACGGCAGCAACCTGCGCATCGCCAGAAATCTTTACACCTATGAAGATCGCCTGACACTGACGCACGGACGCAATCAGGTCAGTTTCGGCGCGTGGGCGCAGCAATTCCAATCCAACGAAACCATTGCCCTGAGTCAGTTTGGGCAAGCTACTTTCGCCAGCTTGCAGACTTTTCTTCAGGGCACCGTGGGGACTTTTCTCTTCGACCCATCTCCCACGGAAATGAACTGGCGCGCTTGGTTTGGCGCACTTTACGTCGAAGACGTCATCCGCTGGAGCCCAAAATTAACGATCTCCCTCGGTTTTCGCGACGAAACTTCCAACGGCTGGAACGAGCCGCGCGGCCGCGCCGCCAACTACACCTTCAGCAACGGCGTCATTTGCAGCCAGCCACACATCGGAACCACGCTGTTCACTAATAACAACGCAATATTTCTCCCGCAGCCGCGCGTCGGCATCGCCTGGAGCCCGCTCGGCGCAAAGACGGTCTTCCGCGCCGGCTTCGGTATGTACAACGATCTGCAAGACGCCCTCGGCTATCGCACCGACCAAAACGCGCCGTTCAATCCCGTCTACAGCCTCGCCGCGCTTTCCGTCTCCAAGCTGCCCATCGACCCCGCTGCCGCTGTCCCTGCCGGTGCCAAGCTCGTCCCCGGTGGAGTCCAGCCCGACATGCAAACCCCTACGCTGATTTCCTGGTCCCTCCGCGTCGAGCGCCAGCTTTCGCCGAACACAGCCTTGACCGTCGGCTACGTCGGCTCGCACGGCTATCACGAAATCGTCGGCGTCGACGCCAACGAGCCGTTCCCCACGGTCTGCCCCGCCGCTCCGTGCCCCGCGGTCTTTCCCACCTACGATCCGAGCCTGCCCATCACCTCCACGAATTCCCCGACGATCGGTTTCCCAAAAGGCTCGCCACTCGCTGGAGCGCCCGTCCCGGCGGGCACTTATTACATTCCTTTCGTTGTGCCCGCAACGCCGCGAGCCAATCCCGCCATCGCCAATACGTGGACGTGGTTCTCCCGGGGCGACAGCTCGTATCACGCACTGCAAATTGATTTGCGTCGCCGCTTCAGCCGCGGCCTATCCCTGCGCGGTGTCTACACCTGGTCCAAAACTCTCGACGACGGTGATTCCGTCAACCAGACCACCTCCAGTAACGCCCCCGGCCTCGTCTTCAATCCCTTCAATCTCCGTGCCGATAAAGGACTCGCCACCTTTGACGTCAGGCACGCTGCGGTCATCAACGCGCTCTACGCTCTGCCCTTCGGACAGGGCCAGCCGCTAGCGAAAGGGTTGCAAGGCTGGAGCGGCAGATTGGTCAGCGGATGGTCCGTCTCCGGCATTCTGACCGTGCAATCCGGCTTCCCCTTCACCCCGCAGCTCAGCTACAACCCGTCCAACAGCGGCGACACCCGCAATCCCGTGCGCCCTTTCCTAAATTCCAATTTCTCGGGATCCGTCGTCCTCGGCAACCCCAATCAGTGGTTCAATCCCGCCGCTTTCATTGCCCCGCCCTCTGCCAGCGGCTTCTCCGGCAACGCCGGCCGCGACACCTACATCGGCCCCGCCTTGGCCACCTGGGATTTCTCGGTGCTAAAAGAAACCGCCATCCGCGAACGCCTCAACCTCCAATTCCGCGCCGAAATCTTCAACCTTCTAAATCGCGCCAATTTCAACACCCCCAACCTCATCGTCTTCACTCCGCCCACCGCCACAAACCTCACCGGCCTCTCCGGCACCGCCGGCGCCATCACCAGCACCTCCACCACCTCCCGCCAAATCCAGTTCGGGTTGAAACTGCTGTGGTGATTTGGAGAACGCGATCAATCGCTGGGATGAACTAGCATCCAAATTCCCATCGCGAGAATAATGACCGACACGATCCTGCGGGCCAGTTTCGTCGGCTTGACGCCTATGCGTGCGGCCAGTAGGCTGGCAAGCTCATGCATGCGTCTTCGAGGAAGCTTTTAGTCGCGATTGTTGGGCTCGGTGTCCTGGGATTTGTCGCTTACCGCGCGCGCGGCCTCTTTCATTTCGGCGATTTTAGCGGCGCAAAGCTTCTCCACGTCTTGCGTGACGCCAATCTCTTTCTTCTCGCCCTCTCCGTCGTCGCCATCTATGGCTGTTACGCCTTGCGCGCTCTCCGTTGGAAAGTTTTCCAGCAAAATCTCGGTCCTTCGCACTTCTGGAATATTTACGCCATGACGCTCGCCGGATTTTCCTCCATCTTCCTGCTCGGCCGTGCCGGCGAACCCATTCGGCCTCTGCTCCTGGCCCGCAAAGAAAAGCTTCCGGTCTCCGGCATCTTCGGAATCTACGTTCTCGAGCGACTGTTCGATGCGGCCAGCGCCGCGGTGATCGCCGCGATTGGCCTACTTCTGTTTCAATCCCACGCGCACGCCGCTGAAACAACCGGCAAGCTGCAAACCGCCGCCAAGACTACCGGCACGGTGCTTTTTGCAGGCGTTCTCGGAGCTGCCGTGGTGTTGGTCTACCTGCGCCTGCATGGCACCGCGCTGCTGGAGCGCCGCCTGCGGCCCATCGCCGCGGCGCGCGGCTGGAAAGCCAAGTTTGCCTCCATAGTCCTGGAATTTGCCCGCGGCGTGCAAACCATCCGCACCTGGGGCCAACTCGCGCTGGCAGTTCTATACTCAACGGCCCATTGGTTTCTGGTCCTGCTGGTGTACTTGTGGGTATCGCACAGTTTTGGCGGAAAGCTCGCCGGCATCACGCTGGGCGACGCCATGCTGGTGATGGCCTTTACCCTCGTCGGCTCCGCCGTGCAAGTCCCCGGCGTTGGTGGCGGCTCCCAGGCCGGATCCATCATTGCGTACACCGCGATCTTTGGAGTAGAAAGAGAGCCGGCCGTCGCCGCCGCCATCGTCTTATGGCTGATATCTTTTGCCATGTGCGGCCTTGTCGGCGTACCGCTGCTGATTCAGCAGGGCTGGTCGCTCGGCGAATTGCGCCAGATGGCCAAGAGCGAAGAGGCGTCGGAACTTCAGAGTTCTCCAGGAGAAATTACTGAGTGAAGTGTCCTTTCTGTGCGCACGTCGACGACAAGGTGATTGATTCTCGCGAAGGCCGCAGCGGCGACACCATTCGCCGCCGCCGCGAATGCTTAAAATGCAAACGCCGCTTCACCACCTACGAACGCATCGACGAAATTCCGTACATGGTCATCAAGAAGGACGGCCGCCGCGAACGCTTCGAGCGCCAGAAGATTCTGCAAGGCTTGCTGAAAGCCTGCGAGAAAAGGCCAGTGCCCACGCCCAAGCTCGAAGGCATCGTTGACGAAATCGAAGGCGTGGCGCACGAAGCCACCGAGCGCGAGCTGACCACCACCGAAATCGGCGAAATGATCATGAACCGCCTGAAAAAACTCGACAAAGTAGCGTACGTGCGCTTCGCGAGCGTGTACATGGACTTTAAGGACGTCCAGGAATTCATGAGCGAGCTTAAGAATTTGCTGAAGGATCGCGCCAAGAAATGAAAGAGTTTTCGGAGCGCAGACCGCCTGCGCCTGCCTGCGGTAGGCAGGGCTGGCAGGCGCGGTCGCGCCCCGGCGGTGACCGCAACTGAAAAGCCGCCGCGAAGAGTTCGCAGAGAAAAGTTGGAGGTGAGGAATGAACACCCTGCTCGCATTCCTTTGTTCGCTATTTCTGTTTGCCGATGCCCCCATGGCGGAGTTGCCGCGCGTGACGCATTTTCAGGCGCCCAGTTATCCGGAAGTGGCGTGGCAGGAAAAAGTGCATGGAAAAGTGACCTTGAAAATTCTGGTGTACAAAGACGGCCGTTTCGGCTTCACGGATACGGCGGCCGGGCCGCCGGCGTTGGTCAGCGCGGCGAAAGAAAATTTGTGCTCGTGGACTTTCGCGGCGAACCAGTCCGAACAACCGCTGCCGCTGACCGTGGAGTACGAATATCGCATCGACAAGTCGAAGACATCCGCGCAGCTCAATGCCGAAGTGACATACGATTTGCCGAACCATGTCACGGTCGTTGCTCCGGAGTATTCGCCGACGTGCCTTTGCGTGAAGAAAAAGTCGAAGTGGCGGCTGTTCTGAAATAGGTGAGCGCTTGCGTGGCGGTGCGCTTGTGAAAACAAAGGATGGATTGCCACAGAGGCACGGAGGGCACGGAGGTTTGAGGCGGCTGGGCGGGTTTGCCGCAAACGCAAAAATCTGAAGAGTGAAGTGGGTACACCCCCGTGGCGACAGGAAGTATGCGCAAGCGAGTGAGGGCACAGTGGATAGAGGCGCCACGTGTGACGGCGGAAGCAAAAAGAGCTGTCGATACCCCCCCACCCCCTATCGACAACAAAAGAGTGCGCAAACGACTGAAAACACTGGAGTAAGCGGCGCGCCGTTGTGCAAAAGAGTGCGTAATTGTATGAAACTGCTGCATTTACAAGCATGTGATGAGAAACAAGGAACTTAGTGTGTCCTCCGCAGACGCGAGCCTTCGGTACACCCCCACCCCGGGTGTTTTGGGAAAAGAGGCTGGAAGTTATTGAAAACAAACGGCGGGCGTGCGGAAAAGAGGGCAAAGAGAAATAAAGAGGCTGCAAGCTACTGAAAAGGCGAGGGTTAGGGATGGAGCTTCGCGAGGGGTTAGAGAGGTTTGTTCGAGATAACACGCGCAACCATACCACAGATCTGGACGTTTGTCAATAGTAAACTGTAAGTTCAAGCGGGTGAATGGATTGCGGGCACCTTTGGATACGGGGGGGCAAGTCAAAACCCAGACGCTTGAAAGGGCACAAGCATGCGGCACCCAGCAGCTCTCCACGTGTTTCGTCTGCGCCACGCGCCCACGAACCGGGCACTGGATGGTTAGTGGGTGGGGGATTCTGCTCCTAGCACTCACCCCTCTGACGCTATAATCTGGCCTCGTCAAACTTGAACTGAGATTGATTCATGTATGGCCTGCTGCGTAACGGCACCAAGAGGAGCGGAGGTTTGGATGCGGCTAAGTCCTGATATCTCGAAATGGTTCGCCCGCTGTCTATCATTCGCCGGTTGGAGCCGCGATACGGGCAAGGAAACGAAAAATGCCCCTGCGATCATCCTCACCCTCCCGGATGGCAGGAAACTCACGACGGACGAACTGCGGGGTCTGACCGGAAGGATGACCGTTCGACACGGCAAGCTGCTCGATGTGACCGGCAACGTTCGATATGAAATTATTGGCAAGGGTAACATCTCCGCTGCGGCCCAATCGCTTCATCAGCAGGCGAGGGAAGCTGGCGGGCACGGTGACTACAAGACTGCCATCGCGCTTTTGAAGCAGGCATCTCAACTGGCGCCGGCGTGGCCTTACCCCGTATATGACAGAGCCTACACCCATCTGCTCATGGACGACGTCGACGGCGCTAGGGCGTATTACCGAAGGACTTTGGAATTGTCACCCCGCGGATTCTTCGCGGCGATTACTGCCCTGGACACGTTAGCCCGGGAGCAGAACGGGGATCTCCCTGTGGGTACGTACTTGGCGTACGTACTCTTGGAATCGATGCAAGATAAAGCGCAAAGGGACGGTGCCGTCCGCGAGCTGATTAAACAGATTCCCCAATTCGCGCCAGCCTGGAAGGAATTCGCCTGCCTGTGCGACGATGACGACGAGAGACTCGCCGCCATCGAGAACGGTCTCGCAGCGCATCCTGATGCTGAGACGAAAGGGATGTTAGAAATTAACAAGGCTCTTGTCCTTAATCTGAAGGGAGACCACACCGCCGCCGTACGGATGCTCGGAGAGCTGGCTCTAGATCCCAGTTCGACTTTCGGGACAGAACACTCGGCAAAGGCTGCATTGAGTATCTTGGCGATGAAATGAAAGAGTGCATTTAAGAGAATGCGCGCGACGACGGTGCATTCTCCACGAGGCTAAGATGTGCTGAAGCGTAGGATAAACTGAAATGGATGACGAAGACGCGTAGCGCAGGAGGTGTGGTTACGATTCACGAGGGCGAGGTCCTGATGGTGAGTCGGCACGAGGGCGCGACACCTACGTCGGTCTTAGCGGCTACGGCTGCGCCATCTGTCCGAGCACTTGTGGTTGGCCCGGCGGGCACTGCTTTAGAACACGCGCACGCAACCTTGCTTTAAGTCTCTTTTGTCCACGCTGGACCGATGCCCTTAGGCAGACCTGCCACATGGGCCGACCTGTCACTTCGACCTTAGCTGCTGGTCCGCGCGCTTGTTGACTGTTCATGACCTGCTCCCTGTTCAACGCGACCATCCATGTCGCATCGTCAAAGTAACAGCGGGGATCGGGCGCTGCAATTATACATTCGTATGATGTGGGGCCTGAGGCGGAGGCAAGGCCAAGACGTGTGTCGCACCTCCGGCGCTCAGGCAAGGGCCGGAGCGCTCGCTGCGCTTGCTAGCTGGGCTTCACGCGCTGGGCTAACGTATGACGCACCTACGGCGCTCCGGAAAAAGGCGCCCGCGACGGTCCGCGGCCGCTACATTAGGAGGGAAATGGCGAGGTGAACTCGCCGCTACAAGATGCGGAGCGCTCGCTTTGCTCGCTAGCCGGGCTGAAGCCCGGCCGCTACATCTGAACGCATTCGGCACCGTGGTGTGTATTTTCACTCTGTTTAATTAAATGATTCTAAGAACTTTAAGAACACAGATGCTTGACGGACGGCTGTTGGCGTGGAAAGAGCCTATACTGGAAGCACCATGGAAAAACTGCAAGCATTGCAAGCGGCCGCTCGGGAAGGCGGCTTCGTGCAGGTGGAGGAGATCGAAGGGGGCACGGTGCTGTGGCTCAGGAAAGAGAAATCCGATGCGGCCACGAAGACGCACCAGCGTATGTGCATCGACAGCATGTCGAATATCTCGACGGTTTATTGGATGACCGCGCTGGGGAAGATCGACTCGAAGACGTTCCGAAACGCCCCCAGCTTGCAAGAGTGGTTTGCGCTCCGGCGTGGCGAATGACAAACCGCGAAGCCATCCTGCGACTGTCTGTGAACACGGGCGACGGCCTGGCGATGACGTCGCTGCACGACAACAACACCAAGGCGATCCGCGCTGCGGTCACGCGCTACTTTGGCGTAGGGCCGAGGGCGGACAAGGCGGAGTCCGTAATTATGCAACGCATGGCGGACCACGCGCGCTCCTACGAGCAGCAAGAAAACGCGGAGGAATGGTTGGCGAAGTGCGTCAACACGGAATGCGACCGCTTGCGTAACGAAGGGATTCACGACAAGGCCAATCGCGATTAGGTTCAACGCCGTCGTCAGCGGCGTCTTCTTCAGATAAGTGCATCCCCATGAGGCCGTTCACAGGGAGAGGTGTGCGAAGCGAGCTTTGCCTGTGGCGAATAAAAAGCGAATATGATATTTTGCCTCCATGGCCGTGCGATCTTGCCGTGTCACGATTCAGGATATGGATGGGGTCTCGCACACGGTAGAAGTGACGGCGGCCACGCTATATGAGGCGGTGGCGCAAGGTCTGGCCGCGATACGCGGAAACGATTGGGTGGCCGGCATCGCGCAGGGACTTAATGTCGTGAAAGTGTCGGTCGCGGACATTCGCGTGGAGCACGAGGTCAAGCTGATGGATTTTACGAAGTGGGTGGATAGGACGGGCGGTTCGCCGCGGGAGATGAGCGATCGCCAGCGGATCCGGTCGATATTGGGTATGCCGGTTGCGCGCTAAAGGAGATCGCGATGGGAACGGTGGCGCATCCAGCCGGCGTACGGGCGGATGGTTAGGAGGGCGGACTTGGCGCGGAGTTGGCGCAAGAATTTGCGCTCGGCTTGGGCGTCGGAGGCGGAACGCGGTTCGCTGGACGAAGCGCCTCGCCGGGCGAGGCGGATGCCTACGTCGGCGGATTGGACTCTGGCGCGGTCGGGCAGAAGAAAGTCGCCAAAGGCGACGGCATCGGTGATGCGATAAGGAATGCGCGGATCTTTGTTGCTCTGTTTGATGCGATTTTGGAGGGCGACCAGGGCCTGCTCTACACTCTCGCGAGTGAAACGTGGAGGCTTGGCGCCGGACACGGTTTCACCGGCGGGGGTAGTGATCCACTGGTCGGCGCTGCGCGCAAATCCTTTTTGGTGGGCAGGCTCGCCGCGGCGAGCAGGCTGGACGTAACCTTGCGCTTGCAGGAAGGCGAGGACTTGCTGGGCTTCGCGGCGATTGATTTTTAGCGTGTCGGCGAGGTCGCGGGCGGACCAGGTCAGCGTACCCTTGGTGTCTTTCAGAAAGCTGAGAGCGGCCTCGGCGGACAGGGAAGGTAGCGTGGAGCGCTCGCGCTGGGAGGGCATGGCAGCACTGTAGCGTAGGAGAGCGCGGACAGCCAAGAATGGCGGTGCCTCAGACGGGCCTAAAAACCGGACATCACACAAGACCGATGGAACCGTTCTGTCGTCATTGCGTATAGGTACAGGAGAGGCGGGAAGGTCGAGGTTGGAGGAGCGGGATGAAGATACGCGAGTGGATAGGCGTGGTGGGGCGGGATTTTGGGTACGCGCTGCGGACTTTGCGGCGTAGCCGGGGGTTTGCGGCGGTGGCGGCGCTGACGTTGGCGCTCGGGATCGGCGCGAACACGGCGATTTTCACTTTGCTCGACCAAGTGTTGCTGCGGCTGCTGCCGGTGAAGAATCCGCAGCAGTTGGTGCTGCTGACCATGCGGGGGCGGCATTATGGGAACAACTGGGGCGGTAACGCGATTTCTTATCCGATGTATCGCGATTTTCAGGATCACAACGAAGTGTTTTCGGGAATGTTCTGCCGGTTTCCGGAGCACGTGAGCATGACATTTGGAGGGCAGTCGGAACGCGTGGCGGCGGAATTGGTTTCAGGGACGTACTTCAGCGTGCTCGGCGTGGGAACGGCAGTGGGGCGCGCGTTCACTCCGGAAGATGATCGCGTGCCGAACGGGCATCCGCTGGCGATGCTGAGCTACGACTTCTGGAAGCAGAGATTCGGGGGCGATTCGCAAATCGTCGGAAAAACCATTTTGGTGAACAACCACCAGATGACGATTATCGGGGTGGCGCAGGAGGGCTTTGACGGCGTGGAGCTGGGACATGCGACGAAGATTTTCGTTCCGGTCATGATGGAGCAGGAGATCATCATCGGTCCGATGAAAATGCTGACGGACCGAAGGTCGCGCTGGGTAAACGCGTTTGGGCGGCTGAAGCCGGGCGTCACGGAGACGAAGGCGAAGGCTTCGCTGCAGCCGTTCATGCATTCGATGCTGGAGATGGAAGTGAAAGAGGCGGCGTTCCGCAATGCGTCGGCGTATGACCGGGAACAGTTTTTGAAGTGCTGGATCGATGTGCTGCCGGGGTCGCAGGGGCGAGCGTCGTTGCGGCGGGAGCTGTCGACGCCGCTGTGGGTGTTGATGGCGACGACCGGGATGGTGCTGCTGATTGCGTGCGCGAACATCGCGAACTTGCTATTGGCGCGGGCGACGGGAAGGCAGAAGGAGATCGCGGTGCGGCTGGCGATGGGGGCGACGCGCGGACGCATCGTTGGGCAATTGCTGATCGAGACGCTTTCGCTTTCGGCGCTGGGCGGAATTTTGGGACTGGCGCTGGCGTTCTGGGGGGATAAGGCGTTGATGGCGGTGTACCTGCCGTCGGATTCGGGCAACCTGAATATCTCCACAGCGCCGGATTTCCGGATTTTGGCGTTTACGCTGCTGGTGACGGTGGTGACCGGAGTGATTTTTGGCTTAGCGCCGGCGCTGCAATCTACAAGGCCAGACGTTGGGCGAACACTGAAGGATCAAGCGGGCGCGGTGGTTGGCGGAGGGCACGGGCGGCTGCGGAACGCGTTGGTGGTCACGCAGGTGGCGCTTTCGCTGCAGCTGCTGATTGGCGCGGGATTGTTTTTACGGAGCTTGAAGAATCTGAGCAACCTGGGCACGGGATTTCCAGCGGAGCGGCTGGTGGGCTTTAACATTGATCCGTCGCTCAGTGGCTACACGCCTCAGCAACTTAATACGTTCTATCAGCAGTTGACCGACAGCCTGGCCGCGATACCCGGCGTGCAGTCGGTGGCTGTGGCTTCCATGCGCATCATGGAGAACGACGAATGGGACAGCGGGTTAACGGCGGAAGGGTATTCGCCGACCAAGCCGGACGACCATCCGCAGGCGTACATGAACCAGATTGGTCCCAGGTATTTCGCGACGCTGGGGGTGCCGATTGTCGCGGGGCGGGATTTTCGTCTGACCGACAACCGCGTCGTCAAACGAGCTGGCGCAACGGACGAGTTCGACACCACTCCCACCACGGTGATCATCAACGAAAAGTTTGCGCAGCGCTTTTTTGCGGGGCGCAATCCGGTGGGGATGCACCTGGGATTTGGGACCGATCCGGGAACGCATACGGACATGGAAATCATCGGAGTGGTGAAAGACATCAAGTACACGAATTTGCGGGACGAGATTCCGATCCAGGCGTACGTGCCGTACATGAACAGCCCTTATTTGGGCGGCATGACGATCTACGTGCGGACCGCTGGAGAGCCGAACCAATTGATGAGCTCGGTGCGCGCCAAGATGCGCGAGCTCGACAGCAACGTGCCGATTTATGCGATGCGCACGATGGACGAGCAGATCAGCAATTCGCTGTCGACGGAGCGGATGATCGCGAGCTTGTCGACCGTGTTTGGATTTGTGGCCACGGTGCTGGCGATTATCGGGTTGTATGGCGTGATGTCGTACAGCGTGGCGCAACGCACGCGGGAGATTGGGATTCGCATGGCGTTGGGCGCGGAGCAGGGGAAGGTCATCGGGATGGTGATGCGCGAAGTCGTGACGCTGATTGCGATCGGCGTGGGTGTGGGCGTGCCGGCGGCGCTGGTGCTTACGCGCGTGGTGAAGAGCCAGCTCTACGGGTTGGAGGCGCACGATCCGTGGACGCTGGGACTTGCGACAGGGCTGTTGGCGATGGTGGCGTGCGCGGCGGGATATGTGCCGGCGCTGCGCGCGAGTCGAGTGGATCCGATGAAGGCACTGAGGTACGAGTAGCGCGTTCTTTGTTGCTCAGATCTGAAAGGCGGAGGGGTGTCGCTGGCCGGCTGCGATTAGGTGTTCGATCTCAGCCAACGGGGCGAGGTGGCCGCGGGCGCCGATTCCGGTGCAGTTGAGGGCGGCGGCGGCGCAGGCGAATTCGAGCTGGCGCGGCAGCGGCCAACCTTGCAGCAATCCATAGATAAAACCTGCGTGGAAGATGTCGCCGGCGCCGGTGGTGTCAACTGTGTCGACGCGAAACGCGGGCGCGTAGTGGAATTGCGCGCCGTCGTAGGCGAGGACGCCTTCTTGGCCGAGGGTGGCGGCGGTGAGGCGCGCGCCGTAGCGGCTGCGTACGGCGCTGAGCGATTTGCGCAAATCGGATTCGCCGGTGATTCGGCCGTGGATGTCGCGGCTGGTGATGAGGTAATCGATCAGCGGGAGAAGGGCCTCGACGCGGGAGTAG
>Ga0137396_10000770_pt1 | contig 15877 bp, 15 predicted proteins | sample czc16metaG_FD_108284 | JGI IMG/M metagenome (GOLD analysis project Ga0137396, IMG submission 108284) | Vadose zone soil microbial communities from Angelo Coast Range Reserve, California, USA - czcobulk3.16 metaG | ecosystem: Environmental > Terrestrial > Soil > Vadose zone | place: USA...
CCCTCCTGGTTCGCGATCACGGTGGGATTGCCGCCCTCGACGACCGCCACGACCGAGTTGGTCGTCCCGAGGTCAATGCCGATCACCTTCGCCATGTCGAATCCCCCTTCTCCTTGGTCTCAATGGCGACGGAGCGGGTAAACCCGCCCCGTCGCGTCAGCTTCGTACGGCGCAGTCAGTCGACTATATGATGTCGATCTTGATCGCCTTCGGCTTTACCTCTTCCGATTTCGGCAGCGTCACCTCGAGGACTCCGTCGCGGTACGTCGCCTTCACCTTCTCGGCCTGCACGGGCATCGGCAGCTGCACGCTGCGCTCGAACTTCCCGTAGATGCGCTCGACGCGATGGACGCTCTCTTCCTCTGAAGACTCACGGTTGAATGTGCGCTCGCCCTTCACGGTCAGCAGATCTCCCGTGATCGACAGGGACACGTCCTTCTCCGAGACACCCGGAAGCTCGAAATTCAGCACCAGGTCATCCTTGGTCTCATGCATGTCGAGGACTGGTGCCCAGGTCCGCACCGCTGATCCGGTCGTGGAAGCGGTCGGCCTTCCCAGGAAACTGTCGAACAGGCGGCTCACCTCTCCATGCATGTCGGTCATGTTGCGGAACGGATCCCACCGCTCGACGGACACGAACGGACGCCAACGCTCAATTGCCATCCCAAAGCCCTCCCTCTCTTGCCGGTCTCCTTGGACCCCGGCTCTATTTGAGTACATAAGTGATATATCATCTGAGTACTAGACTGTCAAGTCTGGTGGGATGCGTCGGGACGGGAGATCTGAAAGGCCCTACGGGCCGGGATGATAGGGTTGGCCGATGCGGCCAGGGTGCGTATTGAGTGTGGGGCTCACGGTCACCTTGCTCGGGCTGGCCGGAGCGTCCTTATGGGTGGGCTCGAGGCTTCTCAAAGAGCCAGACATCACGGCGGAAGCGGGAACCCCGGAGGACGGCATTCGCGGTCAGCAGAAGATCTTCGAGATCGCGCGGAGCGAGCCCTCGCGGCGCGGGGCACGCCCCCGTCAGGTCATCATGACTGAAGCGGAGCTGAACCGGTTCCTGTCCAAACACCTGGTCGAGGTAGCCAGCATGCCCGTCGGCGGCGGCGCCATCCGCCTCGTGGGGGACGGGGTCGTCGAATTCAAAGGACTCCTCCCGCTCCGGGATCTCCTGTCGGCCTCGCTGGTAGCCCCGATCATCCCGGCGGCTTCGCTCGAGCGGCACGTCTGGCTTCACCTGAACGCGAGAGCGAGCCTCGAGGTCGGGGCGACCCGGAGCCAGCGCCGCTACCTTCGGTTCGACGTCCAGCGGCTCGCGATCGGCCGGCAGCCTCTGCCGGGAATTCTCCTGCGGCTCCTGCCGAGTTCGGCGCTCCAGGGTCTACTTCGGTGGCGAATGCCCGAGTCGGTCGAAGGGATCACGATCGAGCCAGGGACCGTCGTGATCAAGACCTCTTCGTAGCTTGGACGTAGCGAAGCTGGAGGTCGTACAGAACCTCCTCGAGAATCCGGTTTTCTTCGGGAGACCGGTGCCCCTCGGTCTTCTCGCGCAGCAAGATCAGGAGGTCGATCGCGTCCGCAGCCTGGGCCAGGTCGATCTGACGTTGGCCCGTGAGAGGGTCGGGCGCGTCCCCCAGCGCGACGACGGCCGAGCTCGCGAGCATCATGAAGAGCCCGGCCAGGCTTCGCTCCCCGACTGGGCCCGGCTCGGGCGGCGCAACCTGGGGTGGCTCGGGGTCGGCGGGAACCGGCCGGGAGGGCTCGTCTTCGTCCAGCCGTCGGCGCCTGTCCGTGACCTTGAAAACGTCCTCGGGCTCACTCGGGGCCATCGGGCTGAGCCTAGCACAGGCGAAAACCCTTGCTGTATAATCGGTTAGCCCCAGGAACGGAAATGACCGACTCCCCCGGTGTTCTCTTTCAACGGCTCCTCGACATCATGAAGCGACTCCGCGAACCCGGTGGCTGCCCGTGGGACCGCGAGCAGACGCCCATATCACTCAAGCCCTTTCTCATCGAGGAAGCGTACGAAGTTCTGGAAGCGATCGAGTCGGGGCGCAGCGCGGCTGTGCGCGAAGAGCTGGGCGATCTCCTCTTCCAGGTAGTCTTCCACGCCCGCCTCGCCGAGGAACAGGGCGACTTCGCGATGACCGACCTGCTCGCGCAGCTCATCGACAAGATGGTGCGGCGTCATCCGCACGTCTTCGCTGACGCGTCGATCGGCACCCCGAACGAGGCGCTCGTGCAGTGGGAAGCGATCAAGCAGCGGGAGGCCGAGACGCGAGGCCAGCGTCGTTCGCTGCTCGACGGCGTTCCGCGCGCGCTGCCGTCGTTGCTGAGGGCGCAGCGAGTGCAGAGCAAGGCGGCGCGCGTGAATTTCGACTGGCCTGACGCGCGCGCGGCGTGGCTCAAGGTCGAGGAGGAAATCCGTGAGGCCGCCGAGGCCCTGGCGTCGGGCGACGCCGAGCGCATCCGCGAGGAGCTGGGCGATGCGCTCTTTTCCCTCGTGAACGTGGCGCGCCTCTCGTCGCTCGACGCCGACGAGGCGCTGCACGGCGCGATCGAGAAGTTCCGGCGGCGCTTCACGGACATGGAAGCGGAACTGGCCGCACGCGGTACGTCGGTGAGCGCCGTCGGGCCCGACGAGCTCGAGCGGTCGTGGGCGGCAGCGCAAGCGGGAGAGCGCGGCGAGAAACGGTCATGAAACTCAAGATCGGCCAATCATCGATCTCGATCGAGCGCGGCGACATCACCGACTGGGAAGTCGACGCGATCATCAACGCGGCGAACTCGACGCTCACCATGGGCACGGGTGTCGCCAGCACCATCAAGCGGAAGGGCGGCGTCATCATCGAGGAAGAAGCGATGCGGCAAGGGCCCGTCGAGATCGGCGAGGCGGTGTTGACCACCGGCGGCAACCTGGCTGCGACCCACGTGATCCACGCTGCGGTCATGGGTCCCGACTTCAAGACGGACAGCGAGCAGATCGCCACGACGACGCGCGCGGTGCTGGCACTGGCCGCCAAGCACCGCATCACGTCTCTGGCCCTTCCCGCGCTCGGGACCGGAGTCGGACATGTGCCGCCGGCCGTGTCCGCGAACGCCATGCTCAACGCCGTGGTGTCTCATTTGAAGGGCGGTCCCACCGGCCTGAAGCGAGTGGTTTTCGTGCTTTACCAAGACGATGCGTACAAGGCCTTTACCGATACGTTGAAAAGACTCGGTGGGGTACAGTAGAAGATTACAATGGCCCAGCAGCAGGTGAAGCTCGGGCAGCCTGTCAACCGACGCCTCGGGGATCTCCTCGTTGCGGACGGACTCCTCACCGCCGAACAGCTCAAGAAGGCGCTCGCGGAGCAGAAGGGCTCCCCGGAGAAGCTCGGCTCCGTCCTCGTCCGGCTGAACTTCGTCAACGAAGACCAACTCATCGGGTTCCTGTCGCGACAGTACGGCGTCCCGTCGATCACACTCGCCCAGCTCGACATCGATCCGGACGTGCTCAAGCTCGTGCCGCCGCCCATTGCGCGCAAGTACGAGGTGATCCCGGTCCGCAAGATGGGCAACTCGCTCGCGCTCGCGATGGCGGATCCGACCAACGTGTTCGCGCTCGACGACATATCGTTCATGACGAACCTCCAGGTGTTACCGCTGGTCGCGTCGCAAACGGCGATCAAGAAGGCGATCGATCGGAACTACGAGTCGAAGGCGGAGGCCATCTCCTCCGTCCTGTCGGACATGCAGACGGACCTGGCCAACGTCGAGGTCGTCGAGGAGGGCGAGGAAGGCGCCAAGGTCGACGTCTTCGAGCTGAAGGAGTCGGCCGACGAAGCGCCGGTCGTGAAGCTGGTCAACATGGTGCTGGTCGACGCGATCCAGAAGGGCGCCTCCGACATTCACTTCGAGTCGTACGAGAAGATCTTCCGCATCCGCTTCCGAATGGACGGTGTCCTGCACGAGATGCTGGCGCCGCCGAAGCGGCTGGAATCGGCCATCCTCTCGCGCCTGAAGATCATGTCGAACCTCGACATCGCCGAGCGCCGGCTTCCGCAGGACGGCCGGATCAAGCTGCGGTACAGCAATCGCGAGATCGACTTCCGTGTCTCGACCTTGCCGACGATCTTCGGCGAGAAGGCGGTCCTCCGAATCCTCGACAAGGAGGCGTTGAAGCTCGACCTGACGCAGCTCGGCTTCGACGAGTGGAGCCTCGACAAGTTCAACGCGGCGATTCACCAGCCGTACGGCATGGTGCTGATCACCGGACCGACCGGATCTGGCAAGACCACCACGCTCTACTCGGGAATCCACACCATCAACTCGCCGGACGTGAACATCATGACCGCCGAGGATCCGGTCGAGTACAACCTGAAGGGCGTCAACCAGGTCCAGATCAACGAGGGCGTCGGCCGGACGTTCGCCGCCGCGCTCCGGTCCTTCCTCCGCCAGGACCCCGACGTGATCCTCGTCGGTGAGACCCGCGACCTCGAGACCGCGCAGATCAGCATTCGCGCCGCGCTCACCGGCCACCTGGTCTTCTCGACCCTGCACACGAACGACTGCCCCTCCACCATCGCGCGGCTCCTCGATATGGGCATCCCCCCGTTCCTGGTGGCGTCGTCGCTGCTCCTCGTCCTGGCTCAGCGACTCGGACGAAAGGTGTGCAAGGCCTGCCGGGAGCCGTACGACGCGGACGAGGAGAGCCTCGTCCCATATGGACATGTCCCGACCGGGAAGGGGAAGATGCCGTTCTACAAAGGTAAGGGCTGCGCGACCTGTAACTTCACGGGAATGAAGGGCCGTATCGCGATCTATGAGGTAATGCCAGTCGGCGAGGAGCTCCGCGACGCCATCCTCAAAAACCAGGGGACCGCCGAGTTGCGGGCGATCGCCCAGGCGGCGGGCATGAGGTCTTTGCGGCAAGCTGGGCTTATGAAGGTCATTGAAGGAACTACGACTGTCGAGGAAGTGCTGCGAGTTACCCTGTCTTAAGCAGAGCATTTGCGGCGTAGGAGGCACGATGGCCGCCAATATGGCCGATCTTCTGCAGCTCATGGTGGACCGGGGCGCGTCGGACCTGCACATCACCAGCGGGACGTATCCGCAGATCCGCGTCAGCGGTCGCCTCACCCAGCTCACCCAGTTCGAGGTGCTGACGCCGCAGGACACCCAGCGGCTCTCGTACAGCGTCCTGAACGAGGGCCAAAAACAGAAGTTCGAGGAAGAGAACGAGCTCGACCTCTCGTTCGGTATCCAGGGGCTCGCGCGCTTCCGCTGCAACGTCTATCGGCAGCGCGGGGCCGTCGGGTGCGCGATCCGCGTCATCCCGTACAAGATCCGCACGTTCGACGAACTCGGGCTGCCTCAGATCGTCCAGCAGCTCGCGGACCGGCCCAAGGGGCTGATCCTGGTGACCGGACCGACCGGATCCGGGAAGTCGACGACGCTCGCGGCGATGATCGACAAGATCAACAGCGAGCGTCACGATCACATCATGACGATCGAGGACCCGATCGAGTTCGTCCATCCGCACAAGCAGTGCCTCGTCAACCAGCGCGAGGTCTTCGCGGACACGCACTCGTTCACGAAGGCGCTCAAGTCGATCCTCCGTCAGGATCCCGACGTCGTCCTCGTCGGCGAGATGCGCGACCTCGAGACGATCGGCGCGGCGCTGACGATCGCGGAGACCGGTCACCTGACGTTCGGCACCCTGCACACGAACTCGTGCGCCCAGACCATGAACCGTATCATCGACGTGTTCCCCACGGCCCAGCAGGCGCAGGTGCGGGCTCAGCTCGCGCTCGTACTGGAGGGCGTACTCTCGCAGACCCTCATTCCCAAGGTCGGCGGCGGACGCGTGATGTCGCTGGAGATCATGGTTGCCACCCCCGCCATCCGCAATCTCATCCGCGAGGAGAAGATCCACCAGGTCTACTCGGCGATCGCCACGGGGCAGAAGTTCGGGATGCAGACGATGAACCAGTCCCTGTCGGATCTCACGAAACGGCACCTGATCACCCGTGAAGACGCGCTGAACAGGTCGACGCTGGTCGAGGAGCTCTTGCAGCTCCTCGCGCACGAAGGTCCGGCGGCCACTGCCAGTGCGGGCGCCGGCGTCTCACCGTTCGCCAAACGGTAGGAGGAGCTCAGATCATGGCCACGTACGCCTTTCGGGGCCGATCCGGCGGAGCCGTGGTCTCCGGCGAGATCGAAGCGAACGACCGACCCACCGCGGTCACGGCGCTGCGGGCGAGGGGCGTCGTCGCGACGTCGGTGCAGGAGCGGACCGCTAAGCCCGTCGGCATCAAGAAGATCGGCGGCAAGGTCAAGGACAGGGACATGGCGATCTTCACCCGCCAGTTCTCCACGATGGTCGACGCCGGTCTTCCGATCGCGCAGTGCCTCGCGATCCTCTCGGAGCAGAGCGACTCCAAGTCCCTTCGGTCCGTCACCACCAAGATCGCACGCGATGTCGAGGGCGGTGCCACGCTCGCGGAGTCGTTCCGGAAGTACCCCAAGGTCTTCAACGACCTCTTCACCAACATGCTCCAGGTCGGTGAGTCGGGTGGTGTGCTCGACGTCGTCCTGCAACGCTTGTCCGGCTACATCGAGAAGGCGGCCAAGCTCAAGAGCAAGGTGAAGGGGGCGATGGTCTACCCCGTCACCATCATCAGCGTAGCGGTGCTGGTCATCGTGTTCATGATGATCTTCGTCATCCCGACGTTCGCGAAGATGTTCCAGGGGCTCGGCGCCGATCTCCCGCTGCCGACGAAGATCGTCATGTTCATCTCGGAGTTCACGCAGCGGTACATCCTCGTCATGGTGGGCGTGGGCGCCGGCATCATCTACGGGATCAAGCGCTACTACAACACCGACCAGGGCAGTAACGTAATCGACGCCTTCATGTTAAAGGTGCCGGTCGTCGGCATGCTCATCCGCAAGGTCGCCGTCGCGCGGTTCACCCGGACGCTCGGCACGCTCATCTCCTCCGGCGTCCCGATCCTCGAGGGGCTGCTCATCACCGCGCGCTCGGCCGGCAACCGGGTCGTCGAGCGGACGGTGATGCAGGCGCGGACCGCGGTCACCTCTGGACGGACGCTTTCCGAGCCGCTCAAGGGGAGCACCGTCTTCCCGCCCATGGTGGTCCACATGATCAGCGTCGGCGAGAACACGGGCGCGCTCGACCAGATGCTCTCGAAGATCGCCGACTTCTACGACGACGAGGTCGACACCGCGGTCACGGCGCTCACGTCGTTGCTCGAGCCGATCATGATCGTCTTTCTGGGCGTGGTCGTCGGCGGCCTCGTGGTTGCGATGTACCTTCCGATCTTCCGTCTGGTCACGATAATGAAGTGAAGGAGTGAAAGCGCTCACGGTCGGCGGGCCGCTGAAGGGATTCGCCCGGGCGCGGCTCGGCGTCTCGCTAGTCCTGCTCGCGCTCGCGCCGTTCGTCTCGCCCGGCCCCATGCCGGGCGAGAGCCAGATTCTCGCTCTCGCGCTCATCATCGCGTTCGCGTCGTCGGGCGCGATGCTTCTGCTCGGTCCGCCGACTCAGCCGCGCCGGCTCGCCTGGTTCATCTGTCTGCTCGACTGCGCGCTCATCACGGCCGTCGTGGCGGCCACCGGTGGCGCGCGGTCGATCTTCGCCTTCCTGTACGTGCTCTCGGTCACCGCCGCCTGCGTGATGCTGTCACGCACGCGCGGCCTCGCCATCGCGGCGATGTCCAGCGTGCTCTATACGGGGATCGTGATCGCCCGCAGCGTGCTCCCGCTCGCGGCGTTCTTCGATGCCCCGCAAGAGACGACGGCGCTCGAGCTCGTCACGATGTTCCTCAACGCCGCGACCCTGCTCGTCGTCGCGATCGTCGCCGGGGGGCTCGGCGAGCGGTACCGCGCCACCCGCCAGGAGCTCGAGACACGACAGAAGGACCTCCGCGACCTGCAGGCCTTCAAGGACCTCATCTTCGAGTCCGCCGGCACCGGGCTGATCGCGGTCGATTGCGCGCATCGGGTCACGGCGTTCAACCGCGCCGCCGAGGAGATCACCGGGGTGACGGCGAAGCAGGCGATCGGCCGTAGCTGGTCGGCGCTCATCGGGACCACGGTGCCCCTGGAGTCGATTGAGGCGGCGATCGACGCCAATGCGCGCGCGTCCATGCGGCACGAGACGGCGCTGCGCCGGCCCGACGGCTCGACGGTGCCGGTACGCATGACCTTTTCCGCGCTTCGGTCGGGTGAGGGCGAGCGGCTCGGCCTGATCAGCGCCTGCGATGATCTCTCGGCGATCCGCGCGATGGAGTCGCGGATGCGGCAGGCCGACCGCCTGGCGACCCTCGGGCGGATGGCGGCGAACATCGCGCACGAGATCCGCAACCCGCTCGCCTCTCTCACGGGGGCGATCGAAGTCCTCACCAGCCCGCACACGGCCGAGGACGCGCGCGAGCGCCTCTCGCAGATCGTGGCGCGCGAGTCCGAGCGGCTCAATCACATCATCAAGAACTTCCTCGAGTACGCGCGGCCCGCGCCGCTGTCGATCACGACCTTCGACGTGGCGGCCGCCGCCGAGGAAGTGCTCCTGCTGCTGGAGCACCGCGCCAGTCCCGGCAGCCTCAAGGTGATTCGCGAGTTTGCGCCGTCCGTGCTGTGGCCCGTCGACGCCGAGCAGTTCCGGCAGATTCTGTGGAATCTCTGCTTGAACGCGGCCGAGTCGATGCCGGAGGGCGGCGAGCTTCGTGTCGCCGTTGCCGTTCGCGGCGAGACGCTCGAGGTCACGGTCACCGACACCGGCGAGGGCATCGCCGCGGACGACCTGTCGCACGTCTTCGAGCCCTTCTTCTCGACCAAGTCGGAGGGGACCGGACTCGGGCTCGCCCTCGTCCATCGCGTCGTCCAGGAGCACGGCGGGGAGATCGACGTGCGGAGCTCGCCGGGCCTGGGCACGACGTTCACCCTCACCTTGCCCTCACGCCATGCCTGACACTCGGGTACTCGTCGTCGACGACGAACGGAGCATGCGGGAGCTCCTCGCGATCATGCTGAGGCAAGCCGGTCACGACGTCACGATCGCCGAGGGCGGCGAGCAGGCCGTGGAGGTGATCAAGAGCGAATCGTTCGACCTCGTCATCACCGACTTGCGCATGCGAAAGGTCGACGGCATCGCCGTCCTGCGCGCCGCGAAGGAGCACTCGCCCAGCACCGTGGTCCTCGTGGTGACCGCATTCGCATCGACCGAGACGGCGGTCGAGGCCATGAAGCTGGGCGCCTACGATTACGTCACCAAGCCGTTCAAGCTCGACGAGATCAAGCTGACGATCGCCAATGCACTCGAGCGCAAGCGGCTCCAGGATGAGAACCGCGAGCTCCGGACGCAGCTCCGACGCGAGCGCGGATTCGAGAGCTTTGTCGGCAAGAGCCGGCAGATGGTTGAGCTGCTCGATGTCATCCGAAAGACCGCCGATGGGCTCTCGACGGTGATGGTGACGGGCGAGAGCGGAACGGGCAAGGAACTGGTCGCGCAGGCGATTCATCAGGAGAGCCCTCGCCGGGCCGGTCCGTTCGTCTCGGTCAATTGCGGCGCGATCCCCGAGACCCTGATGGAATCCGAGCTCTTCGGACACGTGAAGGGCGCCTTCACCGGCGCCGTCGCCAACACCGTCGGGCTGTTCTCCGCGGCCAATGGCGGTAGTCTCTTCCTGGACGAGGTCACCGAGGTACCCCAGTCCGTCCAGGTGAAGCTTCTGCGGGCGATTCAAGAGCGGGAGATCCGCCGCGTTGGCGATACGCGCGACGTCAAGGTCGACGTGCGGTTGATCGCCGCCTCGAACCGTGACGTGGCCAAGGCCGTCGCCGACGGGATCCTCCGCGAGGACCTCTTCTATCGGCTCAACGTCATTCCAATCCAGCTGCCGCCGCTACGGGAGCGCCGAGAGGATATCGCGCTCCTCGCCGCGCACTTCGTCCGGAAAATCTCCGCCGAGCTCGGCAAGCCTGTGAAGGCGGTCAGCCCGGAGGCCCTGGCGATCCTGGAAAACTATCGTTGGCCCGGCAATATCCGCGAGCTCGAGAACGTGATCGAACGAGCGCTGGTTCTCGGCAGCGGGGACATTCTCGCGGCAGACGCTCTGCCGCCAGATCTCCAGCAGTCGCGCGCCTTTCAGGAAGTCCTCGTCGAGATCCCCACGGACGGCATCGACCTCGAGGTCACGCTCGACCAGATCGAGCACCGGTACCTCCAGATGGCCCTGGCGCGTACCGGTGGGGTCCAGACGCGGGCCGCGGAGCTGCTCCGCGTCAGCTTCCGACAATTCCGTTACAAGCTCCAGAAGCACGGCCAGCGCGACGCTTCCCGCGGCTGACGCCACGTTCACTTCGTTTTCCGCCCTCGCCCCCGGCGGCGGGAGGCGGCCGGCGGCTGCGACGTCGAGCCCGTCGGTCCCCCGGGTGCGTTTTTGGCTGCCCATGACGCTTTTCGTCACCGCGATTGCCAAGGCCCGTCAAGGAGAGCCGCGGCCATCCGGAAATTTGGTGCCTAAATGATTGAAAAGAGGACGCTGCTTGCTCCAACGGCGGTGGCACCGAAGCTGCAACCTCTCCCATTGCAAGAAGCAAATAGCGTTCTCATGCAGTTCAAAAAAGCGAGGAGGATCCCAATGATTCGGTGGTGGACCAAGAAGCGGCTCACGGTAGCGAACCAACGAGGCTTCACCCTCATCGAGCTGATGATCGTCGTCGCGATCATCGGCATCCTGGCGGCCATCGCCATCCCGCTCTACGCCAACGTTCAGGCGCGCGCGCGGATCGCCAAGGCCCAGGCTGACTCGCGTGCGCTCGCGTCGGCGGTGTCGATCTACGCCGCCCACATGGGCACCGTTCCTGCCGCTGGCGCCCTCTCCGTGCTCACGGTCGTCGCGGTCAACCAGCAGAGCCAGTCGGCTGGTCCGTTCATGGCGCAGGTTCCGGCGCCCCCGGCCAATTGGACGACCTACACGTACGCCGCCGACACGGCGTCCGGAACCTTCAACATCTCAGCGTCGGGTGACAACGTCACCGTCTCGCTGCCGTAACGGGTCGACGTCGCATCGCGCACGGGAAGGAGCCCCCTTCCCGTGCGCGCGTTTGTGTCCGTAGCACGCCGAGAATCCGTTCCGCCCGCTGAGAGGAGAGTCATGCCGGGGATCGAGAGCGTCGAGGTTGCGGCAGGCGCGCGAACGACCGAGAACCCCCTGAACACGTTCCCGAGATCGCTAACCGCGGGCCGTCTCGGCCCACAGATCATCCCGCTAGCGCTCGCCCTGACTACGTTCCTCGTCTTCCTGCCGGCACTCTGGAACGGATTTGTCGCGTGGGACGATTACGTCAATCTGTACGAGAACCAGGAGTACCGAGGGCTCACGTGGCCGCAGATCCGATGGATGTTCAGCACCGTGCTGATGGGCCACTGGATCCCTCTCACCTGGCTCACGTTCGGTCTCGATTATGTCATCTGGGAGATGAACCCGGCCGGTTACCATTTGACGAGCCTGGTGATCTTCGCCGCCAACACGGCGGTCTTCTACTTCATCGCCCTGCGCTTGCTCCGGCTGGCGGCAGGCTTCGCCGACGGCGCGCTCCGCCTGTCAGCGATCGTGGCGACGCTCTTCTTCGCTGTCCACCCGCTCCGCGCGGAGTCCGTCGGCTGGCTTACCGAACGCCGCGACGTCCTCTCTGGGCTCTTCTTCCTGCTGACAGTTTTGCTGCACCTCAAGGCTTGCGACGGATCGGGGAGACGCCGACGCTGGCTGCTTGCAGCATCGGTCGGCATGTACGTTCTCGCCCTCGTCTCGAAGTCAAGCGTCATGGTGCTGCCGGCGGTGCTCGTCCTGCTCGACATCTACCCCCTCCGGCGACTGGGCGGGCGCTGGCAGGAGTGGACGTCGGCACGGGCGCGTGCCGTCTGGCTGGAAAAAATCCCATACGTGGCTCTCGGTGTGGCCGGTGCCGTCGTGGGGTACTACGCGCAGAACGCCAACAGGTTCATCACGTCTCTCCAGCAGTACCCATTGTCCGCACGGCCCGCCATGGTGTTCTACAGCCTGTGGTTCTACCTCGAGAAGACGATGATGCCGAAGGGGCTGTCGCCGCTCTACGAGCTTCCGGCGCGAGTGGACCTGCTCGACCGGCAGTTCCTTCTTCCCGCCATCGGCGTTACAGCGATCACGGCGGCGGTGCTCGCGCTGCGGAGGCGGTGGCCCGCGGGGCTGGCGGTCTCGGCGTACTACGTGATCACCCTGGGGCCGGTGATCGGGATCGTCCACTCGGGGCACCAGCTGACCACCGACCGATACAGCTATCTTCCCGGATTCGCCTTCGCGCTCGTCGTCGGGGCGATCGCAGGCGCCGTCGTCCGGGCGGGCGCCGCTGGCACGCTCCGACCCCCGTTTCTCAGGGCGCTGGCCGGACTCGGCATCGTGTGGCTGTGCGGCTTGGCCTACCTGAGCGCTCAACAGGTTCAGATCTGGCGAGACACAGAAAGCCTCTGGAGGTACGCGCTCGAGTCCGACCCGAACTGTGCGATCTGCCACGGCAACCTCGGGGTCTACCTCTCGGATCAGGGAAACATGGAGTTGGCGAAGGTCGAATACCAGACCGTCCTGGCGCTTCGACCCGACAACGCCAAGGCTCTTCAGCACATCGGCCATACGTACGCAGCGCTCGGAGACACCCCGCGCGCCATGGAGCACCTCAAGCTCTACCTCACGCGGTACCCGAATGACGCCGACGTGCTCAATAACTTGGGCGCCGCGCTCTTGAGCGACCGGCGCCCACGCGAGGCGCTCGAGCCCCTGACACGGGCTATGCGGGTCAAGCCCAAGCACGTCCTGGCTCACATCAACGCAGGCTACGCGCGCATTCGACTGGCGGAGTACCGCGAGGCGCTTGAGCTGTTCCGCCAGGGCATCGCACTGAAGTACGATGCGCCCCAGGCGTGGGTCGGGCTCACCTACGTTTATATCGAGCTGGGAGAGACGGACGCTGCGCGTACGGCCTGGGGAATCCTCGGGATGCTCGACCGTAAGCAGGCAACGGCGATCGGACCCGTATTCCTCCAGACCTGGTGATCGTGGCGCCGCTGCGAGCCGTCGCCGATGCGTGGCCGACCGGGATGGTCGCTGCCGTCGCTCTCTTCGGACTCGCCATCGGGAGTTTTCTCAACGTCGTGATCGCCCGCGTTCCGGCCGGGCGCAGCCTCGTGCGTCCCGGATCCGCCTGCCCAGGCTGCAGTGCACTGCTGAACTGGTACGACAACATCCCCGTGCTGTCGTTTCTCGTGCTTCGGGGCCGATGTCGCGCGTGCAGGATGACGATCTCTTGGCGTTATCCGATCGTCGAGATGATCACGGCAGTGGTCCTTGTTTTTGCGTACGTCGCACTCGGCCCGACCGCCGACTTCGCGTTCGCGGTCGTGCTGCTGCCCGCGCTCATCGCGATCACCGGGATCGACCTGGCGCATCAGCTCATTCCAGACGCCATCACGCTGCCTGGGATCCTCGTCGGGCTGCTCCTCAACCTCGCGACCGGGCGCATTTCCTGGGTGGAATCCGTCATCGGAATCCTCCTCGGCGCTGGGCTCTTCTTTCTGATCATCCTGGTCAGCCGGGGTGGCATGGGTGGGGGCGACCTGAAGCTCGGCGCGATGCTCGGGGCGTTTCTCGGGTGGAAAGCACTGCTGTTTGGGATGTTCGTCGCGATCGTGCTCGGCGGCGTCATCGGAGCCGCGCTCCTGGCCACCGGCGTTCGCGGCCGAAAGGATCCCATCCCGTTTGGCCTGTTCCTTGCCGCGGGTGGAGCCATGGCACTCGTCTGGGGTGAACGAGCTTTCAGCTGGTGGGTGAGAGGGTTCGTCGGATGAATGCGCGCGGGTTCGCCCTGGCGGAGCTCATCGTGATTCTCGCGATCGCCGGTGTCCTGGCCACGCTGGTGGCGCCGACGCTCTGGAGCTATGCGCGGACAGCGACGCTCCAGGCAGCCGCGCGCGAGCTCGCGACCTCGATCAACCTCGGCCGCCAGATCGCGATCTCCCGGAACACGACGGTGTGCGTCGAGGTCGCCGCCGCGACGAACATCCGTCTGAGAACCGGCGGGTGCGGCGGCGAAATCTGGACCGGGCCCGGGACCGATGCCTCCGGCGCGATCAAGATCTCGGACTCGGGCACGCTCCACATCAGCACGACGGCGAACGTCGTCTTCACGAGCCTGGGAGCGGCCAGCCCCGCCGGGACCTACACGCTGACGAACCCGATGAGCCACGCGACGCGCGCCGTGGTCGTCGCCGCCACCGGCCGCGTCAGCGTGCGATGAGGCGGCCGGTGGGTCACGACGAACGCGGCTTCAGCTTGGGCGAGGTCTTGGTGGCGACGCTGGTCCTCGCGATCGGGCTCGTGGGGATCGCGACCGGCTTGCAGTACGCCACGAGCGGGGTCGAGATCGGCAAGGGGGAGACGACGGCCGCGTTCCTCGCCGAGCAGCGACTCGAATGGCTCAAGGCGCTGGCGCTGGCGAACTGGGCGAGCTCGACCCTGAAGGCCGGCACCACCATGGAGGGCTACGGCTCCATCGCCGACGCGTCGTTCTATCGGCGTGTGACGACGATCACCGACGGCCCCGGAGGGACGTGCGACGCAAACTGCAAGCTCGTGCAGGTCACCGTCTTCTACCGGCCGGTCACGGAGCGGGGCCAGCTCGATCAGGAACGCCGGCTCGACGTGAGCACGATGCTCGTGACCCGAAGCTGACACGCGTGACACGATTGCGAGGCCGCGCCATGCGGAGACTCAGTCGTCTCATCGACAACGAACAGGGCGTCGCGCTGGTGCTGGCCCTGATGATTCTCCTCACCCTCACCGGGTTGGTCCTCGCGTTCCTCTCGGCGAGCGCCTTCGAGCCTCAGATCTCGCGCAACCACAGCGAGACGGTCCGCGCGCGGTACGTGGCCGAGGCCGGCGTCGAATACGCGTACGATACGCTCGCCACCAACGTCGGCTCCTGGAACGACCATCTCGCCGGAGCCACGTGCGCTCAGGGCGCAGTCCTGGGCGCGCCCAATTCGAGCCTGCCCGGCCTCGGGAGCGCGCACGGCACGTTCACGGTCCGGATCCGCAACGACTGCAAAGCGGGCGACGACCAGCTGACCGGCATCGCTCTCGATACCACCACCGGCGGCTGCGACCCGGCGGCGCCCGGAACGGCCACGCGTGATAGCAATTGCAAGGTCGTCGTCACGTCGACGGGCACGATCGGGACCACGACCCGAACGATCACGGTCGTCATCGCGAAAACCGCCGGCCTTCCGATCAACGGCGCGCTCGCCTTCCCCGGATCGCAGGCGGACGTGAGCCTTCGCGCCTCGAGCATGATGATCGACGGGCGTGACACGAAGATCGGCGATCCCCCCGGCGCGCCGACGGGCTCCGCTCCGGCGGTCTACGGCATCGCGGTCAACCCCAGCTTTCCGGCTCTCGTAGCCCGGCTCGAGACCGCGTTGGCGGACGGCGCGCGGAACGACGTCCGAGGGAAGGACAGGACCAACCCCAGCGCGACGCAGCGCGGCGCCAACACCATCAGTGCCGACGGCGCTCTCACGTCGCAGGCGGTCACGGACTTCGTCGACGCCGCAAAGTCGACGGCCGACTTGACAATCAACGCCAGTCCCGGCAACGCGTCCTCGCTCAGTAATATCGGCTCGACGTGCGCGACCGATCTCGAGAACTCGACGTGCTGGGGCACGAGCGCGCGCCCGAAGGTCGTCTACATCCGCGGCGCCATGCCCAACGTCGGCACGCGCTACACGTCACTCAGCCTCGCCGGCGAGAGCTCGGGTACTGGCGTTCTGATCATCGAGAACGGCATC
>Ga0137396_10000771_pt1 | contig 15875 bp, 13 predicted proteins | sample czc16metaG_FD_108284 | JGI IMG/M metagenome (GOLD analysis project Ga0137396, IMG submission 108284) | Vadose zone soil microbial communities from Angelo Coast Range Reserve, California, USA - czcobulk3.16 metaG | ecosystem: Environmental > Terrestrial > Soil > Vadose zone | place: USA...
CGTTCCAGGTGGCGTGGCTGTCGCCGGCATCGCCGCGCCTATCTCCGTTCCAGGGGGGGGGCCTCTCCTCGGCGGCGCCCCATCCCTCCCGAAGCCTCCTCTCCCGAAGCTTCCGTAGGTTAGAAGCGTCCGCGCGCGATACCCGGGCATGGAGGAACCCCTTGGCGCTGACGCCGCGATGGCGCTCCAGTTCATCGACCGGCGTCAAGGCGAATGGTACTGCACCGCTTGCTGGGCGGTGGCGGCGAGCATCGATCCACGAGTCGCCGATCGGCTGGCAGAGCACATGGCCACCGCGCTCGAGGCCGTGACCGCTGGCTATCAGGCGCGGGTTGGTGGCCCCTGCTATGTGTGTGACGCACCCCGGCAGCCAGGCGCGGTGAGCCGCAAAGGCCTGAGGTCCGTCCGGAGCCTTCGCACAACGACTTGACGCTCCGCTGGAGTCACTTGCGCTTGCGCATCCAGAGCTCCTCGGAACGGATCGGGAGTCTCCTGACGCTGACGCCGAGACCGCGGAGCGCGTCGGCGACGGCGTTGGCGATCGCCGCGGGAGCGCCGATCGTCCCGCCCTCACCCATCCCCTTCACGCCGCCCGGCATCGCCGGCGACGGCGTCTCGAGGTGGCCGATCTCGAGCGTCGGCACGTCGTCGGCTTTCGGGAGCGCGTAGTCCATCAGCGTCGCCGTCAGGAGCTGGCCGTGCTCGTCATACACGACGCGCTCGAGCAGCGCCTCGCCGATCCCCTGGGCGACGGCGCCATGGATCTGGCCCTCCACGATCATCGGGTTGATCATCGGACCGCAGTCTTCGACGAGCACGTAGCGTCGGAGCGCGACGCGGCCCGTGTCTCGATCCACCTCGACGACGGCGACGTGGACGGCGCCCGAGAACGTCGGCCCGGGCGAGTCGAAGTACACGGTCGCCTCGAGCCCCGGCGGGACGCCGTCGGGTAGGCCGCCCAGCGGGGGCGAGTAGGCGAGACGCGCGAGCTCGGCGAGGGCGATCGCGCGGTCGGGAAAGCCACGCACCGCCGCGCGCGCGCCCTCGAGGACGACGTCGGACGGGCTCGCCTCGAGAACGTGCGCCGCGAGCGTCTGAAGCTTCGCCCTGACCCGATCGGCCGCCGCCCCCGCGCTCCCGAGCTGGGAGATCGCGCCACGGCTCCCAAACGTTCCGCTGCCCCGCGGGCCCCCGAGCGTGTCCACCGCCAGGACGCGCACGCGGTCCATCGGCACCCCCAGCCGGTCGGCGACGACCTGGGCGAGCGTCGTGGCGTGGCCTTGCCCCTGCGAGGGAAAGCTCGACGCGCAGCTCACGGTGCCGTCGGGATCCATCGTCACGGTCGCCGCCTCGATCCCCGGAACGTCCGCCATCCCGCGGCGCCGGAAGACCTCGGCGCCCATGCCGGTGTACTCCGTGTAGCAGGAGATCCCGACGCCGACGAGCCGGCCCCCGTCGCGCGCAGCCTGCTGCTCCCGACGAAGGTTCTCGTAGTCCACGGCCGCGAGTGCCTGCTCGAGGGCTTTCGGATAGTCGCCGCTGTCGTACGTCATGCCGCTCGCCGAGGTGAAGGGATAGGCCTCGCGCGGGATCAGATTGCGCCGCCGTATCTCGGCCGGATCGAGCTTCACGCGCTCGGCGACGAGGTCGAGCATCCGCTCCATGACGAAGGCGCCCATCGTCATGCCGACGCCACGACAGGCGCCGAGCGGCGGCTTGTGCGTGAGGGCGGTGATCGCCTCGTACTCGTAGGCGGGCGTGCGGTACGGGCCGGGCAGGATGACGGCGCTGCCGAGCGGCTCGAGGGCACCCGTGACCGGATACACGTGGTAGGAGCCCCCGTCCGAGATGACGCGCGCGCGCAGCGCGAGCAGCGTGCCGTCGGTTGCGGCGGCGACCTCGACCTCCATCCGCTGGGCGCGCGCCTGGGAGGCCGCGGCGAGGTTCTCGCGTCGCTCCTCGATCCACTTCACGGGACGTCCGACGCTTCGGGCGAGCGCGGCGACGGCGATGTCCTCGGGAAAGACGTGCATCTTGAGTCCGAAGCCGCCGCCGACGTCCGGGGCGATGACCCTGACGCGCGGTTCCGGCAGATCGAGCGATGTCGCCAGCGCGGTGCGCATGATCGACGGCGTCTGGCTCGACGCCCACACCGTCAGCGTCTCGCCGTCCCAGTCGGCGACGAGACCGCGCGGCTCGATGGGCGAGGCCGCGCACCGGGCGTGCTCGAACGTCTCTCGCAGGAGCACCGGCGCTCGCGCGAAGGCCGCGGCGACGTCGCCCCGGCGCCACACCCGGCGGAAGAGGACGCGGTTCGCCGCGAGCGCCGCGTCGAGCGTCGACACCGCCGCGAGCGGCTCGTACTCCACCTGAACCAGCTCCCGCGCGTCCGCGGCGATGTACGGGCTCGACGCGACGACAGCGGCGACGGCTTCGCCGTAGAAGCGTACGGCGCGGTCGGCGAGCGGCGTCCAGGTGGCCGGCACGAACCCCTCGGCGTCGAGCCGCGGCTCGAGGTTCCGGACGACGCCGTGGAGGTCGGCGGCCGTGAACACGCCGACGACGCCGTCGAGCCTGCGCGCGGCGGCGCGGTCGACCCGCCGGATGGCGGCATGGGCGTGAGGGCTCCGCACGAAGGCGATGTGGAGCATCCGCGGCAGCGCGATGTCGTCCACGTACCGGGCGCGCCCCCTGAGCAGGCGCGGGTCCTCGACCCGCTTGATGCGCGCGCCCGTGTAGCGGGGCTGGCTCACGGGTCAGCGGCCACCCTTCACGCGGGGCAGGACCTCGCCGGCGATCAGCTCGAGCTGCTCCGTCCCCCAGTCGAGGGGATTCAGGACGATCGTGTCCACGCCCCCGTCGAGGGCCGCGATGCGCGCGCTGATCTTCTCGGCGAGCGGCTCCGCCTCCCCGAGCAGGTAGTGCGTGCGCCAGTAGTCGAGGTCCATGCCCGAATAGACCGAGAAGTGTGGCGCCGCCGACTCGGGTTTCTCTCCCCTCTTCAGGACCCAGATGAAGTTCGAGTAGACGCGCCCGATCTTCTTCGCGTCGCGCCCGGACTCGCCCGCGAACCGCTGGACCTTCTCCCAGTCGCCCTTCACCATCTCGGGCGTCGCGGAGGAGTGCGGCACCCAGGTGTCGGCGTACTTCGCGATCCGCCGCAGGACGGGGTCGATGTTGGTCACGGTCTGACCGTAGACCTTCTCGAAGGGCTGGGAGCCGCCGCCGATCCAGATCGGCGGGTGCGGCTTCTGCGCGGGCTTTGGGTCGATCGTGAGGTCGCGGAAGCGATAGTACTTGCCCTCGTAGGTCACGTTGTCGCCGCCCCAGAGCGCCGTCACGGCCTCGATCGCCTCGTTCATCCGCGGGCCGCGCTCCTTGGGCGGCACGCCCATCAGCGCGAACTCGGCTTCGTGCCAGCCGACGCCGATGCCGAGGATCGAGCGCCCGCCGGAGAGCAGGTCGAGCGTCGCCCACTCCTTCGCGAAGTAGACCGGGTTCCGGAGCGGCAGGACGAGGACCATCGTCCCGAGCTTCAGCGTGCGCGTGACGCCGGCGAGGGCGGAGAGGAGCGCGATCGGCTCGAGCCAGGTGCACGCGTACGCGGGTGGCGTGAGCAGCAGGTGGTCGATCGACACCGCGCAGTCGAAGCCGAGCTCCTCGGCGCGGCGCAGGTAACGACCCATCGCGTCGAGCGTCGCCGTCCTCGGACCCAGCGCGAACGAGGGAATGCGAAGCCCGTATCTCATCGCAGGCCGTCCTCCTTCCTGGCTTCGTCCTTCGTGAGGCCACCGACGCGCGGGTGGGGCCGCCCGCCGTCGGTCAGCGCGAGGACGAGCACGATCTCGTCGGCCCGCGGCGCGTCGTTGAGGCGTACTTCGATCGCGTCGTAGTGCGTGCGGACGAACGCCGCGTCCTTGAAGTGGAGCGGCACGTCGATCGTCGTCCCGGGCCCGCCGAGCTTCTTCGCCGACGGGATGATGGCCTTGCCGCCGCCGACCGCCGAGCGCAGCGGCGCGCCGAGCTTCGGATGGAGCAGCGCCGCGGCGTGCTCGTACTCCCCGCGCTCGCCGACGATCGCGGCCTTGCCATAGGACTCCGCGGGTGCGCCGAGGGCCTCCGTCGCCTTCTTCGCCAGCAGCGCGCCGAGCTCTTCGCCCGCGTCGATGAGCGGGGTCAGGTCCTCGACGAAGCGCCCCGCGAACGGGTTCTCGATGACCGCCACCGCCGCGACCTTGCGCACCGGGCGCTTCGCAGGGCGGCCACCGTCGGCCAGGATCTCTTCGACAACGGTCACGAGCTTCCTGATGTTGACCATGAGCGGCTCTCCTGTCTCTCAGAGATCAGCACATCCGTGACGGCGCGGCGCGGGCTCGGCAGCGCCTCCTCCAGCGGGTAGCCGAGCCTGAACGGCATCAGCGCCTGCCACGCGCTCCGGCCGACCAGCTCGGCGACGGCCCGCTCGAAGCGCGGGGCGACCCGCAGGCTGTCCTCGCGGTCCGAGCGCTCGAGGATCTGGTTCAGCGGATGCATGCCGAGCCCGTGGAGCACCGCCCAGAGATGCATGCGCTGCCACACCCGTCCACCCGCGATCCGCTGGCCGGGGCTGCGCGCGGCGCGTACCAGGATGATTCCGAATGCCGCGGCGGTCGCGACGTGAACGTCCCGCGTCGCCTGAAGCCAGGCGTGGTCGCTCGGCCCTCGCGGCAGCGGCGGGAGCAGCTTCGCGACGGTCCGCTTGAGTCGCGGCATGCCCTGCGCGTCCAGCGTGATCCCGTCACGGTGGCGCTGGATGTCCCGCCACGAGGTCCGCAGCCAACGGCCGCTGTCCCGCGCCTGCGTCTCGTCGTTGACGATCGCTTCGGTCGCCTCGACGACGAGCGTGCCCACGCGGCGGCGATCGGTGTCGCTCGCGTACCAGGTGACGGCGACGTCTGGCTCCTCGCCGACCAGCGCCTCGAGGGCGCCCAGGACGTCGGCCGGGACCGGGCGGCGGTGGTACGGGCCCCGGTTGGTGTGGCGCGCGGGGATCGCGCGAAAGAGATCGGACGCGGTCGCCGGCGCCGGCGACAAATCCACCCGTGCCACGTGGGCCGGGTTCGCAGCGTCGGGCAGGACGGTCGGCCGCGCGCGATACCCGTGCGGACCCGCCGCGAGCACCAGATTCTCCAGCGCGCAGCCGAGCCCGATGTGGACCTCACGTCGGTACGGATCGATCGCGCCGATGGACCGGGCGCCGTCGTCGAACAGATCCACGCGGTCGGGTGCGACGCGGAAGCGCCACGGCTGGATGTTGTGCGGGCTCGCGGCGAGGATCGCGGCGCGCACCAAGCCCCGTGGGCCCTCGCCCGCCTCGCTCCGCGACATGGTCCACGGCGCGTACGCCGGCCCGCCCTCGGCGTCGAGGAGCCCCTGGTCCCAGGCGCGCCACAGCACGCCGGCGGGGGCGAGCGTCGTGGCGACCCCCGCCCACTTGAGGAATGCGCGCCGGGTGCTCATTCGCCGAGCTTGTGGAACACGAGTCCGTCGAGAAGCTTCGGGTAGAAGTGCGTGGACTTCTGCGGCAGGAGCTCACCGCCGCGCACCACCGCCTCGAGCTCCTCGGGCGTGGTCGACGCGATCAGGAACGCCGCCTGGTAGACGCCCTCGCGCGCGAGACGCACCGCCTCGGCCTGGTCCGAGGTGTAGTCGACGTGGGTCCGGGCGTCCAGCATCTCGTCGGTGATCCCGAGGAGCGGTCGCAGCACGCCCTCGTGCAGGATCGACACGGCGAGCCCCCGCCACGCCCGCGAGGTCCCGTCCGGCCACTTGATCCAGTCGAACCGGTCGGGGCGCAGCCGCAGCACGACGGCGTCGCGTCCGGCGACGACGCCGAGGGCCCGGTTCTCCGGGCGGAACGCGACCGGATCGGCGAGCGGCGACGCGTCGAACCAGCGCGCCGCCACGTCCATCAGGTCCTCGAAGTCGAAGTTGTCGATATGGTGGACGAGCCGGTGGTTCGCAACGATCGTGAGTCCCGGCGCCTCGAGGGTGAAGAACGCCATGAGCTTGTATCGCGCGCCGGGATGTCGCCGAGCGTACTCGACCGCGGTCTCGTAGCGGTGGTGGCCGTCGGCGATGATGACCCGCTGGGCCGCCATGAGAGACTGAGCCCGCGCGATCGCCGCCGGATCGGTGATACGCCAGAGCCGATGGCGCTCGCCCTTCAGGTCGCGCGCTTCGGCGACGGGATCCCCCGCCGGCGCCGTGGCGCGCCCGAGCTCGGCCGCGGGATCGCTCACGAGCATGAAGAGGAGGCCCGTGTCGGCGCCGGTGGCCTCGAGAAGCTGCATGCGGTCGCGCTTGGGACCGGCGTGGGTGCGCTCGTGGGGGAGCACGATACCCTTCGCGTACTCGCTGACCTCGCCGAGCGCGATGAACCCCGTCCGCGTCACCGATCGCCCGTGGGCCGTGTACGTCTGCTGGTAGGGATAGATCGCGGGCGCCGCCTCGGGCGCCCAGACGCCGTCGGCGAGCCAGGCCTCGAGCGTCTTGCGCGCCGCCGCGTACTTGTCGCCGCCGGGCTCGTCGCGGGGATAGGAGACGCGGACGATGTTCCAGGGAGAGAGCCCGTAGAGCTCGCCCTGCGCCTCGGGGCCGATCTGATCGTACGGCGGCGCGACGACGCGAGAGACGTCGCGCTCGGCCTCGCGGCTGAAGCGATAGCCCGTCACGGGCAGGATCCTCATGCTAGTGCCCGCCTCCCGCGGGCCCGGCCCCCTTCACGATCTCGGCGGCGCGCGAGGCGGGAGGCGTGTTGCGGCTCCGGCCGATCGTGATCCTGCCGTCGATGAGGACCATCGAGACTCCGGGCAGGTCGCCCGCGGCGAGGGCGCCGAGCGCATCCCTCCCGACGCTGCCCGTCGGCGCGTCGCAGACGACCAGGTCCGCCTCGCGGCCCTCGGCGATCACGCCGGCGCCGAGCTTGTAGACGCGGGCCGTGTTTCCCGTGGCGCAGGCGATGGCCTCCGCCGGGGGCATGCCGCCCAGCGCCGAGAGGAGCGAGAGCGTCCGGAGCACGCCGAGCGGAATGACGCCGGTCCCGGAGGGCGCGTCGTTGCCGATGATGAGCCTCGGGGTCACACGCCTCTCCATCGCGGCCCGCAGCGTGTGGAGCGCGGTCTTCATGTTGCCGCATTGAACGATCTCGAGCGCCATGTCGGTCGCCACGAGCCGCTCGATCTCGGCCGTCGTCATCGAGGTCGTCCCGCCGTTGATGTGACCGACCACGTCCGGCGCCGCCTCGAGCACGACGTCGGCGCTGATCGGGCTCGAGCCCGCGATCGAGGGGCCGCCCGTGTGGATCGTCACGGTCATGCCGTGCTTCCTGGCCCAGCGCACCATCGGCGCCGCGTCCTTTCCCGTCCGCACGGAGCCGAGCCCGATCTCGCCGACGAGCTTCACGCCGGCGGCGGCCATGTCGGCGAAGTCCTGCTCCACCATGCCGAGCTCGAGGATCGGCGCGCCGGCGTGCACCTTGACGCCCCCCGGCCGGAAGTTCGCGTAGGCCTTCGCGGCGACGATGGCGAGCGCCTTCAGCCCCACGATGTCCTTCGGCCGCCCGGGCAGATGCACTTCGCCGGCGGAGATCGCCGTGGTGACGCCCCCGTGCATCGCCGAGTCGATGAAGTCCACCGTGCGCTGGCGCGGCGTGAAGTCGCCGAAGACCGGGTGGACGTGGGAGTCGATGAGGCCGGGGATGACGGTGGTTCCCTTGGCGTCGATCACGACGTCGGCGTCCTCGTCGAGCCCGCGGCCGATCCCGGCGATCGTCCCGTCCCTGAGCACGAGGGAGTCCGCGTCGAGCAGGGGCGTGCGGATATCGCCGCTCACGAGACGTCCGATGTTCCGGATGAGTGTCTTCATACGCTCAGGTACGCCCTCCTGATCGACTCGTCCGCGTCGAGGCGCGCGAACGGGCCCTCGAACTTGATCTGCCCCTGCTCGATGATGTACGCCCGGTCGGCGAGCCGGCGCGCGAACTTCACGTTCTGCTCGGACAATACAATAGTCAGCCCCGCGTGCTTGAGGGCGGCGATGTTCTCGCCGAGGGCCTTCACGACCACGGGCGCCAGCCCCTCCGACGGCTCGTCGAGCAAGAGGAGCCGCGGCCCGGTCATGAGCGTGCGCGCGATCGTCAGCATCTGCTGCTCGCCCCCCGAGAGGCTCCCCCCCCGCCGCCGCGCGAGCTCGCGGAGCTTCGGGAACAGGCCGAAGACCCGCTCCACGGTCCACGCGCGGTCGGCCCGCCCGTCGCGCTCGCCGACGCGCAGATTCTCGAGCACGGTCAGCTCGCCGAAGATCCGCCGGTCCTCCGGGACGAACCCGATCCCGCGCCGCGCGATCTCGTGGGTCGCGCGCCCGCGGAGCGAGCGGCCGTCGAACAGGATCTCGCCGTCCGTCACGTCCACGAGCCCGACGATCGCCTTGAGCGTGGTGGACTTCCCGGCGCCGTTCCGCCCGAGCAGCGACACGACCTCCCCTTCCCGCGCCTCGAGGCCGACGCCGTGCAGCACGTGGCTCCGACCATAGTAGGCGTGGACGTCGCGGAGCTCCAGCAGGCGCGCGCTCACCCCTCGTCCCCCAGGTAGACGGCCTGGACCTCCGCGTGGGCGCGGACCTCCGCCGGCGGCCCCTCGGCGATGACCCGTCCCTGGTGGAGCACCATGATGCGCTCCGCGACCGAGAAGACGACGTCCATGTCGTGCTCGGTGAAGAGCACCGTGACGCCGCGCTCCCGCGCGACCGAGGCGGTGAGCCTCATCAGCGCGCCGCGCTCCGCCGGGGCCATGCCCGCCGTCGGCTCGTCGAGGAGCAGCAGCTCGGGGCCATTCGCCAGCGCGATCGCGAGCTCGAGCTTCTTGAGGTCGCCGTAGGCGAGGACGCCGGCGTGACGCTGCGCCTGGTCGGCCAGCCCGACCTGCTCGAGGAGCGCTCGAGCACGCTCGGCCTCGAGCGACGCGGCGGGGCGGAAGAGCGTCCGGCTCCGGCCCGTGTGGGAGAGGCGCGCGACCTGGACGTTCTCCAGCGCCGAGAGCGTGGCGAAGGTCGCGGTGATCTGGAAGGTACGGCTCACGCCGAGGCGCCAGATCGCGTGGGGCGAAAGCCCGAGGATCTCGCGGCCGCGGTAGGACACGCTGCCACGGTCGGCCCGGAGCTGACCCGTGAGGATGTTGAAGAACGTGGACTTGCCGGCGCCGTTCGGGCCGATGAGCGCGCGGATCTCGCCGCGGGGGAGGTCGAAGCTGACGTCGTCCACGGCGCGGACGCCGCCAAAGGCCTTGCGGATGCCGGCCACCCGGAGCAGCGCCGGCTCAGCCACGGCGGCGCTCCGCGAGGATCCCGAGGAGGCCGCGGGGAAACGCCAGCACGAGCGCGATCAGGATCGCGCCGAGGACGAGCTGCCAGTACTCGGTGTACCTGGTCGCCGCCGTGTCGAGGATCGTGTAGACCGCGGCGCCGAGTGGACCTCCCGCGACCGTCTGCACGCCGCCGAGGAGCACCATGACGAGCGGCTCCACCGACATCGAGACGGCGAGCGAGTTCGGGAAGACGCTCCCCTTGAGGAAGACGAACGTCCCGCCCGCGAGCCCGCCGAAGAGGCCGGCGACGACGAAGGCGAGCCACTGGTGCGCGCGGACGCTCACACCGACCGCCTCCGCGCGCCGCGCGTGGTCGCGCACCGCCCGGAGCGTGAGGCCGAAGGGCGAGCGCCCGATGAGGGTCAGGAGCGCGATCCCGCCGCCGCACGTGAGCAGGGAGAAATAATAGTAGCGGAGCGGCGGCGCGAGCCACGGGACAGGCCAGACGCCGAGCAGGCCGTTGTCACCCCCCGTCACGTCGTACCACTGGTGGACGACCGCGTAGGCGATCTGGGCGAAGGCGAGCGTCAGCATCGCGAAGTAGATGGAGGAGAGGCGCACGCAGAAGTAGCCGATGAGCGCCGCCCCGAGCGCCGCGACCAGGGGCGCCGCCGCAAACGCGAGGAGCATCGGCGTCTTCGCCCGGACCAGCAGCGCGGCCCCGTAGGCGCCGAGCCCGAACGCGGCGGCGTGGCCGAACGACACCATGCCGCCCGTGCCCATCAAGAGGTGCAGGCTGGCCGCGAACAGGGCGAAGGCGAGGATCTCGACCAGCACCCAGATGTAGAAGGTCGGCAGGAGCGGCGGGAGCACGACGAGCGCCGCCAGCACGGCGGCGAGCCAGAGCCTCGGCGCCGGTAACGCACGCTCGACGGCGATGGCACCGCCCGCCGAGCGCGCCTGCGCCTCCGGCCGGCCGAGCAGCCCCCACGGCCGGACGATGAGGACCACGGCCATCACGACGAACATCATCACGAGCGACGCCCTGGGCAGCACGAGCACACCGAAGGCGTCCACGACGCCGATGACGATCGCGGCGAGCAGCGCGCCGGGCACCGAACCCATGCCGCCGACCACGACGACCACGAACGCCTCGGTGATGATCGCCGTGTCCATGACGTTCGTGACCGCCTGACGCGGCACCTGGAGCGCGCCGCCGAGACCGGCGAGGAACGACCCGAGGACGAACACCGACGTGAAGAGTCGCGCCTGGTCCACGCCGAGCGCCGCGACCATCTCGCGGTCCTGCGTCGCGGCGCGGATGAGGATGCCCCACCTTGTACGGAAGAAGAGCCACCAGAGGCCGCCCGACACGACCGGGCCGACCGCGATGAGCGCGAGGTCGTACGTCGGGAAGAGCTGGCCCAGAATCGACACCGAGCCGGCGAGCCCGGGCGCGGCGGGGCCGGTCTTGTTCTCGCTGCCCCAGAAGAGGCGGACGACGTCGGCCACGACGAGGACCAGCGCAAACGTGAGGAGCAGCTGGTAGAGCTCGGGCGCCCGGTACACGCGGCGGAGGAGGCCGACCTCCACGGCGAGGCCGACGACGCCCACCGTCGTCGCCGCCAGGAGCACGGCGACGTAGAACGAGGCGGGCCCGAGGGGCAGCGCCGCCGTCAGCGTGTAGGTCAGGTAGGCGGCGAGCATGTAGAGGGAGCCGTGGGCGAAATTGACGATCCGGGTGACGCCGAAGATCAGCGAGAGTCCCGCCGAGATGAGAAACAGGACCATCGCGTGCGCGAGCCCCGAGAGGAGCTGGATGACGATGAGCGAGGCCGACATGGGCGTCTTGGGGCAGGCGCCGCGACGGTCAGTGGCCCGCGCGCAATTTTTTGACCTCCTCGTCTGAGGGCAGCACGCGTTCGCCGGGCACATACTCGTAATTGACCATGATCCCGACGCCACGCTTCGGGTCCACCTTCGTGAATCCTACCCACGCGCCGAGTGTCGATTGGCCGTCGGCCGCGCGGAAGCTGATCGGGCCCACGGGCGTCTCGACTCTGAGCCCCCGGAACGCCGCGACGAGCCTGTCCGTGTCCGTGCCGCCGGCCTTCCGAATCGCCTCGAAGATCGACTGATAGGTGATGTAGCCCACGAGCGAGCCGAGGACCGGAGTCTTGTCGGTCCGCTTCGTGAACTTGGCGACGAACTCCTTGTGGGCCGGCGTCGAGATGTCGTACCAGGGGTAGCCCGTCACGAGCATGCCCTCGGGCGCCTCGAGCTTCAGCGGATCGATGTACTCGGGTTCGCCGAGCAGGATACCGACCACGAACATCTTCTTGAACAGGCCGCGCTTGTCGGCCTCGCGCACGAAGGCGAGCCAGTCGGAGCCGAAGAGCGAGACGTAGAGCGCGTCCGGATTCTGGTTGAGGATCGCGGTCACGAATGGCCCTGCCTCGAGCTTGCCGAGTGTCGGCCAATGCTCACCGACGACCTCCACCTCGGGCTTCAGCTCCTTCAGGCGATCCCGGAAGGTCTCCCAGGCCCGCTTACCGTACTCGTAGTTGGGCCCGATGGCGGCCCACTTCACGTACTTCAGCTTCGCGCCCTTCTCGGCGAGCATTCGCCCCTGCTCGTACGTGTTCGGCCGCACACGGAAGACGTGGTCATGCCCCTTCGACCACGTCAACGCCTCGGTCAGCGCCTCCGCCACGACGAACAGGGTCTTGTTCTGTTTCGCCCAGTCGGAAACGGCGAGGCCGACGTTCGAAAGAAAGGTGCCCGCGATCAGCACGACCTGCTCGCCCGCCACCAGCTCCTGGGCATGCTTCACCGCCTCCGCCGGCTGGCCTTTGTCGTCACGAAAGACGATCTCGACCTTCCGGCCGAGCAGACCGCCCTTGGCGTTCACTTCGTCGGCGGCCATCTCGACGGCCGCCCGATAGGGCCCGGTGAATGGCGCCCCGATGCCGCTGTACGAGTTGATGTCACCGATCTTGATGGGGGCCTGGGCGAACACCGGGGTGGCCAGGGCCAACGCCAGTGTCGTCACCAGACCTCCGGCCACTCGAGTCCTCTTCATGGCGTGAACCTCCCTCTCCTACTCGTCGACGAAGCCCACGACGCGCGCCGGGGCCGATTCCGATCTCCACTTCGCCGGTAGCGCGATGACCCTCACCTTGGACGGGACCTGATCGAGGTTGACGAGGTTTTCGATCTGACACGTGACGTTCGGCAGGATCGTCCGGTGGACTCTCATGCCGCTCGTGAGAATCTCGTCGGCGTGCTGATAGTCGACGCCCTTTTCCTCCTGGGCGAAGTCGAATCCGACGACACGCGGCTTTCGCGCGACGAGCCACTCGGCGGAGGCCTTCGTCAGACAGGGAGACTCGTTCCACCACGCCGGGTCGGTCGTCTTGTGGCCCTTGGGCCAGTCGGTTCGGAGGAACAGGATGCCGCCGGGCGGGATCTGGATGCCCTTCGCGTCGAGCGCCCGTTCGGCCCGATCGAGATCGTCGGGCGTGATCCGGGAGTTCGCCGTTCCCTTGAACGTGAGATCGAGCACCAGCGCCTCGCCCATCAGCGCGTCCAGGGGCAGCTGTTCGACCGAGGGCTTGTCGCGGAAGAAATGATGCGGCGAATCGATGTGCGTGCCCGCGTGCACGGTCATTTCGACCATGTTGGACACGAAGCCCTTGTCCTCCCATCGGACGATCGGCCGCAGCTTGAAATAGAGCTCTTCCTTGGCGAACGGCGCGGAGTCGCACTCCTCGACGGTCATGCTCAGATCGACGATGCGCGTCATCGGGGCCTCCTCGGGCCGGTAGGTGTCGGTGCGGCGACGAGTCGACTCGTTCCCGGTCGCGAGCGCGGCGGCGTCCATGCCCCGACCGACCCGGCCGCTCGCGAGCGCCTCGACCGTCGCCGATCGCTCGTCACGGAACGGCATATCGCACGAACGCGATGATGGAGGCAAGGGCGAAAATCGGGCGACCCGGAGGTGGTGCGGGGCGGGGCGAGGCGTGGCAAGATGGCGCCACATGACGAAGCGCGAGCGCGTGCTGGCCTCGCTCGCCCGCCGGCCCGTGGACCGTCCGCCCGTCGCCTTCTGGCGCCACGCGCCCGACGTCGATCATACGGCCAAGGGCCTCGCGGACGCGATGCTGGCGTTCCACCGCCGCTTCGACCTCGACCTGATCAAGCTCATGTCGAGCGGCGTGTACTGCGTCGAGGATTGGGGCTGCACGGTCGCCTACACGGGATCGCCGAACGGCGCCAAGCAGTGCACGGAGCACGCGGTGAAGACGCCCCAGGACTGGGCGCGTGTCCGCGAGCTCGATCCCGGTGCGGGTGCGCTCGGGCGCGAGCTCGACGCGCTCCGGCTGACCGTTCGAGGGCGTCACGACGACGCACCGGTGCTCCACACCGTCTTCGCGCCGCTGACGATCGCGCGGAAGCTCGCGGGCGACCGGCTGCACGAGGACCTCGGCACGCGGCCCGAGGCGGTGGCGCCGGCCCTGGACGCGATCGCGCGCACGATGGCGCGTTACGCGGCGGCGGCCCTCGAGGCGGGCGCCGACGGGCTCTTCGTCGCCACGCAGACGGCCAGCGCCGAGGTGTGCGGCGCCGGCGAGCTCGATGCCTTCGAGCTGCCCGCGACGCGTCGGCTCGTCGAGGGGGTGGCGGGCAAGACGCCGCTCGTCATGCTCCACGTGCATGGGCGTGACATCGCGTTCGACCGCCTCGCCGCGCTGCCCGTCCACGCCATCAACTGGCACGACCGCCTCACCCCGCCGGCGCTCGGCGAGGCCCAGCGGCGCTTCGGCGGAGCGGTCGTCGGCGGTCTCCGGGAGACCGGGACGCTGCGCCGCGGACCCGCCGCCGCCATCGCCGAGGAGGTCTTCGACGCGATCCGCCAGACCGGCGGGCGCGGGCTCATCGTGGCGCCGGGGTGCGTGCTCCCGCTCGACGCGCCCGAGGCGCATCTGGACGCGGTGATCGACGCGGTCAAGCGGAGTCACCCGTGAAGGCCGGGATGCTGAGCGCCGCACTCGCCGCCCTGCTGCTCGGGTCGCCGGCCGGGGCCGCCGAACCGCAGGGCGAGCTGCGCGTGGCGATCCCGTGGACCCCCGAGACCCTCGATCCCACGATGAACCTCGCGTCCATCCGCGCGGCCGTCGGCGTCAGCATCTTCGACTCGCTCGTGGGGCGCGACGGCGACGGGCGGATCGTGCCCGAGCTCGCCGAGTCGTGGACGCTCCTCGACGACACCACCTGGCAATTCAGGCTCCGCCGCAACGTCGTCTTCCACGACGGCGAGCCGTTCAACGGCGAGGCGGTGCGCTTCACGGTGCAGCGCGTGCTCGACCCGAACCAGAAATCGCCCAACCGCGCGAACATCGCTGAGATCTCCCGCGTGGACGTCCTCGACGACGTCACCGTGAACCTGGTCACCCGGCGGCCCTACGCGCCGCTCCTCAACCGGCTCGTCGACTTCCCGATCGCCCCGCCGAAGTACACGGCCGAGAAGGGCAACCCGGGGCTGGCCCTCCGGCCGGTCGGGACCGGGCCGTTCCGCTTCGTCGAGCTCGTGAAGGATGAGCGCCTCATCCTCGAGGCCTTCGACCGTCACTGGCGGGGCGCGCCGAGGATCGCGCGCCTCGTCTTCAGGCCGATCCCCGAGCCGTTCACCCGTGCGGCGGCGCTGCGGAACGGCGAGGTCGATCTGATCACGACCGTGCCGCCGACGCTCGCCCGGGAGCTCGAGCGCGTCGCCGGCCTCCGCGTCCGCCGTGTCCCGAGCACGTGGCAGATCTACCTCGGCCTCAACGCGCTCCGAAAGCCCCTGTCGGACCCGCGCGTGCGCCAGGCGCTCAACTACGCCACGGACGTCGACGCGATCGTCAAGAACGTCCTCGACGGCGACGGGCGGCGGCTCCACGGGCCGTTCACGCCCAGCATGTTCGGCTACGATCCCGCGGTGAAGGGCTACGCGCCCGACCCGGCGCGGGCGCGGCGGCTCCTCGCCGAGGCGGGGTACCCCGACGGGCTCGAGATCACGCTCGAGTCGCCCGCCGGCCGCTACCAAGGCGACAAGGAGATCGCCGAGGCGATCGGCGGCCAGTGGCAGAAGGCGGGCTTCAAGCCGAAGGTTCAGGCCGCGGAGTGGGGCGCGTACTTCAAGCGCTACCTCGGCAAGCAGTTCCAGGACGCCTACCTGCTCGGCCTCGGCGGTCCGATGCAGGACGCGGACGAGCTCTACAACCTCGTCTCGTCCAAGGGCCGCGGGCTCTACTACAAGAACGAGCGCGTGGACCAGCTTTTCGATCTCGGGCGCGCCACGCTGGACCCGGCGAAGCGCCGCGTGATCTACGCCGAGCTGGCGCGCGCGATGGTCGAGGACGCGACCTGGGTGTTCCTGCTACAGCAGGTGGACGTGTACGCGATGCGCGAGCGCGTCGTCTGGACGCCGCGCGCCGACCAATGGATGCTCTTGCACCAGGCGACCCTCAAGTAGCCTCCCGCTCGGCCGGC
>Ga0137396_10000772_pt1 | contig 15867 bp, 10 predicted proteins | sample czc16metaG_FD_108284 | JGI IMG/M metagenome (GOLD analysis project Ga0137396, IMG submission 108284) | Vadose zone soil microbial communities from Angelo Coast Range Reserve, California, USA - czcobulk3.16 metaG | ecosystem: Environmental > Terrestrial > Soil > Vadose zone | place: USA...
GCAAAATCGAGATCAGCTTCGATTTGAGGAGCCCCGGCAGGAACGTTGAGATGGAACTCATACAGGTCGAGATCATCCCGGCGCCAAGCGAGCCTCTTTCCGTGGGCGGCGAACTTGGGCCGAACCATTTGACCGAGGGGGCCGTTGGGCGCGTGCTCGCCTGGAATCCACTTGGGATAGGCTACGGTCAGCGGACCCGGAACTTCGGGTATGACCAAGTGCGCGTGAAGCAGTCCAATCGATGCCTGCCGCGCATCCAAATCAAGCCTGGTGGCTGGGCCCTGCTGGCCCATCGCGCTCCGATTTGCCAGCATTAAAGCCACGGCACACAAGCCCATCATTCGAGAAAACATGTTTCTCCCCCAGATCGGCGGCGAAGCCTCCGCGAGTCCTGATCGTACCTCGATTTTTACTTTGAATCTGCCGCCTCGACTTCCACGCCATGCAGCAGATCGTCCAATTGCTGTCGGGACAGGAAACGTCCGGCCAGCACAACACTACGGATCTTCCGCGTATTACTGATATCTTCGAGCGGGTTTCGATCGAGCAACACGAGATCAGCGACTTTGCCCTTTTCGACCGTACCTTGGTCTTGGCTCAGCCCAAGAAACCTCGCTGGGTTCAGAGTTGCTGTTTGCAGGGCCTCCATGGGCGTGAAGCCAGCTTTGACGAATAGAGCTAGCTCATCGTGCAGGCTGAATCCGGGAAACACATGCACACCGGCGGCGGTATCGGTTCCAGCCAGGAAAGGGACGCCAGCCCGGTGCAACTTGTTCACCATGTCCAGTTCCAGTTGCACAAATCGCTCTCGAACTGGCAGGGGATCAGTGTCCATATCCTTCAAGATATCTCTTGTGAACATCGGCCAGGTGCGGTCCCGCCAGGCGGCTGGAGCGTATTTGTTTAGCGGATCGTGAGCGAAATCGCTTTTGTCGATCAGCCACTGCCCGCGCTCCCAACAGAGCGTCGGCACTTGCCAAGTCTGGTTTTTCGCGAGCAGGGTCACAATGGCGTTGAAGTGTGACTCGTCATAGTTCGAAACGAAGCGGCCGGGGCCTTTTGGGCCTTGGAGAAGCTCATCTTCGATTGGCGTGGACGCTTCAAAGATTCCGATGAGGTGCTCCATGCTCTTCTGCCCCGCATTGGAAGCCTCCGACGCTCGCACAGCATCGGGCACATGGCCTACAAACGGGATTCCAATTTTCCGGGCTTCGGCCGCGGCTGCGAAATATCCGTCCCTAGGAATCAGGGATTGGATCTTAATGAAGTCGACGCCCGCATTCTTCAAGCGGTCCACAGTGTCGCGGCCATCTTCGGCAGTGGAAACAGGCGCGGAACTTGGAAATCGCGGTGTTGGGCCATCGAGCATCGGGCCCGAGATCATCATGCGCGGGCCCAGGAGCTTGCCGGCCGCGATCCGGGCGCGCCAGTCTTTCAGTGCGTTGAGATCTCCCCCCATGTCACGAACGCCGGTTACTCCGTTGGCGACGAACAGGGGCAAAATCAGATTTTCGTCCTTGGGAATCCAATCTCCGAAGATGGTGTGCACGTGCATGTCCCACAATCCGGGAATCAAGAACTTCCCGCGACCATCAAACACGGTTGCGCCCTTGGGAATCTTTACGCCCTGAGCTTTGCCCATCTCCGCGATGCGCTGTCCCTTTATGACGACCGTCATATCCGCCTGCAGCGCGGAACCTGTCCCGTCGATCACATTCACGTGGGTAAGGGCCAGCGATGGGTCAGCAGCGTTTGCATGGAGCACAAGCATCGCAACCACAATAATGGCGAGCCACAAAGTATCTAGTAACTTCTTTATCATCGGAGGACTCGGCTGAGCCAAAAGACGACAGGCATGACGCGCCGTCGGTGTTTTTGTTAAGACGGGAAGTTTACTACAAAATCTCAACGTTCCGGGAAGGCATCTTCCGACTCGACTTCGCGTCGGTGCTCTCGACGCGTAAGCCGCGGCAGCAGTTTTCATCTTGACAGACACCCTCAGTCTGAGTAGCGTTAGTGAAATTTTCATCGCTCAAGTGCGGTTTCTGTACAACAATCTTTCTTTCACATTTTAGTTTGGCATCAGTTTTTTTTACCTCGGTGTACGAGGCCCGCACTCCCGGCTTCGCCAGTTAAATTGCACTCAGAAGTGTTGATCGCAGCCGTTGTTTCCGTGGGAGGGGGTCCCATGAAACGTTCGAGTGTACGTGTACGACACAGTGCCTGTCGTATGGTTCTGCTGGGGATGTTCGCGTCCGGGCTGACTGCAACACGAATTCCTCTGTTCGCGCAAACTGCCACGGGCAGCATCCTGGGTACCGTGACCGATCCCAGCGGGGCGGCGGTCGCGGGCGTGGAAGTAACGATAAAATCGGCTGCCACGGGTTCAACCCGCAGAATGGCCACGACCGAGGTCGGTACCTACTCAGCGGTAGCTCTTCTCCCCGGTGAATACGTCATCACTTATGAAGCGCCCGGGTTCACCAGGAATCAGCAGACTCTCACGGTGGCCGTAGGCGTAACGGCAAACGGGAACTTCACGCTGCGGGTTGGAACCAGCACCACTTCTGTGGACGTCACGGCGGAAGCCTCCGTGCCCGTTAATACCACACAAGCCGTCGTCGAGGATGTGCAGACGGCCAGGCAGATTGAGGCAATCCCACTCAACGGTAGGAATTTTCTCGACCTGGCGCAATTGAATGCTGGGGTGCAAATCCAGGATGGCGGAAACCTGGATCCAACCAAGCAAGGATTTGCCGGCATTTCGATTCAGGGCCGGTCTGGCCGTTCGACGCGGATCCAGGTGGACGGAATCGACGTAACTGACGACACTGTCGGAACAACCACGATCAATCTCTCGGAAGAGTCCATCCAGGAATTTCAGGTCGCGCAGTCAACCCTCGACCCCGCGAATAGCATTAGCACGTCTGGAGCGGTCAACGTCATCACTCGCTCTGGGTCAAATCAAACTCACGGAAGCGCCTTCTATCTCTATCGCAACAACGCGATGTCCGCGCCAATCAACGGCAGCAGTCCGCATTTTGATCGCAGCCAGGTAGGCCTGCGGGTTGGCGGGCCGTTTATCAAGAACAAATTATTTTGGTTTCTGAATTACGAGCACACTCTGCAACACGGGAGCACCTTCACCCAGGCCGGGGCTCCCTTCACAGCGTTTGGAGGCGCCTTCCCTACGCCCTACCACGAGACCCAGGCTACGGCTCGTCTGGATGGAAACATCTCTGCGAACTGGCGGGCGTTCTACTCCCTGCACTTCAACCAGATGAATTTGATTACCGGCTTCGGGGGAATTTTGTTTTCGCCTTTCGCCAATCGCAACTACAATGCCACGCACACGTTCGCGCTGGACGGCACCAGCGGCCGGTTTACTCATAGCTTCCGAGTTGGGCTCCTGAATTACCGCAACTATATCGTCGACGCCCGTTCGCAAGTTAGGGTACCCAATGTCTTCTCCAACGGACAATCTGCCGGCATCGCAATTGGAAGCGGCAGTGATCCGTTCTGTACGAGCGGAGCCAACCTGATCTGCCTGGGTCCGAACTGGCTCGCACCGCAGGTAACATTGCAACACACGCAGGAGTTGCGCTACGACGGGTCTGTCCCCTACCGCAGTCACACCTTCCGCTACGGGGGAGAATTCGAACATATTCCAGAGGCGGGTTTCGCGAGTTTCAGCGGCAACGGGCCGATTCTCAACAGCTTGAATACCGCGACTGCCGCCAATGTATTTCCCGGAGGCGCGGCGAATCCTCTCAACTATCCGTTGACCGCTCTAGAGTTGGGGAACGGCCTGGGATACTCTTCGGAGATACCTGGCCTTGGCTATCCGCATGGTTCATTTCCAGGGAAGCGTTTCGGCGTTTACGCCGCTGATTTTTGGAAGTTAAAACCGAACCTGACGGTGACCCTGGCCTTGCGCTACAACCGGATTACCGGGCGCACCGACAGCGATGCCCGAGCCATCCCCGTTCTCGAAAGCCTTATTCCGGGATCGAATCACGCTCCCAACCAGCCAAACACGGACTTTGCCCCACAGGTAGGAATTGCCTGGGACCCGTTCAGAGACGGCAAGACCTCAATACGCGTCGGCGGCGGGATCTTTTACGACAACTTCTTGATTGAAAACCTGATTTTCGATCGGCCGCTTCGCATCCCGGGCGGGCTGGCCAACAGCACGCCAGTAGTGACCAGCGGGACTTTTGGTGGTATTGACGTTGCAACTCTCATGGGACAGCCCATTGGGTCCGTCGTCGATCAGGCAGTAGCAGTGCAGGCCGCATTTCAGGCAGCCAACGCAGCCGCGGCGAAGAGCTTCAACCCGAACGGAACACCAGGTTTCCTTGATCCCACCGTTTTCGATTTCAACACTCTGTTTGGCATTCTCGCTCCCAACCTTAAGTTGCCCAGGTCAGCGTCTTTCAACGTCGGAGTCCAACGTAAAGTGAAGGGTAGCTTGTTTCTGTCCGTTGACTACATTCGCAATGTCAACACTCATTCTCTGTTGAACTATGACGTGAATGCAGTGGGAGCGGCCAGCACCTTCAACCGGTCCGCCGCGGCGGCGGCGATCAACGCGACATTGGCGGCCTGTGGCGTCGCTAACGTTGATGCCGCCATTGCCAGTTGCCCGGGACTCCACCCTGGCAGCGGGGCAACCCTTAAGGACTTTGCTGCCAATGGTCTCGGGAGCCCTGCGAACGGTCTCTACGTTCAGTTCATCAACCCCAACAATGGATCGGCTTTCCCGGGCAAGAATCCGAATTTCGGGCAGATCATGTTGAGTAATACTGCTGGGCGCTCGGTATACAACGCACTGCAGGTGAGAGTGAAGCAAGACGTCGGGCATCCGTTTCGAGGCGTCCGTCAGCTTTCCTGGCTGGCAAACTACAACCTCTCGCGCAACGACTCGACCGCGCCCGATCAGGATGTTGTCTTCAACCAAAACGCTCACGACAACTTCAATCCTCTCCACTACTTTGGGCCGAACTCGCTCGATCGCACCCACATGTTCAGTTTCGCTTCCGCCTTTGATTTTGTCGGGGGACTTCGGCTCACAATGCTCACTCGAATCAACAGCGCGCTTTCCAACACGCTCACGATTCCGTTCCAGTGCGGATGCCATGCAGAGATATTTCTCTCTGACGTCACCGGAGACGGCACCGGAGGTGACGTTCTGCCGGGTACGAACGTGGGTGCCTTCGGTCGCAGCGTAAAGGTGGGTGAGCTGAACAACAAGATTGCCAATTTCAACAGTCAACACGCCGGTGCCTTCACGCCAGCCGGACAAACTCTAGTCAACTCGGGGCTAATCTCGGTGACCCAACTGCAGCAACTAGGCGGCGTCATTCCCTCGATAACGCAAGCTCCGAAGGGGCAGGTTGGGATCGACAACTTCGTAGCTAACGATCTTCGGTTAAGCTACATGTTCCACTTGGCACACCTCTGGAGTGGTTTCGGGGAGGCAACAGTTCTCGAACCCAGCGTTGATATCTATAACGTTGCGAACAAAGCAAACTTCGATCCACCGGCAGGCTTCATCACTGCACCGCTGCGAGGCGTGCTGGATGGTTCCATAGGATCGGCAAACGGCACCATCGCATCCGAACGGACGGACCGCTACGGTTTGGGGTCCGGAGTTTTCTCGCAAGGCGTTCCGCGGGCTTTTGAGGTGGGAATGCGACTCACTTTCTAACCGCTGAAGTGCCGCGGATCTGGTTCGACCAGGCGCAAATCAATGGCGCCACCCCCGTTCTCATATCTGCACGGACGTCTGCACAGCGTTCTTTTCCTCGACTTTGCGGATGGCGGAATGTGGAATGTCTATAGCGTGAGCAATCCGGATGAGCTTGCACGGCTGCCAGTCCTGCCCTCGCTCCTGGCTGAGGCCGCTACCGCCAAAAAAAGCCTCTCCAGCACAGCTGGTGTGCTCGCGCTTAAATGTTGAGGATATAGTTCTCCACCTGGAAGGGAAGTTGAAGGGCATAGCGACAAGGACGCCGGCTCCTGTCCGTCAGCCCTTGAACTCCGCATTCCTGGTAGCGATCGAAGATCTTGTAGCCTGTCTTACGGGAGATACCGAACTCCCTGCACAGTTCCGCCACAAACTGAAGCCTTTCGTCCATCACCGAACACTGCTTCCACGGCATCCTCACTTTCCTCCCCAAAAAAAGAAAAAAGTGTAACCCATGTGTCCGGTACGATCGGTTACCTATGTTTCGGGTCGCTCACGGTCCGTAGCTTTAGGGACTTGCAAGCAGACCCATCCAACACTTTTGAACTGATCAAGCTCAGAGCAGACTTTTCGTCCGTGTGGCTAACTTCTGGATTGCCATCATCCTCCAGCATCGAGCGTGCTAAGCCTACTAGTAGCCGGATCCGACAAACGGAAGCATATAGGTGTCAAACTGCCGCGCCATGGCGAAACATTCCAGCGCTGATCCGATTGGAACGGGCACTGGTTGGCAAAGAATCTGAAGCAATTCCTTCTGACAAATAGCGTACCAACAGCACTAGCCCCGAAGTCTTGGGGCGTAGCCTACGGGGTGGCACGCGGGACAGATTGGAAGCGCTATCTCCCAAGTCTGCCCTTCAAAGGAAAACGTGCCGTTCCGGTACTCCATTGCTGACCCGCAATGGGCGCAGGGTACTGGCCTAGACGTGCTTGCGGAGTTAAGGAAATTGACGATTGCTTCACGAAGCGTATTGTCTGAGACCATAGCGAACTCTCGTGAAACGTATCTGCACAAGAGGCCGCTGACGGCAGCAAGTTTTGTGTTCGGACTCCGTCATCCTAACCCCTGTGAGCTTCTGATGACTGTTCTATATAGTACAGAGTAGTATCGCCAAGCCCGATTCCGTTGACCTGGTGAAGATCAATCGGGACGAGCCTCTCAGAATTGGGGAGTGCCTTGGCCAATAAAAAAGGCCGTCACTTTTCGGCTCCGGAAGTTAGGGCTTGTCCATCTCCAGGCTTTCGCGCTTCTTCCGCCTGTTGGTCTCTATTCGTTTTTGGTAGGCTGCCAGCGCCTCTCCGGCTTCCTGCACGCGGGAGGCGCGACGATAAGCTTGGCTCAATTGAAAGTATACGGCGTCGTGATCGGGAGCAAGTTTCTTGGCTTTTTCCAAACTCTCAATAGCACCGGTTGCATCATCCTGCTGTAGGAGAGCGCGCCCCAGCTCGAAGTAAGCCAGTTCATAGTCGGGCATGGCCTTGACGACCTGGCGCAAGATGGCAACAGACTCCGGCAGGTGGCCCTGCAAGAGCAGCGTATAGCCAAGATGGTACATGGTGTGCGCATCGCTCGGGCGAAGATCGAGTTCGGCGCGAAATTCCCGCGCGGCGGATTCGAACTCGTTCTGCCGCAGGTATACCAGACCGGAGTAGTAATGGGCTTCTGTAAGCCGCGGATCGAGCCGCCATGCGTCGGCCAGCTCGCTGACCGCGCTGGCATAATCTTCCTGTTGCGCGTATGCCTTTCCAAGCAAAAGGTGGACCGAGGCGTTGTCGGCATTTTGCTCCAGCAGCCGGCGAAAAATGCCCGCAGCAGCTTCGGAGTGATGCGTGTGTACCAGAGCGGCACCCCAGGCCAAGAGCAGGCCAGGATCGTCGGGCGGATGTTCCAGAAAAGGATGGAGAACATCAACAACTTTCGCATCGTTCTCCAACATGGAATAGCTGAGGCCCAGAAGTTGGCGCGTGAAGGAGTCGTCGGGATGCGCTTTGAGCTGGCGTTCGAGCGGCGGGGCAGCTTCCGAGTAAAGCTCGGCGCGGAAGCAGGCGAATCCCCAGTTGCGGTCCAGGCCGGGGAGATCCAGCTTCCATGCGGCAGCCTGTCTGAAAAACTCGGCGGCTTCGGGAAATTTCGAGTCTTTAGCCCGCATCACCCCCAGGTCGTTATAGGAACTGCCAAGAATTTCTCCCACAAATGAACGGTATGTAGAATTGCTTCAAACCGCGCTTCCGTATGAAGGGGGTATTCCGACTGAAGGCGGCTCTGAATTTCTTTTGGGCGCGGGCAATCTCTACCCCGCCTATGTCCGTGGCCTGGCCTATTTGGCCGCACATCAAGGCGCCAAGGCCGCTGCGGAATTCCAGAAGATTCTCGATCACCGCGGGATTGTGGTTAGCGATCCCGTTGGCGCTCTAGCGCACGTGCAACTCGGCAGGGCTTACGCACTGTCGGGGATAAGACCAGGGCGAAATCCGCCTATCAGGACTTCCTTACGCTCTGGAAAAATGCGGACCCGGACATTCCCATTCTGAAGCAAGCCAAGGCGCAGTACGCAAAGCTGCAATGACTGCTGGTGTTAGGAAACAGCCCTTCCGCGTCGTTTACTTTTCACTGAGCATGGCGCAGGAGCCTCGATGGATCTTCGCCCACAATTCTGCGCGGCCATAGCGCGCAGCAATCTGCTCACAAAGCCGTTATCACCGTCCCGCGTGACCTCCAGTTCCAGGTGCAAGGGTTTGCCCTTCTCCGATACCAGTGCATGTGGTGGAAGAACTTAGCAGACTCAGTACCAGAGTGAACTAGAGTGGCTATCCCTGCCAGTGTCGTCGCGTAGCTCTTTACCCGTTTGCGCCACCCCCAAAACGTCCCTCCAACCGCCTGTGCGATGGGCAACTGAGACTTCATAGATACCGTGGCGCGGAGCTAGTTGAGCTGGCCAATCCAGCGCCCTAGACGTCATGGAGTGTCGCATGTGACGCAAGCTTGGCTAGCGAAGCTAAGATGAGGTCGCTCCGGCCATCTTCAACCAAACCACCGGGCGCATCTTTCGCGAATTCTGAACGGAAGGGCGGGCATTTCCGCTCCCATGTCCTTGCGTCTTTAAGCGGCGCTGCGCACCTCGCCCGACTTCTGGCTAAAGATGCAGATACAGGATGACGTCTGGCAGGAGCAGCAAAAGAAGCAGCCCAAAATACAGCCGTTTCGAAGAGCGGAGCTCTTGGCCTAGCAGCCCGCTTTGCTTCTCGACTCAGACGATACGTTCACCGGTTGAATTCGCGCAGGCGAGTCTTGTCCGACGGCCGTTCGAACCCTGATTTGCGCAGAGACGGCGATTGCATCCACTAGGCCCGTCACACAACCACTGAGACATTCTGGGGTGAGGTGATTCTTTCAACAGTGGGCTTGTGGGTCTTGGAACAAACTAATCTGCTTCCGCGAACCCTGGACTCGCTAGCCATGTTCCAGAGATACATTGCCGCGTATGCTCGCCACGGTCGCCAGGCTTCGGCACGTCGCTCAAGCTCACGAGAACTCACAACGCCCGAAGTACGCAGAAGTCCGAGATCTCCTGACGGAAATGCATCGGGTTCCCCAAGTGCCCGCATCGCCACATATTGTGCTGTCCATTTCCCAATGCCAGAAATGTTACGGAGTCGATTCAGGAAAGCGTCGGATTCCACGATCCCTTCAAACCTGATCTGTCCATCGCAAACCGCACGGGCCAAGGCTCGAATAGTGGCGGCTCGCGTTCCAGGCAGGCCGATGCTGGAAAGCTTGGCATCGGCAAGAACCTCAGGTGGAGGGAAAAGATGGGTGAGGCCAGTTGCTCCGGAAAACGGCTTCCCGAAACTGCTTACCATGCGGCCCGCTAGGGCAGTTGCGCCCTTGACGGTGATCTGCTGGCCGAGAATCGCGCGTGTAGCGAGTTCGAAACCATTCCAGCAGCCCGGTACCCGGAGCCCCGGGTCCGCCTCAACCCGTCTGGCAAACACCGAGTCGGTTCTAAGACTTTGCACTATGGCCGCCCAATCCGCGTTCAGATCAAACATCGCGCGGATTCGCTCGATCATGAAGAACAGCGAGAGGGGATCGCCAAATTGAATCCGCACAACGAGTGCGTCACGTCGTTCGTCGAGCGAAACCTCAAAATAGCCGTCGCGACCGTTTAAGGAAATAGAACGTCGATAACTGCCACCTTCCACCGCTTCGACACCGGGCGTGGCGCGAGCTGCCAGAAACGCCAACATGCCGTTCCAGTGATAAGGGGGCCGGAATTGCAGGCGGAAGAGGTATTGATTTCCTGGCTGGGCGTCGGTCTGTCGTGCCAGACTCCGGATTTGAGTCGGGGTTCGATGATAGACCTGGCGGATGCCGGCGTTGAATCGTCGTACACAGCCGAAGCCGGAAGCAAGGGCAATCTGACTCATGGGTAAACTCGTCTCGTCGATGAGCTTCTTGGCAAAGTGCAAACGGCGTGTCTGAGCCACAGCAATTGGAGTGGCCCCCAGGTGTCGGAGGAACAAGCGGCGAAGGTGCCGCGACCCAACCCCCAGGCGTTCCGCGAGAACTTCCACCCCACCGTCTTCCAGCCCACTCTCCCCGATCAGCCGCAAGGCTCGCGAAACTGTGTTTGAAGTTCCTAACCATGCCGGAGTTCCGGGCGAGCTCTCTGGCCGGCAACGCAAACAAGGGCGAAAGCCCGATTCCGCTGCTGCTGCGGCACTCGGAAAATAACGGACGTTCTTCTCTTTCGCGGTAGGCGCAGGACAAATCGGACGGCAGTACACCCCGCTGCCGATCACGCCAATAAAGAACTTGCCGTCGAAGCGGGCATCGCGTGACAGCCTGGCTCGTGAACATACCTGCCAATCCAGATTCATGTCTCTCGCGAACCTATGATAGTCGACCCAGCCCAAAATACCGGACGTTTTCGGACCGCGGTCCCACGTCGCGTTAACCCGCGGGGGCAAGCGCAGACCTGCAGTTCAGTCCTTTGCCTTTCAGAAACAACCAAAAAAAAGGAGGCAACATGCAATCCAGGATGATATTGACATGCATGACCGCGATGACACTGTTTTGTTCACTGGAGTTCCCAATTCGGCTCGCCGCACAAACCAGTTACAGCGTCTTAGAGCTCGGCAGAACTCGGCGGAACGGCAGGCGGAGCCAACAGCGTAAATGATCGGGGTTGGGTCACTGGTGCCGACAACCTGGCCGGAGACGCGACGTCGATCGCTACTCTCCGGGGACGGGCTTCGATTGCGAACGGCAGGTTAAGCAGTAGGACCCTTCGCGGATTTCATCGCGAGCTTCGTCGAGAAGCGGTTGGCAGGAGAGCCGCTGCCCGCCGTATCGAGAGCCTAGGGGCAATCACGTCTGAGTAGTCATCGAGACTGTGCGCAGTGTCTGCCCGGGGTTCACGACCTCCGGGCTCATTTTTTCCCGACCTCAGTTTTTCGGGGGGGCACTGCTAGGGGCGCCGGTAGGTCCTCCGCTTCGCACCGGGTCGGTCCGGACAATTCGAGCTGACTTCTCGGTGGATGTGTCGAGCGGGGAAGCGGACGCGACGCCAGTATGGTCACGCAAGAAGACGTACCGCTGTTGAGCATCCTCTACTTCCTGCTTGCTCACATCGTTATCCGCGGTGACACTATCCCGGAACGGATCGTAGCCATCGGCCCGGTCTCGCTGGGTCTCAGCCTTGTTATTGCCAAAGTGTCCAAGGAGATTGGTATCCACTTTGCCATTTAGTTTTTTCGCGTCACTCGCGATTTGTTTCCAGTCCGCATGCTCTTCGTCTGCGGCTTGCCACACCGTTTTGCCGGTTTTCATCTTTGCGGCAATAACGTCCATCTTTGCGCCACTCTTCACAAGCTCATAAGCAACGAAGAGATCTCCATAGTTCATGTTCATTGCCTGACGGAGCTGTACAAGCTCTGCCCTACCTGCCGACAAATACTGGGACATAGACAGACTCACAGCCCGCTTTCCGGCCGGATCGATGGCCATTGCCGTCACTTTGTTGACGATCTTATGCGCTTTTTGCTGCTCGTCAGAGGCGGCAAGCAAAGGGACCAGAAAGGAGAGCAAGAAAAGCAGGTTGCGAGCCGACCTATTCATAAGACTCCTCCAGCGCGCAGGGCACAATTCTACTAGATCAGCCGATAAATCGATACTCCTTACACACCATTTTCGGCAAGTCAGAACGACAACCTCTGGCGTTGCCGTTGCCTGTGGGATAATTCCAAAGAATTGCCATCGAATAGCACCTGCTACCTAAGGTCTTCATGCCGTTCAGTCGAATGAGCTACGCGCCAGTCTTTGTCATTGCTGGCGTCATCAGCATCGGCTGTTGGGCTTTTGCGCAGAGCCCCGCCACGATTACAGAACAACTGACTACCGCGGAACGCATCGAGCGATCGCAGTGGTGGCCGACAGACGGCAGAACAGGAAAAAATGAATATGTTGGATCGCGCGCCTGTGAGCAATGTCACTACGCGATCGTGAAGAGCCAGTCGCGCCACTCGATGGCGAAAGCATCGGCTCCAGCGGAAAGCTCTGACGTTTTGCGCGATCAGGCCGGTCGAAGTTTTCGGCTGGGCGATTATGAGTATAGTGTCGTTCATGAAGCAAGTGGCGCGTTCCAGTACACGGCGTCGAATGCCGGCAAGACTATTTCCTCACCCGTAGATTGGGCATTCGGCGCGGGTAAAGTAGGTCAGAGTTACCTGTCGGCAAAAGACGGAACGTTTCGTGAAATCCGGTTTAGTTATTTCGCCACCTTGCATGCCTTCGACGTGACGCCCAACCAGTCATTGCAACCGGCAACTTCGGCGGATAAGGCTGCAGGTCGAGTGCTTAGCGGCACAGAAGCCCAGAGATGCTTCGGTTGCCATACGACGGCCTCGACAATCAGTAAGCATTTCGAGCCTGCGAACGCTGTGCCCGGAGTCTCCTGTGAGAGTTGCCATGGGGCGGGCTCTAAGCACGTGGCCGCCATGAAGGCGGGAGACTTGGATGCCGGTTTGACCGCGATCGTGAATCCGAAAGACCTGAAACCGGTAGACATCGTAGACTTCTGCGGTGCATGCCACACGACTTGGTGGGACGCAAAACGTACTGCCGCCACCGGTGTTGCAAGCGTGCGATTCCAGCCCTATCGGTTAGAGAGTAGCCGCTGCTGGGGAAATGGAGACGCACGCCTCACCTGCACGAGCTGTCACAACCCGCATCAGCCGCTGGTGCGTGAGGCTCGGGCCTATGACAGCCGATGTCTCAGTTGCCATGCCAGTTCCCAACAGACTAAGCCCATGACAGACCATCCCGGTGCGGCATGTCCGGTCGGCAAAGAAGATTGTGTGACGTGTCACATGCCGAGATACGAAGTCCCGGATATGCACTACAAGTACACAGATCACCGAATAAGAATCGTAAAAGCCGGGGAGCCCTTCCCGGATTAGCCTCTATGGCGGTTGCGTCAGCGATCGATTCTCACGGCGGGATCGCCTTCGATGAGCAGGTAAAAGTTGTCGGCGCTGATGTCTCGATAGACATCCGTACTGCCGGATGGCCAACGCACCTCGACTCGTTCAGCCTTAGGGGCGCTACCCAGCCCATAATGCAAACGCAAATCGTTTTGCGACAGGTAGCTGCCTCCGGAACGAACTTCTCCCACTTGCAACATCGCACCAGCGCTGACCTTCACCTTCGCGCCGATAGCCAGACGATTGCTGTGCCGTCCGGCCAGGCGCAACGTCAGCCAATGGTTCTTGTCGGTACTGGTATTGCCGAGAATCATCGGTTTGCCGTCGATGTTTTCAACGACCACATCAACCTTGCCGTCATTATTGAGATCCCCAAAAGCCGCACCCCGGCTGGCTTCCGGAAGTAAGATCGCCGGACCGGCTTGGTCACTAATATCCTGAAATGCCCCCTTGCCGTTGTTATGGAGCACAATTTTTCTTTCCTGATACTTGGCGCCGGCACTCAAGGAATCGACCTGCGGATAAACATGTCCGTTTACAATGAAAATGTCCGGCCAGCCGTCATTATCAAAGTCTTCACAACCTATGCCCCACTTCAAAAATTTGATCGTAGGTGTCGCAATCCCCGACGCAAATGAAACATCGGTGAAGTTCATTGCGCCATCGTTGCGGTATAACGTGGCAGCCTGATCTTCAAACGTGGTCAATAACAATGAGAAACGGCCGCTGTGGTTGTAGTCGCATGCGGCAATCCCCATTCCCGCGGTTTCGGCGCCCTCGCCATTCACCGCGGTGCCCGAGATGAAACCTATATTGCTAAAGCCACCTTTGCCTTCGTTGCGATAAAGGTAATTGGGACTTGAGTCATCGGCAACGAACAAGTCCGGACGGCCGTCGTCGTTGAGGTCACTCCAGATCACTCCGAGACCGTAGTAACGCGAAGGGTCGTCGACTCCCGCCATTGTGGAGACATCGGTAAAGGTGCCATCTCCATTATTGTGATACAGACTATCTGACAGTCCCTTCATCCCCCGCGGACCACACTGGACCGGGATGCCACGATAATGACAAGTCGCTCCAACGCCAAACTGTGGCGGGTTCTTCGGATCGAAGTCGACATAGCGAGTGATCATCAAGTCGACGAAACCATCGCCGTCGTAGTCACCGAAAGCGGCTCCAGTGGCCCAACGCTGATCCGTCAGGTGCGCCTGCTTCGTGACGTCGGTGAAAGTACCGTTGCCGTTGTTCCGCAACAGCACCAGCCCGTCCTGGCAGGTGAGCACGATGTCAGGCCACCCATCATTGTTGTAATCTCCGACGGCTCCGCCCATCGCAGAGCAGGGGAAGCCTACCCCAGCCTTCTCTGTGACATCAGAGAAAGTGCCATCGCGATTGTTGTGATAGAGCGCACCGTTTGCTTTTTGCCCCGCCAACGTCATCGCCACGCTCTGCGCATTCGTGAAGTAGATGTCAAGCCAGCCGTCCTGATCGTAATCAAGAAGCACCACCCCGCCCGACATCGATTCGTATAGGTACTTTTTCTCACCAGAGATGGCGTGCTCGAAACTAATTCCGCTGGCCGCGGTCACGTCAGCAAACCGAATCTGAGGAAGCGCGACCGCCGGTGTGCTCTGGGATTGAGCAGTGATAGCAAGCCCCGAACATAAAAACGCGATCAACAGAAATCGAAAATCAAGAAGTAAGGCAAACCTGAATACCGAAAGAGCGGGCATGAGGACCAGTATGATTCTTCTATCCTGCGTGAACCCGGATGTCAACGCGATTTCGCTTTCTTGGTCAATCTGGAGGACGCGATGGCAGACCGTCGTGCTGTGCTACCATAGCGTTTTTCCATGCGTAACGTGAAGTGGACGGGGATGCTGCTGCTGGGTTGGACGGCTTGGGCGCAAAGCCGGAGTGCACCTCCGACCCCACGATTCGAAGACGTCAGCACACAGGCCAGCTTGACGGTCTCGCATATTTCCTCACCCGACAAACGGTACGTCATCGAATCCATGAGCGGTGGCGTGGGTTTAATCGACTGCGATAACGACGGCAAGCTTGACATTATTACCGTCAATGGATCGACGGTAGAGCACTACAAGCAGGGCGGCGATCCGATGATTACGCTGTACCGCCAGGAAGGCGATCTGAAGTTCAAGGAGATCACCAAAGAAGCCGGCCTGACACGCAAGGGCTGGGGAATGGGTGTTGCCGTGGCCGATTTCGACAATGACGGCTGGGACGACATCTATGTTACGGGCTATGGCGGGAATGTACTCTATCGGAACCTTGGCAACTGCCGGTTTGAAGACGTGACGGAAAAAGCCGGTGTGGCGGTCGGCGGATTCAGCACAGGGGCGTCTTGGGGCGACTTCGACCGGGATGGACGTGTCGATCTGTTTGTGCCGAGATACGTATTCATCGACATCAACAAGCTGCCGGAATTCGGCAGCAATGATAAGTTTTGCCGTTTTCGCGGGGTCATGGTGCAATGTGGACCGTGGGGACTTCCCGGCGAGTCGGATTTCTTGTTTCACAATCACGGCGATGGCACCTTCCAGGACGTTTCGAAAGCGGCCGGCGTGGACGACCCCAAGCATTACTTCGGCATGCAGGGCGTCTGGGGCGAC
>Ga0137396_10000774_pt1 | contig 15854 bp, 9 predicted proteins | sample czc16metaG_FD_108284 | JGI IMG/M metagenome (GOLD analysis project Ga0137396, IMG submission 108284) | Vadose zone soil microbial communities from Angelo Coast Range Reserve, California, USA - czcobulk3.16 metaG | ecosystem: Environmental > Terrestrial > Soil > Vadose zone | place: USA...
ATCCTGACCACGTGGGGCCTGAACATCCTGACCACGCGGAGCCTGAACATCCTGACCACGCGGAGCCTGAACATCCTGACCGCGTGGAGCCTGAACATCCTGACCACGCGGCGCCTGAGTGTCCTGGCCGCGCGCTCCCGCGAGACTGCGCGGGGCCTGAACATCCTGACCGCGCGGGGCCTGGGTGTCCTGGCCGCGCGCGCCCGCGAGACTGCGCGGGGCCTGAACATCCTGCTGCCGCGGGGCCTGGACGTCCTGGCCCTTCGCGCCCGCGAGACTGCGCGGAGCCTGCACATCCTGCGCCTTGGCTACCTTGCTGAACATGTCCTTCGCCTGGGCAACTTCGGCAGGGCAGGACGACTGGGCGTCCGCCATAGGCGCAAGCACGCCGAGCATTGCCGTGCTCATGACAACCGCTAGAAATCTCTTCATCATTCTCCGGTTCCTCTTGGTTTGTTGAAGTGCTCTGCTATCTGACCACCAGCTACTTCCAGGGCAGCTCTTCCTCTCTGACCCTGACCCCCCTTTCGCCGATCAGTATTCTGTGGAGACTGAGCCGGGAAAGCCGTGCATTTCGGGAGACGCAAGCCCGCTGCCAACGCCTGGAGCACCTAAGAACACGCGTTATATCAGTCAGTTGGACCATGCAGGCCTGGTCAGGCGGCGGCGATGTGCCCGAGGCTCAGACCAAGCTCAGTCCGGCATTCTGCCCGTCCAGCCATGACCCCTGATGGCCCTTGTGATACGCTCGCTGACACTTATGTCCCCTCTGGCGCGCCACGCGCCGACGCTGCTCGTCCTCCTGTTGGCGAGCGCGTGCAGTATCGTCGGCGCCGTCAAGCCGACGGCCGCGCCATCGACAGATATTCCAGCGCCCTCCCTCAGGGTTCTGACCAACGGCGTGCGCGTCCTTGTACAGGAGTTCGACGGGAGCGAGGTCGTTGCGCTGCAGCTCTGGGTGCGTGGCGGTGGGCGTGACGAGGCGCCCTCGGAGCTCGGTCTCGCGCACTATCTCGAGCACATGCTCTTCAAGGGCACCGCGCTGCGGGCTTCCGGCTTCGTCGAGCGAGAGGTCGAGAGTGTCGGGGGTAGGATCAACGCGGGAACGTCGCTCGATTACACCTACTATCACGCCGTCCTTCCTGCCGTGCGCGCCGTGGCGGGCATCGAGATGCTCGCCGACATCGGCGTGAACTCGACGCTCGACCCCACTGCGCTAGAGCTCGAGAAGCGCGTCGTGTTGGAGGAGATGCGCCTCACCCAGGACAACCCGAGGCTCCTCATGTTCCGTCAGCTCTACGAGGTTCTCTTCGAGGGTCATCCCTACGGACGGCCTGTGATCGGCACTCCCGAGCTCGTGCGCGGTCTCACGCGGGACACCCTCATGGCCTTCTATCGCGCTCATTATGTGGCGGAAGCGTTCGTGCTGGTCGTCGTCGGACCCGTGAAGACCGCCGACGTCCTGACGGTTGCCGAGCGCACCCTCGGCCGGCTCCCACGGAGCGGGTTCAAGCGCCTGCCATTCGGGCCGCCGGCGGACCTCCACCCGAAGCGCCTCGACGTCGAGCGCCCAGGAGCGCAGGCATATCTCGGCCTGGCTTGGCGCGGCCCGAAGCTCGATCACGCCGACACGCCGGCCGTCGACCTCCTGGTGTCGATCCTCGGTCAGTCGCGCGCCTCACGGCTAACTCAGTCGGTCCAAGAGCGGCTCGCCCTCGTGAACTCGATCGACGCGGATTACTCCGCGCTCGAGGCGGCGGGCATCATCTCGGTGATGGCCCAACTCGAGCCGGCCAAGCTGCCGCGCGTCGAAGCCGAGGTGCTCAACGAAATTCGACGGCTTCGGGACAGGGGGGTCTCCCCAGCGGAGCTCCGGCGCGCGGTGACGGCGGCGGAGGCGGGCAACGCGTTCTCCGTGGAGACCGCCGAGGGCCGGGCGCGCTTGTATGGCCGCGCCGAGACGGTGTGGCGCCTCGAGGAGGAGCTCGCGTACGTGGATCGGCTCCGCTCGGTGACCCCCGAGCAGATCCGCGCGGCCGCCCGCCGCTACCTCGATCCCGACCGCTATAGCCGCTTGGCGTTCGTCCCGCAGACGAGATGAGCGGGGTCACCGCGCGCGCCGTCGCCGCATTCGCAGTACTGCAGCTGGCGGTCGCACCAGCCTCCGCGGCTCCCTCGGTGAGCCGCCGCGTCCTCGAGAACGGCCTGACCGTGCTCGTGAGTGAGAATCCCGCCGCGCCGGTCGTGGCCGTGTCGCTTCAGGTGCGTGCAGGCTCGCGGTTCGAGACCCCCGAGCGGGCGGGAATCACGAACCTCCTGCTACGGACGATGGTCCGCGGGGCGGGCAAACGCTCCGCGTTGCAGCTCGCCGAGGCGGCGGAGGAGCTCGGCGGAAGTCTCGAAGCGTCGGCTGAGGTGGAGACTGCGGAGCTTCGGGGCCGCGCGCTGGCGCGCCACTGGGAGGCACTGCTCGATCTCGTCGCCGAGGTGGCGCTCCATCCCACCCTCGCGGCCGAGGAGATCGAGCGCGAACGCCGCCTGGTGCTGAGCCAGATCCAGACGCGCGCGGACACGCCATTGCCGCTGAGCCTCGACAACATGCTGAGAGACCTCTACTCCGGTCACCCGTACGGCTGGCACAGTCTCGGCACGCGCGAGAGCGTGGAGCGGCTCGGGCGTCCTGCGCTCCTGGCGCATCACGGCGAGGTCTTCCGCCCCGAGCACGTCGTCCTCGCGGTGAGCGGTCAAGCGCCACGCGAGCGTGTCGTCAAGGTCGTCGAGCGCCTGTTCGCTAGGCTCCCGCGGTCGGGCACTGAGACCGCCGAGCCGCCGCCGGTGGCGGCGCCGCGAGGTGGGCGGCGAGTGCTCGAGCGACCCGCGCAACAAGCGCAGGTCCTGGTCGGCTATCTTGGCCCCGGCCTCGGGGACCCGGACTATCCGGCGGCGCGTGTTCTCGGCGCGGTGCTCGGCGGCGGCATGGCAGGGCGGCTCTTCGTCGAGCTCCGGGACAAGCGGGGGCTCGCGTACTCGCTCGGCGCGCTCACCGCCTACCGGACAGGCCCGGCCTTCCTCGTCGCCTACCTGGGCACGGCGCGGCAGAACGCCGCCGCCGCGGAGGCGGCGGTGCTCGAGGAGCTCGAGCGGATCCGCAGCATGCCCGTGAGCGTGGAAGAGCTCGCCCGCGCAAAGGCGTACGTTCTCGGGAACCTCGCGCTCGATCGGCGGACGAACGCCCGCCAGGCGTGGTACCTCGCGTTCTTCGAGGCCGTCGGCGCAGGCTGGGCGTTTCCCGAGCGCTATGCGAAGGCGCTCGAGGCGGTGACACCGGCGGATGTCGCGGCGGCCGCGCAGCGCTACCTCGTCCGCCCGACCATCGTCGTCCTGGTGCCGCCGGAGCGCTGATGCTGCCGCTCAAGGACGACGTCCCGAGCCGGGGCTTTCCGCTCGTCACCGTGGTGCTTATCGCGCTCAACGCCGCCGTCTTCCTCTACCAGGCCTCGCTCGCCATGGGCCCCGAGCCGGGCGCGGCGGGTGCGGCGCAGGCGTTCGTCGGCGAGTTTGGCGTCATCCCGTGCCGCCTCACGGGGCACTGCCCCATCGTGGACGAGTTCCCGCCGCCAGCCGTCACGGTCTTCACCGCGATGTTTCTCCACGGCGGGCTCTTCCACATCGCCGGCAACATGCTCTACCTGTGGATCTTCGGGGACAACGTCGAGGACGCGCTCGGCCACGGGCGGTTCCTCGTGTTCTACCTCTGCTCCGGTGTCGCGGCGGCGGGCGTCCAGACGCTCGTCTCTCCCCGGTCGTCCGTCCCGATGATCGGGGCGAGCGGTGCCATCTCGGGGGTGCTCGGGGCGTACCTGATCCTCTTCCCCTATGCTCGGGTGCTCGTGCTGCTGGTGTTCGGCTTCTTCGCTCGTCTGGTGTACGTCCCCGCCGTGATCGTGCTCGGCTTCTGGATCGTGGTCCAGTTCGTCAACGGGCTCGTCACCATCGGCAGCGTGGCCGCCGGCGCTGCCGAGACAGGAGGAACGGCGTGGTTCGCTCACATCGGCGGGTTTCTCGCGGGAATCGTACTGCTGTTTCTGCTGCGGCCGCAGCGGAGCGCTCGCCTATAATAAAAGGCATGACGAAGCCACCGGCGCGCGTGCGCATCGACCGGCTGCTCGTCGACCGCGGGCTCGTCGAGAGCCGTGAGCAGGCGGCCCGCCATATCCTGGCGGGCGAGGTGGCCGTGGATGGCAAGCGTGTGGACAAGGTGGGCACGCTCGTCGCGCCCGGAGCGGAGATCGACCTCGGGACCCGCTCCCCCTACGTGAGCCGCGGCGGCGAGAAGCTGGCCCACGCGCTCGACGCCTTCCAGGTGAAGATTGCCGGCCGCGTGTGCGTCGACGTCGGCGCTTCGACGGGCGGCTTCACCGACTGCCTCCTTCAGCGCGGCGCCGCGCGTGTCTTCGCCGTCGACGTCGGCACCGCGCAGCTCGACGCCAAGCTCCGCAAGGACCCGCGTGTCGTCGTCATGGAGCAGACCAACGCGCGCACGCTCGACCCCCGGATATTCGGCGACCAGCCGACGCTCGCGACGATCGACGTCGCCTTCATCTCGCTCGAGAAGATCCTGCCCGCGGTGTTCGGTGTCCTCGCGCCGCGCGGGGAGGTGGTGGCCCTCGTGAAGCCGCAGTTCGAGGTCGGGCGCGAGCACGTCGGCAAGGGTGGCGTCGTGCGCGACCCGGCACTGCACCGCGCCGCGGTCCAGCGCCTGGCCCGCTACTCGGTTCTTCGCGGCTGGCACGTCCTCGCCTGCACCGCGTCGCCCCTTCGCGGCCCGAAGGGAAACCGCGAGTTCTTCCTGCACTGCTCCTCGCACGGACGCACGGCGAGCGACCTCGAGTCCATGATCGACAGGAGCGTCGAGGCGCTCGCGTGAAGCGCGTCGGCATCGTGGTGAAGCCGGGCGCCTCGGAGGCTCGCGGCGTCGTGATGGAGCTGCTCGCGTGGCTCGCCGCTCGCGGTCTCGGTGCCGTGCTCGACAAAGAGACCGCGGCGCTCGTGCCGGCGGCCACGGCGCCTTCGACGGGCAAGGCCGAGCTCCCGAGCCAGGTAGACCTGGTGGTCGTGCTCGGCGGCGACGGAACCCTGCTCTCGATGGCCCGCGCGGTGGGTGACCTCGGCGTGCCGCTGCTCGGGGTGAACCTCGGCGGGCTCGGCTTCCTCACCGCGACGACCCTTGACGAGATGCTTCCCGCGCTCGAGGCGGTGCTCGCCGGCCGGATGGCCGTGGACGAGCGCATGATGCTGACCGTCCGCGTCATTCGAGGCGGCCAGCGGCTCTGCGAGTACGGCGCGCTGAACGACGTCGTCATCACCAAGTCCGCGATGAGCCGGATCATCGACCTGGCCGTCTCGATCGAGGGTCAGCACGCGACCGCGTACCGCGCCGACGGCCTGATCATCTCCACGCCGACGAGGTCGACCGCCCACGGCCTCTCGGCGGGCGGTCCCATCCTCTTTCCGACGATGGACGCGCTCGTGCTGACGCCGATCTGCTCCCACACGCTGACGAACCGGCCGATCGTGATCCCCGGGAGCCTCCGCGTCGAGGTTACCCTCCTGGCCGACCAGGAGGTGATGGCCACGATGGACGGCCAGGTCGGGGTGAATCTGAAGGTGCGTGACACGGTGGAGGTCGTGAAGGCGACGGCCCGTATCCGGCTGGTCCGTTTCCCGCAGACGGGGTTCTTCTCCGTGCTCCGGACGAAGCTGAAGTGGGGGGAGCGGTAGCGGCGTATCGCTCTGGATACCGCTTGAGCGATCGGGGCGACTGACCTAGCATCCATTCCGATGCTGCGCGAGCTGCGCATCCGGAACTTCGCCGTCATCGAATCCGTCACCGTCCCCTTCGGTCCCGGTCTGAACGTGCTCACCGGTGAGACGGGCGCTGGCAAGTCAATGCTCATCGACGCGATCCTTCTGGTGCGGGGCGCTCGCGCGCAGACCGACGTGATCCGGACGGATGCCGAGACCGCGACCGTAGAGGCGGTCTTCGACGTCGAGCCGCGAGGCCCGGTGGCGAGCGTCCTGGAAGAGGCGGGGCTCTCCCTCGAAGACGACCAGCTCGTGGTCCGGCGCGAGCTGGCGCGCTCCGGCCGGCACCGCGCGTTCGTCAACGACTCGGCGGTCACCGTGGCGTTGCTCGACCGGCTCGGTGATCACCTGGTCGAGGTCCACGGCCAGCACGAGCACCAGAGGCTCCTCGAGCCTGCGCGTCAGCTCGAGCTGCTCGACCGGTTCGCCGACGCCGAGGACCTGCGCGACCGTGTCGCCTCCCTCGTCGGGAAGTACCGGACGGCGCGTGAGGCGGTCGAGAGCACACGCGCCGCGGAGCGGGACCGGGCGCAGCGCGAGGACCTGCTGCGCTTCCAGCTCTCCGAGCTCGACGCCGCCCGCCTCCGGCCAGGCGAGGAGGATGAGCTGCGGCAGGAGCGACGCAGGGCCCAGCACGCGGAGCGGCTCCTCGCCGGTCTCGCCGAGGTGGCGGCGCTGCTGGTGGATGACGAGGGCTCGGCGACGGCTCGCCTGCACCGCGCGGCGCGGCTCCTCACCGACCTCGGCCGTCTCGACCCCACCTTCGCGGCGCCGGTGGAGGCGCTCGATGCGGCCGCCGTCCAGGTCGACGAGGCGCTCGCGCGGGTCCGCGCGCTCCGGGACGCGGTGAGCGTCGAGCCGGGGCGGCTCGAAGCGATCGACGAGCGCCTGGACGTCCTCACGCGCCTGCGGCGCAAGTACGGCGACACCGAAGTCGCGATGCTCGCGTTCCGCGGAGAGGTCGCCGCCGAGCTCGACCGCCTTGCGCGTCACGAGGAGATCCTGGCCGAGCAGGAACGGTTGCTGGCCGAGCTCCAGGCCGAGCTTGCCGAGGCCGCCGGCGCGCTCTCGAACCGTCGCCGCGCGGCCGGCGAGCGGCTCGCGCCGCAAGCCGAGCGCGAGCTGCGCGCGCTCGGGATGGAGCGCGCGGTCTTCCGGATTGCTGTCGAGCGCGGCGCCCTGGACGAGGTCTCGGCGCGGGGCTTCGACCGCGCGGAGTTCCGTCTCTCGACGAACCCGGGCGAGGAGCTGCGGCCGCTGGCGCGCGTGGCCTCCGGTGGCGAGCTCTCGCGCACGATGCTCGCGCTCAAGACGGTCCTCGCCAAGGCCGATCGTGTGCCCACGCTGGTCTTCGACGAAGTGGACGCCGGCATCGGAGGCCGGGTCGCCACCGTGGTGGCGCAGAAGCTCGCCGACGCCGCGGAGGGCCGACAGGTGCTCTGCGTGACCCACCTGGCGCCGATCGCCGCGCGCGCTCACCGTCAGGTGCGGGTCGCGAAGAGCGTTCGGGCGGGCCGCGCGCGCGTGACGGCCGATCTCCTCACGGGCGAGCCGCGGGTCGAGGAGATCGCGCGAATGTTGGGCGGCGAGCGGGTGACGGACACGGCGCGCGGCCACGCGCGGGAACTGCTCGGCGATGCGGACTGAGGGGCGGCCGCGGCGGCGTCACGCCGCCCGTTGCGTGGCGAGCGGCGACCCGGATCGGCGGTCGGCGAAATCGCCCGGGGATACTCGCGTGTGTGATAATCAATTGACATGATCGACGTTCTCCTGAGAAAGATCTTCGGCACCAAGCACGAGCGGGACGTCAAGCGGATGATGCCGGGCGTGCAGGCGATCAACGCCCTCGAGGCGACGGCGCAGGCACTCGACGACGCCGGGCTCCGGACGAAATCGGACGAGTTCCGTAAGCGCATCGCCGACGGCGAGCCGCTCGACGAGCTCCTGCACGAGGCGTTCGCCGTCTGCCGCGAGGCCGCGCGCCGGACCGTCAGGATGCGCCACTTCGACGTACAGCTCATCGGCGGCATGGTGCTCCACGAGGGGAAGATCGCCGAGATGGCGACGGGCGAGGGCAAGACGCTCGTGGCGACGCTGCCCGCGTATCTCAACGGACTCACGGGGCGCGGCGTCCACATCGTCACGGTCAACGACTACCTCGCCAAGCGCGACGCGCAGTGGATGGGCCCGATCTTCCACGCGCTCGGGCTCTCGGTCGGGGTGATCCAGCACGAGGCCTCGTTCCTCTACGATCCGACCTATGCGACCCCGGACGTCCGGCTGACCTCGCTCCGGTCCTGCACGCGTCGGGAGGCATACGGGGCCGACATCACCTACGGGACGAACAACGAATTCGGCTTCGACTACCTCCGCGACAACATGCGCTTCACGCTCGACGAGCTGGTTCAGCGCGAGCTCCACTACGCGATCGTCGACGAGGTGGACTCGATCCTGATCGACGAGGCGCGGACGCCGCTCATCATCTCCGGACCCGCGGACGAATCGACGGACCTGTACTTCAAGATCGACCGCATCATCCCGAAACTGACGCGCGCGGCGACGATCGTCGAGGGGAAGCTCTCCGAGGTGGAGGAGCAGAAGGCGGGCGACTTCATCGTGGACGAGAAGGCGCGCGCCGTGGCCCTGACCGAGCAGGGGATCGCGACCTGCGAGCGGCTCCTCAGCGTCGACAACCTCTACGACCCGCAGCACATCACCGTCCTCCACCACATCCAGCAGGCGCTCCGCGCCCATGCGCTGTTCAGGCGCGACGTGGACTACATGGTGAAGGATGGGCAAGTGGTCATCGTCGACGAGTTCACGGGGCGCCTCATGCCGGGCCGCCGCTGGTCCGACGGGCTCCACCAGGCGGTCGAGGCGAAGGAGGGTGTCAGGATCGAGCGTGAGAACCAGACGCTCGCGACGATCACCTTCCAGAACTACTTCCGAATGTACGAGAAGCTCGCCGGCATGACCGGTACGGCCGAGACCGAGGCCGAGGAATTCGCCAAGATCTACAAGCTCGACGTCACGGTGATCCCGACGAACCGCGCGCTGATCCGGGTGAACCAGCCGGACGTCGTCTACAAGACCGAGCGTGAGAAGTTCAACGCGGTGGTCGACGACATCATCGAGCGAAACCAGAAGGGGCAACCCGTGCTCGTCGGGACGGTCTCGATCGAGAAGTCCGAGCAGCTCTCGAAGCTCCTCAAGAAGCGGGGCGTGCGCCACGAGGTGCTGAACGCCAAGTACCACGAGCGCGAGGCCGAGATCGTCGCCCAGGCGGGCCGCGAGGGCGCGGTGACGATCGCCACCAACATGGCTGGTCGCGGCACCGACATTCTGCTCGGCGGCAACCCCGACTTCCTCGCGAAAGAGATTCTCCGCAAGAAGGGACTCGAGCCGGCGACGGCGTCGACGGCGGACCGGCGCGCGGCGCTGGAGGAGTCGCTACGGATCACGGAGCCTGAGCACGGGCGCGTCGTGGCCCTGGGCGGCCTCCACATCGTGGGCACCGAGCGTCACGAGGCGCGGCGCGTGGACAACCAGCTCCGCGGACGTTCGGGTCGCCAGGGCGACCCGGGCTCCTCGCGCTTCTACCTCTCGCTCGAGGACGACCTGCTCCGGATCTTCGGCTCGCAACGGATCCAGGGAATCATGGAGCGCCTCGGCATGCAGGAGGGCGAGCCGATAGAGCACAAGCTCGTGACCCGCGCGATCGCGACGGCGCAGAAGCGGGTCGAGACCCACCACTACGAGATCCGCAAGCACCTCCTCGAGTACGACGACGTGATGAACAAGCAGCGCGAAATCATCTACGGGATGCGGCGGCAGATCCTCGACGGCGAGAGCCAGGCCGACACGATCGCAGAGTGGATCGACGACGTCGCCGTCGGCACGCTGGACGCGTACGCGGCACGCGACACGCATCCCGAGGACTGGGACCTCGCCGCGCTCGGCGAGGCTCTCCATCGTCAGTTCGACGTTCGCGTGCCGCCGGCGCGCTGGACGGAGGTCGCCTCCCGCGAGGGGCTCGACGAAGTCGTGGCCGCGGCAGTGCGCGACCGCTACGCCGCGCGAGAGCGCGAGCTCGGGCCGGACCTGTTGCGGGCGCTCGAACGCCACGAGATGATGATCGTCATCGACCAGCAGTGGAAGGACCACCTGCTGTCGATCGACCACCTCAAGGAGGGGATCGGCCTCCGCGGGTACGGTCAGCGCGACCCGCTGACCGAGTACAAGAAAGAGGCGTTCGATCTCTTCCAGGATATGGTCGAGCGGGTGAAGGCGGCCGTCGTCGAGCGCCTCTTCAAGGTCCAGCTGGTTCGCGACGCGCCGATGGAGCTGCCCGCGGTGACGGCCTGGGCCGACGCGCGGGAGTCGCGCGGAGAGTTGCCGCAGGGGCCCGGCCGCGCCGCCGGCGCAGCCCCGAGGCAGGCGCCGGCGCGCACACCCGGTGGCGAGAAGGTAGGCCGCAACGATCCGTGTCCGTGCGGGTCCGGCAAGAAGTACAAGAAGTGCTGCTACTTGAAGCAGAGCGGCTGACGCTCGTCGTTCCCTGAAGATCAAATCCGTTCATCTCACCCTTTCCTCGACGGCCTGGATGAGCCCCTGAGCCTCGAGGCCTGGGGCCAGGGCGGGCAGGCGCCCCCACCGCTGGTACAATATTCTTTGGTGTAAGACCTCGTCCGTGTTAGACAAATCTCATGCGCCTCGAGTCCATCACGCTGCACGGGTTCAAGTCGTTCGGTGAGAAGACCGTCGTGAAGGTCCTGCCCGGCATCACGGGCATCGTCGGACCGAACGGCTGCGGCAAAAGCAACATCTCCGAAGCGGTTCGCTGGGCGCTCGGCGAGCAGAGCGCCAAGTCACTGCGTGGCCAACGGATGGAGGACCTGATCTTCCACGGCGCCGCGTCGCGCAAGCCCGTCGGGCTCGCCGAGGTCGAGCTCATGTTCTCGAACGACGGCACGCTCAGCGTACCGTGGACCGAGGTGGCCGTGAGCCGCCGGCTCTATCGCACGGCGGAGAGCGAGTACTTCCTGAACCGCAACCTCGCGCGCCTGCGCGACATCCTCGACCTCTTCGCCGGCACGGGCGCCAATCCGCGGGCCTACTCGGTGATGGATCAGGACAAGCTGAACCACGTCCTCACCGCCAAGCCACACGAGCGGCGGGTCTTCATCGAAGAGGCGGCGGGCATCGCCCGATATAAGCAGCAGCGGAACGAGACGCAGGGCAAGCTCGACGCGGCCCGTCAGAACCTGGTGCGTGTGCGGGACGTCATGGACGAGGTGAAACGGCAGCTCGGCTCGCTCGAGCGTCAGGCGAAGAAGGCGCAGCAGTACAAAGCGCTCCAGGCGGAGAAGCGCGACCTGGCGCTCGCGCTCGCGGCCGCCGAGTGGATGGCGCGCGTCACCGAGGGTGAGCGTCTCGCCGGCGAGATCGCGCGTCTGCGCGACGAAGAACAGGTACTCCGGACGCGCGGCGCAGGGCTCGCGGCGCGCGAAGCTCAGCAGCGCGAGCTGCTGCAGGCGAGCGACCACCGACTCTCGGACCTGCGGCAGTCCGTCCAGAAGGTGCAGGGGGAGCTCGAGCGGCTCCTCGAGCGTCGTGAGCAGATGGGCGTGCAGCTCCGCGAGCTCGCGGAGGAGGAGGTGCGCCTCGCCGAGGAGCTCCGGGTCGTCGGCGAGCGCCGGGAGGCCCTGCTGGCCGAGCGCGACGCCGGCCAGATCGCGCTCGCGGAGGCCACGCGGCAGGCCGAGGAGCGCGCGAGCGCGGCCGACGGGCTCGCGGCGCGGCTTGAGCGCCAGCGCGCGGTGCTCGCCGTCGAGCGCGACCGCGCGGAGGCGCTCAGACTCGAGCAGACGCGACTCGCCGCCGAGCGCGTGGATCTCATGCAGCGGGCCGGCGAGCTGCGGGAGCGCGAGGTGCAGCTCCGGCGTCGCGCCGAACGTCTCGCCGGGGAGCTCGGTCAGGTCGAAGCCGAGGCCGAAGGGCTTCGGGCCCAGCGCGCGCGCTACGTGGCGGCGCGCGACGTGGCGCAGGGCGAGATCGGCTCGCTCGAGAGCGAGCGCCAGCGGCTCGGCGCGCTTCTCGCGAGCGCGGAGGGGCGGCTCGCCGAGGCCGAGGTGGGGCTCGCCAACGCGCGGGTGACGCTCGCGGCCCGCCGGTCGAGCGTCGAGGCGCTTGCCGAACTCGAGCGCCAGCGCGAGGGCTATGGCGCAGGCGTGCGCGCGGTCTTCGGCGAGGGCCGCACAGCGAATCTGACGGGCGTGATCGGCACGGTCGCGGACCTCCTGGAGGTCCCGCCGGGGATGGAGCGTGCGATCGAGGCGGTCCTCGGCGAGCGGCTCCAGTGGGTGGTGGTGGAGCGCTTCGCCGACGCGCGCGCGGCGGTCGCGTATCTGGGGGAGCGGTCGCTCGGTGCCGCCACGTTCCTGCCGCTCGAGCACCTGCCGTCGCCGGCCGGCACGCCGCCCGACGAGTCGGGTGTGCGCTGGATCGCGCGGAGCGTCGCGGCGCCGAATTCGAGGCTGGTGCACCACCTCCTCGCGCAAGTGGCGATCGTCGACCACCTCGACCAGGCGGAGGCGCTCTGGCGCCGCAACGGCGTGGTGGCGACCTACGTCACGCCCGCCGGCGAGGTCCTGGGCCCGACCGGCCGCCTCCATGGAGGCGGCGAGGCCCCCGTGTCGGACATGCAGCATTCGCTGCTCGCCCGCAAGCGCCAGCTCCGCCAGCTGGAGGAAGAGGTGCGGCGGCTCACGACGGCCGTGGAGCAGGCGCAGGCGACCGTGGCCGCCCTCGGTGCGGAGGTGACGGTGGCCCGCGAGGGCATTGCCCGACTGGACCAGACGGTGAGCACCCGCCAGGCCGAGCGACTCGCGAGCGAGAAGGATCTCGAGCAGGCGGCGCGCGAGCACGAGCGGGTGCAGCGCCATCTCGAAACGGTGCGCACGGAGTCGCGTCAGGTGGCGCTCGAGACGGCGGAGACGGCGCGGACTTTGGGCGAGATCGAGCAGCGCGTCGCGCTCGCGCGAGAGGCCGAGGGGGCCCATGAGGCCTCCATGGCCCGGAGTCGAGACGCGATCGACGGCGCGCAGGCGGAGGAAGGGGTCCTCGTCGGCGAGCTGACGGCGTGCCGCGTGGAGCTGGCCGGGGCGACGGAGCGTGTGGACGCACTCGGCCGCGAGCTCCAGCGCCTCGGGGAGATGGAGCGCGACCTCGTGGAGCGGCTGGCGCAGGCCGGTGAGCGGCAGGGACAGCTCCAGGGCCGGCGCACCTGGCTCGCCGAGGAGCGCGAGCGCACGGACGTCGCCGCGCGCGACGTCGCGGGCGAGCGCGACCGGATCGAGGGCGAGACGCGCCTCGCCGCCCAGCAGCACGAGCAGCTCGCCACCGGGCTGCGCGCGCTCGAGGGCGAGACGCGCGGGGTCGAGGGCGAGATCGGTCGGCTCATCGCGCGGATCCACGAGCTCGACCTTGCCGCGATGGAGTGCCGCGTCCGGCGCGAGGAGCTCGGGCAAGAGGCGTGGCGCGTCTACGGCGTCGACGAGGCCGGGCTGCGCGCTGGCCACGAGCCGTCGCGCGACCTCACGGGCGTCCGTGAACGCGTAGCGGAGCTCGACGATCGGCTCATCGCCATCGGGCCCGTGAACCTCGTCGCCGACGACGAGTACCGCGAGCTCGACGAGCGCCTCACATTCCTCCGGACACAGCACGACGACCTCGTCGCATCGATCAAGGACCTCGACAAGGCACTGCGCGGGATGACCCGGAGCGCGCAGGAACGCTTCGCCCAGGCCTTCGAGGAGATCAATGCCCACTTCCAGAAGATCTTCGAGCGGCTGTTCGAGGGCGGGCGTGCCGAGCTGCGGTTGGTGGAGGCAGAAGAGGGCGGAGACCCGCTGGACACCGGTGTGGAGCTGATGGCGCAGCCGCGAGGCAAGAGGCTCCAATCCGTGACGCTCCTCTCGGGCGGTGAGCGCGCGCTCACTGGGCTCGCCCTCATGTTCGCGATCTTCTACTTCAGGCCAAGCCCGTTCTGCGTGCTCGACGAGGTGGACGCGCCGCTCGACGACGCCAACATCCATCGTTTCCTCCGGGTGCTACGCGAGCTCACCAGCCGGACGCAGTTCCTCGTCATCACCCACAACAGGAAGACCATGGAGGCCGCCGACATACTCTATGGCGTCACCATGGAGGAGCCCGGGCTCTCGAAGCTCGTCTCGGTCAATCTGAACGCTCAGTAAGTAGGTGAAGTCGCAGGCGAAATGAGCTAGACTCGGCGGCGGCGGGAGTATGTCGTCCGTCGGCGCTTATCTCCGTGAACTCCGTACCCGGCGGGGGATCTCCGTCGAGGAGATCTCCCGCTCCACCAGGGTTCTGACCCAATATCTGGAAGCGCTCGAGACCGACCACTTCGAAGGGCTTCCGGCTCCCGTCTTCACCAAGGGCTTTATCCGCGCCTACTGTCAGGCGCTGGGGGTGGCGGCTGACGAGGCGTTGGTGATCTACGAGAGTCGCGCCGGCGGCGCGACCGACCCGAAGCCTACCGGGCAAGAGTCGCGCCCGGCCCAGCCGGCCGGAGGTTTGGAGGCAGCCAAGCGCCGCGAGACCGCCGAGAACAAGGGCCGCGGCGCTGTGCTCGCCGGCTTCGTGCTGCTCGTGGTGCTCGGGGTCGCGCTGTTCACGGTTACCCTCTGGCTGCAGCCTGCCGGCACACCTCCAGAGGCCGAGCGCGTCGCCGAGCCTGAGCGGGTCCCTCTCGCCCCGGCGCCGCCTGAGGCCGAGGCGCCCCCACGGCCCGTCCCCGCGCCTGCCGTGGCCCCGCCGCCCGTGGTCGTCGAGAGATCACCTGGGATCGCCGGCGTCACGTCGCCCTACCGCCTCATCGCGAGAACCTCGGAGGCCACGTGGATGCGGGTGCGCACGGACGACGGGCGCACGAGCGAGGAGACCATCCCCGCGGGAGAGACCCGGGAGTGGGTTTCAAATCGCCCGTTCGTCTTGACGATCGGCAACGCGGGCGGCGTCGCGCTCGAGCTGAACGGGCAGCGCGTGCCGCGGCTCGGCCCGAGCGGCGCGGTGATCGAGCGACTCATCCTGCCCTCGGACGTCCGGTGACGTTCCTCGCGGGCGTGAGCGCGCGCCTCCGCGAGGGGCTCCGCCGCTCGCAGGAGTACCTGGCGAGCGGGCTCGGCGCGGTCCTCGAGGCGGAGCGACCGATCGACGAGACGTTCTACGCTGAGCTCGAGGAGCTCTTGATCGCGGCCGATCTGGGCGCCGCCCTCGCGGGCGACTTCACGAACCGCGCACGCGAGGAGGTGATGTTCGGGACGGTCACGCGCGCGAACCAGCTCCGGCCGCTCTTCCGCCGCTTCCTCCTCGACACGCTCGCAGCGGCGGCCCAGCCGCTCAGCCTCGACCACCGGCCCGCGGTGGTGCTCATGCTGGGCGTGAATGGTTCAGGGAAGACGACGACGTCGGCAAAGCTCGCCGCCGCGCTCAAGGCCTCGGGGAAGCACGTGCTGCTCGCGGCGGCCGACACCTTTCGCGCCGCGGCGATCGAGCAGCTCCAGCGTTGGGGCGAGCGCATCGGTGTCGAGGTGATCCACCAGACGGCGGGCTCCGATCCCGCGGCGGTCGTCTTCGACGCGGTCAAGGCGGCGACCGCGCGCGGGGCCGACGCGCTCATCGTGGACACGGCGGGGCGTCTGCACACCAAGACGAACCTCATGGAGGAGCTCGCGAAGCTCAAGCGCGTCATCGAGCGGCAGATGCCGGGGGCGCCCCACGAGTCGCTGGTCGTCCTGGAGGCGCCCACGGGCCAGAACGGTTTCGCCCAGGCGCGGATGTTCCACGAGACGATCGGGCTCACGGGCGTCGCGCTGACCAAGCTCGACGGCACGGCCAAGGGCGGGATCGTGGTGCGGATCGTCCGCGAGCTCAAGATCCCCATCAAGCTGATCGGCGTCGGGGAGCGC
>Ga0137396_10000775_pt1 | contig 15843 bp, 11 predicted proteins | sample czc16metaG_FD_108284 | JGI IMG/M metagenome (GOLD analysis project Ga0137396, IMG submission 108284) | Vadose zone soil microbial communities from Angelo Coast Range Reserve, California, USA - czcobulk3.16 metaG | ecosystem: Environmental > Terrestrial > Soil > Vadose zone | place: USA...
ATATCATCAGTATCCTTCTTGAAGGCGAGTCCGAGTATTGCGATCCGCTTCTGGTCGAGGGGTCCTGCGAGCTTCTCCACGAGTTCCACGACCTGGATGGCTTGATCTTCGTTCGTCTTCTCTATGGCTTTCAGAAGCTGGGGATCGTAACCTTGCTGTTGGCTGTAACTGACTAGCGCTTGAACGTCTTTGTGGAAGCAGCTTCCACCATATCCCGGTCCTGCCTTCAAGAATAAGGGTCCGATTCGCGGGTCATGACCGATAGCATCCGCGACCCTGTTCACGTCTACTCCAGGTATATGCTGGGCGATGTTGGCGATCGTGTTGATGAAGCTCACCTTGGTGGCGAGGAAGGCGTTGCTGGCGTACTTGACCAGCTCAGCTGTCTCAGGACTCGAAGTAATGACGGGCGGGAGCCTCGACCCGTAGAATTCTCGGTAGAGTCTTGTGAGCTGGTCCGCCGACTTCTTGTCGTTGGACCCAATGACTATCTTGTCGGGGTGGAGAGCGTCGTTGATGGCTGTTCCCTCCTTCAGGAACTCAGGATTAGCACACAAGCCCAAGCTGGGTCCTACGACCTTACCACTTGATTGTTCCAGTACGGGATTTACGGTGCCGTTTGTGGTTCCGGGGATAACCGTGCTCTTGACCACCACAAGATGATAGCTCTGCTTCTTCTGGAGAGCCTTGCCCAGTTCTCTGGTGGCCTGCTTGACGTAAGTGAGGTCGATAGACCCGTCGGGTTGGCTGGGCGTTCCGACAGTCAGGAAACTTGTATTCGTGTCGGTAGCGCGGGAGACATCGCTGGTCGCGTCGAGAAGCTTCTTCTTGACAACCCGCTTCAGCATCTCACCGAGCTGGGGCTCATGAACGGGCGCTCTGCCTCTCCGAATCTGTTCTATCCGCGCTTCATCAATGTCGATCCCGATTGTCCTGATCCCGCGAGACGCAAAGGTCGCAGCAGTGCATAATCCCACATAGCCCAATCCCAGAATGGAGACAGATGACGACGGCTTTTTCAAATCGGGAGCCATTCTCTGTGGCGGATAATAAAGGATAGATTTTCGAGAAAGACTCCGGATTCCAAGAAATTATAAACTGAGCAAAAGAGCTTGGTCTTTGAGGAAAAGGACTCAGTGCTCAGGAAGGCTGTCATCCCAGCGGCAGGGCTGGGGACCAGGCTCTTGTCCGTGACTAAGGAGCAGCCGAAAGAGATGCTGCCGGTCTTCGCGAAGGCGAAGAATGGGGACTTGTGTCTGAAACCAATTGTCCAGCTGGTCTTCGAACAGCTGCACCAGGTAGGGTTTCGCGAGTTCTGTTTCATTGTAGGGCGTGGGAAGAGGGCGATTGAAGATCACTTTACTCCTGACTTTTCGTTTGTTTCGATGCTTGACAGTAAGGGGTTGGACGGTCCGGCGGGGGAGTTGGAGGCGTTCTACAAGATGGTTGACGGGTCCACTGTGTCCTGGGTGAACCAGTCTCAGCCGCGAGGGTTTGGGGACGCGGTTTTGAAGGCTAAGAGTTTCGTGGGCGATGATCGATTCTTGGTCCATGCTGGTGATAGTCATTTCATTTCTAGGAATGCGGAGCATTTGCGGAGGGTCGTGAGGATGAGTGAGGAGTCTGAGGCGGACGCGTTGTTCTTGTCGATGGAGGTCGATGATCCGTCCCGGTTCGGGATTGTGGAGGGCGAAACGATGGCCGATGGGCTTGTGAAAGTGAAGAGGTTGGTAGAGAAGCCCGCAAAGCCCGCCTCAAGACTCGCCATCATGCCAGTCTACGTGTTTGACTCCAACATCATCAGAGCGCTTGAATCTACGAAAGCAGGGTTCGCGGGCGAGCTCCAGCTCACCGATGGTATCCAGCAGATGGTAGACTGGGATCTCAACGTGTACACGACGAAGCTTGCCTCGAGCGAGATCTGGCTGGATATTGGATCGCCCGACCTATTCTGGCAGGCCCAGAACCTATCACACAAACACTACTCCCACGAGACAGCAGACTAGAATGCTCGACAGCGGTCCGATGCGGAGAAAAAAGCGGAATTGATGGACTCACTCATCCGTGAAGATCTTCAGACAATCAAGAAATCAATTCGACCTGAATCATTCGACGGAAAAAATGTCCTCGTAACGGGCGGAGCTGGCTTTCTTGGAAGCTGGATATGCGACGTCCTAACGATGTCTGGTTCGAGGGTTGTCTGCCTCGACAATCTATCGACAGGCGTCTTTGACAATGTCGAACATCTGAAGGGCACAAAGAGTTTCGAGTTTGAGAAGGCAGACGCTCGCGGATATGGTGGTCGCAAGAAGTTTGATCTTATCTTCCACATGGCCAGCAGGCCAGCTCCGGAAGACTACCAGAAACATCCCGTGGAAACGGCTCTGGCCAACTCATTAGGAACTCAGCAAGTCTTGGAGATGGCGAGAAAATCTGACGCACGTGTGTTCTTTGCTTCCTCTAGCGAGGTCTACGGAGATCCGGAAGTGTTTCCCACACCTGAATCCTACGTGGGCAGAGTGGATCCTTTGAGTCCAAGGTCCTGCTACGAGGAAGGTAAGCGATTCGGAGAGTCTTTCTGCAAGGCTTATGCGGACGAGTACGGAGTTGATGTCAGAATTGGACGAATCTTCAACAGTTACGGTCCAAGACTCAGAGCAGAGGGCTTCTACGGAAGAGTCGTGTCTCGCTTTCTGATGCAATCGTTGAAGGGTGATAATGTTACTGTCTTTGGAGATGGGTCCCAGACGAGGTCCTTCTGCTATGTCTCAGACACAATCATCGGCCTTCTGCGACTTGTCGCGAAAGAAGGAGTATCAGGGGAAGCTGTCAACATTGGAAGCATGGAAGAGACCAATATAATCAACTTGGCCCGTAAGATTATTCGGTTTTCCGACTCAAAGTCGCACGTCGAGTTTCGGCCATTTCCACCTGGCGATCACCACAGGCGACTTCCAGACGGTTCGAAGGCTAAGACGATTCTTGACTGGGTCCCGAGCGTTGGACTGGACGAAGGGTTGAATCGCACGGTTCGATGGTTGCTGACCCGTGAGCTGGCGTGAATGTCCTAGCGGCTAGGACAGGCTAATTCCCTGGGCCGAGGCAAGTCTTTCCCTAGAAAGGTCGCGAATTACGAGCTAGCTGAACAAGTCTCTGTTATCTTCAACCCATTTGATCATTCGTGCCACACCATCCGATGGCGAAATTGTTGGCTTCCAACCTAGACTTTCCGATACCTTCCGGATATCGGAAATGTACACCTTCTGATCTGCGCGTCTCCAATCCCGATACTTTGGGTCCGGCCGGCGTCCAGTGCGCGTCTCGATCATGTCAAGAAGTTCGAGTAACGAAAGGGTGTTCCTAGACCCCCCTCCCATGTTAAACACCTCATGCTGGATGGTGCTCAATAGAAATCGATCGAATGCCCCTACAAGATCCTCCACGTGTAGGACATCTCTTACCTGTTTGCCGTTACCATAGATCGTTATTGGTCGCCCCATCAATGAAGCTATGACAAACCATGCTACCCATCCCTGGTCCTCAACGCCGAACTGTCTTTCGCCATAGATGCAGCTCATTCTGAAGACCCCCGTTCTTAGGCCGTAGGTGTGAGCGTAGTCTTGGACATAGGTGTCAGCGGCCAGCTTAGACGAACCATAGGGACTGTGCCCTGTTCGGTCAATCGAGAAAGTTTCAGGTATCCCATCGACATACTGCTGGGGGCCGAAAGCGTAGCGTTTGGGCTGTTCCTTGACCGGAATGTTGTTCACATTTTCGCCGTAGACCTTGTTCGTGCTACAGAAGATCACTGTCGAGTCGTTGCGTCTTGCCGCCTCGAGGACGTTGAATGTTCCCTGAGCATTTACTTCGAAATCAGCTCTCGGGTCCTTAATACTAGTGGTGACTGCAACTTGGCCGGCCGTATGAATTATTATGTTCGCGTCTTTCGAAGCTTCAGCAAGAGCCCCCTGATTTCTGATATCGAGTTTGAGCATCTTGACACTGGGATATTTCGACCTCAGATAGCTCCAGTTGTAGGTTTGGTCAACCGACTGAGTACCCAATATTCTAGCACGGCTGAGGTCGTCGCATACGGTGACTTGGTGGCTTCTAGCAAAATGCTCCACTACATGTGATCCGACAAAGCCCGCACCCCCTGTGACCAATAATCTCAGTTTATTATCTGACCTCAACAACTCCTAACGGTCCCCGCGCAGTCTTGACGTCAGTTCATCTCTAGGATGTTTGCAAGCTCTGAAGCAACTTGATGAATATTGAATCTCGAATTTACCATTTTGAATCCAGAATCTGCTAGCTTCCGTCTGAGGTCAGGGGCGTGAAGTAGTGAGACTATTGCTTCCGCCAAATGCGCCCTGTCTCCGGGAGCCACCAGAACTCCGGTTACCCCATCAGAGATCACGCCTGCTATACCTCCAACATTTGTGGACACAACCGGGACCTTTGCGGACCATGCTTCCAAGAATACCATCCCGAAGTCTTCCTCTGACAAGGAAGGGACTACGACTAGATCCGCACATTTGATAAGCTCGCACATGAGGGTGCCGACAAGTGGTTCGGGAGAGACAAGGACGAATTGCTCTATTCCGAGGCTTCGGCTTCTCACATGGATGTATGTTCGCAGTTCTCCATCATGCGCGAAAACAAAGAGCGGTTTTTCTCCACGGAGTCCACTGATAACTTTTGGAATGCTTTCTAGGAGAACGTGGGCCCCCTTCTGCACTGTTAGACGTCGCGGACAGACTACCAAGTAGTCCACGTTTTCCTTTGCTTGTTGCATCCATGGCTTAGGCTGAAGCCGCTCGATATTCGTTGTATCGATGCCTCCCGGCAAGAAAAATATTCGACTCGGCTTATGTCTCCTTAGTTCTGCCAGATTATCAATAAATTGTTCTCCGGTATTGAAGTATCTGACGTAGGTGAAGACTCCGGAGAAACAGTTGATCAACGCCCGGTTTAGCCAATGCCACAAGGAACCCGAGCCTCTCAATCTTCGAATCACCACGTGAGCTAACCAGGGTCTGCCTCCAAAGAGTCTCGCGGTAATTGCGAGAGGCGCCTGGAATTGCTCTCTATAGAATATGACTGAGTCTATGTCATAGAGAACGATTACCTTGGCCAAATATGGGATCGTGCCTACTATGTATCGGAAGAGCGAGAAGAGATATCGAATACTAACCTTTGGCGTGGAGTAGCCCTGAGGCTTCATGTTTCCAATCTGCACATAGAGAATTCCTTCCTCCGAGGTACGGTGAAAGCGTGGACCGAGGGGAACGTGTCCTAACACAAAAACAGAGTGGCCTCGCCTTACAAGTTCTTTTCCGGTTTCTTTCACAAATGTCTCATAACCACCAACCCTAGTAAGGGGTGACCACGGTAATACGTTCAGTATTCTCATCATGCATTTCCTTTTTGGGTCGGACTCAATTGGCCTTGATTCTGAAAGGCACGCGCCTAGGAATTCTTCATTCGTGATGTTGAAAACGTTTCGAGAGCTTTCCTGCCAGCGGGATTATTGCGATTGCAACAGACAGTCCGGAGAGGATAATGGATAATGGCGTGAACTGAACAGAAAATGAAGCGGAGATCGGTGCAGACAGTTCCAGGATGACGCTTTGCACTGGCCATAATGCGTTCCTATCAATTGTGACATTCACTATTGTCGTAGGGCTCAACAAACTGGTGTTCAGGGGCACGGCAATCGATTCAGACGTCTTAGGCTCAGGAGGCAGATGAAAGACTCCGCTGGACTGATAATCAAGCTTTTGCCAGTAGACGATTTGGGATCCTAAGGAGACGCTGACCCTTGCCGCACCATTGACGCTCAAGTACTGTAAACTGTCAAACTTGACAGTGGCCGAGGTTGAGTTATCCAATGGGCGAACGAAGAGGCTGGGAAATCTGAACACATGCCCCGGGGGAACGTAGAAGGTGAACAGACCGTCCGAGGTGTGAACAAGGTTTGGATCCCTATTGTCTTGAGGGGTCCACCATTCATTATCTCGAAAGACACTCAAGGACCAAGCGGCATTTCTTACAATTGAAACATTGAGTTCAATCGTGCTTACTTTGTCAGAAGAAAACCACTCGCCAGGATCCGACGAGATCGAGAAGAACGTCGCCCCGCTTGGAACTGTCACAGTTCCATTGCTTGCGAATGCACCGCTTCCTCCTGTTTCATGCCAGTCATAAGGCCGAGCCGGCAGACCAGTACTACTGAAGGCTTCCACGTACACTCCGGATCGAGATACCGGGACTCCCGTAATCCGAATGTCTGCAGTAAGAGCTTTACGCATCCCACTTCCTGCGAACAGAACTGAAGCGGGGGTAAGTCGCCAAGTTGCCCAAGACGTTTGGCTTCGGTCGATCCCGAGAACCGTTCCATTTACGTTCTGCATGGAGTTAAGGGAACTCTCAGCTACGCCACGATACGTGTCTCCGAAAGAAGAGTATGTACGAGTGTTGGGAATGAATCCTCCGTTAATGGCTACGGCAAGTGGAACGAAACTCAGCAGTATCGAGGCAATCAAGATTGAACCAAGGATCTTGCCTGAAAATCTGAAGTTTGTGTGGAAGGGGTTTCGACGTCGGGATTTTTCCCTGTTATTCTGAATTGTGAACTCCGTCGAACGGACCCTGAGAGCGGTGAACAGCACAAATGTGGAAGAATAGGCAAAGAACAGCGTAGTTGCCCACCACTCGCGAGCCAGGATTGCTAGATAGGCAAATACTACTATTGACAGTGAAAGCAGGACTTGGGCTCTGCTGCTTGAGAGAAGGGATTTTCGATTTTCGGGTCCTGCGTTCGCCAGTTGATCCCATTTGTTACCTCGATCAGTTGAAGTGCCCCACCATGGGCGGAAGGTCGCAAGTGCGAAGGCGGCTCTCAACAAAAGGCCTGCCATAACGAGCCAAATTAGCGCGCCAAAAGAGTGCTGAAGAGGAACGTTGTAGATGGTCGTCGACCAGTAGTTCCTCAAGGTTTGCGAAAGAGCCGTCGGGAAAGTGTAATCGAGATAGCCCAAGAATGCACCCTGTATCGCGAGATCAATAACCATGTATGAAATCCACAGTAAACTAACATAACGCAATGGAAATTGTTTGAATGCAATAGAGGCGAGAAGGGCAAAAGGAATTACCCAAACCAAGTAATGATATTGTGACAATGGAAATAAAACTAGAACCAATAGGAAAAAGGATAGGAAGTACGTATTTGCGTACTCTACGGAGAGGGTCAGACGCCTAAGCGCAAGGAACGTTATGACGATCAATAATATCAGGAATGTTCGTAGGTTTAGGAATATCGAACTTGCCTGCGATATGAGGCCCGTTATTATCAAGAAACCGGTCAGATTCCATTTGAACTGCCAAACTGGCCAAGGATTAGCGGCTGGCGCTGATCCGCCTGCGCCAAAAAAATATCTCGTCCAGTCGAGAAAAGATTGTGGTGATGCTTGATAGAGAGGAATCAGAAAGGATAGATACGGCAAGGAAAGAAAAAAGGAGAAAGCAGAAAAAACCGCCAAAAATCTTGCCGCAGATCTTCTCTCTCTCTTCCAAGCGAAGATTGCAAAAAGAGGTGTCAGGAGGAATGGGAAATACCTCATGAATGAGGCAGTTGATAGATAGATTGCGCTCCGCTGTTCCTGTCCTCTGAATAAGGCGAGTATTGCTTGCAGGACAAAAGCTACCATTAGTGACTCGTTTGAGCCAATTATTGCAGAAACGTTGATCACGTACGGATTGAGAAAATATGATGCCGCCACGAGTGAACTCTTGGTGGAATCCTTCAACCCGATTAGTGTGAGTTGCCGCAGCGACATGAACACGAGGACGTCGCCTATTATCGGAGGTAGTTTGAATAACAATTCCAGAATGAACTGGAAATGTAGCCCTAGCGCGCTGAGACCTAGATATGCTAGGTACGGTGGCACGAAAAATATCAAGAAACCAGAGCCGACACCTGCGTCATTTATGAGAGGGTTGAACCCCAAGAGAAAGATGTGATCTGCGGAATTGATCCTCTCTGTTACGTGAGAGAACTGAGTATAAGGAGCAAGAATCAATCGGACAGCCAAACCCAGGGCAAGAATCCACACTATCGCGTTTCGTGGCGCCATGATAGGCCTCTGACGGAGTGCCGAACTCATTGAGCTTAGTCTCCTAGGAGAGTTTAGTCGCTACAATTGCCAAGACAGCTCCACCAGATCGGTTGGGAAGGAAAGTGGGAGCCAACGAGTTGATCATCGAAAATCTCAGAGCGCGAGTCGCTCGTTCCAAAGCCACCAGGAATGGAGCAAAGCGTTTTGGCCTACCAAGATAGCTAATCGGGTAGGCCATGATAGCCATTATGTCCCAAATAACGACTGCTCGATTCGGCAAATGCTCCGTTAGAGTAATGGGATAAAATCCCAGAGATGTAAGTTCTTTTGCCCACCAACCAAGAGATTCGCAGTGGAAATGATGGAGTCTCTTGTTACGGAACCTAGAGTAGGCCTTACCTATTCCGGGCAGTTTGAGAGTTCCGAAAAATGACGCCAAAGACAAATAATTCGATAACTTTTCATTGGGCACAGTTGCAACAAGGACTCCCCCTTTCATCAATACTCTTCTAGTTTCACGAAGGACATCCTCAAGACCTTGTATGTGCTCGAGAACAGAATTGGAGAACACCATCCCAATACTGCCAGGTCTAAATGGGAGCATCGAGGCATTTGCCACGATCAACGATTCATGGCCTCCGATCTTCTTAGCTTGTTTCATCATGTCTGGGGACATGTCTATTCCAAGGTCTACGCCTATGCGGCCGAAAGCGACGAAGGATACCTTACCATCCCCACTTCCTAAGTCAAGAATAGGGCGCGGCAGTTCTGTCCTCCGGAGGCATAATCTAATTGCTCGAACCTCTGCGAATCTCCAGAGCACTATGGACGGATGCGGGTATAATGCAGACAAGTCGCGCAAGTCTGAACTAAGCTCTGGTACTATCAAATGAACCGCTCTCCTTCATTCAACCTACTGGCTTTCTCTAGATAGACATGCTCTGAAATGCAGATCCGGAGGGACGAAACAGACCACCTGATAACGTTATGCGCGATCTCTTCCCCAATACCTCTCTCCGACCATTTTTCGAGCGATTAGACCCTCCACCCCGATCCCGGTTCGGTCAGTTTCCGATAGAGATACATCGGCGAAATTCTGACCATAATATGAGGCATGATCGTGGTGTCCTCGACACGCCTTACAACGTGCTGAGTTGTCAAGCGTTTTCCCCAGATCGCTTTGAAGTTCAGTAAATTATAGATCAGCCCGCGAAATATCCATACTCCCTCTCGGAGTCGCCCGCGGCCAAAATGCCAAAGGCCGATTCCTATCCAACAGAATATGTGTAACGGAATAATCTTGACTAGGGAGACACCTCCAGCGTCCTTCAGAATGGTAGTCACGTAGTTCTTAGTGCCATGGTATTTCGCGAGGAATTTCGTGTCTCTTGCAAGAAGTTTTGAAGGTGATGGGACGAGGTGATAAACTATGGATCTCGGTTCGTATAAGATTTCGTAACCGCTGAGCCAGATCCTCCAGCATAGATCTGTTTCTTCCATGTAAATGAAGAAATCCTCATCAAATCTTCCGACAGTTTCGAATAACTGCCTCTTGATTACCATCCCGGCGGACTTCGCTGCGAAAACGCGTGCACTTTTTCTCGAGATATCACTATCTCTCATTCCCATAGGCGTCCTCTGAACCAGAAAACCGAATTGGCTAAGGAAATCGCCCAAATAATCCAACTTGTTCAAATCTGGCATAAGCATTAGTTTGCATTGTAGAGCACCAATGGTGGAAGTCGTCTCCAACGTAGCGACGGCCGCCGCCAACCAATTCGTGTCAACTTGGGTGTCTGAGTCCAGAAAGGCCAGATATTTTCCTCGTGCGAACGTCGCTCCAACGTTTCGGCCTCCACTCGCCCCTAAGTTGATTTTGCTATCGATTACCTTGAGTTCAGGGCGGTCGCCGAACTCCTTACGGATTAGATCTATTGAATCATCTGTTGAGCCATTATCGACTAGGATGACTTCGAAATTGGGGTAACCGGAGCGAAGTACCGACGAGAGGCAACCCTGCAGAGACGGGCCGCTATTGTGGCCTAGAATAACGACGCTGACAGAAGGGCTAGATGAGTTAGTCATTGGTTACAGGTTACTTGATAGCGCTGACGGAATTGAAAGCGAATCTTCTCATGATGGCAGCTAGATCCCGCCACGCGTGTTGAAGACTGAGCAAGCTACGCGTCTGTTTTTTCTTACGAGGAAGGTGTTCTTGATTATTGCTTCTATTGTCCCACGGAAAGCTCCAAGCTGGTTTCTGTTCTTCGTTGTCAGGAAAATGAAAAGCCAGTACGTATTCAAGAACAGTAAATACGTGACAAATCTGATGCCCTTTCCAAACTCATCGAGGCGAATATTTGAGAAATAGAAGTTGACAAAGTTGACCACTCGCGAGTAGGATTCCGAGCGAGCTCGGAAGTACCCATCCGTGCTCGGCAAGTGATTAACGGCGGCTGCCGGATCGAAGAGAATCTTATATCCGATGCGCGTGATTTTGAATGAAGCATCGGGCTCATGGAATTCGCCGCTGCCTCCGTACTTCGGATCGAACCCCCCAACCTTCACCAACAGATCTCTGCGCACCGCCATGTTGCAGGCCTCATGATGCATTACCTCGACTGGACCCTCGAGGGTGGTACTTGATGGCAGGTTTGATCCTAATGAAAATGCTCCGCTCCCATACCATTTTCCAAGTGCAAATGGCTTGCCCTCCATGAAGAATCGGTAATAGATGATTCCTATAACGCGCCAGTAAATCGCGCCTTTGAGGAATTTCCCTTGAAAATAGAACAAGTCGCGCGCTTTCAGGTGATCAGGAGGGATAACGGTCGGACCAGTTACTCCTCCAACCTTTGGAATAGTGTCGAAAGTATGAACGATTGACTCAAGCCATTCTGGGGATGCGATGACATCATCGTCAATTCGAATGAAGATTTCACCCGTCGCATTCTTGAGCGCGGCATTCATCTTCGAAACAAGTCCGCTGGATGCGCGGATTCGCCTCAAAGCGAGTTCACCCTGATACTTTCTGATTGTCGAGGAGGTCTCATCGGATTGATCAGCATCAACTACGATTACATCGAAATTCTTGTACGTCTGTCTTGTTAAGGAAGCCAAACAGCGCCCAAGGCTAAGGGCCCGCTTTCCTGTGGGAACCGCTATTGTGACTCTCGGAGCCTGTGTCGGAATCAGGCTAGAATCACTTGTCGTCTTAAGAACCGCCGTCTTCTCTCACACTTCAGTTTCATGAGCGAGGCAACAACATCGAATGGCGTCGGGTGAAATGAATGACATGCCTACCCCGTCAAAGGTCTAAGGAAAGTGAGTCCGTGATTCAAGTAATAAAATCGAGTTGTTCCAGATAGATATCGTGTGTCATGGTAGCAGAATGTGACCATGCCAGCCTCGCCGCCTTGTCGTGCATCGCCGCCGAGAATCTCTCTCTCAACGAGGAGTCATCCATCATAATTCCCATTGCGCTTTTCAAGGATGCCACATCCTTGGGTTGGCAAAGGAAACCTACCTCGCCGTGACCGATTAGTTCTCGCATAACATCTGAATCAGTTGCTATGACCGGCTTGCCGTGCTGCATGGCGTACGAGAGGACAAGGCTTCCGCCACCAATCGGTAAAGTGTATGGCAAAACGACAAAATTCGTTAGTTCGAATAGCTCATGCAATTCACCTATTGGGAAAGGCGTGGTAGTCAGGAAAACGACGCTCTCCTGAATCCTGAGGTCAACGATCAGTCTTTTCAGAGACTGAACATACGGATCAGAATACTTTAGTTTGCCTCCAGCGACTACGAGAACCCAGTTCGAATGAGTTTCTACTAGGTCTGCAAATGCGCGAAGGAGAAATTCCACTCCCTTGCGCCCAGTTAAATATCCAAAGAAGAGTATCACTCTCTTCTCACGCAATATGCCTATCCACTTTCCCGAGGCCGTTTCGGGCCAAGAAGTTTCGGGTACACCTATTGGCACAACCTTGATCTTGGATGGGTTTGCAGAGAATGCTTTTTCAAGCAACAGTCTATGAGCTTCAGCGTGGACGATTAACGCCGAAGAAAGGACTACCGTAGTGCGATGAATTAGTACGATGGCGCATCTTAGCAATAACCACAACCTTTCGGTCACTCCAAACGTTTTCGCGAATTCAGTATCCGCAATCGATGGTGGGACAATGGCATGGACCGTGACAATTGTTCTAGTTCGAGCTAGCTTTAGTAGAAGTAATAGGAGTGGGAACACTCCGGCGGTAATTGGCCCGCCGAACATGCTGAACTCGTGTTGTATGTGCACGATTCTTGGCCGATCCTTTATCGACTGTCTAAGGATCTGAAAGGGATACAAGATGTTCTGTGACCAGACGCTCTTTGCGTGACGTATGTCCGCCGAGACTTCCTCTGAACGGCTGCGATAGAAAGTTAGGGAGAATTTTGAGTCCCGCAGTTCTTCAAGCGCTTTGCCCAGGTATATCGTGTAATGGGTTCTTGGATAAAGCTTGGAAACTATTGCGACTAACGGCAATTTGCGGTTCCGGCCCGTAGCCGAGTGGCTGTCAGGACGGAGGTCTAACTTGAGCTGGAGAGAAATCCTTCACGTGTCCAAAAATATTTCTTGCTCCTCGCACCATGAATTTCATGTCAGAGATGCTTCTGATGCCCACAATCTTTCGGATCACGAATTCCGGGTCGAACGCGACTTTGTACAAGCCTTGTACTATCTCCATCACTTCTTCATCCTTCATTGGAGTCTTCAGTATTGGCTCTCTCATGTCGTATCTCTCCCAGTCTTCAGTCTTTAACCAGCCGTTTTGCTTCGCCTGCTCGAACAGCATAGTCCCAGGATATGGAATAACAATAGTCACCTGCCATGTTTTCGCGAATCCTTTCTTCAACAGATATTTTGCCGTGTTGACAGTCTTCATTGCCTCAGCCTTGGTCTCCCATGGATAGCCGAACATTATTGTAAGGTGAGGATCAAGTCCAGCTTCGCTGGCCATCTTACACGTGTCTATCTGTTCCTTCTCCGTGACACCTTTGTTCAGCATGTCAAGCGTTTTCTGATTCGCCGATTCTAGTCCGTACAGTATGAATCTGAAACCAGCTTTCTTCATCAGCCTATATTCTTCAGCTTTGAGTGCTCCAAATCGCATGTTGCACCCAATTAGTGTCTTCTTGTTGAAGCCTTTTTCGATCATACCGTTGCAAAACTTCTTCAGCCATTCCCCGACTGGAAACGTGCCTGTATCGTCGAAAATTTCTCGGACCCCGTATTTCTCGCTCAGAATTCCCACTTCTTCCAGATACGATTCGGGTCTTCGGACGTTGAACGCGGGATAGTGGATTGTCCATGAACAGAATGTACACCCGCCTCCTGCCCTGTACCAACAATCTCGTCCCACCATTGTGTATGTCCCTGGAGTGCGCTTGTAATTGCCATTGTGCACGCTGTAGAGCTCCCATTTGGTCAAATCTCGGTCAATGAACGGCGCTTCGCTCAAATTATGTCGTTGCGAAAACTTGCCCGTTGACCTGAACGATCCATTGTCCCTGTACCAGACTCCTGGCTCAATCTCACCTTTTCCATCCAGATGGTCCGCCAGGTTCTTGATGGAGAAGTCAAAATCTCCGCCAGTAATCACATAATCTACCTCACTGTTCTGGAGCGTTTCTTCAGGGTAGGCCGTGACATGGTCACCACACAGAACAGTCTTCGTGTCCGGGCTGACCCTTTTGATATCGGAGATACTCTTCCAGTAGCGCTTTATCACCGGTGCCTTCGCTTCAATCGCGACCAGATCGGGTGTCTCTTTGGCGATCTCGTGGAGCCACTGGTCGTAGGATTTCTGCTCGGAAATGGCGTCGTCCCACTTTGTCTCGTAGCCCGCGACCTTCAGCATGGTAGCCGCGGACGCTGGGACCATCGGGTAAATGTAGGTGGGTTCGTTGAAGTATTGGAACTGCCTGTTTTGGGAGAGAAGCGGCGTTCCCTTATCAGTCGGTATAGGCGGGTACGAAACGGATACTTTCAAGATTCTACTACGCTAGCCTCGAAGTGGGGGCGGTTCGCCGGTACGTCATATATTAGATTTGTAACTTGCCGAGGGGGTGTCAATTTTCCTAGAAAGAAGGCCTCTAAGGAAATATGCGCCGTACCACAAATGGGTTGCAACCGCACCAAGGAAGACTGGTGCGACAAGATTGGGACTTCGCCGTTTGAAACCTACTATCATCGCTCCAATAGCTATGAGAACAAGATAGACTATGAGAGGAAAGAGAGACAAGAGTCTCACACTCTCGAAAAGATATCCTACGAGCAGGATTACGGGTACGCCTAGTACGAAGATTGTAGGAATGAAGTAGAGGATCCGTCGGCTTGTTTCGGGGAATTTTTTCGAGAAATACCCTCGATGAAGGCCATATCCAGCTATTTGTTTGAGGTGAGGTCGAAAGAGTAGTCGGCGATGGTGATAGACCATGACGTCAGGTGCGTAAAGTGCGTCTTTGCCAAGCCCGTACACCAGATCCAGGCAAAACTTCGTGTCCTCGCCGGGCCAATAGGCAGAGTTGAATCCTCCCATTTCCTTAAAGGTGGATCGACGAACGATCAGATTAACAGTCGGCAGATCGTCGCACTTGCGAGGAAGCTTCGCCGAATGTCTGAAGCTCAATGGTCCCGCTCCGAGAAAGGATGATAATATCTCGCCGCTAGCCTTTTGCATTGTGTTGTCAGTTTCTGGCGTAAGCCCAGGCCCTCCGACGGCGGCGACTTTAGGATCGTCAAAATACTTGAGAGCGTTCTTCAGCCAGTCTTTGTTCGGATAAGCGTCTCCATCTATGAACGCTACGACTTCTCCATTCGCCGCGTCCACTCCGATGTTCCTTTTGTCAGAAGGTTTTACGGCTCCAGTAGGTAGGACCCGAATACGACTGTCCGAAAGTTCCTCCGCGTGGTCAGGCAAAACCAAGAGCTCGAACTGCGGATAATTGAGCTTAAGGCATTCCCTGATACACTCCTTCGTGTAGGAATCTATTGCTCTGCAGGCAACCACGATCGATACTAGAGAAGAGTCCGTCGTCTACCACGGTATTATCGGATTATAGGTGTCCGACATTGACAACTTGTTTTTCTGATACCAGTGTCGAATCCTCAATCGGTAAGCTATTCCAAGAAGATCGATGAACATCCGAAAGACTTGCCTGCCACTGAACGTTGCTTTCAAGTCGATGTTGACTGGAAGCTCCTTTATCTTGAAATCGAAGAGGGATGCTACCGCCAGAAGTTCGGCATCGAAAGCATACCGCTTCACAGAGAGTAGTGGAAGGACCTGGTAGAGTGCCGTGCTTCTGGCAGCCTTCAGGCCCGCTTGAGTATCTGTCGCATGGACTCCCGTGAGGAGACGCTCTAGAATGTTGAAACCGAGGCTAAGGAATCGTCGTCCAGCGGGTGTTCGTACTGTTGAGTGAGGATGCCGCTTGGACCCTATAACGAAGTCTGCTGATCCAAGCGCATCGACATAATTCGCCAAGTCCTTCGCTTGGATCTCGGAGTCGCTGTCGATCAGAAAAGCGAACTGGCCCGTAGCACTATGCAGTCCTATTTTGATGGCATGCCCTTTTCCCTGGTTCCGATCATATCCCACAAGCTTGATCTTTTTGTCTGTGAATTCTTCCATGATTTTCCGAGTACCATCCTCACTACCATCATCAACGAGGA
>Ga0137396_10000776_pt1 | contig 15842 bp, 14 predicted proteins | sample czc16metaG_FD_108284 | JGI IMG/M metagenome (GOLD analysis project Ga0137396, IMG submission 108284) | Vadose zone soil microbial communities from Angelo Coast Range Reserve, California, USA - czcobulk3.16 metaG | ecosystem: Environmental > Terrestrial > Soil > Vadose zone | place: USA...
CCGGAACTCTCGGACACCTTCCACGGTCGAGACCTGTTCGCCCCCGCCGCCGCCCACCTCCTGTCCGGCACGAAGGTGAAGGACGTGGGTCCTGTCGTCAAGGACTTCGTCGACCTTAACTTCGGGGTGCCGAAGAAACGGAAGGGGGGCTTCGAGGGCGTCGTCATCACGTACGATCGTTTCGGCAACATCGTGACGAACATCCCGCAATCCGACGTCGAGAAGGCATGGTCTTTCGGCGATCGTCTCGCGGTGACGATTGGTGGCTATGAAATGACTGTGCCGTTTGTGCGGACGTATGGCGTCGTCGCACCGGGAGATTTCCTTGCCACGATGGCCTCCAGTGGATTCTTGGAGATCTCGCGGCGCGAATCGAATGCGGCGTCGCAACTCGAGGCGACACCGGGCATGCAAGTCTCTGTGACGAAACTGTGACTCCAAAGACATATCTAGGCACCGGACCTTCCGCGCCCGAAATGGATGAACGGAAGATCCTCCTCGTGATTTTCGATGGCCTGGGGGACCGTCCGCTCACCGAGCTCGGTCACAAGACGCCGCTCGAATCCACTCCGAAACCGAACCTCGATTGGTTCGCCGCGAACGGGGTCAATGGCCTCGTCGACCCGATTGCCCCGGGTGTCGTCGCGGGCTCCGATACGAGTCACCTCGCGTTGTTCGGATACGATCCGCGAGAGGTCTACACGGGTCGCGGACCGTTCGAGGCTGCGGGCGTCGGGATCGACATGCAACCGGGCGACATCGCGTTCCGCGGCAATTTCGCGTCCGTCGATGACGACCTGCAGATCACGGACCGCCGCGCGGGCCGAATCCGCGAAGGGACCGAGGAACTCGCAAAGGCCCTCGATGGCCTGCGTCTCGGGAGAATCCGGGCGACCGTTCGAGCAGGAACGGAACATCGTGTAGCGCTCGTCCTGCGCGGACGCGGCTTGTCGCCAAAAGTCTCGGACACGGACCCTCATGAGATCGGGGCGAAGGTCCTCGATTCAAAGGCGCTCGAAACCGCCGCAAAACCAACGGCGAAGGCCGTGAACGCGTTCACGAAACAGGCGTACAAGATTCTCAAGAGTCATCCGGTGAACCGCGCCCGAGTCGCGAAGGGCGAGCCGCCCGCGAACATCATTGTGCTGCGCGGGGCAGGCATCTACCCGGATCTGGTGCCGATCACGGAGAGATTACATCTCACGGCGGCCGGCATTGCCGGCGTCGCGCTGATCCGCGGGATGTTCCGAAGCGTCGGAATCGATCCGATCGATGTCCCGGGGGCCACGGGCGGACTCGACACCGACATGATCGCGAAGGCGGACGCGGCCCTCGAGGCCCTGACCACCTACGACCTCGTCGTCCTTCACGTGAAAGCGACGGACCTCTGCGGTCATGACGGCAAGGCCTCGGAGAAGATCCGCGTGATCGAGCGGATGGATACGATGATGGGGCATCTGAAATCGAAACTCCCGTCCGATGTCGTGGTCGCGATCACATCGGACCATTCCACTCCCGTCGCGGTGAAGGACCACTCCGGGGACCCCGTCCCCCTGACGATCTTCGGCGAAGGGGTGCGCGTGGATGACGTCCTGAACTTCGACGAGCGGAGTGTGGCCCGAGGCGCCCTGGGACGGATCCGCGGCCAGGACGTGATGAACCTTCTGTTGGACATCTCGAACCGCGCGACGAAGTACGGCGCGTGAACCCGTCAAAACCTAATACGAGGAGGAGGTTGCGGCGCCGGTCGGGCGACGGAGACAGTCTGATGACGGACGTGAGCGTGATCATCCCCGTCGCGATCCTCGCAGGCCTGGGATTCGCCGGCCTGTTGGCTCGGGACGTCCTCCGTCGGGAGACGGGATCGGACCGAATGCGGGAGATCGCCGGTGCGATCCAGGAGGGCGCGCGGGCGTTCCTCCGCCGGCAGTACAAGACGATCGCCTTGATTGCGACCGCCCTCGCCATCCTCTTCGCGATCGCCCTCGGCGCGCAGAAAGGGCTCCTCCTCGGGGTCGAGACCGCAGGGGCCTTCGCCCTCGGAGCAACGTTGTCGGCCCTGTCCGGCTACCTCGGCATGCACATCGCGATCCGGTCGAACCTTCGTTCCGCAGCGGGTTCCCTCAAATCGTTCAACGACGCGCTCGTGATCGCCCTCCGAGGCGGCGCGGTCTCCGGCCTGTCAATCGTGAGTATGTCCCTCGCCGGCGTCGCCCTCCTCTATTACGGATACGGAGCCCTCGGATCCGCCGTGAATCCCACGACCTACAGCAATTGCATCAGCGCGGGTTACACGATCGCGCAATGTACCGCTCAAGCGACGGAAGACAGCCTGATCCTGTCCATCGTCGGCTTCGGGTTCGGGGCGAGCCTGGTCGCCTTGTTCGCCCAACTCGGGGGCGGCATCTACACGAAAGCCGCGGACGTCGGGGCCGACCTCGTGGGGAAGGTGGAGGCCGGGATCCCGGAGGATGACCCGAGGAACCCGGCGGTCATCGCGGACCTGGTCGGGGACAACGTTGGGGACTGTGCAGGCCGCGGTGCGGATCTGTTCGAGTCGACGGCGGCGGAGAACATCGGTGCGATGGTCCTCGGCGTCGTCCTGTTCCCATACTTCGGGATCGCGGGCGTGATCTTCCCCCTCGTCGCGCGGTCGTTCGGCCTCCTGGCGAGCATCGCCGGCGTATTCGTCGTGCGAGCCCGGGAAGACGAGTCCCCGATGAGCGCGTTGAACCGCGGATACATCGTCGCGTCCGTCCTCGCGGCGATCCTGTTTGGCTTCGCTGCCTGGGCGATGCTTCAGCCCTCCTCGCCGACTGCGTCGGGGAGCTTGACCTGGGTCTACTACTGGATCTGCGGCATTACCGGTATGGTGACCGCGGTCGTGTACGTGTGGGTCACACAGTACTACACGGAGGCCCGGTATCGGCCCGTGAGGGACATCGCGAAATCCTCGGAGACCGGACCCGCAACGAACATCATCTCCGGCTTCGCAGTCGGTCTCGAGGCGACCGCCATCCCGGCCGTCGTCGTGTCAATCGCAATCCTGCTCTCGTATTGGGTCGGAGAGTCCACGGGGATTCCCGGAGGCGGCATCTACGGGACGGCCATTGCGACGATGGGGATGCTCGCCACGGCGGCGTACATCCTCGCCATGGATACCTTCGGGCCGATCGTCGACAACGGGGCAGGCATCATCGAGATGGCGGGCATGTCCGAGGCCGCCCGCAAGAATATGGACAAGCTCGATGCGGCGGGCAACACGACGAAGGCCCTGACGAAAGGCTACGCGGTGGGGAGCGCCGCCCTGGCGGCGTTCCTCCTGTTCAACGCGTTCCTCGCCGAAGCGCACGTGAAGTCCGTGGATCTCGCGCATCCTGAGACTTTTGTCGGCGCGTTTATGGGGGCCGCACTCGTGTTCCTCTTCACCGCCTTTGCGATCCGAGCGGTCGGCCGCGCGGCCTGGTCGATCATCAAGGACGTGCGGGATCAGTTCCGCGAGAACCCAGGGATCATGGCGGGCACTGTGAAGCCGGACTATGGCCGGACGGTCGACATCTGCACTCGTAGCGCCCTCCGGGAGATGGTCGTCCCCGGCATTTTGGCGGTCGCCACGCCGCTCGTGGTCGGCCTCGTCTTCCGCTTTGTCAAGATCACGTATATCGCCGGTGTCCCGATTCCCGCTGGCGAACCCCTCGGAGGCACTCTCATGGTTGGAACGATTGCCGGCGTCCTGATGGCTTTGATGTTGAACACAGGCGGAGGAGCCTGGGACAATGCGAAGAAGTTCATTGAAGCCGGCAACCTCGGAGGGAAAGGGAGTCCGACCCACAAGGCCGCGGTCGTCGGCGATACCGTGGGCGATCCCTTCAAGGACACCGCAGGACCGTCCCTGCACATCCTCGTGAAATTGTTATCCACGATCACCTTGGTCATCGCGCCTCTCCTCGTCGTCGTCTAAGCAGACAACGTTTCTTGAGAGCGTTCGCGTCTTGCGCGCGGGCGTCACCGGGCCAAGCGTTATATTCGATTGGCCCTTTCCGGGCTTCGGAGGAGGACCATTGCAGCCCGGTCAGGACCAGCCCAGCGCCCCGCCCCCGCCGCCCTCGATAGCCGGGGGCCGAAGGAATCCGAGGACGGTTCGAATCATCGTTGTCCTCGTCGCCATCATCCTAGCGAGTTCCGGAGCGGTCGTATTCTACGTGTTCACGCAGAGCTCGGCGTGCAACTTTTCCTCGACCGACCCGCTGATCTTTGACCAGCCAGAGCGACCCGATACGCTCGATCCCCAAGTGACGTTTTCCACTCCGGGATGGGGCATCGTCCAGCAGATCTACCAGACTCTGGTGAACTATAACGGTTCGTCGTACACGACCTACCTGCCCGTGCTGGCGAAGACTTGGAGCGTGTCCTCGGACAATCTGAACTACACCTTCGTCCTTCGCAAGGGCGTCCACTTTTCCAATGGCGATCCATTCAACGCATACGTGATGTGGTTCAGCCTGTACCGGGCCATCGTCATGAACCAAGCCGGGAGTTTCATCTTGCAAGAGAACTTCTGGCTTCCGGGCGTCACCTACTATTCGGGGGCGAACGAGAGCGCGAATGCGACCGCGTGGGTGACGAACGCCCTGAACTCCTGGGACTTTTTCAATCCGACGCCGGCGCAGAAGGCGCTCATGGCGGCGGACAACAATTCCTTCCAAGCCGTGGACGCCGACACGCTGGTCCTGCACGGCGGCAACGGGTACCTCGACGCATTTCCCTACGCCTTCCTGCTCGCGTCCATTTCTGGACCGATCGCCAGCGCGGTGGACCCGAAGGTGGTCCAGCAGAACGGCGGGGTCCAATACAACCAAGAGAACACGTGGATGACCACGCACATGCTGGGCACAGGCCCCTACCTCCTGACCGGAGGATTCCTCGACCCGACGGCTTCCAGCTACACCTTGAACCGAGACCCGAAGTACTGGGCGATCAACGCCTCGAAGGCAGAACCCTGGAACAACATCATCCAGCCCGGCCAAGCCTCGATCCAGGTCGACTTCCAAAACGATGCCGCAATCGCGGTGAATGATATGAAGACCGGGAAGGTCCTGTCGGCGTCCTTCGCGTACATCGGCCCCTCGACGGTCCAATCCCTGCAAGGCGTCCCGTGTGTATCCGTGAACGCGCTCGACACCGTGTACGGCTCCACGTCCGGTGGCTGGTGGGTCTACATGAACCAGAATACAGCCCCGTTCACGAACTGGTCCGTGCGCCAGGCGGTCGTCCATGCGATCAACTACGACCGCATCATCCAGGTCGCCTTCGGTGGACACGGAGAACGGTGGGTCGGCCCAGTCCCTCCCGGCTACCCCTACTACAACCCCGACAATCTGGCGCCCTATAAGTACAACCTGACCCTCGCCAAGAAGTTCATGAGTCAGTCTCCCTGGCCGAACGGCTACCCGACGTCGATCAACTACGAATACGTGAACCTGGGCGACTGGGCAGACGTGGCGAGGTTGCTCCAGGACGACTTGAAGCAAATCGGAATCAACATCGTACCGACCAAGATCGACAACATCGACAAACTCTACGAAATACAGAAGCGGAATCTCGACGGGAATTGCATCGCTCAGAACGCGACAGGCGGCGGACCCTTCCCGATCGGCCAAGAGTTCTACACGTCGGACTACATATCGCCGGACGACTGGACCCAGAACAACGCGCTCAGCTACGGCAGCGCAAACGATTGCATGGCAGGGTACAACGATCCTGTCATGGACCCCCTCGTTCTGGACGCCGCCACCCAGACGGACCCTAACACGGCGAAGGCCGAGTACGCCCAGATGACGCGCATGATGTACGACAACGCGACTGTCGCGTGGCTCGTCGTGCCGACGCAGTTCCAAGTCGTCAATACCCACCTCCTGGGGTTCGTATCGAACCCGATGGGCGCCGCGATCCCGTTCGTCGTCACGCAGAACACGGCGGTCGCGAGAAAGGGCTGAGCCGGGATCGTCGGGCCGTCACGCGTTCGCAGGAGTCCCGAGGCCCGCGATCAGCTCGTCAGGTGGAACGTCCCCAATCTCTTCGGCCCGATGGCAGGCGACCGCCCGACCCGGGTGTTGCGGGAGTTCTCGAAGGAGCGGATCCTCAATCCGACAACGGTCGATGACGAACGGACACCGCGCCGCGAACCGGCAGCCAACCGGGGGATGCACGAGGGTCGGGATTTCGCCTCCGATCCGGTACCGAGCCCGGCGGCGGCGCGGATCCGGGACCGGAAGAGCCGCGAGTAGTGCCTTCGTGTAGGGGTGAATGGGATGCTCGAGGACGTCTCGTACGGGGCCGACCTCGGCGAGGAGTCCCAGATACATGACCGCCACCCGGTCCGCGACGTAGCGGACGGCCGCCACGTTGTGCGTGATGAGCAGATACGAGAGCGCGAGCTCCTGCTGAAGCGAGACGAGCCGATTAAGGATCTGCGCTTGGACGGCGACGTCGAGAGCGCTCGTCGGCTCGTCCAAGATCAGGATTTTTGGCCGAACGCTCAGCGCGCGAGCGAGGGACAGCCGCTGACGACCGCCTCCTGAGAATTCATGGGGATACTGGTCGATCGATCCTGCCGGGAGGCCGACGAGCGGGAGGAATTCCGAGACCCGCCTTCGGATCTCCTCGCGCCCTACGTCCTCCTGCGCCTTGATCGGCTCTCCAACGATCTGCCACACACGCAGACGCGGATCGAGCGAACCCACCGGATCTTGGAACACGATCTGGACGTTCCGTCGCCACTTGAGAAGTGCTTGCCCCCGAAGGCCGCTGATGTCCTGCCCTTCGAATCGGACCCGGCCCGCGGTGGGCTCGTGGAGTTTCGACAGGAGCCAACCGAGGGTCGTTTTCCCGGAGCCGGACTCTCCGATGAGGCCCAGGGTTTCTCCAGGTTGCACCCCCAGGGAGATGCCGTCGACTGCATGGACGACCTCGTGGGGCTTACGCGTGATCACGTCGGCAAGGGAGCGGGTGAGCGGGAAGTGTTTGACCAGCCCTACCGCTTCGATGATGGGAGTGGTCATGCCATTCTCGCCACTTCGTCGCTATAGTAACACGCCGAGAGATGGGTCCGAACCGAGGTGCCCTTCGCCGGCTCGAGGAGTGGACCCGGGTCGGTTTTGCACGCGTCCCTTGCGATCGGACATCGAGGGTGGAACGGGCAGCCGGGGGGGACGTTGGCGAGGCTCGGGACGGACCCGGAGAGGGCGGGGAGAGGACCGTCGTCCTTGTACTGCGCGGGCACGGAGCGGAGAAGCAATTTCGTGTACGGGTGACGAGGGTTCGCGAAGACCTCTTCGACGGGTCCGAACTCGACGAGGTGGCCCGCATAGAGGACGCCGACCTCATCGGCCATCTCCGCGATGATTCCGAGGTCGTGGCTGATGAACAGGATCGAGGTCTGCACTTCCTCCATGAGTTCCTTCATCAAGGTCAGGACCTGGGCCTGGATCGTGATGTCGAGGGCGCTCGTCGGTTCGTCGGCAATGAGGAGAGAGGGCTTCGCGCTCAGGGCCATCGCGATCATAATTCGCTGGCGCATGCCGCCTGAGAGTTCGTGTGGATACAGGTCGAGGATCGTCTCCGGGTCGTTGATGCGGACGAGCCTCAGGTAGTCCAGGACGTCTTGCATCAACGCCTCTCGTCGAGCGCGGCGCCTCCGGCCCGGCAGCTTGGTCGCGATCGGGTGCAGGAGCACATCGCCGCTTTTCACGGCCATGCCCTTCGAGTAATCGTGCGGCTCCGGAGGCGGGAACAGGGTAGGTGCCTCGCCCGCATCCCGAAGCTTCCGAACGGCGATGGCCTCCGCGACTTGGTCGAAGATGCGGTAGGCGGGATTGAGCGAGTTAATCGGCTCCTGGAAAATCATCCCGATCCCGGTCCCGCGGAGAAGCGGCAGTTTCCATTTCGGAAGGTCCAGGACGTCCACGCCGCGGAAGGCGATCCGTCCGGACACGATGCGGGCGGGCGGTTCCGGGAGCAGCCGTGGGATCGCGTGGGCGAGCGTGCTTTTCCCGGATCCCGTCTCACCGACGATCCCCACGACGCGACCTGGGTTCAGCCGAACCGATACGCCGGTCAGGGCGTGGAAGGTCCCTGCGCCCGCCTCGTACTCGACGGAGAGGTCCTGGACATCCAGCACCGGTTCGACCATCGCAGCTCAGGCCTCGGTAGCCGCGGCGACCTGCCCCGGCAAGGTTGTCGGAGCGACGGCTTGCACCAGCGTCCGCCGGCTCCGAGGGTCGAGGATGTCTCGAAGGCCGTCCCCGAAAAGACTGAAGGCCAGGACGGTGATGAAAATGGCAGCGCCGGGAGCAAGGACGGTCCACGGGTGAGTGAGAAGGAGTTGCTCGTAGGCCTCGACCATCGTCCCCCACTCCGACACATCCAGGGGAACACCGATCCCGACGAACGAAATCGTCGAGAATGTGATGATGACCGTCCCGATGTCGAGGGTGTAGTACACGAGAAGGGGCTCGATCAGGTTCCGCAGGACATGACGGAACAGGATCCGGACCTCAGAGACTCCGGCCGCTCGAGCGGCCACGACATACGGCCTGTGTTTGACCGCGAGGACCTCCCCCCTTGTAAGTCGCACGTAGTAGGGCCACCAAGTCAGAAGGACCGCGAGCATGGAAGGAACGGTCCCTCTCCCCAGAGAGGCGGCGATCGCGAGCGCGAGGACCAATGAAGGGAACGCCAAGAAAACGTCGGTGACCCGGAGGATGACCGCGGAAATCGCGCCTCCGAGCGTCCGGGGCTTGTCCCAGTAGCCCGCCACCAGGCCGAGGCCTCCTCCGACTAGGAGTGCGAAGCCGGCGATCCCGACCCCGACGGCCAGGTCGAGCGGGAGCGCAGTGAGGACCCGAGAAAAGATGTCGAGGCCCAGCTTGTCCGTCCCCAGAAGGTGCTTGAGGGAGGGCGCTTGGCTGTAATCCGTCGAAATTCCGTTTGGATCGTATGGCGTGAGAAGGACCGGATGCCCGAGCACCAACTGGGTGATGACCGGCACCATGGCGACGAGGAGGGCAGTCGTTGAGATGATGACCACGAGGATGAAACCGATCAATGTGAGCGGGTTCGCCCGAAGCACGCGGATGAACGGGCGGAGCAGCTCACGAAGATGCGCCGCCTTCCCCCGCAACCGCCTCCACCGGGTCGCATCGCCCTCGAGCTCCGACCGTGTCTCGTTCGCCACCGTTACCTCCACTCCACGCGAGGGTCCAAAATACCGTAGAGGACATCCGACAGGAGATTTGAGATGACGACGGCGACGGCGAACACGATGACGACCGCAATCGTCCCGGGGAAATTGTATCCTGTGATCGCGTCGTATGCGTAGGCTCCGATGCCGGGCCATTGGAAGATCGTTTCAATCACGACGGTCCCGGAGAGGAGGACGCCGGCCGTGATCCCAAGGATCGTCACCGTCGAGATGAGGGAGTTCCGAAGCGCATGCTTGTAGAGGACGACGAAGTCGGACAGGCCCTTCATGCGGGCTGTCTTGACGAAATCGAGGGGGAGGACCTCCAGCATCGACGTCCTCGTCATCCGGGTCGCGATCCCAAGATTCAGCAGGGCCAACGCGGAGGCGGGGAGGACCAAGTGAAGAAATGCGTCTCCAGCCGCAGGGAAATCCAGGGCCAACAGGGCGTCGAGCACCGACATGTGGGTGAGGCGAGGAAACGGCGGCGTACTGGCGAAGTCCCCTTTCGTCGGGAGGCCGATCGCCGGGCCGACCGCAATCGCGAGGACGACGGCCCCCAGGTATGTGGGCGTGGCCCAGCCGCTCAGGTAGAAGACCCTGACCAAGTGGTCCGCCCATCGTCCCGCCCCGTTCGCGGCGACGACGCCGAGGGGAATCCCGATGACGGTCATGATGAACAGGGAGGCAAGGACAAGTTCGAGGGTCGCGGGGAAGGCGGAGGAGATGGAAAGGAGGACCGGGACTCCTCCCCGGGGATTGGCTCCCCAGTCGCCCGACAACAGGCTGGTCAAGTAGCGCCAGAATTGGTCGGTCAGCGGGCGATCCAGTCCAAATCGCACGATGCACGCCTGCACTTGGTCCGCGGTGGCGTGGGCCCCCGCCCACACGGCGCATGGATTTTGGGTCGCCACGTGGGTGAAGAAGAACGTGATGACGATCACACCGAGGACCACAGGGAAGAGTTGAAGGAGACGCTTGCCGACGAAGATGATGAGGTCGCTCTTGTTTCGCCCCACGACTTCTCACTCCCCTCGCTCGAACGGCGTTTCGGCCCGCTCGGTTTTCGTTGCTCGTTCGAATGCGACTGAAACCCGGCCGCGGCGTTCGCCGACGCCCAATCGAATTTAGGTAAGTCCGAATGCCCATAAGAAGGTAGACGAACGCATCTGGCAGCGCCCCTAGGAACGGGTTCCCCTCCATCGGAGGATCGCAGGATTTGTAGGGAAAATCAGGAGGAAAGAGGGCGGGACGTAAAGTGCTAAATAGATGGAACTGGTACGAGCCGCGCGGGTTTTCATGTATCAACGGGTCCAGCGAGAGGACGTCGTCCGGATCCCGCCGGAACGCCTGGGGGAGGACATCGATGCGGTGGCACGCGAGCTCACGCGCACGACCCTCGAGGGCAAGATCGGGGCGGACAAAACGCTCACGCTGATCGCGAGCAACATCGAGCGGATGGGCGAGGGTCGCATTGTCCATGGCGATGGCGCGGTGTACCAGCGGGTGAAGTACGACGCCCTCGTGTTCGCGCCGGCTCTCCAGGAGATCGTCGAAGGTACGGTGGTGGAAATCCTTAAGTTCGGCGCTTTCGTGAGATTCGGTCCCCTGGACGGCCTCCTGCACATCTCGCAGGTCATGGACGATCGGGTCGACGTGGACGAGGAAGGACAGCGGCTCATCGGGAAGGACACGAAGCGCGATCTGCGGATCGGCGACAAGGTCCGGACGCGGATCGTCGCGGTCTCCCTGAACGAACGGGCGCCGCGGGAGTCGAAGATCGGCCTCACGATGCGCCAACCTGCCCTCGGCAAACTCGACTGGATCGAAGAGGACCGCGCGAGAGCGGAGGGCCGCACCCGGAAGAAACGGTGAGTCATGGTTGTAAAGATACCAAAGGCGTGCAAGAACTGTTCCGCGATCACGGACGAGGACAAGTGTCCGCTGTGCGGGAACGAGACATCGAAGGACTGGCAAGGCTACGTGATCATCGTGGATCACCCGCGGTCCGAGATCGCGAAGAAGATGGGCATCCATGTCAACGGGAAGTTCGCCCTCCGCGTTCGCTGAGTTCGCGGACGCGACGCTGCGCCTCCCGGATTCGCTGCGCGAGTATCTCCGATGGCCGATGGGGTCGCTCGTGAACGGCGAGGGCATCCTGCCCGCGATCGGACGTGCGAGCCCGGTCGTGACGGTCGGCGATTTCTGCACCCTCGATCTCGTCGCTCGCGGCCGTTCGCCGGACGTGTGCCTCGTGGACTTCAAGACGAAACGGCAGGAGGATCCGGAGCTCCGCGACGCCTTGCAACGGATCGGGTCCGTCGTGATGCGCGTTACGAATCCCGCGGGAACGATCATGCCGGACTCATGGCGCGTCGTGTCCGAAGCCTTTAAGTCAAAGGAGCGGGTACGCGTCGAAGTCCGAGGCGAAGAGGACCTTCTGGCCCTGGTCTGCATCGCCCTGGCGCCCTCTTACGCGGCGGTGCTGTACGGCCTGCCGTCCCAGGGTGTTGTGGTCGTGCGGGCGGACGAGGCTGCGAAGTCCCGGGTCTTGGACGTCCTGCGACGAATGGACCGGTAGCGCATGCAACTCGAAGTGATCCAACGGAAAGAGAATCCGCTCCTCAAGCGGACGGAAGTCTCGTTCAAGGCAATCCACAAGGGGGAGCCGACCCCGACCCGGGACGCCCTCCGCGCCTTCCTCGCGAAGGAACTGAAGGCGACGAAGGACATCGTCGTAATTGACTCGCAGGCTTCCACATTCGGACGTTACGAGACCGTCGGGTACGCGAAGGTGTACAAGACGAAAGAAGAAGCTCTCGCGGTCGAGCGAAAGCACATCCTGGTCCGCAACAAGCTGATCGAGCCGGAGGTGAAGAAGGAGGCGGCACCGAAACCCGAGAAACCCGCCCCGACTCCGAGGGCGGAGAAACCGGCCGCGGCTCCGAAGCCGGAAACGCCGAAACCGGAGGCGAAGCCCGAACCGAAGGCGGAAAGGGCTCCTGCGAAGGAGGAGAAGAAACCCACTCCGAAGGAAGAAAAGAAGCCCGCCGAGAAGAAAGAGGAGAAGAAGGAAGAGAAGAGGGCGGAGCCGAAGAAAAAAGGCGGTAAGTGATGGTCGAAGCGAAGAAAGAAAAGGGCACTGCGGGCCTCAAGCGTAAATTCTACAAGATCGACGGGAACCGTATCTCGCGGGAGAGACAGAACTGCCCCAAGTGCGGGCCCGGCGTCTTCCTTGCGAAACACGAGAACCGGATGTCGTGCGGCCGGTGCGGCTACACCGAATTCGCGAAGAAGTAAGGCAGGTCCGCCTCGAATTGTTCGAATGCTTCCACGGCCAACGGTGGTCTCTTATGGAACTTCGACTTTTGCGAAGCTGAGCCCGCATAGGCTAGTTTGGATAGACTTCCAGGCTCCGGACCTGGTGACTTGGGTTCAAATCCCAATGCGGGCGTCCTATTCCCTACATGAAGCATCGATGCGAGCACGGGCAGGGATGCCTCGAAACTCGGCAGGGTACGAATCCCAGCAGGCCCGTACCCTTGCCAAGCGCAATCGATGACTATCAGGGCCCACGGCGCGCGGCTCCAAAGCCTGGGTTCCGCTTACGCGCCTTCGACCCCAACCGGATCCCCGCGGCGCACGAGGCCGCCGCGGGCGACGGTCGCATACACCCCGACATTCACGTCGTGGTGCTTCGCAGCCGTCCGAAGAATACCCCCATCCTGAGGCAGGTCCCCTTGGGGGAGCGTCGTCATAACGCATCTCGTGCACGGTGCCGTGACGCGGATCCGGGCGTGGTCTCCCAGGTTGAGGTCCTTCCCGATCCAGGCGTCCTCTACGAATCCTCGGCGACCATCGATGGGCCGGACGACAAGGTTCGGGCGGAACCTGCGTGTCTCGAACCTGCCATCAGGATTGAGCTCCCGCAACTGGTCCAGAGTAGCCGTCGTAAGCAAGTGAAGCGTTGCCAGGTCGAAGAAGGTCTTGGGAGGCATCGCCTCGTCCGTGACTTTCTCCCGATGCGCGAGGCCCTCGATGTCAGGCCAGTACTCTTCGAGGCTCGGCTTCTCTGGGGCGCTCGTCACGAACCGCACGGATCGGCCCAACGCCTTCGAGAGAACCCGTTCGAAGTCCGGTGCGTCGGAGCGGATGATCGTCCCGTCCGGGCATGTCACCCGGACCGGCGGGAGGGGGGCATCGGGTCTCGGTGGCTCGACGAACGCTGCCCGAAACTCGAACATTCGCGACCACTTTCTCGGGTTCTTTGCGCTAGCGACCTTTCCGGTCATCGGATCAAGGAGCGCATATGCCCGGTCGCCAAACAACCCGCGCTCCGTGGCCTCCGACGCGTTCAGTTCTTCACCCATCATCGACTTGACCGGATACCGCCACAACGAGACCACGTGGCCCGCGATGGTCAGGCCGCCAACTATGGGAAGTCCTCCTGTCTCCCTCAACCGCGGGAGCGCGGAAAAACCTTGGTGCCGTGCGCCTTAAGCCAGGGAGGCGGGAGGAGTGAGGCTGAATCTCCTGGACTAGTCCGCGTGCTAACGAAGCGTTCTGACCCACTCACTCGGGTTCGAATCCCGGCAGGCTAAGCCTCGGATCCCAGCAGGCCCGAGTCATCAGACGCGGCCACGCTGGCGGCAGGATTCTATGCCTTTTTCTCCTGCTGTTCCCTCGCCCGAAATTGCACAATTCTTCTCACTAGATCGTAGGGAACGGGTTTATCGAATGGAAACTGGACCGAGCCCTTACCCTGCTTGTACGGAGATAGTTCCTTCTTGAAGGCTGCAACGCCCGAAGGTACCGGATAAAATCCGATGTGGTTCTTGAACGCCGCAAAGTAAACAAGATTCTTGCCCTTCAGTTTGAAGGTGGGCATCTGATAACTGATCACCTCGACCGCACCCGGTGCGGCTTTCTTGATGGTCTGTCTCATTTTTTCGAGAAGATCTTGAACGTCCTTTGGAAAGGCTTTGATGTATTCGTCCACGCTTCGGAAATCCGTCTTCGCCGCTTCATTCACCTCCCTAATCACACCGGACGACAGGATTCCGACCCGTAGGGATGGGGACAGTCGGATAAGCCTTAGTGGCCCTCACGGGACGAAAGGACGCTCTTACCTCCCTCGAATGTCCTGGATACAGGGAGGCGGGCCACCTCGGGGCCGGTGGCTCGGACCTTACGCCGCACCGAGCTCGTAATGACCCAGGACGTGGTGGTATTCTTTCGGGCTCATCACGGAGCCGAACGCCCTCTGGACCACCTCGCTGAGCGACGGATGGATGTGAATGGCGTCCAGCATCGGCTGGGCGCTCTGATCCGAGGTATACATGAGATTGATGATCTCTTGGATCAGGATGGATGCGTGGGGCCCAACGACGTGCGCCCCCAGGATCTTCATCGGGTCCCTTGCCAAGACGACCTTGACGAAATAGTCGCGGACGTTCATCGCCTCACCTTTCGCCGTGTCCTGATACCGATAGAAACCGATCAGAACGTTCGCCTCTCGATATCGCTCGATCGCTTCCTTCTCTCTGAGTCCCACGCCCGCGACCTCCGGGTACGTGAAGACGGCGTGCGGAATCGCATGGTAATCGACCTTCACCTTCTGCTTCCGGATCGCGTTGTAAAACACGATCTCGGACTCGTAGTTCGCGACGTGCCGAAACAGGTACCTTCCGTCGGCATCCCCGAAGGCCCAGACATTCGGCTGCGAGGTCGCGAGGTATTCGTCCGTCTCGATCCAGCCGTCCTTCGTCAGCTTCACACCCGCCCTCTCCGGATGAAGGAGGTCGGTCTCCGGGCCCCTTCCGGCTGCCACGAGAATCTCGTCGGCGTCGAGTTCCTTGGACTTCCCGGTCGCCTTCTCGACCACGTGCAGCCTCTTCATCCCCGACGGAGTCTGCTCGACCTCACGGACCTCGTGGCCGGTCAGGATCGTCATGTGCCTTCCAAGATCCCGCTTCGCCACGACGGAGATTTCGGGTTCCTCTTCGGGTAAGAACTGCGGATTCCTACCGATGATCGTAACCTTGGATCCCACAGCGGAGAAGAAATGTCCAAACTCGGCGGCGATGTAGCCTCCACCGATGATTGCGATGCTGTTCGGCCGCTTCCTCAGTTCCATCCGGATGATTGAGTCGCTTGTGTGATACCGGACCTGGTCAAGCCCCTTAATCGGTGGGATGATGGCCCGGGATCCGCTCCCGAGAAAGATCATCTTGCCTTTGATCGTCCTGCCTCCGACCTTAAACGTGTACGGCGAAACGAATTCGGCGGTCGCATGAAAGTAATCGATGTTTTCGGAGGACGTGAGACCCTTCTTGATCGCATTGATGTCTTCATCGATCAGTGACCGCATCCGTTTCATGATCTTCTCATAGTTCACACCCTTGATTTCGGCCTCGACGCCGAGGGCGTCTGCATCTTCCATCGTCCGGACGAGTTCGGCTGGGTAGACCATAATCTTGGACGGGATGCAACCTCTTGTGAGGCAGATTCCACCCGGCTCGTCCTTGTCAATGACCGCGATCCGGATTTTGGGATTCTCCTGGATCAACGCATCGACGAAGTTCATCCCTGAGCCGGAGCC
>Ga0137396_10000777_pt1 | contig 15828 bp, 14 predicted proteins | sample czc16metaG_FD_108284 | JGI IMG/M metagenome (GOLD analysis project Ga0137396, IMG submission 108284) | Vadose zone soil microbial communities from Angelo Coast Range Reserve, California, USA - czcobulk3.16 metaG | ecosystem: Environmental > Terrestrial > Soil > Vadose zone | place: USA...
GAGGCTCAAGCGCCCGCTCGTGAAGGTCCTGGGCGCCGGTGAGGCGCCGAAGCATCAGATGGGCGGCAAGATCGACCTGACCTACTCCGGCGCGGTCTGGTCCGGGCCGGCGGCCTTCGCCGAGGCCGGCGTGACGCACGCCGACATCAAGTACGTGTCGATCTACGACAGCTTCACGATCACGGTGCTCATCACGCTCGAGGATCTCGGCTTCGCGGCCAAGGGGCAGGGCGGCAAGCTCGTCGCCGACGGCAACCTGATCTCGGGCGTCGGCAAGCTCCCGTTCAACACCGACGGCGGCGGGCTCTGCAACAACCACCCGGCCAACCGTGGCGGCCTGACGAAGGTGGTCGAGGCGGTGCGCCAGCTGCGTGGCGAGGCGCATCCTAAAGTCCAGGTGAAGAACTGCGACATCGCGCTGGCGCACGGCACCGGCGGTTCGCTCGGCACGCGACACGGCAGCGCCACCGTGATCATGGGCAGGGAGTGAGGTCATGACCACCACGGAACGGACGTACCCGGCGCCGGCGGTCAATCCGGAGATCAAGCCCTTCTTCGACGCGGCCTCGCGGGGCACGCTGATGCTCAAGAAGTGCGGGGCGTGCGGTCAGGCGCATCACTACCCGCGCGCGATCTGCCCCTTCTGCGCGAGCGACCGGACGGAATGGATCACCGCCTCGGGTCGGGGGACGGTCTATTCCTACAGCGTCATGCGGCGGGTCCCGGTGCCGTACGCGATCGGCTACGTGACCCTGGAGGAAGGCGTGACGATGATGACCAACATCGTCGATTGCGATCTGGACGCGATCCGGATCGGCCAGCGCGTGAAGGTCGTCTTCAAGCCGACCGACGGCGGGCCCCCGGTGCCCATGTTCACGCCGGCCTGATCGACCGCGATCCGCGGGGATGTCGCAGCTCTTCGACACGATCGGGCTCGGGTATCGAGACTATCGCCGGCCCGATCCGCGGCTGGCCGCGGCGATCACCCGCGCGCTGAATCGGGCGGATACCGTCGTGAACGTGGGGGCCGGGTCCGGCTCCTACGAGCCGCCGGACCGCGCTGTGGTCGCCGTCGAGCCCGCGATGACGATGATCCGCCAGCGGGGCGCCGGCAGCGCGCCCGTCGTGCAAGCCTCGGCGACCGCGCTGCCATTTCGCGACGGCGGGTTTGCCGCCGCGCTCGCCGTCCTCACCGTGCACCACTGGCCGGATCGCGCGCGCGGGCTCGACGAGCTCGCCCGGGTGGCTCGGCAGCGCGTCGTCGTCGTCACCTGGGATCCGTCGACGTCGGGCTTCTGGTTGACCGACGACTACTTCCCGGATCTCATCGAGATCGATCGCCGCATCTTTCCCACGTTCGAGGATTTCCGGCACGCGCTGGGGCCTATCGAGGTCGAGCCGCTTCCGATTCCCCACGACTGCGTCGACGGGTTTCTCGGCGCGTACTGGCGGCGACCGCACGCGTATCTCGACGCGGGTGTGCGCGGCGCGATCTCCACGTTCGCGAAGCTCCACGCCGTCGGACGCGACCTCGACGGGCTCGAGCGCCTGCGGCGCGATCTGGCCGACCGCACGTGGGAGCGCCGCTACGCAGATCTCCTCACCCGGACCGAGATCGACCTCGGCTACCGGATCGTGATCGCCGCGAAGCGCTGACGCGAGCCGCGCGGATCCGGCTCAGGCGCAGGCGACGGCGTAGACGTCCTTGACCTCTGCCGGGAGCCGCCATTCCTTCCAGGTGTTGCCGCCGTCGCGCGTGCCGAAGACCTGCCCCAGACGCGCCACGCCGTAGACCTGCTCGGGATCGCGCGGGTGGAGCGCGACGGCCATCATCGTGCTCTCGGCCTTGATGCCGCGGTCGATGCGCCGCCAGGTCTGCCCCAGATCGTCGCTGCGGTAGAGGGAGCCGTCCGTGCTTCGCGCGGCGGGGCTGAGCGCGGCCACCAGGGTTCGCGGGTTGTGCGGCGAGACCACGACGTCGCGGGCGTAGGTCAGCGGCGAGAAGCGGCCGATCTCCATGTCCTGCCAGGTCTGGCCGCGGTCGGCGCTCCGGAAGAGCCCCATGCGCACCGCGAGGAACACGGTGCCGGGAAGCGCGCTCGACACGGTGAGCGCGTGGGTGTCGAGCATGCCCTCGTTCTCGGTGTCGCTGGCGATGCGGCTCTTGAGGTGCGGGCGCTCGGCGAGCTTGACGAGGTCCTCACCGATGTCCTCCCAGGTCTCGCCGCGATCGCGGCTGCGCAGGACGCCGTCGACCTCGAGCCCCGCGTAGATCTCGTCCGGGTTCGAGGGATCGATCGCCAGGCGAGTCACGCGGCACGGGAAGTTCATCTTCACGCGCCCCGGCGAGGTCACCCGCGGCAGCTTGCGCCAGCTGTCGCCGCCGTTGTCGCTCCGGTAGACCGCCACCGGCGAGGTCCCAAGGTACATGGTCCGCGGGTCGCGCGGGTGAATCAAGATCGACCACACTTCCAGCCCGTCGTCGGGGAAGGGGAGCTTCTCCCAGCTCGCGCCGCCATCCCGGCTCCGATAGGGGCCGTTCTGGGACCCGGCGAAGATCAGGCTCGAATCGGTCGGATGAATGGTGATCGCCTGGACGTCCATGCGCTCCGGCAACCCCTTGCCGAGGCGCTCCCACTGATCGCTGCCCACGGTTTGCCGGTAAATCCCTGAGACAGCTCCGGGGACACGAGCCGCGGTACCGACGTAAACGTGCGAGGTTCCTGACGGGTTCGCCATCACCGACCTCCTGGAGGTTGTTGGCCTCTCATTGCCTGAGTGGCCCAGACTGTACCACTCGCGGGCGCGATCGTGCAGACGTCGTGAGCGACCCTGGCGCGGCGCATGAAAAGCAGTTGACGCCGCCCACGCTCCGGGCTTAATGAAGGCCCTACCCGCGCTGTGCGGGACCGCCAACTCTCACCGTCGAAAGGAGTCGCACGTGATTTACGAGATTCGCACCTACCAGGTCGCCCCGGGCAGCCTTGCCGAGGTCGAGAAGCGCTTCGGCGATGCCTACCAGTATCGGAAGAAGTATTCGGAGCTCACGGCGTTCCTGCACACCGAGGTCGGGCCGCTCAACGAGATCGTCCACATCTGGGGATATAAGGATCTCGCCGATCGCGCGCGCGTCCGCGGCGAGGCCTCGAAGGAAGCGAACTGGCCGCCGAAGATCCAGGAGTTCATCCGTCAGATGCGCTCCGAGATCGTCGTGCCGTTCTCGTTCATCCCCGAGCCGCGCCCCGGCAAGCTGGGTCCGGTCTACGAGCTTCGTTATTACACGCTGAAGCCCGGCACCCTGCCCGACACGGCGAAGGGCTGGGAGTCGAAGATCGGCGAGCGCGCGAAGCTCTCGCCGATCGTGTTCGCGGGCGGCGTGGAGTTCGGCCGCGCCAACGGGTTCGTCCACATCTGGGCGTACTCCAGCATGGACAACCGGACGCAGGTGCGTGACGAAGCGAGAAAGAAGGGCGTGTGGCCGCCGCCGGGAGGCGCCGACCGGCTCCTCACGCAGGAAAACAAGATCCTCCTGCCTTCCGCCTTCTCGCCGCTACAGTAGAGAAGACTTCAGCGCGGAGCTTCGGCCGCGAGGGCGCCCACGCCCTCGCGGCGAAGCGACCGCTCACGCGCCCGCTCTGGTCCGGTAAGGAGTGACGTGGCTCTGAGAATCGGCGTCGACATCGGCGGCACCTTCACGGACCTCGTCGCGCTCGACGAGACGACGGGCGCCGTGGTCACCACCAAGGCCCTCAGCACGCCACGCGAGCTCCTCGAGGGCGTCCTGCGCTGCGTCGATCAGGCTGGCGTGCGCCTGGCGGACTGTCGGTTCGTCATCCATGGCACCACGATCGGGATCAACGCGCTCCTCGAGAAGAAAGGTGCGCGCACCGGCCTCATCACCACCCAGGGGTTTCGCGACGTCCTCGAGATCGGTCGTGGCAACTTCCTGAAGATGTACGACGTGCTCTATCGGCGCCCCGAGCCCCTGGTGCCGCGCGGCCGCTCCCGCGAGGTGCCGGAGCGGCTGACGGCGACCGGCGAGGTGCTCGTCCCGCTCGACGAAGAGGCCGTCCAGGCGGCCGCCCGCCGGCTCCTCGCCGACGGCGTCGAATCGGTGGCGATCGTCTTTCTGTTCTCGTATCGCGACCCCACCCACGAGCAGCGCGCCGCACAGATCGTCGCCGCCGAGATGCCGGGCGTGTCGGTCTCGGCTTCGCACCGCATCACGCAGGAGTGGCGCGAGTACGAGCGGACCAGCACGACCGTGGTGAACGCGTACGTTCAACCGATCATGGACCGGTACCTCGGCGAGTTCGGCCGGGGGCTCCGCGGGCGCGGCTTCATCGGACAGCTCCTGGTGACCCAGTCGAACGGCGGCGCGTTCTCGCTGGAGGCCGCGCGCGCGAAGCCCGTGCACACGATGGAGTCGGGCCCCGCGGCTGGAGTCACCGGCAGCGCGAGCCTCTCGCGAATCCTCGGAGCCGACCGGCTGATCTCGTTCGACATGGGTGGCACGACCGCGAAGTGCGCGATCGTCGAGCGCGGGCTCGTGCAGACCACCGACGAGTACCACATCGACGGCCGGCCGCTGCGGATTCCGGTGATCGACATCAAGGAGGTGAGCGCCGGGGGCGGGACGATCGCGTGGATCGACGCGGGCGGCGCCTTGACGCTCGGCCCGCACAGCGCCGGCGCGGACCCCGGCCCCGTCTGTTACGCGCGCGGCGGTCAGGACCCGACCGTCACCGACGCGAACCTGGTGCTCGGGCGGATCGACGCCGGACGCTTCCTCGGGGGCACGATGCCGCTCGACCCCGCGAGCGCCGTGCGCGCCCTCGACGAGAAGATCGGCGCGCCGCTCGGGCTCACCCGCGCGGCGGCGGCGGCCGGCGTCGTCAGGCTGGCCGACGTGAAGATGGCGCTCGCGGTCCGGAGCATCACGACCGAGCGCGGCCTCGATCCGCGGGACTACACCCTGCTGACCTACGGCGGAGGCGGGCCCCTCCACGCCGTCGCCATCGCGCGCGAGCTCGGGATCCCACGCGTCGTCGTGCCTCCATCGCCGTCGACCTTCTCGGCCTGGGGGATGCTCGCGACCGACCTCCGACACGACCTGGTCCGCACGGTTCTCGTCCCGCTGGAGCGAACCGACGCCGCGTGGGCGGAGGCGAGATACGAGGAGATGCGGCGTGAGATCGCGACGATCCTGCCCGGCGCGGGCGCGCCGGTCCTGCGCCGCGCCGCCGATCTCCGCTATCTGGGCCAGGAGCACACGGTGACCATCGCGGTGGAGACGCTGGGTGACTGGACGAAGCTCCGCGCCGGATTCGACGCGGCCCACGAGCGCGCCTACGGCTACGCGGCCCCGGAAGTCGACGTCCAGCTTCTGAACCTGCGCCTCGCCGTCGTCTTCCCGCTGGACCAGCCGCACCTCCCCACGCTCGACCACCGCACCTCCGGCACCCCCCCATTCGAAACCCGGAAAATCTACTCGAGCCTCGCCAGCGACTCGATCGAATACCGCGTGTACCAGCGCGAAGCGCTGCGAGCCGGCGATCAACTCAAAGGCCCTGCCGCCATCGAGGAGCCCGGAACCACAACGATCATCGACGCCACCGACACACTTTCGATCGAAAACCACGGATGCCTGGTGATCCACGTACACGCAGCCGGAGCGATGGGGGGTATCGGGGGGAGCGAGCATCGCTCCCCCTGATGACGATCAAACAGCCATGCCGGACGCGATAACCGTCGAGATCATCCGCGCCGCGCTGAATGCGGCGGCGGAGCGCATGCGGATCACCCTGATCAAGACGGCCTACAACCACATCATCAGCGAGAGCCTCGACTTCGGCTGCGCGATCTTCGATCCCGACGTGCAGATGATCGCCCAGGGTATCGGCCTGCCGGTATTCCAGGGGCATCTCGGATTCCCCATCCAGGCCACGATCGCCGATCGCGGGATCGACGCGTTTCGCGAGGGCGACGTCTTCATCCACAACGATCCGTACACGGGTAACGGCAACCACCTGAACGACGTGGCGATGACCGCCCCGGTGTTCTGGGAGGGACGACTCGCGGGCTTCGTGGCGGTGAAGGCCCACTGGACCGACGTCGGCGGACCGGTGCCGAGCTCGATGCAGGTGGGCTCGACCGACTTTCGCCAGGAAGGCCTGCGCTTCCGATCCGTCCGGATCGTGAACCGGGGTGAGCTCAACGAAGAGGTGATGCGGATCATCGCCGGCAACATCCGCACCGAGAGCGGCACGCTCAAGGACATCCAGGCCATGCTCGCGGTGTGCCGCGCGGGCGACCAGTTCTTCCGCGAAGTCCTCGCGAAGTACGGGCGCGAGGCCGTGCTCGAGGCGACGCGCGTCTATGTGGCCCAGTCCGAGCGGCGCACGCGCGCGGCGCTCGCGAAGATCCCGGCCGGCGTCTATCGGGCGGTCGGCCACTTCGACAACGACGGCATCACGCTCGACCGGCCCGTTCGTATCGAGATGGCGATCACCATCGGCGACGGGAGCATGACGGTCGACTTCGCGGGCTCCGACGCCCAGGTCGAGGGGCCGTTCAACTGTGGGGACGCGATCACGATCAGCGCCTGCCGGATGCTGATCAAGTGCCTGACGACGCCGCTCGACCCGGTGGACGAAGGCTGCTTCCGCCCGCTCACCGTCGTGATTCCACCGCGCTCGGTGCTGGCGGCCGAGGAGCCCGCGCCGACGGCCCGCTACTACGTTCCCGTCAATCTCCTGCTCGATCTGGGGCTGTGCGCGCTGGCGCCGGCGATGCCCGCCGAGGTGCCGGCCGGCTCCTACGGCGATCAGATGCCGACCATCGCGTTCGGTACGCACCCGCAGACCGGCAAGCTGTTCATCCAGGGCGACCTCAACGCGGGCGGCACCGGTGCCCGGCCCACCTTCGACGGCGAGTCGGCGATGATCATCTTCGCCGGCTCCACGGCGCGGAACAATCCGGTGGAGGTCGTCGAGTCGCGCCTGCCGACGATCCGGATCATGCGCTACGCGCTGCGTCGCGATTCGGGCGGCGCCGGGCGCCACCGCGGCGGCCTCGGCGTCGAGCGCGACTATCACTTCATGCAACCGGCCTTCATCACCTTCAGTCTCGAGCGCAAGGCGACGCCGCCGTGGGGGCTCTGGGGCGGGAAAGAGGGCGCCGTCAACGGCGTCGAGATCACCTCGCCGGACGGCGCCGTCCGGCACGTGCGCAAGGCCACGCAGCACCCGATCGCGGCGGGCGAGGTCGTTCGCATCCTGACGGGCGGGGGCGGGGGATACGGCCCGCCGTCCGAGCGCGAGGCCGACGCCGTGCGCCGCGACGTGCGAGAGGGCTATATCTCTCGAGAGGCCGCGCGAAGCGACTACGGCATCGAAGTGGCCGAGTCGCGGGACGACGGCCGATGAGTCTCCGCGCACGCGCGGTCGCGATCGGGCTCTCCGCCTTGCTGATGCTCGGAGTCGCCCATGCTCAGGACGAGGCCATCCAGAAGATGGTCGGCAGCTGGCAGGGCAAGGTGGACGTCCATGAGGAGCCCGAGCGTACGCTCGTCATCAAATCCGTCGCACTCGAGCGCGATCAGTGGATCGCGAGCATCGACTACGGGCCGACCGGGAAGAGCCTGAGCTCGCTCCAGGCGCGGATCGGCCGGCAGCGCGGCACACCGACCGTGACGTTCGCGCTCTCCACCACCAGCAAGGTCGAGCTGCAGCTCGTCTCGGAGCGCGAGCTCCGCGGCTTGCTCAAGATCGCCGACGGGACGGGGAGCTGGGTCGCCCGCAAGATGCTCCTGCAAAAGACCAGCGACAAGCGCTGACGGGGGTGAGTGTTCTGGACGCGACGCTGGTGAGGGGCCGGCGCATCGGCGCCGCCCTGCTGGCGATCGTCGCGGCGGCCTGCGCGACCCCCGGGGCGCCGCCGTCCTCGAGCGGGCCGCGCTTCGATCAGGCCGGACCGGATGCCGACGCGTACGGCGCCCGCGAGGGCTACCCGCTCGGCGACCGCGCGTCGTTCTTCCGCGTTCCGTTCCTGGTCGGATCCCAGAGCCATCTGGACGAGATCTTTCCGGGCCGACCCGTCCGTCGCGCCGCGACGCCGTCGTCCCTCGCGCGGGCCGGGTCCGAGCCGGCGCTGCGCTACGAATACCAGGGCCAACGCTTCGCCCTCGACGATTATCTGGCGCGCAATCCCGCGACGGGGCTCCTCGTGGCCCGCGACGACACGATCCTCGTCGAGCGCTATCAATACGCGCGCACCGACCGCGATCGATTCACGTCGTGGTCGATGGCCAAGACCATCACGTCGATGCTGCTCGGGATCGCGCTCGCCGAGGGGCGGATCCGTTCCGTGGACGATCCCGCCGCGATGTACGTGCCGGCGCTCGCCGGCGTCGAGTACGGGCGCACCTCGCTCCGGCATCTGCTCCAGATGTCCTCCGGCGTGCGCTTCGTCGAGCAGTACACGCCGGGCGACGACGTCTCGAAGCTGGCGATGGGTACGTTCGGCCAGCGCGGGCCGGGCGGCGTCGACGCGGTGACCCCGTTCAACGAGCGCGCGCTCGCGCCGGGCACGAAGTTCTCCTACGCGTCGGTCGAGACCCAGGTGCTCGGCCTCGTGCTGGCCGCCGCCGTCGGCCGCCCGGTCTCCGAATACCTTCAGGAGAAGATCTGGCAGCCGATCGGCGCCGAGGCCGATGCGACCTGGATCATCGACCGCTCGGGCCAGGAAGTGACGTTCTGCTGCTTCAACGCGGTCCTGCGCGACTACGCACGGCTCGGTCTCTTGCTCGCCCACGACGGGAACTGGCGCGGGCGGCAGATCATCCCGGCGGCCTGGATCCAGGAGGCCACGAGCGTGCGAGCCGACCAGCCGCACCTCCAGCCCCGTACCGCGACGCCGTTCTTCGGCTACGGTTATCAGACCTGGATCTTCCCGGGCGATCGGCGGACGTTCGCGCTGCTCGGCGTGCGCGGCCAGTCGATCTACGTCGACCCGGCGAGCCGGCTCGTGATGGTGACCACCGCGGTTCGCAAGCTGCCGGTCGATCCGGGTGTCGCGGAGACCGGTGCTTTGTGGCGCGCGGTCGCGCGCGACCTCGGCCGCTGACGCGGATGGCGAGCGCGCAAGGTCTGGGGCGGGTCTCGACGGTCGACCGCGTATACTCGTGGCCCGGAGGTCGGGGCCGATGACCGTGAACGCTCGACGGGAGATGCACGGAGCGTGAGCATCCGCGCGATCCGCTGCGGCACGCTCTTCGACGGCGTCGCCGCGGCGCCGATCCGCGACGCGATGGTCGTCGTCGACGGAAACCGGATCACGGCCGTCGGCCCGGCCGACCGCACGCCGGCGCCGCCGGGCGCCGAGCCTCTCGATCTGACGAATCGCTTCGTGATGCCCGGCCTCGTCGACTGTCATAGCCACGCCTCGATCGTGCCGGGCCTCGGCGACCAACTCGGCCAGCTCTGCCGCGGGCCGGTGCCACAAGCGCTCGCCGCCACGGTCAACCTTCGAGCGGATCTCGCCGCCGGCACGACGACGATGCGGGTGATGGGCGAGGAGCACTTCCTCGACATCGACGTGCGCGATGCCATCGAGGCGGGCGTGATCGCCGGGCCGCGTCTCCTGGTGGCCGGCCGCGGTCTCGCCGCCAACAACGGCCACGGCCGCGCGCTCGCCAGCTATGACGGCGTCGACGAGGTACGGCGCGGCGCGCGCGAGAACCTCCGGCGCGGCGCGAACCACGTGAAGATCTTCGTCACCGGCGGCGTCAGCTCGCCGGGCGCCATGTCGACCTCGAGCGCCTACACCCGCGAGGAGATCCGCGCCGCCGTCGAAGAGGCCCACCGGGCCGGCACCTATGCCGCCGCCCACGCCCACGGCGGGGCGGGCCTGCGGCTGGCGGTCGAGGAGGGCGTGGGCACGATCGAGCACGGCCTGCTGGCCGGCGACGAGGACGTCGCGCTGATGGTCGAGCGGCGCGTGTGGCTCATCTGCACGTTCTCGATCTTCATGCATGCGACCGGCATCGAGCAGGGCGATGGGCAGCGTCCGGCCATCATGGACAAGGTGCGCTGGGCCCGGCGGGTCGTGGACGAGACCTTCCCGCGCCATCTCGCGTCGGGCATTCGATTCGCGTGCGGCACGGACAGCATGCACGGGCTGATGCCGGTCGAGCTCGAGACGCTCGTGCGCTTCGGCGTGTCGACGCATGACGCGCTGCTGGCCGGCACGCGCTGGGGCGCCCAGGCGTGCCGGGTCGACGACCAGGTCGGGACCTTGGCGCCGGGAAAGCGCGCGGACCTGATCGCGATCGACGGTGATCCGCTGAAGGACATCCAGTCGATGCGACGCGTGAGTCTGGTCATGAAGGATGGGGTGCCCTACGAGGGAGTCTTCGGGAGGAACGGGCGATGAGCAACGCGATCACCAGGCGCGAGTGGCTCCATCGGACGGGCGGGCTCGCGGTCGGAGCGGGGCTGGGCTCGCTCGTCGGCGAATCGGAGACCAGGCCGGCAGGTGCTCAGGGGCAGCCCAAGCGCGGTGGCACCCTTCGCGTCGCCAGCGTCGACAAGCCCGTGAACATGGATCCCGGCTACGCCCAGCTCTACTCGTCGCTCCAGGTCTATCAGAACGTCTACAACAAGCTCGTCTACGTGGACGAGGCCGGCCAGTTCATCCCGGGCCTGGCGAAGTCGTGGAAGCAGGAGGACGACAGGACCTGGCTCTTCGACCTGGTCGACAACGCCGTGTTCCACAACGGCGAGCCGTTCACGGCGAAGGACGTCGCCTTCACGTTCGCCCGCATCCTCGACACGAAGAACAAGCTTCCGATGCGCATCTTCTTCACGCCGATCGAGGGCGTGGAGGCGGTCGGCCAGTATCGGGCCCGCTTTCATCTGAGCCGTTCGTGCGGTCCGCTCCTGGCCATGCTGGCCCAGGCGACCGAGGTCGTGAACGAGAAGGCGCTCTCGGAGAAGGACCCCAAGCTCTTCCCGATCGGCACCGGGCCCTATCGCTTCGTCGAGTGGGTGAAGGATGATCACATCACGCTCGAGCGCTGGGAGAAATACCACCGCGCGGGCCGCCCGTACCTGGACAAGGTCATCTTCTACGCGCCGGCCGACGATACCGTGCGGCTCACCGGGCTGCAGACCGGGCGCTTCAACTGGATCCAGACGGTCCCGCCGCAGCGCATCGCAGAGCTGGAGCGCGCGCGCGACATGAAATCGTCGCCCGGGCGTCCGTACTTTCCGTTCTATTTCATGCTCAACGCGAGCAAGCCCCCGCTCGCCGACAAGCGGCTCCGGCAGGCCATCGCGTGGGCGCTCGATCGCTCGGAGATCGTCAAGCTCGTCTACTACGGCAGTCACGTCGTCACCGCCGAGCCGACACCGGAGCCGAGCCCCTGGGCGACCGGGGTCAACGCCCACAAGAGCGGGCCCGATCTCGCGAAGGCCAAGCAGCTCATGAACGAGGCCGGCGTCGGCGGCGGGCTGACACTGACCTATCTCGTCAAGTCGCAGGTGCCGGTGCTGGTCAAGACGGGTGAGATCCTGCGCGAGCAGCTCAAGAAGATCGGCATCACGCTCGAGGTCCAGCCCCTCGAGTCCGGTCAGTACTTCGAGGCGCTCGTTGGCAAGAAGTTCGACATCGCCGGGGCGTGGTGGAGCGTCACCGTCGATCCCGACATGTTCTACAACCCGATGCAGCACTCGACGTCGCCCTGGAACTTCACCGGCTTCAAGTCGGAAGAGGCCGACAAGCGCCTGGACGCCTTCCGCTACACCGCGAGCCCGGCCGCCCGCAAGAAGATGTACCCGGAGCTGGTGCGCTGGTTCCAGGAGGAAGGCTCGCTGATCATCTTCAGCAACGAGATCCAGCGGTACTGGATGAAGCCCAACGTGAACGGCATGGTCCCGCTGTCGTCACTGGAGCTCCGGTTCGAGGACGTCTGGCTCGCCTGATCCAGACCTGCCATGGCGTCGCTGACCTACGTGGTACGGCGGCTTGCCCTGGCGGCTCCGCTGTTGTTCGGCATGAGCCTGCTCGTGTTCGGGCTCATGCGGGTGATCCCCGGCGATCCCGCCGTCGTCGTGCTCGGCTACAAGGCCACCCCCGAGAGCATCGGCGCGATGCGCCAGGCCTTCCACCTCGACGAGTCGCTCCCGACCCAGTACGCGCGCTGGCTCGGCGGCATCCTGCGGGGCGACTTCGGCATCGACTTCCGCCAGAACGAGCCCATCGGCCGGATGATCGGCGATCGCCTGCCGGTCACGATCGAGCTGACCGTGCTGGCCGCGCTGGCCGCGGCGCTGATCGGCGTTCCGCTCGGGCTCGCGGCCGGCTCACGTCGGGGCGGCGCGGCCGATCGCGCGTCCCTGGCGCTCGGGCTCGTCGGCATCTCGCTGCCCGATTTCTGGCTCGGCATCATGCTCATCCTCGTCCTGTCGCTGGCCGCCGGCGTCCTGCCGTCGAGCGGCTTCGTGCCGTTCGCCGAGGCGCCGCTCGAGAACCTCTGGTACCTGGCGTTGCCCACGCTCACCCTGGCGTCGAGCCGGGCGGCCGCGCTCGGACGACTGACCCGGGCGGCGGTGCTCGACGTGGTGCATCGGCCCTTCGTGCAGTTCGCGCGCGCCAAGGGCCTCAGCGAGGGCGCCATCCTCGTGCGGCACGTGCTGCCGAACGCGGCGATTCCGATCGTGACCGTGATCGGGCTGCAGGTGGGCTACATGCTCGGCGGCGCGATCGTCGTCGAGACGATCTTCACGTTGCCGGGGCTCGGCCGGATGACGCTCGACGCGGTGCTCGAGCGGAACTACCCGGTCGTGCAGAGCGGGCTCCTGGTCGTCGGCGCGATGTTCATGATGGTGAATCTCGTGACCGATGTCCTCTACGGGCTCATCGATCCGAGGCTCCGGCGGCGATGATCCGAGGGACCTCGACGGTCGCGGTGACCGGATTTGCCATCGTCGTCGCGCTGGCCTTGCTGGCCCTGGCGGCGCCGCTGATACTGCCGGGCAGCCCGACCGAGATCGCCAGCGCCGCGGCGTTGCGGGCGCCGACCGTCGTCGAGCCCTTCGGCATGGACGACCTCGGCCGCAGCGTGCTGAGCCGCGTGATCCACGGCTACCGAGTCTCGCTCGCCGTCGCGCTCGCCTCGGTCGCGATGGCCGTGCTTCTCGGCCTGCCGCTCGGGCTCCTGGCCGGCTACGCCGAAGGGGTGCTCGACCAGGTCATCATGCGACCGCTCGACATCCTGATGGCGTTCCCGGCGATCCTCCTGGCCATCGCGCTCACCAGCGTGTTCGGCACCGGCGTGCTCCTCGTCTCGCTGGCGCTCGCGATCGTCTACGTGCCCATCGTGGCCCGCGTCGTGCGGGCGGCGGTGCTGGCGACCAAGGCCGAGGTGTACGTGGAAGGGGCCCGGGCGGTCGGCGCGACGGCGCCGCGCCTGGTGCTCCGTCACATCGTGCCCAACTGCCTGACGCCGCTCCTGGTTCAGGCTTCGGTGCTGATGGCGATCGCGATCCTGGTCGAGGCGGCGCTGTCGTTTCTGGGCGTCGGGGTCAGGCCGCCCACGCCGTCGTTGGGGCTGATGCTCTCGGACGGCCGCGGCTTCATGCTGCAGGCGCCGTGGGTCGTCGTATTCCCGGGCCTCGCGATCCTGATCGCGGTGCTCGGCTTCAACATGCTCGCCGACGGCCTGCGCGACTGGCTCGACCCGCAGCGAGGCGCGGCTCGCTGACGCCGATCGATCGCGCCCGCTATTCCTTGTAGTCCAGGCCAGCCGCCGCCAGTTTTGGCTTGAAGTCCGGGCGGGCGAGGAAGGCGACGAACGCGCGCGCGGCGTCCTTTGCGGTGCTCGGCACCGTCACGCCCGCGGCGTAGACCGTGGTCTTCTGCAGCTCCTTCGGCAGAGGACCCACGAGCGTCACGCCCTTCACCGGGATGATCTCGCTGATCTGGTGGACGACCAGCTCGACGTCGCCCCTGGCGACGAGCTCGGCCGGATAGCCGCCCGGCACGAGCGTGGTCTTCGGCTTGACCGCGTCGGCGATGCCGAGCCGTTGCAGGACACTCGCGAAGTGGATGCCGCTGGTCCCGCCTTGCGCGGGATCGACGTAGACGAGCGACTTCGTCGACAAGAGCGTCTGCTTCAGCGCCTCCGGGCTGGCGATGTCGGGCTTCGGCGCGCCGTCGCGCACCGCCACACCGATGCCGGTGCGGCCGATCGCGGTCCACGAGCCCTGGACCACGGCGCCCTGTCGCGTCATCTCCTGCATCGCCTCGTCCGTCATGATCACGACGTCCGCCGGCGCCGCCTCCGCGAGCTTCGCCTTGATCGCGCCGACCGTGCCGAAGGCGAGCTTCACCGTGTTGCCCGTTTCCTTCTCGAACGCGGCGGCGAGCTCGGTGACGATCGAGCGCATGGCCCCCGCGCTCAACACCTGAAGCTCGATCGTTCCGGCGCGGGACGCGCCGGTCGACACCGTTACGACCAGCACGAGGGCACAGAATAGCGTCGTTCTCGTCAGGCCCATCACGATCGGTCTCCCTCTCAGCGTCCGCGCCTCACATCAGCCCGTAGAACTTGCCCGCGTTCTCGCAGGTGATCTTGTGCGTGACGTCGGCCGGGAGGTGGCCGAACTGCTCCTCGATGTATTTCGACGACTCGGGCCACACGCCGTCACCGTGCGGATAGTCGGAGCCCCACATGAGCGTCTCGACGCCCATGTCCTCGATGAGCTTGGTACCGATGCGGTCGAACTGGAACGTGCCCTTGCACTGGCGGCGCCAGTAGTCGCTCGGCTTCATCGTGAGGCCGAGGTCGCGGAAGCGGTCCTCCCACTCGAAGTCCATGCGATCGAGCGCGTAGGGGATCCAGCCGATCCCGCTCTCGCCGAACGAGATGCGGACGTTCGGATAGCGCTCGAGCACCGCGGCACCGATCACCGCCGCCAAGATGTTGACGAGGTTCATCTGGAAGCCGGAGACCACCGTGAAGAACGCCGCGCGCCGCGTGAGCCCCTTCTGGACGTCGAGCTTGCCGGGCGGGAGCGCCGGGAACGTGTGGAAGTGGAGCGGCAGGTTCACGTCGTTCACGGCCTTCCAGAGCGGCTCCCACACCGGATGCCACATCGGCTCCATGTCCCACGAGCAGGAGAGCTCCATCCCGCGCAGACCGAGCTTGGCCACCCGATAGATCTCCTTCACGGCGGCATCGATGTCGCCGTAGGGCAGGCACGCCAGGCCGATGTAACGGTCGGGGTAGTGATTGCAGAAGTTCTTCAGCCAGTCGTTGTAGATCCGGAACATCTCGTTCGCGGCCTCGGCATCGTTGAGCCGCGTGGCGGCGCCGAGGATGCCGAAGATCACCTCGGCCTGCACGCCGTCGCGATCCATGTCCTTCACGCGGAGCGCCGGATCGGTCGGCCGCCGGATGCCGTGTTTGCCGTCCTCGTAGAGCCCGGTCGAGGCCATGACGTCGACGCGATAATGCGAGCCCGGGACGAACTTCTGTCCGGCCGGGCCGACGCCGTTCATGAGGCCGAACGACTGGCCGTTTCGGCAGGTCCAGTGAGGACCGTCCGGCCCGTCCGCGACGTACGGCATGCGCTCCTTCATCGCCGCCGACGCGTTCGAGGTGAAGAGGTCGGGGGGAATCCAGGGCAAGTCGATATGGCAGTCGGCCGAGATTCGCGTGTATTTCATGGCGCTCCTCACTCTCTCATTGCCGCTTGAGCCGGACCTCTTCGTACGGGGCCGAGTACGGGAAGGCGGGGATCAGGGTGAGGGCCGGCTCCTCCA